>SPJK01042710.1_pt1 | contig 32106 bp, 58 predicted proteins | sample 3741771 | NCBI WGS metagenome assembly SPJK01 (sample SAMN10925997, study PRJNA522277) | cold seep metagenome | isolation source: Elba SIP-enriched marine methane seep metagenome, extraction at timepoint T2 | place: Italy: coast of Elba, Mediterranean Sea
ACACAGTGATCGTTGGCAGTCTGGACGATCTGTTTGAGACTGAGGCTTCTTTCGTTGCTACGCAGTTCTGCAAATGGCGTACAAAAGGCAGGGTAATTCGGACAAGGCTGTCTCGTTTATTGGATTACCCTGATCTAGAGAACACAGCTCAGAGGATTCTGGACGGTGACTATCCCTCTGTTAATGGCGGTATTTTTGCTTGCTGTCCAGAGTCAAATGTCCTGGATCATTGGTATAAGTGGTCGCACATTGCACGTGGCGTGTTCATCTGTGACGAGTGTGTGCTGCATTTACTCCAGGAAGTATTCCGTCCTGGGGTTTTCACGATCTACGAGGGTGGTCAATACAACTGCTCAGGCCGAGAAAAATTAAGGAAAGATATAGAAGATCCACGCATACTTCATTATCATGGTGACTCTTGTGTGCGGATCGATAAAGGTGCCGCAGGAGCGTATGAGTGGTACGAGATCTACAAACACTGCAAGATTGCTAACATTGGTTCCCTGGGCGATTGGGCACACCTTGTACACAATAAGTGGTTTAAGGAAGAGAATTTCGAATGAGTACTAAATTTGAGATCTGGGACAAAGAGAAGGCATGGCACGACCACGGACACGACGAGGTGTTCATCCCCGTTGACCACAGCCAGGGCGAGTATGTCTTCCGACGCAGGTGGTTCCATACTCGAAACTGTTGTACATTCTCTTCTTTCCTACCTGATCGATTTCCATCGAATCGTCCTTGGAAGTTTCTCACGATTGGTGTTTTCGAGGGTGCATCTGAAGTATGGTTGATGCAAAACATCTTGAAGCATCCTGAGTCTCAGCTAGTGTGCATTGATCCGTGGGCTGCAACCACAAAGATTAAAAAGAATTACATGGAAGAATGTTACCAGAACGCACAGCATAATCTGTCGCAGTGGGCATCGCAGATTACATTGCTACGTGGTCACTCACAACAGGTTATGCGTGAAGCGAATGAAGCTGGTAATCTTCTAGAGCATGCCATGGGTACGTTTGACCTTGTAATTATTGACGGTGACCATAATAAAGATGCGGTGATTGATGATGCCGTGTTGACTTATCCTTTTGTGAAAAAGGGTGGCTGGATGTTGTTCGACGATGTCCGCAACCAGCATTACAAACCGAATCACGTTAAACATGGATTGGATGTATTTCTTGAGGATTATTATCCAGATCGAGTTGACTTTGCATGGGCTCACCGTTTTGTGGACTGCTATGTGAAAGTAGCTCAGTAAGCGAGGTTGTTATGGGAGACAAGATTTCATCACTGTTTAAGTCCAGGCGTTTCTGGGCTGCGGTCGCAGGCGTTCTTGCTGTGTCGTTGCAAGATACTTTGGGCCTGGATCCTGACAGTACTAAACAAGCAGTTATGCTTTTGGCGGCGTGGATTATTGGTGACTCGTTGACACCTACAATTAGTGCCACGAAGCCTAGTAATTAGCCTTCATGGAGGGCAACTATGCGTTTTCTTCTTTCGGTTTTGTTGTTGCTGAGTATGGCAGCGGTATCGCAGGCACAGTGCTCCAATGGTACGTGTGCTTTGCGTAGTCGTGGTGCGGCGGTTCGAGTAGCACGTGTTGCTACAGCACCTGTCCGTTTGCTTCGTCGACAGCCAGTTCGGCGTTTTGTACGTCGTCAGCCGGTACGTCGTTTCCTCGGTCGCGGTGTATTCCGTGGACGTATTCTCCGAGGATGCCGGTGATCTCTTGCAGAGGCTTCAATTATGCAGCACCCCCTAGAACAGGCACGACCTGGTTCAGGCATGCATGTGCAGCTACAGGGCTGCTTCCGCTTGAGCATTCTAGGGTTGGTGTGCATACACCACACGATGCGGTAGGGTACAACCTGACTACCTTACGGCATCCTTGTATGTGGTTGAGGTCTTACTATCACACAATCTACCCTGGCAAGATCGGGGTAGAGTGTGTTGATAAGTTTGCGGGTATAGAAGCTAACGACTTTACTGATTTTCTAGAGGGGTATCTGAATCAGATGCCTGGGGCGATTCTCGACATGTTCACTGCATATGGTGCCAGTGGCTATCTTAGAATTGAAGATACTCCAGGAGCGTACATGGAGCTTGTTCGTTCAGTTGATCCGTCAAAGTGGAAGGCTTGTATCAACGTTCCACACATGAACAAGAACAGGAAGTCCGAAACCTGGAATGCCAATGAATCGCTATGGGATGCTGTTTTAGAAGCCGAACGTACTTATTCCACAGAATTCGACTACTGGCACTGGCGACCTACAAATGCTCGAGATAGTAACACACTGTTACGCAGGTAAACTTCCGCAATACGCGACCTTCCTACGATACCAGCTATCCAGCCTCTTCTTGAATCCACCAACCGTTAAGACCGCGATCACGGTGGTATACCCTCTTTTTGACAATCGCACGGTGGCTGTGTTGGAAGAGTTCAACCAGCTCAATGATGTCGGGGTGGAGGTTAAGCACCTGGGTCTTCCAGCTGAGCAGGTCTTGCGTCGATCCATTGGCCGCAATATGGCTGCTCTCGAGACCAAGGCCGACGTGGTGTGGTTTGCCGATACAGATTACTACTTCGGCCAAGGGTGCCTCGACGCAGCCAATATGGAGTCCCTGTGGGGCACTGATGATTTGATCTTCCCCAAGACAAGTAAAGTACACGTGGATCATTTTGTAGGGGATGAGTATGTGAAAACAGCAGATAAGCAGAAGGAGTTGCTGTTAACTGTTGATCCTAAAGACTTTACGTTACACAGGCAAAGTAAAGCGATCGGCGGCATCCAGATTTTCAAAGGCGACTGGCTCAGAAAAAATGGATATTTGAATGATTATCCCGAATTTCTCCGTCCCAGTAGGACACCGTTTCCCGATACTAAGGGGGACTTCAGAGTACGAAGGGTGTTGAAAGAGATGGGTGGGACCACACGTGGCATCGATTTACCAACGCTGTATCGATTACGCCACACCCACAACACGTACGAGCCACCTAAAGTACGCTCTTAGTCATAAAGCACTCGTTGGTAGTGGCGGTTGATCACCGTCCAGGCCCGCACTTTATTCTAGATCTCGAGTGGTCGGTTCGATTCCGACGCGAGTGACTGATTCAGAAAAGTTTTAAAGATAGGACTTGTAATCCACCAATAAGTATATATAATAGGGCACTCAGGCGATGCGACTTAGGGACAAATGGTTTGTGTGGAGGTGGTGGCGTAGGCTGCTTATGCGTTTGCCTAGGTATCACCGAAACAAGCTACGTCGTTTGGTGATCCTATTAATCAAGGCGTCAAAGAAAGAAGGGCACTGGAGGTGACAATTAGTTATTTCTCAACCAGGGTTGACGCAGAGGTTCGTACACGTGATGAGTTTTGTATCTATGCCCAACTCGATGAGCTTAGACCCTTGTCGAATGCGTGGTCTCAAGCAAGTGGAGCATCGGCTCATGTGTATAAGGTACAACTACCAGAAGGATATTATGCACTGTTTGCACGGGGTAATAAGCTAGAGAAGCAATTTGCGGTAGGGTTTCTTAATGGATGGAAAGCATCTAGACAGGGGGCTTATTAATGAATCGAATCAAATTTGTGCAGCTAGAAGATCGTATTCGTGATTTGTCTGCATCAGTGAGTCTTTGTATTAGGGATATTGATAAGAATGGTTTGAACATCGAGGCACGCAAAGGCGATTACGTGGGCACGATGAAAGTTAACATTGCGGTACTTATTAAAAGATTGGCTGAACTGGATAAAACTATTTAGAAAGGACTAGACAATGGAAATTAGTGATCTGCTTAAGGTGTTGGAGTGTTTGTCGTCGTCACAGAGTTCCAAGCAGGAGGAACCGTCCGCATTGGTCCCTGGATGGCGTGTGCTGATCCGAACCGTCACCAATTATTGGGTCGGAGAAATCAGTGTTGTTCGCGGCGGATTCGTTTGCCTAAATGGGGCCTCCGAAACCAAAGATGCTGGGCGACTTTCCGAGACCTATAAGCACGGTCTGCTGGGTCAGGAATGTACCGAGATCGAGCATATAGGAGACGGTGTGCTGGTCGCGATTGGTGCGATTGTTGACGTGCTGCCGTACAACCACCCGCTACCGACGCAAACGAAATGAACGCAACCTATTTAAGAGTCGGTACTGAGCGGTCCCGGCGGTCTCAGTCTCAGTCTTGGTCTCGGTCTCAGTCTTGGTCTCGGTCTGAGTCTCGGTCTGGGGCTTGGTCTCGGTCTTGGTCTCGGTCTGAGTCTCGGCCTCGTCGGCCTTGGTCTCGGTCTTGGTCTCCGTGAACGAAATGAACGCAACCTATTTAAGAATTTGCTTTGATCGGGCTGGGTATGGGTCTCGGTCTGCGTCTGGGTATTGGTCTTGGTCTCGGTCTTGGTATGGGTCTGGGCGGTCTTGGTCTAGGCGGTCTTGGTCTAGGCGGTCTCGGTCTCGGTCACGGACTCGGATTTGGTCTTGGTCTGAGTCTCGGTCTTGGTGAACAGAATGAACGCAACCTATTTAAGAGTCGGTTTCGTGCGTGCTTGTACTCCGTCGCAAACTTGGACTCGAACTCGGTCTCGGACTTTGTCGTCGCCCTGTTCTTGGGCCTGGTCTCGGTCTGGGTATGGGTATCGGTCTTTGTCTCTTGCTCGGTCTCGATATAGGTATGGGGCTTGGTCTTTGTCTCGGTCTCGGTCTCGGTCCCGGACTCGGTCTGGGTCTTGGTGAACGAACTTAGTGAACGAAAGAAAGGAAACACTCTGGTAGAGCCACCTAGTATTTCTTTAGGGGTAGTGTCCTAAGGAACATCATAGTGTTTTGGTGCAACTGGGGCGGGTTGAAAGGGTTCGAATCCCGATAGGGTAGACCCACCGGCTCTACCAGTTTTTACAAAGTTGGGGAATGCGGATGGTATTAGCAGCCTACCTGGATAAACCACGGTAGGTGGCCTTTAGTGGTTAGATGGTCGCGAACATCAGACCAACTCGGAACCAGGACGCTGGACCTCCGTGGGCGATCGCAGGTTCGAATCCTGACTCCCGACACTTGTTTAGATTGATTATGATGGTGGATTACATTCCCCATCACACAGGATCAAAACTATGCAAATTGTTAAAGATGCTGCAGATCAAAGAGTCGCTGTTTCGAACGATAAAATCGTGGATATTGTGCAAACAGGTGTGCATTTAACCATTAGTTACGTAGGGGATAGCCAACGTATGATCACGTTTGCGACTGCACAGCATGCATCGCAGGCCTTCGACACCTTGGCTATGTATGTCCAGGAGCCTAATCCGATGTATTTTGGTTGGACTCCGCAAGCAAATGAGGAATAAAAACCACCAATGAGTAGATCACCGGTTGCTGTTGTGTGTGGTGATATGCATTTGAGCCACAGAGCACCCTCATGCCGTGCAGATGATTGGTATGAGGCAATGCGACGTACCCTTCTAGAACTGGGGTCTGTGGCAGGGGGATTGCCAATCCTGGTTGCGGGGGATGTGTTTGATAAGTACAACCCTCCACCGGAATTAATTAATTTTGCTATACAGCATATGCCAGATAATGTGGTGGCTATCTATGGGCAGCACGATCTCCCGTATCACACAACAGAATTAAACAAATCAGCGTACGGTACTTTGCATCGGGCAGGTGCTATTGCCCACCTAGGGAAACCCATGACGGGTATCTTGACTGGCACGGATGCTGTCTACGGTTATGGCTGGGAGCAGCCGATCTACCGTCCAGACAAAGATGTGGAGTTTGCCGTAGCTCTTGTTCACAGGTATGTGTGTACACCTGAGAGTGCATACGTTGGTGCTCCAGACGCAGCCTATGTGGACAATTTACCAGAGGAATTGGGAGAGTATGACGTGGTAGTCACAGGCGATAACCACATCCCATTCGAAGCTTCCTTTGGTAATGCTACGGTGTATAACTGTGGTTCGATGATGATCCGTAAATCAAACGATAAACACAGGCCTTCTTGTGGTATTTTGTACGATGACGGATCAATTCAGAGGCATTATTTCGATACTACTGACGATGTAATAATCAAACCAGAAGTGATCGAGGTGGATGATTCAGCAGTACGTGAATTCGTGGAGTCTTTAGATGATACGCATGAGGATTATGAATCCTATGATTTCTTGGAGACTCTTGAGAACTACGCACGTACCTTGGACGCACCACGCCAGGTTCTGTTACGGGGTATCATTGAGCATGCCAGAAATGACTAGGGAACAATGGGACAAATTTTACAAAACACCGTTGGCCGAACTGGAACGATTTGGAGTGGAGTACGGTGTTATCTTTGTGTTGGAAGAGCAGTTGGGTTGTTTGTTTGTTGGTGACCTCCGACACATGCAAGACAGTGAATTCCTATCTGTATCTAATTTAGCTAGGAAATCATTAGTGAAGGTCAAGGAAGCATTACAGCAACTTATGGATGAAATCGTTAACAAGCCTGTGGAGTAATGTTGTGAACGAACGTAGATTTGAGGAAGTGCGGCGTAAAGTAGAGACAGTCAAAACCCAGCTTACTAAGACGGAGGGGCAACTAGAGGTACTGCAGGAACGATTACTAAATGAGTTTGAGTGTGAGTCGATCGATGAAGCTCGTGATCTGCTCAAGAAGATGACCAGCGAAGCGGAAGCAAAAGAAAAGAAAGTAAAAAAACTCTATGACGCTTTTGAAGAACAGTGGGCGGATGTCCTTACGGGAACTCCGTGAAAAAGTACAGACCTATCTGTACGAATATGATCTAGCAAGCAGGTCCGTTGACAGGCTGGCTAGGCTAGTGGACAGTACGTCCAAGGACTTAGAACAATCCTCTGAAATTCAGCTAGCCTGCCAGTCTTTTGCTGCGGACTTCCAAAGCAAGATCCATTCACAAATAAGTACGGTTGTGAGCGACTGTCTTAACACGGTGTTTGAGGAAGATGCATACGAATTTGAGATCGTCTTCGAGCAACGCCGGGGAAAGACTGAGGCACAGCTGGTATTCAAGAGGGATGGTCTTGTGCTAGATGAGCCGCTGAACGCCTCAGGGGGTGGTGCTGTCGATGTGGCAGCATTCGCCCTTAGGTTGGCCGCCCTGATGCTTACACGTCCACGTAAGCGACGTGTGTTGATCCTGGATGAGCCGTTCAGGTTCGTGAGCAGGGAGTATTGGCCGAGGCTTGTACTGCTGCTTGAGATGATATCCCGCAAATTAGACTTTCAGTTTATAATTGTGACGCACGTGGATGAGTTGAAAATAGGATCTGTCGTGGAGTTATAACATGGCGATTACCTGGATTGATTTTGAAGTAACACAACCGACTATCGCTCCAGGCGAAGATACGGATTTGCCTGGGGTGACTGCCGACTTGTTGGTTTACTTGGCTTTGACTGATCCATCGGGTGACGAACTGAACAACAGTGAAGAAACTGTGTACAGTCCATACGCCATTGCTCGTTACGATACGGTTGCGGGCACTTGGGAGTTACGCGACAAGTACTATCCTTCTGATGTGGTTTTGTGGGAAGTGACACATTGGTCTACGTTTGAGACAGTTACTTTGACAGATGTCAGTTCTAGTCTGCCGGAGATAGATTCTGATCAAATCAGTGAACTTGCTTTGTATTTAACGCAGAAGGTGTTCTTGAAAATTAGATTTACTGATGAGGCGTATGATCAGAGCGATGAAGACCTACGGGTTTATCACGTAGCACAGTACAATACAGAAGAGGCTTCTTGGGAATTGGATTATGAAACAGGCGTGCACGGTTGGGTCGGTGTGTCCTGGTCTGAGTTATCTGTCCCTATGTAAATGTGTGATTTTTATGGTGTACTGATGGGAACAACAAGCAGTGAGATCAACGAACATGCTTGTGGATGTCAGACACAGTTGTATTATGGCAACCGATTGGTGCTCAGGTATTGCAAGATCGCACTTGATCTGCGGCAGCAATGGGACGAGGCGTGCAAACGTGCACAACATGAAGATGCACCCGAACCACCATCTCCAAACATGATGCGGGTGTATCACGATCTTCTAGCCCATCTAGCGTTGGAAGACGGAGGGGAGTAATTCTCGATAAATTATAAAGTAGGGCTTGTATTCGTCCGATAAGTATATATAATGGGACACACAAGCAACAAACCACCATATCTACGGAGTACAATTATGAGCCACTACATCGCAGCCAAGATGCCAGGCGTTGATGCTGCCGAAGTCAGACGAGAAATCGGGCTGGATGACTTCGATTTCAATGACGACTCTGACGCATGGCACAGAACGTATGAGGAATACATCAATCGCACGGAGCTGGTGTATGTGAGTCGTGCCGCTGGAAATCCACTGAACCAGGTTCTGTATCTGGCTCTCGGTGCGATGGATGAGGCGTATGCAGGCTGTTCTGGTAATGGCATTGAGATTGCGTACACCCTACAAGAATTCCGTGATGCGTTGGAAATTCTTACTAAAAAAGAGTTTACAGCGATGACACGGGAAAAGAACGAAGTGGATCAGTTGTTGGGTATGTTCTCGAATGCCGGAATTACCGTGGTGGGGGGTACCACCAGTGACGACGTTTGGACAGAGGTGCGATTTCTGATGACGTGCATCGCCTATCTTGAAGCTTATCCTGATGTAGAAACCATCACGGTTCAATTCGGCTAAGCTTTCTCTGCACTAATACAGGAACCACCACATGAAATTCCAAGAAGTATATCCGTCTGTCGAGCGTCTGATTTATCACGCCTGCAATAAGTATGGGTGGCTGGTACAGGGCATGGATGCCGGCGACCTGCACTCCGAGGCGTATATTATTGCGATGGAGTTGTGGGAGAAGTACGACCCACAACAAGGCACTAAATTCTCTTCGTTTCTGTACAGCGGTCTGCGTAATCGATTTACAGACCGGTGGCGTAGGAATAACACATCGCGTGGTTTAAAGAAGGTGGATGACTACGACGTCGATATCTCTGTTGATCCCAAGACGCTGGACCATACACCAGTCACTGAGATTCTGTCAGACGATGCGATGGAGTTGGTTAAGATTGCTATGCGTAGCGAAGCCGACTTATTCAATCTTAAACGTACAGAACTCCAGAACTACCTGTACGATCGTTCCGTGTTTAGCCGACGCAGAACGAAACGGGCATTCAATGAAGTCACGGAGAAGATATGCAAGTCCAGCATGCCGCTGAGGCGGAGATAGTTCTGATGCCTTTCCAAGCGGAAGGTGTGCAGAAAATAGAATCGTTCGGGGGTAGGGCATTACTTGCCGATCCGATGGGACTCGGTAAGACCATCCAATCCCTGGAGTACATCAGACGTAATCCGTTTACGTATCCTGTACTGGTAGTGTGTCCTGCCTCGGTCAAATTCCACTGGGAGGCAAAAGCTAAGCTGATCCTGGGAATTGATCCACTGGTACTGCATGGCAAAAAAGCATCTAAGATCGAACAGTCTGTGCAGATGGTGATTATTAATTTCGACATCATTAATAACTGGAAGGCTGAATTACTAAAGTGGCAACCAAATTTGTTTATTGTGGATGAGTGCCAGAAGTGTGCAAACACTACGGCGAAGCGTACTAAAGCGTGTATGGCGATTGCCAGAACCGCAAATCACATGGTTGCACTGTCTGGTACTCCATTGCTCAATAGGCCTAGGGAGTTGTGGCCGACACTGAACATGGTTGTGCCCGAAAAGTTTCCTACGTTTGGCAGGTTTGCTCATAGGTACTGTGCTCCGCAGATGACTCCATGGGGGTGGAAGTACGACGGTGCCGAAAACATGGAAGAGTTGCATCACCTGCTGCGTGGTACGTGCATGATCCGTCGCAAGAAATCAGATGTGCTGGATCAATTGCCGGATATTCAGCGTGACGTGATCCCTCTGCCAGTCTTGAGACCTTCTGAGTACATTGCGGCCTCCACCGATTTCCTACAGTGGTTGGGTCGACAGGATCCTAGGAAGGCACGCAGTGCCAAGAAGGCTTTAGCGATCACTCGTTTGAATGGTTTGCTGCAGTTGGCTGCCAAACTGAAACTCAAAGCATGCGTGGAATGGATCAACCAATGGCTGGAGGATACCGATCCCAGTGAAAAACTATTGGTTTTTGGTGTACATCAGAAAATGATCAGGGCACTGAGCCGCAGGATTAATACCGAAGTGGTCACGATCGATGGCTCCACAAACTATGAAAAGCGTAAGAGCGGCATCAGGAAGTTCACAGAGGATCCAGAATGCAGGGCTGTGGTTGGAAACATCGAGGCTGCGGGGACAGGCTTAGACGGGCTCCAGGTGGCCTCTACGTGTGTCTTCACTCAGTTTAGCTGGAGGCCTGGAGATCACAGCCAGGCCGAAGCGAGGCTCCACCGCATGGGCCAGAAGGGTAGTGTGTGGTCTGTGTACCTGGTGGCACACAATACAATCGAGGAACACCTCTGCTCTGTTGTTGAGCAAAAGCAGCAGGTTGTAAGTTCGGTTTTGGATGGCGGTAAGGTTGAGGCGGATTTTGATGTGTTTGAGTTACTCATGAATAAGATGGAGGTTAAGTATGACTGACCGGCTGGGTACTGAAATTGATCGTTTGCTGCAAACTGGGTGGGACTTTCAGATCTCTTACGAGAAGAAACAAACCATCCCGTGGCAAGTCCACGTGTATACACCTGATAAGAAATTCCGCAAGTTCGAAGGGGGAACACTGTCAGCAGCAGTAGAACTCGTGGTTGCCTGGTCCCTGGTGGCTCAGTGAACATACGAGATCTGCTAGACAAGTATGGGGTGGCGTATCGAGAGGGCGGCAGTCACAAAAATGTGAGAGATGGTTGGATAGCAATCAACTGCCCCTGGTGCAACGATCCTGGTAGTGATCACTTCCACATGGGAGTCAACCCAGAGAGCGTAGCCTGTACTTGTTGGCAGTGTGGGTCGCACAGTTTGTATTCTGTCTTGTTGTCATTTAACGCAGTGACACCAAAAGAAGCATACAAAGCGGCTAAGCTGGTACTTCCTGAGAAACACGTATATAATACTCCTAGTAGTAGGGGTGTGTTTACACTCCCAGATGGGTTGGAGCCTATGGGTTCGGCCCACAGGACGTACCTAAGAGATAGAGGATTTGATCCTGAAGAACTAGAACGGGTTTGGGAGTTGCAGGGGATCGGATTGACCTCCAAGTTGAGCTGGAGGTTGTACATCCCCGTGCTGCTCCGAGGCAGGCCTGTAACGTGGACAACACGTGCACTGGGCAGCGGTCCGAAATACGTAAACGCAAAGCCGGAGCATGAGCGTTATCCGATAAAAGAGTTGTTGTATGGCACAGACTATACAGCACATTCTGCTGTGATCACTGAGGGGCCTGCAGATGTTTGGCGTGGTGGTCCAGGGTTTGTGGCAACGTTTGGTGTGAAGACTACGACGGCACAACTCAGATGGATGGCTGCATTAGGCACACGTGCAATTTGTTTTGACAACGAGCCGGCAGCCAGACAGAGAGCAAAAACGTTGGTCGATGTTCTTAAGCTCTACCCTGGTAGAACCTTTAACATCGAATTAGATAGTTCTGATCTTGGGGAAGCTACTACACAGGAGGTTAAACAGATACGACATGTTATTTTTTCGGAGTAAAGAGAATGGCAAAAAAGAAAATGACCACTTCCCAGATGGAGCGGTTTTTACTGACGCTGACTACTGAAGCAAAGCAGGCGATCGATGTGGCACGTGGTAGCCGTCAGCGATGTGAGTTTATTGAGGACGTGCTTTGGAATTCTAGGGTGATTAAATCCGCAGCTCAGTTAGCAGGAATCGACAGGGTAGAGCGGCGTAAGCAAGGACAACGTAAAAATGTCTGAATGGGAAAGAATTGTCTGCGATATGCTTTCGTGCACATCCGACGATGTTCCACAAGATTTGCTGGGCAGGCTGTCTCGTGTAAGCGTGCTGTGTGAGAAAGCAGGTGGATCGTTAAATTCTAGACAGGTCATCGCAACGGTTGTGGAGAAGTGGTGGCGAGAGAATAAAGATAGGGAAGAATGACCGTGTCTGGATTTGGTATAGATGTACGTGTGCAGCCACCGAAATCGAAACATAAATATGTTGCAGATACAGATTATGTTGCGATGGGTAATTCTCTGTGCCAAATACTTAGAAAACATGATTGCGTTCCGGGGAGTAAGTCTGTAAAAAGTAAGGCCGAACCATTTCGATTGTTGTGCGAAGTGGACGGGGTCTCTAAAGAGCAAGTGTTCCAGACACTCAAGCTGTATGAACTATTCTTCGGCAACGAGTACTGTCCATTTGCTGCAACGTCTGAGAAGTTTCGGGCAAAGTATGCAGACATACGGCACTATTGTTTGCGTGAAAAAAAGCGATCACCCCTGACCAAAAGCTGCGACTATAAAGAGTGGAAGGACTTGGCATCTACACTCGATGAGATCTTTGTAGGTCGTGGGGGACGTGATTTTTTTCATGATCCACTGCTTAAATCGTTGGAAAACATGCAGGCAGTGCGAGTGCAGTTGCGGAAGAAATGGCAGAGGGAAAAGAATGAAACAAAGAAAAAACACATATGGCATCTACTCAAGTTCCACGTCAATCTCAGCTGGAACCTCCCGTACTTCTTCGGTAAGCAGTCCTACAAAAAGAACACTTTGGATGTGTGGACACCCACCCATAAGATCTGGCTAGCCTTCTTGGAGAAAGAGGGTGAAAACGTAGAACGTTTTAAAAAGCTAGTGGATGGATGGGATGAAGATACAGAATGAGTCGGGTGAATTAGAGACACAAATTATAGTAGCGATGATCACCAACAAAGCGGTGATCGATGCAGTCTGCCAGATTTGGAAACCACCCATGTTTGGCGTACGTTGGCTGGACATGATTGGGGGATGGGCTGTTGAACATTATCAACAGCATGGGGAAGTTCTCGGTTCGGAGATATCTGTCTACTTAGAAGAGTGGGTAGATACGTCTAGGAACACCGAAGACTACGATCTGGTAGAGCGATTGCTCGAGACGTTAAGTGATCGACAGGAAGAAAAAATCAATGAAGAGTTCTACATCAAACGAGCGGAGTTTCTCTTTAATCGCAACAACTTAGAACGTTTGTTTGATCAGCCGATCACTGATGATTTGATCGACACCATTGGAAATTGGAATCCGATACAACTGCACGATGAGGAAGAGGTTTTTGCGGCTACAGAGGATATGGATTTTGATTTTGAAGATGATGGTGATGAAACTCTGTACAAATACAACGGTGCACTGGGTGAGTTCCTAAACCCGATGCTGCAAAGGGATCAGTTCATATCGTTTTTGGCTCCAGAAAAGAGGGGAAAAACGTGGTGGCTGATGGATGCGGCTCACCGTGCATTACGCCAATCGTGCAAGGTGGCATTTTTCTCAGCAGGTGACTTGAGTAAAGGACAGCTACGTAAACGTTTCATTGTGCGGGTGGCACAGCATCCAACACGGTCATGCTCACTTGAGTTTCCTGTTGGATTGAACTTTGACGAAGGCGAAGTAGATGTGGAGCACGATACCCGTGTGTTCCACTCACCGGTTTCACCGGGTATCTACAAGCAGAAGTTTCGTCGACAGTTTAGAAAATTGTGCCGAGGCCCAAAAGATATCAGCAAGTATCTTAGGTATTACGTATATCACAATACCTTGACGATGGCTCGTTTGAATTCGGTACTCGATCGCCGGTTTGCTCGAGAGGGGTGGGCACCTGATGTGATCATCATTGATTACGCTGATTTGATAGTGCCTCCTGCGGGGACTAAGGATGTACGTGACGGCACCAACCAGGTGTGGAAGTCTCTACGTAAGTTAGCCATGGACCGTAACTGTTTAGTGCTTACGGCAACGCAGGCCAATGCACAGGCATACGGAGCAAATCGTTTAGGGATGCATAACTTCTCGGAAGACAAGCGAAAGTTAGCTCACGTAACCGGGATGATTGGCATCAACCAGACGGCAGAGGAAAAGAGGATGGGACTCGCTAGGCTTAACTGGATTGTGCGTAGAGAGGGAGAATACGATGTAGCGGATTGTGTGTACACCGCAGGATGTTTGGGCATTGGTAATCCTGCGATGAAGAGTGCGTTTTATAAAATGCCGGACCCAGTTGACGACGAATAACGATATTAAGGTTGGAGGCAAAACCATGAGTGACGAGAAACTAGAAATCACACGAGACGAGGCTGTCTCAGTGATGCAGGGCTTGGGCTTCGACGAAGCCGCGACCTGGAAGCGACCTAAGATGCAGACCAAGTTAGAGGTGCTGCACACGTTGGTGGATGATGACACAACCATCGGCGATGAAGAGTTGGACAACATCCTTGACGATCTGATCTACCATGGGGCAAACAACAAACCAATCACATTGGTACGCCAGAAGGTAGAACCGGAAGAACCCAGTGAGGATCCTGTACCAGTAGAGTGCAAGGAAAAGAAGAAGCCAAAGAAGAAGCCTGTAGCTACACCTAAGGAAGAGGTCAAGGAAGACATGGCAAAGGGAGAAGAGACTGTACCCGTACCTGAGGAAGAGCTACAGCCAGAAGAGACGGTGGCTGGACCTAAGGGTATTCTCTGTCCCAAGCCTCCTGCACGGTATAAGAACCTAGTGGGGGTGCGGCCAACATGTGGGCGTAGTTACTTTTTGGGAGTTGCGTTGGCGAAGCTGGGACTTAAAACGGGTATCAGCGATGACTTTTGGCAAGAGGTAGCTGATCTAACAGGCAAGGACAGCCGCACTGAGTCATCGATCAACCAAGCCAAGGCTGCATGGCATGTACTCAATGGGTACACACGTGAGCTGGCTGGCGAATCACACCCGCAACCTAAAGCAAAGAGAGACCAATGAAATTAGTAGAAGTGGATACCAATGTTGGATTGTATATCAGTTCGATTTACCCCGATGTGATGGACGTGGGACCGTATCGAGGGCAGCCTATTCTTACGATTGGCTTCGATGAACCTTCAGATGGAGAGGATACTTACAATAGTCATTCTATTATCGAATGGATTGAAGCTAAACGACTCCATCCAGTAAAGAACGCACGTGCTAAACGGATCGTGGCTTTACGTGGAGACGACCCTTTCCGGCAAAACATTAGGGCACTGTGCCAGGCATTGTGGTCATACGATTATGTCCCTGTCATCCACTGCACTGGCGAGTTCGGTCCCGATCCTGGTACAGAGATCACCAAAACACGTAGAGTGGATGGTGATGCAGAGATGCCTGGGTTTTGGCTGAACGCTTTGAACATCGATGTGGTCTGTAAGCCACGTACGAAACGCATCAAGGGATCGTTGTTACCCCATATCACTCACTGCGTTTACTACGCAGACCTAGATCGAATGGGCAGTGATGGACTACTTCCTGATCTGGCGAAGCCCCCTGCGTCGTTAGTGCCCTCTTGTGTGCATATGATCTACACGAGAGAGGATGAGAAGGAAGCGTTGACGGAGCATGGTTATACGTTAGTGAAAGTTGGGGGAGTGTAATGCTAGTTGACCGTGAAGCGGTACTACGTACGTTAGCCTCAGTGGCTCCTGGATTGGATAGTCGACGAGGTGAGGTGGAGCAGAGTAGTTGTTTTACTTTCGTCGGAGGAAAGGTACATACCTTCAATGATCAGATCAGTTGCTCGATTCCATCCAACGTAGATATCGAGGGAGCGGTCAAAGCTAAGCCACTTCTATCGCTCCTAGAGCGTTTTAAGGATGATCAGTTAGACATTCTCTGTGTTGGGTCAGAGGTGTTGTTCAAAGGGAGACATACACGTGCAGGTCTCTTTAAGGAAGAGAGCATAGCTCTTCCCTACAATGAGGTAGAGGCCCCATCTGAATGGCGAGAACTCCCTGCTGATTTCTTGGACGCTCTAGGAGTTGTTAAATATTGCTGCACTAAGGACGACAGTATCTTTGCGTACACTTGTGTACACATGTGTCCTGATCGTCTAGAGGCGTGTGATGGTTTTCAGATGACGGCGTACCCCATTGAGGTACCGATTAAAGAACCATTGCTGGTGCGTGCAGAGTCGATCAATAAACTGGTCGGCATGGACTGTAATGAGATCTCGGAGACAGAGGCCTGGGTGCATTTCCGTAGCCCACGTGGATTAATCTATTCAGTTCGGAGACATGTGGAAGAGTATGTCGACCTTTCTGCGATAATAAAGAAGAGGGGTACCAAGGCTGATTTTCCTCCTGGGTTGATTGAGGCACTGGAGACTGCTGAGATTTTCACAGCGGAGCAGTTACTCAACAACTATGTGCAGATCAAGCTGCGTGAAGACAAACTTGAACTCACAGGAATTGGTGTTTCTGGTTGGTACAAAGAGAGGAAGAAGGTTACCTACTCTGGGCCTGAGTTAAAGTTCCAAATCAACCCGCGTGTGTTGCGGGACATCATGAAACGAACTACAGAGTTCGAAGTTACTGAAGGGTTTTTAATTTTGAGAACGGATAAGTATGTGTACGTTGGTTCTTTGGGGAAGGTGAAAGAAGATGAGTGATACAGCTAAATACGATGTGTCCATCGACGAACATCGGTTGGACAAAGAGTGGGTGGAGCAGCCAGAACGCTACCATGTAGTTGCACGTGAGCAGGCAGATGCTCAGTCTAAAGTGGATCTGGCAAAGTCTCGAGTGGAGTTTGTGAAGGGTAAGCTGTACAAGGAAATTGCAGCACAGCCGCAGGATTTTGGACTGGCTAAAGCTACAGAAGCCTCGGTTAACGCAGCGATTGCTACACACCCTGAATATGTCAAGGCTGTGGAAGAGGCCCATGAAGCTAAGCACAGGGCACACATCTTGACTACCGTGGTTACTGCTTTCGACCAACGTAAGCGGGCATTGGAAAAGCTGGTTGATCTGAAACTGGCTGATTATTTTTCGCAACCGACAGCCAAATCAGATAACAAAGAGGCTGTTAAGGAAATGGAGGAAGACGTGAGGCTACGCCGCCGACGTCGTAGACGAGAGGGGGCAACTAAAAAGTAATGCAAGTACTGTGGAACATCATCGGTATTGCAGCTGTAGTTGCTGTATTCTCCATGGCGTTGCCTAGGTTGTGTTTTGTTGTTTTTAAATGGTCGACCATAGGCTACTACGCTGGCTACGACACTTATCATGAGGTAAAGAAGAATGAGAACTAAGAAAGAACGAATGGACAGACGACGGTCGGTACGTAAGCGAAAAGAGAAGATGCGGCAGCCTACAAACTATAAGCCGTATGAACTCCCCGAAGGCTTGAAGGTGTGGGATCCCAAGCCGGGTGCACATAAGATCGACATCATCTCGTTTATTGCAGGCAAGAATCATCTTGTATGCGATGAAGGGGAAGAGGCACCTGATGCATCCTACTTCGTGCACAAGAACGTTGGTCCTAAGAATAAGGACATCTTGTGCATCCACAAACATAAGGATGAACCTTGTCCTGTATGTGAGTACGTGCAGAAGCTTAAGCAGCAACCAGACTACGATGATGACCTGGTACGTGCTTTGAGCCGCAAGCGTCGTGAGATGTACTTGATCCGAGATCTATCGGATGGTGAGTACTATCTGTGGGAATCGGCGTACTACAACTCGTTCGGTGAGATGCTAGAGAACCGGATGAACAGTGGTGAAGAGGGTGAGTACGACCTGTACTGGGCGTACGACGAGGGTTTGTCTCTACGTGTGATCTTCGAAGAGAAGTCATTCCGTGGACACCTCTATAGCAATCCTACTTCGATCGACTTCAAACCTCGAGCGAAGCAGTACACGGAAGCACAGCTTAAGAAGCAGCCGTGTCTGGATGGCTTGTTTACCTTCAAGTCGGCTTCTGAAATCGAATCTATCTTGTTCGGGGAAGATGATGTTCCCAAGCAGGAAGAGGAAGAAGAGGAAGCACCCAAGCCTAAGAAACGGCGTAGGCGACGACCTGATCCCGAGCCAGAACCAGAACCTGAGCCGGAAAAAGAGGAAGTCGAAGAGGTAGAAGAGGAAGTCGAAGACGAGGATAACGATCCTGATATGGCTGCAGAGGTTGCAGCAGAGGAAGATCCTCCATTCGATGATGATGACGATGACGAAGAGGCTGATTCAGCCAGTGCATCAGATGACGATGATGAATGGGATGACTGGGACTGATGTCAGGATTCTTTGCAGTATCGCAAGTAAAGTCGGATAAAGTTCGAATACCGACTTTGCCAAGATGCGGCTCGTGTGGATTGGCAAAAAGCTGCACTTCCCCCAAGCTTCAGCCAACCGGCCCCAGCACGAGCCGCATCCTTTTTGTTTCGGGTTCACCATCTTCTTCCGATGATGAACTAGGTAGGACGTTTTCTTCAGAGTCTGATCGGGCGATGAAGCACTACCTGCGAGACAAACATGGTTTCGAACTGCATCACGACGCACGAGCAATGTATTCGCTAATCTGCCATGCGTCCAAAAAACAATACAACGCTAAGAAGCTTGCTGCGTGCCGCCCCAACGTCTTCAATGAGATCAAGCGACTGAAACCCAACTTGATCATACTGTTGGGCAGTCGAGCGGTGTCGAGCGTGCTGGGACCATACTGGAAGACAGAGGCAGTCGGGGAAGTAGATAAATGGTGCGGGTGGCAGATACCACTGCAGCCACTAAATGCGTGGGTATGTCCAACATGGCATCCAGCAAACGTAACTCATGCGGAGCAGGCACGGGAATGCAAGCTTACTCCGCTGGAATTCCACTCGAATTTGTCTGCAGCACTGGAGCTTGAACACAGCAGACCGTGGACCACGGTACCTAATTGGAAGAAAGAAGTACGACTGGTCTACAGTGAGTGGGAAGCGGCCAAGATCCTACGTAAGATGCGGCAGTATGGTGGTCGTATTGCGTGGGACATAGAAACGAATGCGTTAAAGCCAGACGATGACCGCTGCAAGATAATCTGTGCCTCAGTGTGTTGGGAGGGTCGCCGTACGATAGCTTTCCCCTGGTCTGGAGAAGCGGTCAACGCACTAGGAGAGCTGCTTGCAGATCCCACGATTAAGAAGATCGGTGCCAACTTGAAGTTTGAAGACCGTTGGATGAAAGCCAAATTAGACTTCGATGTTCAGGGTTGGTATTGGGATACTGTCCAAGCAGCACATAATTTGGATCCGCGTAACGGTGTGACGAGTGTTAAGTTTCAGTCGTTGGTTCGATTAGGGTTTCCTGATTACACCGCAGGAATTGAACAACACCTGAAGTCAGCAGATAAGCATGGTTTGAACAGCATCGATCAGATCGCGATAGAGGATCTGCTGCTGTACTGTGGTTTGGATTCGTTACTGGAATATAAATTGTACGAGGCACAAGAAAGGGATCTGGCATGAGCGTGAATGACCACCAGGTACGTGTTGAGATGTTTATGGAGCAAGCAGGGCAGGCGACACCTGATCGACCAACGATTCCCGACGAAGACACACGTAGGCTACGTGCCTCGTTGATCCTCGAAGAGTGTATAGAAACAATTGAAGCGTTGGGCTTTCAGTTGATGCCAGATGGCACGCTGTCTGCGTATGGTGATTGTGATCTGGTGGAGGTTGCTGATGGTTGTGCGGATATCAGTGTTGTGACCATGGGTACTCTGTCTGCATGTGGTATAGATGCTCACGATTTACTTGAGGAAGTAGATCGTACTAACCTTGCTAAGTTCAGTGAGGGTGGTCATCGTCGAGAAGACGGTAAGTGGATCAAGCCACCAGACTGGCAGCCACCGCAGATTGAAAAAATATTACTTGAGCAAGGGTGGAAGTCAGATGAATGATCGTCCGATGCCAACGCAAGCTGCATTCAGATTGATGAATGAAGGCAACATCGCACTGAGTCAGGTTGAGGCATGGGGAATCCGTATCGATCGCCCCAAGCTGCGACAGACGATCGCAGAAAGTCAGAAGAAGCTGAAGTCTGGGGTGAAGCGACTGAAGCAAACGGATGAATGGGAGAAGTGGAAGCGTCGGTTTGGGTCCAAGGCCCGTCTATCAAGCAGGCAGCAACTTGGCACAGTGATGTTTGATATATTGGGGCATGATTCGGAGTTTAAAACAGAAACAGGACAGGCGAGTACCAAAGCGGAACATTTAGAAAAGTTAGATATTCCATTCGTACGTAACTACATCCGGGTGGCAAAGCTTGGCAAGGTACTCAGCACTTATCTAATTAACATTGATAAGTTAACAGCAGACGATGACATACTGCATCCATCGTTTGCCTTACACTTGGTAAAGACTTACCGATCTAGCTCCAGCAATCCCAACTTCCAGAATATCACCAAAAGAAACAAGCAGTTAGCTAAGTTGGTGCGGTCTGTCTTCATCCCGCGTAATGAAGAGTACAGTCTCGTTGAGATTGATTACAAGGCTGTGGAGGTGGCTGTTGCAGCGTGCTATCACAAAGATCCTACGATGGTTGATTATGTTACCGGAGGTGGGGATATGCACAAAGACACTGCGAAAGATATATTTAAAGTCACCGACAGTCAGCTAGACCTAGGTGGTAAGATTCGTACGTGTGCTAAAGGCTGCTTTGTGTTTCCAGCGTTCTACGGTGACTACCATGGACAGATGGCTCCAGCTATTTGGGATGAGATCCACAAAGAACAGCTCACCCTACGTGATGGCACTCCAATGTTCCAGCACTTGTCTAACAAGGGATTTAAAACACTAGACGACTTCACGCAGCATGTGAAGAAAGCCGAAGACATCTTTTGGCATCAACGATTTCCCGTGTACACACAATGGAAGTACGATTGGTGGAACCGTTACCAGAAGCGTGGGTGGTGTAAGACCAAGACTGGGTTTGTTGTGCATGGTACTAAGAAAAAGAATCAGATCATCAACGCACCCATCCAAGGTAGTGCATTCCACTGTTTACTGTGGGCACTCGCTCGTGTAGTGGAATGGCTTAAGGACACAAACAAACGTTCGATGGTAATAGGGCAGGTCCACGACTCGATGCTTCTGGATGTGCACAAAGATGAGTTCGACGAAGTGTTGGACATGGTCTACCAGATTAGCATGATTGATATTCGAAAACTCTGGAAATGGATTATTGTGCCACTCGATGGGGAGGCAGAGTGTTCGGATAAGAACTGGTTTGATGTCAAGGAGATCAACTTTGGTCCAAGAACTGTATAAGAAGCACCGTCCTACAAAACTTACTGAGATGTATGGGCAGGACGATGCCTTAGCTTCCCTGAAAGAGATGGTAAAGAGCGGAAATGTTCCGCATGCTATTCTCTTCACCGGTCCATCCGGTTGCGGGAAGACCACGTTGGCACGGATGTTAGCTGCACGATTGAAGTGCAGCAAGACAGACTTTTTTGAATACAACTCAGCTGACTTTAGGGGGATCGAGCATGTCAGGGAGATCAGGACCAAAGTGGGGATGGCACCTATTTCTAGCCCTTGTCGCATTTGGTTGTTGGACGAATCTCATCAACTTACTTCTGATGCTCAAACAGCGATGTTGAAGTTGTTGGAGGATACGCCAGAGCATGTGTACTTTATGCTTGCTACGACGGATCCCAACAAACTAAAGAAAACAATCAGGACACGGTGCACTGAGGTTAAGCTGAAGGCACTCACTGATTCAGCATGCGGCAAACTAGTCACTGCAATTGCTAAGAAAGAAAAGAAGACTGTAGGCAAAGAGGCTGTAAAAGCTATTGTGGAATCTGCTGAGGGTAGTGCACGCAAAGCTTTGGTGTTGCTGAATGCCGTGATCGAGATTGACAATGAAGACGAGCAAGCAAAAGCGGTGCACGACTGTGATACTCGAGCTGAAGGCATTCAACTCTGTCGGGCACTATTCGCCCCCAAACCGTCGTGGTCTAAAGTTTCTGAGGTTCTTAGGAATCTTGAAGGCGACCCCGAATCAATCCGCTGGTTGGTGCTTGGATACGCTAGATCAGTGCTCTTATCGCCGAAGACGACTAAGAATGATTCTCGTGCGTATGAGGTCATCTCGTCGTTCTCCAAGCCTTTCTTTGATACGAAGAATGCTGGACTAGCAGCCAGCTGTTATGAGGTGTTTGATGGCTGATTGGAATAAAGTTGGTTTGTACGCTGTGTTTTGTACATGTGTGACATGTGTGCTGACGTGCTGGTATCTTGTTGGGTCACCTAGAACACACTATACAGAGAAACCAGATCGGTACCTCTACGATCGGTTGACAGCCTTAGAAGTTGAGGTGCAGGAGCAGAAGAAGATTGTTAATGCTTTACGAGACTTGAAAATACAAGAACTGGTAGAGGAAGCTAATGAGCTGCTCGAACGAAAAAATAATGGAGACAATCTTGAGTACAACAAAACATACGGAAACGGCAAACTACGTGGGGTCGGGCTCGACATTATTGAATCTAGCCTGTAGTGGGACGTGGGAGGGGGCATTTCAGACAGGTAAGTATTCCTTCCTGGTTGGTGATTCAAGCAGCGGCAAGACATTCCTGGCTCTAACTTGCTTTGCGGAAGCTACGTACGATAAACGATTCGATGACTACCGTCTTATCTATGATGATGTTGAGGCGGGTGCTGGTATGGATTTTCAATACTTCTTCGGTAGTCGTGTAGCTAACCGTGTAGAACCCCCTGCGATCGATGAGGACAACTGCAGCCTGTACAGCCAAACTGTAGAAGACTTCTACTACAACCTGGACGATGCACTTGACCACGAGAAGCCATGCATCTACGTCCTAGACAGCATGGACGCATTGTCGAGTACGTACGAGGGTGAGCGGTTCGACATGCGTAAGAAGGCAGACAGGGGTGATAAAAAGGCCCCTGGTGATTATGGTGATGGTAAGGCTAAAATCAACAGCAGCCACCTGAGGGCAGTAATGCCCAAGCTACGCGATACGGGTTCCATCCTTATCATAATTAACCAGACCCGTGATAACGTGGGAGGTGGTATTTTCGAAGCTAAGAACATTCGTTCTGGCGGCCGGTCGCTAACGTTCTACGCGACCCTCGAATTATGGTCATCTGTTGGTAAGAAGATCGACCGTACCTACAACGGCAAGCCAAGACAGATTGGTGTCTATTCCAAGATCAAGATCAAGAAGAATCGTCAAACAGGCAGGGAGCGTACGATTGAGATCCCTATCTATTACGATTACGGAATCGACGACATCACTGGTTGTATTGAGTTTTTGCTGACCGAGAAGGTGTGGACCAAGTCCAGCAACATGCTAGACACAAAAGGATTTGTGAAGGACAAGATGTCTCTCAAGAAGCTAATCAAGCTAATCGAAGCAGAGGGTCGTGAAGACGATCTACGTAAACTGACAGCCGATGCGTATTTCGGGGTAGAAGAGGCACTGCGTCTAGGACGAAAGCAGAGGTATGAATGAGATGGCTTGGGGTTGATGTCTCGTACTTAGCGTACAGGGCATTCCATTCGATGGGCAAATTGTCTTTTGGTGGGGAGTCCACACAAATCCCTTTTGGGATTATTAAAACCATACGTAGTGTGTGCGAAGAGGTGGATGCTCATGGGGTCGCTACGTTTTTTGATCGAGGTCGCCCGAAAAGAAAAGACTTGCTGCCAGAATACAAAGCCAACCGAAAGAAACGAGACGAAGACGAGGAGGCTCGTTTGGCTCGTAAAGATCTTAAAGTGCAGATCGGGAAACTACACAATAATCTCAAAGGCATGGGCGATCCTAATGTATTTTCCCAGGATGGCTATGAAGCGGATGACCTGCTGGCTGCGGCAGCTGATGCGGCCAAAGATTATGAGTTAGTGATTCTTAGCACGGATACGGATCTGTACCAACTGCTGAGCCCCACGGTCACTATGTGGGATCCAAATAAGAATCAGATCATCACAGAGGAATACGTCCGTAATAAATACGGAATTGGTGTGGGGCAGTGGGCGGATGTGAAAGCACTAGCAGGTGATACCTCGGACAACATCAAGGGAATCCCTGGTGTAGGTATCAAGACAGCAGTCAAATTCTTATCTGGTAATCTAACTGGTAAGAAGTTTGAAACCATCGTGCACGATAATGGTGCAACGTGGGAGCGTAATTTAGAGTTGGTTCGTCTACCAATGTCTGGCACAATGGATTGTACACTTACTAAAACCATGCCTCTGTCTACGTGGGGTAAGCGTATATGCACGGTGTATGGTATTAATTCAGTGAGGTTTGTATGACTACGATTGTTAATGCTTTTATTCCAGAAGATGTCCGCCACTTGTATTTCCAGATCACTGTCTTCGGGATCGCGGATCCAGAAGCGTACCTTGTTGAAGACAAGATGATTCTGTCAGTGATGTCATAGGAGTGCTGCTGCTATGGGTATGGTGAACCATAAAGACTCGGATCGTCTCACACACGAAGCCATGCTGGATCCCAAACCCGGTGATCTGTACACGGAGATGTTCAACAATTGGACATATGTTGTTAAGGTGACGCCAAAAAAGGTAACATATGTTATGTTCATTCCGCCGTGTAAGGTGAACATGCAAGAAGCACATAAGGTCAAAACTAAAAAGAAAGAGAAGTTCCGCGAATACTTCTCTTACAAATCAGAAGCATTAAAGGACAAATACTGGGTCCGACTCGCAGAGCGTGGGGCGGATGTCAGTTGGTACCGTGAATGATTGTTCTATCCTTAGATCTTGCCAGCCACACAGGCTACGCGATTAGATACGATACCGGGGACGTCAAGGTTGGTAACTGGAATCTAACTCGTGGCAAGGTCAAAGGGATGACCTATAAGCCCATGTTTCGACTGTGGAGCCGGCTGGAGTCAATCGAATTCAATCATGACATCGGGCACGTTGTTTACGAACACACGTTCTCGAGGCACGGCATGACCACACACAGGCTACACTCGCTCATGGCTTGCTGTGAGATATTTTGCGAGCAGCACAACATACCTTGCTCTTCCGTAGCACCGACTGTCTGGAAGAAAGAGATGTTGGGCAAAGGGAACGCAGCTAAGACTGTTTATCATCAGCGGGCTATTGAGGAATGGCCAGAGTTATCTTTTCCGACAGATGATCCAGCAGCAGCTAGGTGGATTCTGGCTTATTATGAAAAAATGAATGGGATAGATTTCCCTCAGTCTGCGATAATAGAGTAGAGGACAAACAGACGCGGTTTTCGGGAGTCTTTCCGCGTCTGCGGGGGTTGGGGTTGGTGGTTCTCCTCAACCCCCTTCTTTTTTACCTATGGGGAGAAACAGCATGATTACAGTGGGTTGGTTCTGTTTGGTGTTGATGTTTGTGTTGTCTTTGATTGGCCTGTGGTTAATCTACACCTGCATCGATGAATCTGAGAAACTGGACGACCCCTGGGTCACGCATGAGCCCTGGGTCACGCACGAAGAATACGAGTCAATCATTAATGAATGGGAACCACCCAGTGTGCCCGATGTGCCGGGGCAAGTTGATACAGATCAGGCATAAATACCACTGCGAACGTTGCCGACGCATCTGCGAAACATGTTGTGAAGGCTCACGAATCTCGGAGAAAAACCATGGCACGACCAATCGACAGAATACAGAGGAATGACATTGTAATTACCATGTGGGAGCACGTTGATTTTTATCGTGTACGTGTGATGCATGGGCTCGAGTGCGTTGACCATCTGGATTTTAAGACCATTGACCAGGCGTACACCGTAGGCTGGATCAGTATGTGTTCAAAGTACAAGGTATTTAGAACCACACCTGAAAGGTACACGGACGATGCTGAGCGTGTGTCATAGATGTCAGAGATGTCAGAAGAAATCGGATGAGACACCAGACCAGGGTTTGTGTACGAAATGCCGGCTCGTGTGCGAGCTGTGTGGTAAACCACTTGAGACACCCGATCTATATGGAGAGGCGTGTGAATCCTGCAAAAAGAAGATCGCAGAGCGACGTGCTGCTACTCCCCATGTCCGAACTTCCTGGAGTTCCTCGGACCGCATGGTAATAGAAGTAGGCACCTCCTATGCTTACGAGCCTCGTCGTTATGCGGATACTCTGTTTGATGGTGTAGACGACGACTGGAGATCTGACGAACATTGCTTTACTAGGGAATTTATAAAGACAAAAAGCAAAAGCAGGGGACGACACTCATGGTGTTTTCGAGAAGAAACTTCATAGCCAGTATTATTGCTGGAGCCGTATTGAAATCAGCAGAGACTGAGGGAAAGCTGCTGCCCGGTGATTATCCTTGTCCAGATAGGATTGATATGCCGCTCTCGAATAGCCGGGTGATCTACATCACAGAGTACGGACCTACCTGGAAAGTACCACCACCGTTCCCACCATCGCACTGAGTGATCTGGTATTTCTTAAAAAGTTTTTCAAGATAGGGCTTGTATTCGTTCGATAAGTATATATAATGGACCACACAAGCAACGAACCACTAACCTTTTTTGGAGAACTCTACTATGTCGAACTTGATCGTACACTCTGGCGGCAAAATCGTTGACCGTGAAGCCGTTTTCGCAACCGAGACGCCCGAACCCAATGGCAAGCACTACCCAGTGCCCCACGGTGTGCTAGTGGATGAGATCCAGAACCAGCTCACTGGTTATGGGTATAAGGTCAACAAGGAAGAGCACTGTTTGGCTCAAAACGGCAACCACTGGTTTGGTGTGTTCGAGTTGTCTACCGAACGCGATGACCGAACGATCGTAGTCGGTGGCCGAAACAGCCACGATAAGCGGTTTTCCGCCTCGGTGGCTATGGGCAATCGGGTGTTCGTTTGTGACAACCTGAGTTTTTCTGGTGAAGTTTCCTTGAGTCGCAAGCATACTCGCTACGTGCTGCGTGATCTACCTGGTTTGACCATGCGAGCGGTGGCTAAGCTGACGCATGCCAAGCATCGCCAGGATCAGCAGTTTGCTGCTTATCAGGGTACTCAGTTGTCTGACGAGCGGGCTCGCTCACTGATGATTGAGGGAGTGAAGCGTAAGATCCTCCCAACCACCAAAATTCCGGAAATCCTGAAAGAGTGGGAACAACCATCCCACGAGGAATTCGCGGATCAGACGGTGTGGCGTTTTTTCAACGCGGTCACCGAGGTGGCTAAGGGTTGGGGTCACCAGACCATGATTCGTCGTACGCAGATGTTGCACGGGCTATGCGATCTCGAGTGTGGCCTGAGCCTGTCTGTGTAGTACTCTGTCCGTTACTGACCTGGGCATGTCTCAAAACTGCCCAGTTTGGGAGAATCACAATGAAAAAACCATCATCACAAGAATTGGCCGGAATGGTTGGCGTGTTGACCAACGCATCTAAAACTCTTGCTAGGTGCAGTGACGACCTGAAGGCGATTGCGAACAAGCTATGGGAAGACGGCGACGTGTTGCGATTAAGCGATGCTATGCAATGTATTTCCAACTGTTTTTCTAATTTACACACCGTTGCACTGGTTGCTAGGCTAGCCAGGGCGTACCAGAGGGATACAAACGATGAAGCGTGAAGTTACGGTATTTGTGGTCACGGCAGTCCTATTGATTGCTGCCCTCTGTTTTGTGCCGTACGTGGCTGTAACAGATGTGGAGGTCTCGGTAGCATTGATCAAGGGCAAGCCGGGTGTGATCGTGTACCGGGTAAAAAAGGGAATGGTGTGGCAACCGTGGCGTTTGATTGATAATCCTCAGCCGTACGAATCTTTAGAAATGGAGAGAGACTGATGCCTAATGTAACCGCCATGCGTGTGGAGCTTGTGGTGCAAAATCCATGCGTCCGTGAAGCTTACACACGTGCAGTAGATATGCGGTTTGCCCTGCAAAGTAAAATAAACGAGACCAACGACACTGGGGATACGGCCCACCTAACTGAGTTGGAGATGTTAGGTTTAATGCATCTGCTACATGAACAAGAAGCGATCCTGTATGAATTGATGGAGAGGGGTGGAACCTAAAATGGATTTCACAATTTGGGAAAAATTATCATTTGTGGCAGCAGGAACAGCGTTTGGTGTGATTTCGGGTATTACGCTGGGCACCTACATGCTCTGGATAGATCAAAGGTAGACCAATGAAAAAAGATAAAGATTTTTGGCTTTACTACGCAATCGGTGTGGTGATCGTAGTTCTGGGTGTGGCAGTTTCATCATCGTACGGGGAAGTACGGGGCTGGAGCACTGTAGACGGGCTCCATCTGGATGCCAAACTAGTCCGTAAAGATGCCACGGGTGTGGTGTTGCATGCGGAGCAGTCTAAAGAACGCCTCCGGCACATCCCCTACACTAAGCTGAGCCGCCCTGATTTGATCTGGTTGCTTGAGATGAGTGGACGCGATGCTGCGTACTATGAGAAAGAACGACTCCGACAGATCAGGATGTACCGCAGTCGGAAGGCACGTGCTTCCTCCCGCAACGCTTTGAATCGGAAATACGAGCACGAGCACAACGAACGTATGCAATTTCAGCGTAACCTTCAGCAGTATCGACAGAGGTAATGATGCAGGATTCCACGGCAAAACAGTATGTTGATGAACTAAAGAAGCAGGCGTGTTTGCTGGCTGGTGACATTGGTCGCTTCCGGCAGGAATTTACTGGAATGCACACGTGTCTACTGGCTTTGATGCAACTCGAGTCGCAGGCTAAAGAATTGAGTGATTTGTGCAATAACCTGCGGATTGAATCCTAATTAGGGGCAACGGATGCTGACCAAGTTAAAAATACAGAATTATCAAAAACACAGTGATCTGGAGATCAAACTCGAGCCTATCACTGTGGTGGTCGGCCGCACAGATTCCGGCAAATCGGCCATTGCCAGGGCAATTAGGTGGGTAACTCTCAACAAACCCAATGGAACACAGATTGTAAAAAGGGGAGAAAAAGAGACTAAAGTAGGGTTAAAGTTTGACGATAATCAGACCTTGGTAAAGCGACGAACCAAGACCACACAGACGTACAAGCTGGGAAACGAGACATACAAAGCCTTTGGTAAAGATGTTCCAGAACCCATCTCCGATCGTCTGGGCATTGGTGAGCTAAATTTCCAGCAGCAGCACGATTCCCCCCTATGGTTTAACGAGCCACCGGGTAAAGTTGCTGAACATCTCAACGAGATTTTTGATCTAAAAATAATTGACAAAGTACTCACAGCTGCCAAGAAAAAAACTACACAAATTGCAGCTGCGTTGCAGGTCTACGCGGATGATTATACGGCAGAGGAAGAAGCCCTAAGTCGTTACGCAGACACAGATATGCTCCAAAACGACTTCAACACTTTGCAGGATGCCGTCAACGATAAGGATGTGCACGGGCAACAGCTACTCAAACTGGCTGAAATCCTGCAGGAATGGGAAGACAACGCCACACATGCCGCTAAAGCCTCTGTGTGCGTGTTTAAGTGGGCCGAAGTGCTTGAGGCATGGGAAGAGTGGGATAAGGTTTACTGGCACTCACGTGCCCTCTCAGACGCTCTGACGCGATATGACAAGGTGAGCAGGTATAAGGGGCGTAGTGTGCCAGACGAAAAGCCAGTAGAAGACTACATTATGCACGTAAAACATATACGTAACTTGGAGGAATTGCTCGCGGAATGCAACGGAGCTGCGAGTATGGTAGAGGCTAGTAGGTTTGAGTACAAAAAACTTAAGAAAGAACTAGACACGCTACCTCAGATTTGCCCCGAGTGCGGTAAACCTCTGTAGTGACGGTGTAAAAACGGTATACCCCTATTCTGGTAAACCCAAATTGACACGGTTTTGAAATGGAAACACACGGTTATTCCAATTTGATTGAAGAGCTGCAGGATGCTCGCGACAACCTATTTGAAAATGCAGGTTGTGCTTGTGATCCGAGTGTTGGTTGGATGTGCGAGGCTTGTTACATGGAGGATCTACTACGCAGGGTAATTCTCGAGCTTAAATCCGCAAAAAGCTCTGAAAAGAAGACACCTCGACCCAAACCTCGACCCAACCCCAACTTTAAAATTTTCCCAAGTGAATTTGACTCAAAACATTGATTTGGTCGGGGGGTCTGGAGCCCCCCAAGAGAAGTACCCCTTTTGGGAGGGGGTAGCACCCCCCAACGGAGGGGGAAATTTACTACTTTTGGTAGGGGGTAACACCCCCCAATGGAGGGAGAAAATGGACGAAAAAATGGATCCACGACGGGACAAACCACTATCTTTAGTAGCCGCAATTTCTGCGTTAGAAGACAGGGTTAGCTCTGCCCAGGAAGAGCATGGGAAGCTTTATTCAGCGTTAGCGACCGTACTATCGCCCGAGACACCTATGGCGGTAGAAACAGGCTCTAAGGGCCACGATGAGGCTATTTCGGAACTAACTTCACGTGTCTGCAGGATAACGGATACTGTGAACAATCTTATTGACTGTCAGACTGAATTACTTTGCAGGCTTACTCTTGAATAAGGACTCGGACCGATGACCGACCCAGGAGCGTTGATTTTTGCTGTTTTGATGCTAATTTCGGTAATTATCTATTTTGCACCCTCACTGATTGCAATTGTTCGCGATCATAAGAGCGTGCTGGCGTTGTTGGCATTAAATTTGTTGCTAGGGTGGACGTTCCTGGGTTGGGTAGCTGCACTTGTTTGGAGCCTAACGGACCAACGCACATAGGAGTCGAGTGAATGACCCTGCAAGAGATTTTTGACAAAACCACCAATGCCATAATCGCCCAGGGCGGTCCGAGTCTAACCAGAAAAGTAGAACGAGGATGTGCGTATCGCGGAGTCAACGGCCGGAAGTGTGCGATTGGGCATTTGATCCCGGACGAGCTATACGATAAGGACATAGAAGGTGGTGGTTTTCAGGCACTTCTGGATGAGCACCCCGAGTTAGCCACCCACTTTAAAACTATCTCAACTGATAAAAAGGCTCCTAGGCTGCTAGAGAGCCTGCAATACGCACACGACGCAGCGGTAGTTGACTCTTCTGAATATTATTTCGATTCGTACAAACGCGAAATCGTAGCTGTGGCTGAGCGTTTTGGGCTTTCGTTAGAGAACATTCAATGGCCAGGCAACAAGGAACCGAGCGAATGAATGAAGAAACACAGCATGCTTTAAAGAAACGAATGCATGCGTTGCACACTCAATCATGCATTCTGATGTGCAATATGAGGGGATTCCACAATGGTCTCAGTGCAGAAGTTGTTACCCAGTTGGCAGCCAAAGCCCTGGAGCATGACGCAACTGATCTGTGGAAGTCTTTAACAGAATTTAGCAATATGTTAGATGAGGCATTAAACGAATGAGCATAGATGCCCGCGTGACTGCCATTTCCAAGGAATTGGGAGAAGACAAACCAATTAAACTGTATTTGGAGGATAGGCCTGGTGGAGGTCCGGCAGGACAAGAAACCCTGACAATCTTAAATACGGGTGTAATTAAGGAAACCAAATATTGGGCTATTTACCTATGCCGATTGATTGGCTGTGATATTTGGGGTGGTGCTGGGGAGATTATGCTGGGAGACACTGTTTTCGCACAACGGCACGGTTACACAGGTATTTTACTGGTTGGCAACTGGTTTGAAATTATACAAACACACAGGGAGACCATTTAAATGCGGTACCACAATGAATGAATTACTAAAGGAATACACGGAATTTAAAAAACTCTCTTTTTACAGTTTGGCCATATTTTGCACGTTTGCTGTAATCCTAATAAGTACTTTTTATTTTATTGAACCCCCTTACCAGTTATTGCTAATCATAATTTGGGAATTAGCCAGATTACACCAAAGAACAGAAACAAAAAGAAAAGCACTATTACAGCAGGCACTAGAAAGGATCCCCAACAATGAAAGTAGAATTTAAGAAAGCACCACCAAAAAACACATTAGATGAGTTTTACAGCCTCCAGTATTTTAAGTGGGATACCAGCAATAATCTGTATGTGAAAATCGTAGATGAAGTTTACCTGGTAGACGAAAGGTGTCTGACCTACGTAGGACAAGCAGAAGATTATGATCTAGATGCTAAAGTAACACCCGCCACCATAACTAACATCCAAGCAGAAATAGATGACTAATATTATAATCTGGCAATTTATTTTATAATTTAACAAATCATAATCTAATTAAGGTATACCCCTCTTCTAATAAACAAAAACCACCTCTATTACAAATAACACCCTTCTCTACATATAAGACGCCCCCCTACCTCT
>SPJK01023561.1_pt1 | contig 31760 bp, 21 predicted proteins | sample 3741771 | NCBI WGS metagenome assembly SPJK01 (sample SAMN10925997, study PRJNA522277) | cold seep metagenome | isolation source: Elba SIP-enriched marine methane seep metagenome, extraction at timepoint T2 | place: Italy: coast of Elba, Mediterranean Sea
ATTTGCAGCACTTTATTTCCTTCTTCCGGACAAGTACAGGTCAACGGACGCATTGCCGCTTTGCTGGAATTAGGGGCCGGCTTTAATCCCGAATTTAGCGGACGCGAAAATGTATTTATGAACGGCGCCATATTAGGCTTATCGCACTCCGAAATGCAGGCGCGTTTTGATGAAATTGTTGATTTTTCCGGTGTTCGCGATTTTATCGATCAACCGGTTAAAACTTATTCCAGCGGCATGTATGTGCGCTTGGCTTTTTCAGTCGCCATCCATATCGAACCGGATATATTAGTGATTGATGAGGCTTTATCAGTTGGCGACGGCGCTTTTGCCCGCCAATCTTTTGATAAAATCATGTCCTTAAAGGATGCCGGTAAAACAATTTTGTTTTGCTCACATTCTTTATATCATATTGAAGCCATTTGTAATCGAGCGATTTGGCTGGAACGCGGCCATATTAAAGCGATGGGCGCCGCTCATGAAGTATCCAGCCAATATGCGCAAAGTCTCATCGTCAATGAAAAAGACGAACAAGCCACTAATCATCAGCCTGGCGTAGCTAATCAAGATACATACAAGCCCGCGAGAATCATCAACATAACCGGCTATGCCGATGGCGTCGAAGGCAATGCATTGCAACTGCAAAGTGATAAAAGCGCTTTCAGCATAGAAATAGAATTTGAATATGACGCCGAATTGCCGTTGCCGAACGTAGCGATTACTTTTTCAACCATTGACGGTTTAGGCATCAGCTCATTAACCACTTACCACGACGATTTCCAAATCGACAGAGGCGCCGATAATCGCTCCCGAGTTTCGGTAGAATTCCCCAATTTCCCGCTAATGAAAGGCGATTATCTAGTCAGCGTTTTTTTAGGTTGTGAAAACGCCCTGCACTGTTATGACGATGCCAGCGGCATCATTCGCTTAACTGTAAATCAACCGGGAAATGAACAGGGATTTTTCAATTTACCTCATCAATGGCATCAACTTGAGTAATTCTCCATGCATTTTTGTTATTTAGTAGCTTCCACGGAAATATGCGGAGGCGTCAGAGTTATTTTCGATCAAGCGCGCGCTTTATCAAACAAAGGTCATCAAGTCACGATACGCGCTGTTAACGGCGATCACAGCTGGTATCATCATCCGCTTCAAGTGGAATATGTTAAGGACTTAAGCCTTCCCTTAAAAACAAAAGCGGATGTCGTCATCGCCACTTTCTGGACCACGGTAAAGTCGGCATTACAACTCAATTGCCCGAAAGTATTTCATCTTTGCCAAGGTTACGAGGGCGATTTTATCGAGTACGCCGACATTAAAACCGAAATAGAGGAGACCTATCGCACTCCAATCACTAAATTAACTATCGGCCAATGGATTACGGATCGATTAAAAGTGATTTATGGCGAACAATATTTTAAAACTCATACCATTGGTCAAATAGTAGACACCGAATTATTCACGCCTAGAAAAAAATATTTCAGATATAAATGGAAACAATGGTTCAATCGTCCCTATAAAATATTATTGATAGGTATTTTTGAAGCGCAAGTTAAAGGCGTCCCTTATGCGCTGGAAGCCATTAAACAGCTAAAGCAAAAAGGCTTGAACATAGAACTGACCAGAGTTTCAAACCAACCTTTTTCTGATCAAGAAAAACGTTTTTTTCAAGCAGACCGTTATTTGATATCCTTAACGCCGATTCAAATGGCGAAAACTTATCATCAACATGATTTATTACTTTCGCCATCACTGCCTGAAGAAGGTTTCGGCCTGCCCTTTGCAGAAGCATTAGCCAGCGGTTTGCCGTGCATCGCCACGCGAATCCCCTCTTCCAGCAGCTTTCATCATGATCAAGATTATGCTGTTTTCGCGCCGCCGAAAGATGCCGATGCCATGGTCAAAGCGATCGAAACTCTACTTGATGATCCTCAGCAAATGGAATTTTTAAGCCAACGCGGGCCGCGTATAATACAAAATCAATTTTCCGCAGACGCCGTCGCAGAGCGCCTGGAACAGATAGTTTAAAATCATTCACTGCAAACCGATTTCATTCAAACCAAATACATGATCACAGTCATTATCGTCAACTATTGTTGCGCAGAGCAAACGATTACCGCTGTCAATTCAGTACTGTCTGAAGCGGAAACAAGCGAGGTGATTGTGGTGGATAACAGCGTCAATGAACAAGAGGCTCAGACCTTAAAAAATTCATTGGACGGCAATGTTCGATTAATTATCAATCCAAACAATAGCGGTTTCGCGGCGGCCTGTAATCTTGCCTATCGACAAAGTCATGGAGACTCTATATTTTTATTAAATCCGGACGCCTATATTTTACCCGGCTGCTTGAGTATACTTCACCAAAGCCTAGATACGTTACCACATGCAGGCGCTGTCGGGCCGCAAATATACTGGGATGATCAACAGCAGTTTTTTCTCCCGCCCAGCATGTTTCCAACGCCGTATTTAAAACTGGCGGCCAATAGTTGGCGCATCCACCCCAGGCTTGCCGAACGCTATTCCAAACATTTTCACCGTTTAGCGTTATCAATCTGGTTGGAGAAAGAAAAGGCCGTTCCCATTCCCGCCTTATCCGGCGGCCATATTTTAATTAACCGATCAGCGATACAACATTGCGACGACCTGTTTGATGAGCGTTTTTTTATGTACTATGAAGATTCGGACTTAATGATAAGGCTTAAGCGCGCAGGTTTCCGGCAATATGTCGTACCGGAAGCGAAATGTGTTCATCATTATGTCCACAATGCCGAAAAGTTTGCTCAAATGGAACATTCTGAACAATTGTATTTTCAAAAAAACTTTCCAAATCATTGGGCGAAACAATTGAACACTTGGCTGGAAAAACGCCGGTTTACAAATTTGAAATCTGTCCCCAAACTAGAACAAACACAGAACTTGGTTGATTTAGAAATTAATCCGCTTATCGCTGAAAACGGACTTTTTGAAATCAGTCATTCTCCTTTTTTCGCCCCCTCTATCGGCGCATTTTTTAATCACACGTTAACGTTTTCATTGGATAATGAGAATTTTGAACGCCTGGAAAAAGGGACTTATTATATTCGTCTCAGCTCAACCGACCGGAAAAAGGACATTACCCAACAATGGCAGTGGCAAAAAACATGACGTTTAACCTACAATCCTCGGATCAAGATGAGGCGGGCGCTCTATTCAGCAACATGCCTTTTCCATTAAATGTTTATGCAATGGCCTTATTGCTGGAGGAAGGCAAAGTTGACTATCTGCATTACGGTCTTTTCGAACAGCCGAATTCATCGCTGCAAGACGCTCAGCTTTACTCCACCCAATTAATTTGGGATCAATTGCCGCCCCCTCCTTGCCGCATCCTGGAAGTCGGCATCGGCTTGGGAACAACCTTGAAAAGCTTGACTGAAAAGGGCTATCAGGTTCATGGAATTACTCCCGATGCGCAACAAATCGCTTATGTTCAATCTCGCTGGGATGACGATGCGCCGGTCAGCCAGTCAGGATTGGAGACATTTCAGGATGAACCGGACAGTTATGATGTCTTGTTATTCCAGGAATCAAGCCAATATATTGCGCCGTTGGCCATTTTCAATAAAGCGATGGATTTACTGAACCCCGAAGGTCGACTGATCATCATTGATGAATTTGCGCTAAAACGCGAAAAGGCCGGTTTCGAGGGTTTGCATTTACTGAATGATTTTCTGGAGCTGGCTAAACGTTTTAATCTAAAAAAGCTTGTTCAATGCGATTTATCGGCAATGGCTGCGCCGACGCTGGCCTACTTGTTGAAAGTCACCGATAAACACCAACAAGCATTATTAAGCCGATTATCGATTAATCCCCGCCAATTAGCCGAGCTGGACGAGTCCAACAAACAATATCAGCAAAAATATAACCAGGGGTCATTTGGCTACGCCTTACTGCATTTTCAAAAACAAAGCTTACCAAAATGGCGATTGACAGACATTACCCATGCCCATATTGCTGATGTTCAACAATTATTCAAGGTTTGTTTTGATAAAACCTTATCGCCGGAACTTTGGCATTGGAAATATCAAAAACCCGCATCCGCTATCGGCGCTTGGAAAAACCAGCAGTTAATCGCCCACTATGGGGGCTTTCCCAGATCTATACTTTATTTCGGCGAAGTTCAACAAGCCGTACAAATCGGCGATGTGATGGCGCATCCGGATGAGCGCGGTTCTTTAACCCGCAACAGCGCTTTTTTTCGGGTGGCGGCAACTTTTATCGAACAAAATATCGGTTACGGACGCCCTAACTTACTGGGCTTCGGATTTCCCAATGACCGCGCCATGAAGGTTGCAGAACATTTGGGTTTATATCAAGAAGTCGCCCGTTTAATCACTCTCAAATGGCCGCCCGGCAACCCTCGCCCGGATTATATGAGTCAATTGCTGGTTTTGGATCAACATAGTCTCGATCAATACGCCGAGCCTATTAACAAATTATGGGCGGCTATGGCGCATGACCTTACAGATGTTATCATCGGTGAGCGGAATAAAGATTATTTGTTCAGACGCTATCTCCATCACCCGGAACAACGTTATCACATCATACTGATGAAACAACGTTTTACCGGTACTGCACAGGGGGTGATGGTGCTGCAATTTTCCGATGGTTGCTGCCACATCATTGATTTGATCGCACCAATGAAAAACATCGCCACACTCATTCAACAAGCTCGGCGCATTGCCGGTCGACATCAATGCGGCGCCTTACTTTGCCAAATTACCCGGAGTTTTACAGCGCATTTTAACTTATCTGAATGCACAATAGACTCAGTCAGCATTCCTGTCGCCCATAATGTCCGGACGAATGGTCCAAGCGCGAAAGTCGTAGAAAATAAATGGTGGTTAATGAGCGGCGATATGGATTTTAGATAGCGTTACACTGCAAACACTGAATGGAGACAATTTTTCTGGATTGATATAATACTGCGCCTCTCATCCCTTTTAAAAAACACATGACTCGATTTTCTGAAACGGCTTATTTACCTAATCAAACTTCAGCACTCGCCAAAGGACCTTGGTTAATTCTCGCTCCACATCCCGACGATGAAAGCTTCGGCATGGGCGGAACATTATTATTGGCTAAACAGCAAAATATCCGAGTCAATGTTATTTTCTTAACAGACGGGCGTTTAGGCGGTTCTTCGGAGTCGGATTTGACCACCACTCGTGAAGCGGAAGCCCAACAAGCTTGTCATTTACTTGGAATTGACAAACCGCATTTTTGGCGCGAACCGGATCGCGGTTTATCAACCTCGCAACATCTAATTGATAAACTGTCTTCATTTATTCAAACGTTTCAACCGGCGGCTGTTTTTTTTCCTTCGCCTCTGGAGCCGCACCCCGATCATCGCGCTGCATCAGTTATAGCCTGGGAAGCATTGCGAAAAATAAACTTCCCGGCTCAAGCAATCAGTTACGATATATCCGTTCAAAGCCACACCAACCAATTAATTGACATCAGTAATACAATCGAGCAAAAACAACAGCTCATGTCTTGCTACGCCAGTCAATTATCGGAAAATCATTATATTGATCGCATTGTCGGCTTAAATAAAGCTCGAGCCTGGTCGTTGCCGTTATCCGTCAGTCATGCGGAAGCTTTTTTTCTTTGGCCTGCGGAAAACCGACCGCTTAATGCAATGTTGCTGGATATTTCCGCCGCCCAAAGCTCACCATCGGCATTATCTGAACAATTGCCGCTGATTTCGGTAATCACCCGCACCCAAAACCGACCGGAATTATTGCGTGAAGCGATTCGTTCAGTTGGCGGTCAAACTTATCCTAATATTGAATTAATCGTAGTCAATGACGGCGGGGTCAATTGTGAAAACATCGTTCAACAAGAAGCGAGCGGTCATATTCAAAGTTTTCAATATCATCATTTCGAACAACAACAAGGACGCAGCCAGGCAGCTAACCAGGGGTTATCATTAAGCCAAGGGGAATATTTAATATTTTTGGATGACGACGATTGGTTAGAATATGAACATATTCAACAATTATATAATGCTATTCAATCATCATCTGATGCTCAAGCCGCCTATTCCGCCACCCAATGCTTTGATGACCAAAAACAAGCGCTTCCTGATCAATTCGCCTATCCATTTGACGCCAACCGCTTAATTGTCGGCAATTTCATCCCGATCCATTCGGTGTTATTTTCCCGAGCTTTATTAGATCAGGGTTGCCGTTTCGATGAAACATTAGACGTTTATGAAGACTGGGATTTTTGGATACAAGCATCACGCATTACCAATTTTCTATTCGTCAACCAATTCACTGCTAATTACCGTATCGGCGGACAATCCGGCTTCGGCGTTAACTTCAATCAAGACAAGGCTGAGCAGAACAGTATAATCATTTTTCGAAAATGGTTTGCGCAATTATCTGATGATGATTTGTTGCTGATCACCCACCAAGTCAGAGAGCACCAAAACGCAATCCAGCAACTCAATGAAAATAACAAACTACTACAAGATCTCACTAATCAACTTGAAAAAAGCAATAACGCATCCAAGCAAAAAGAAAATAAAATACAGCAATTAGAATTAAACATTGCCGAAAAGAAACGAGAAGCTCTTGAACAACAATCCCAGATTCAGCATCTTGAATCTAATCTGAACACTCAAAACGAAAAAATCATTGAGTTTAATACCATTACCCATCAATACGCTGAAAAAGTTGAACATCTCAATCAACAAATCAGACATTTAGAACAAGATTTACGTTCGCATAAAGATCAATTGATGCAGATCTTTAATAGCCGCTCGTGGCATATTACTAAACCCTTACGCGCCATCAATCGGATTTCACCGATCAAATGGCTGCGCGAACTGATATATCATTTCTTCCGCAAAATTTGGCTGGCTATACCGGTTTCCTTATCGCAAAAACAAAGTTTCAAGCAGCGCTTATTTAACCATGCACCTGTAATTTTCAAACACAGCAAAGCCTATAAGGACTGGCATGCCTTTGAAAATCCTACTGAATACCCATCTGCGCCGTTGGCAGTCGAAAACGCGCCGACAACACAATCCTCCGCCAATCAAACAGAAGAAATTTACAACGCTTATTTACGGACAGCTCACAACCAAACCATATCTGAGTTTGTCGATTATGCCGAAAACAACGCCAATCTATCCGCATCAGCTATCAAATTCATTGCCTTTTATTTGCCGCAGTTTCACCCTATAGATGAAAATGATCGGGAATGGGGAAAAGGCTTTACCGAATGGACCAATGTTTCGAAAGCAACCCCGCAATATACAGGACATTATCAGCCGCGTTTACCTGGTGAATTAGGCTTCTATGATTTACGTCTTAAAGAAATCCAGCAGCGTCAAATTGAATTAGCCAAGAATTATGGTTTACATGGATTTTGTTACCATTATTACTGGTTCAACGGCAAAAAAGTACTGGATAAGCCTTTACAGCAAATATTGGATGATTCATCGTTGGACTTCCCTTTTTGTATTTGCTGGGCTAATGAAAACTGGACCCGTCGCTGGGATGGGGGCGAAGATGAAATCATTCTGGCGCAGAAACATTCGCCGGAAGATGATTTGCACTTTATCCAAGATCTAGATCCTATCATACGCGATCCACGCTATATCCGTATCGACGGTAAACCCTTAGTTATTGTATATCGCCCTGAGTTGTTGCCTGATCCCAAACTGACCGCCCAACGCTGGCGACAATACACTCAGCAAAACGGCATCGGCGATTTATTCATTGTCGCTGCCGCAACTTTCGGTTTCGATGATTATCAGCGCATAGGCTACGATGGTTTGGTGCAGTTTCCGCCGCATAATATCGGCGCCAAGGAGATATCCGATCAAGTCGCTTTATCAAACGCCAATTTCCACGGTCATATATTCGATTATCGAGACTATGCGCAACAGGCCTTAAAGAAGCTAAAAGGTAAAACTCACACTTTTCCATGTGTGATGATGGATTGGGATAATGAAGCGCGTAAACCCGGCAGAGGTCATATATTTCACCATTGCTCACCGCAAAACTATCAACAATGGCTAAACGACTGCGCAGATTATGTGCTGGAAAATAATACCGAGCAGGAACAGTTTGTCTTTATCAATGCCTGGAACGAATGGGCCGAAGGGACTTATCTGGAGCCGGATAGACGGTATGGTTATGCTTATTTAGATGCTACCCGGGAAGTGTTGCTCAAACATTTAAATCAACCTGAGCAGACACGAAAAATTATCCTGGTTACCCATGATGCGCATCCGATGGGTGCTCAATATCTGGTGCTGAACCTGGCCAGAACATTAAGCGCTGAATTCAATTTTGAAGTCGCCTTGATTACATTGGGCGAAGGCGCGTTAATTTTAGATTATCTCAACTGCGCCAAACTTCATAATCTCTCGAATATAGCCCCTGACAGCGAACAAGCGCGGGCAGTAGCGGAACAACTGGCGGCTGACGGCTACCCATCAGCTATCGTTAACAGCACGGCATCCGGCTTGTTTTTAAAAACCTTGCATGATGTCGGCATCCATTGCATTTCTTTAGTTCATGAATTGCCTGGCATCGTCGAATCATACAATCTCTATCAACACGCCGAAACAATAGCCGATTACGCCCAGGCAGTCATTTTTCCTGACCGCTATGTTTCTGATCGTTTCGTCAGTAAAGATAATCTTTCCGAACAACAGTTGAAAATTCGCACTCAAGGATTATACAAACTTAATGCCTTGAAAAACGATATTGCTACAGCGCGTAGACAGTTACGCAGTGAATTGAATTTGTCTGAAGAAGCCAAAATTGTTCTCGGCGTCGGCTATGCCGATTTCAGAAAAGGCATCGATTTATTCGTTGAAATAGCTTTATCGGTCGGCGCACAAACAGGTGATTGTTATTTTGTCTGGCTGGGAGACTGGGATAATCAAGTCAAGCTAGAAGTTGAAAAACAACTGGAAAACCGACCTTTTGCAGACCGCCTGATATTCCCAGGCCGTCGTTCGGATACCGACGCATTTTACGCCGGGGCCGACCTACTGGCGTTGACCTCACGGGAAGACCCGTTTCCTTCAGTGATGATGGAATCATTAAATGTCGGCGTTCCTATTGTCGGCTTTGAAAACGTAGGCGGCAGCGAAACCTTGTTGAAACAAGGCTGCGGCATTTTGGTTCCATTTGAAGATTGTCAGGCATTCAGCCATGCGGTATTGGAACTATTGGCCGATTCACCCAAAAGACAACAATTAGGATCAACAGGTCGGCAAATAATCGATGAACAGTTTTCCTTCCGTCATTATATTTTTGACTTGCTGGCCTACCTCGACATCCCCTTGCCGCGCGTCTCCGCCATCGTGCCGAATTATAACTATGCGCATTATCTAAAACAGCGAATAGACTCAGTTCTTGATCAATCCTATCCGCTTTACGAGTTGATTGTGATTGATGATGCTTCCAGCGATAACAGCGTTGAAGTGATTGAAAGTTGTTTTCAGCAAACCACTATCGACACTCGATTGGTCAAAAACACCCAAAATTCCGGTTCGGTATTCAAACAATGGCAAAAAGCGGCCGAACTTGCGCAAGGCGATATAATCTGGATTGCCGAAGCCGACGATGATGCAGATCCGCAATTTATCAATTCATTAATGCCTGCTTTTAATGACCCGGAGACGGTTCTGGCTTACTGTCAATCCGAACAAATCGATGAACAAGGCCAAGTCACTGAATCCGATTATTTAGCTTATACCCAACACATTAATAATCAAAAATGGCTGCAAGATTATCGTAATCAGGGTAAGGAAGAAATCATAAACGCCTTGGCGATTAAAAACACCATCCCCAACGCCAGCGCAGTTTTGTTCCGCAAAGATGCATTTGCTGAATCCATGCAACAATGCCGCGCCGATCTGGATAAGCTGAATATCGCCGGCGATTGGCTGATTTATTGCGCCTTATTGCAACAAGGAAAAATCAGTTATTGCGCTGAATCATTAAATAAACACCGCCGTCACCAGCAAAGCGTGACGATCTCTTCTTCATCTCATCTACGTCATTTGGCGGAAGTGATCTGGATGCAAAGATGGATAACGGAACAGATCGATCTGCCTGCAAAAGCGCGGAAACTAGCTGATCAATACGTTCAAACGCTATATCAACAATTTCAACTGGATAAAGGCGGGGTAACGGATTGGCGGAAAAATGCAGAATTGGAAGCGCAATTAAATGCATTATCGAACACAACAGTAGGCGTATAAACCCGTGTCGATCAGTGTAGTCATCGTTAATTGGAACGGTGGAAAGCTATTAGAGCAATGCTTGCTTGGGGTATTAAATCAAAGCCATCCTGCGGAAAAAATCCTACTGATGGATAACGGCAGCAGCGACGGGTCGGCAAAACGCGCCGCACAAATACCGGGCATTGAAATTGAATTTTTAGCAGAAAACTTAGGCTTTGCCCAGGCCAACAATCTGGCCTTTGAACAATTAGATACGGAATGGGTGGCCTTATTAAACCCCGATGCGGTGCCGGATAAAGACTGGCTGTTGCATTTGTTTGAAGCAACCCGAAAATACCCGGATACGGCCATGCTCGGCAGTAAACAATTACAATTACGCGCGCCGGAAAAACTAGACGGGATCGGCGATAGCTATCATTTATCCGGGCTGATGTGGCGGCAAGGTTACGGCCAAATTGATGATATCAATACTGAAAACGGAAGGGAAATCTTTTCACCTTGCGCCTGCGCAGCGTTATACCGGCTCTCAGAAATTAAAGAAATCGGCGGTTTCGATAGCGATTTCTTTTGTTACACGGAAGATGTAGATTTAGGCTTTCGGCTGCGCTTGCGCGGCCATAAAGCGCGTTATATTGCGAACGCCAAGGTTTTTCACGCCGGTTCTGCCAGCACCGGCAGTCAGCACAGCGATTTCGCGCTTTATCACGGCCACCGAAACTTGGTCTGGACATATCTTAAAAATATGCCGGGGATATTATTTTGGCTGTGTTTACCCGTTCATATCGCCTTAAATGTATTCAGCCTGGCTCATTTCGCGAGGATTGGAAAATTCCAACCCTTGCTGTCTGCAAAAAAAGATGCCCTCAGCGGGGTTCCGGCAATGTGGCGTAAACGGTGGAAAATTCAAAGTCAGCGTCAAGTGAGCTGTTTTCAAATATGGCGTTGTTTAGATAAAAGTTTCATCCCTAGAACTAAGGATGGCAGTCCAAATAAATTAGATAACTGATAAATCGGGGCGCAGGCTTTAGTCTGCAAAAACAGCAGATTATGCAGGCTAAAGCCTGCGCCCCAATATGTATAGTTTTTTCAAAGTGAGTAGCGCCCGATGATCAAGCGATGTCATCTGCATTCCCAAATCACCAAAAAACCCACCAACCTTCAGACTCTTCGTCTTCGGCAAGCTCTTCCTCTTCAACCTCAGCAATAAGTTCTTCTTGAACGACTTCCACTTCATCATCAAACAAACCGGTAATCATTTCCCATAAGGTCTTTTCAAACTCGCGCTGAGGCACTTCAACAGTAGAATCTTTAGAAACCCATTCCACCGGCAAGGAACTGGGCCTGAAATCTCCCTGAACGCTTTTCAGCAAATCACCGTCAAAATATAAAGAAACGCGTTTCTGCACTCTCGGTTCGCCGCCCGGCTGCTCTGAATAAACATAATCCCAACGTTGCCGGTGAAAGACATCCATCAACATCGATGAACCCATCACATAAAGCACCTGACGCTTAGTCATATTCGGCCTGAGTTGATCAATAATTTCCTGATTGATAATGTTGCCCTGCTGAACATCAATTTTATATACGCCCGGCATATTTTCCATAATATAGGTACAGCCGGTTAAAGATAAGCTACAAAGCAAGGCAAAAAGTTTTAATGATAATTTCATATCATCCTGTCATTGAATTGAAAAATAAGATAACAATATTATCCTATAAATCTGCCGTCACTGTCCGTCAAAAATAGTACAATAGCCGATTTGTATTCCAGCTATGGAGAAAAGTTTTGGAAAAGCAAGACTTAAGAGACGCGGGATTGAAAGTCACCCTGCCAAGAATAAAAATTTTACAAATTCTGGAAAATCAAAAAGAGGATGACCGCCATTTAACCGCAGAGCAAGTCTATAAGATTTTACTCAAGGAAGATGAGGAAATAGGCTTGGCGACTGTCTACCGCGTTTTAACACAATTTGAAGCGGCGGGTTTGGTTTCTCGTCATCACTTTGAAGGCGGAAACTCGGTCTTTGAATTGGATAAAGGCTCACATCACGATCATATGGTCTGTATTAAATGCGGTCGAGTGGATGAATTCACCGACGAAATTATCGAACAACGGCAGGCGACTATCGCCAATCAGATGGGTTATTCTTTAACCGACCATAGTTTATACCTGTATGGCGTTTGCAATAAATGCCAAATTAAATAAACCGCCGCCTATCGATTCTCATCCAAAGGAATTCAATTTCGATGTTTAAACCCCTCATCCTATTTATAGGATTGCGATACACGCGCGCCAAAAGACGCACGCAGTTCATTTCCTTTATTACCTTCACCTCAGTATTGGGTATCGCTTTAGGCGTCACCGCGCTGATTACCGTGCTATCGGTCATGAACGGTTTTGAAGCCGAATTGCGGCAACGCATTTTAGGCATGACTTCGCACACCACCATTACCGGCGTTTACGGCAAACTGGACGATTGGCGAAAACTGGAAGGCGAATTGACGGATTATCCTCAAATCCAGGGCAGTGCGCCGTTTATTCGCGCACAAGTGATGGTCAATGCCGACCGCCAAGTCAGCGGCACTTTATTGCGCGGCATTGTCCCGACATTAGAGCCGAATGTCTCGCAAGTGGCTGGAAAAATGACCTTCGGCAAACTGACGGATTTGCAGCCCGGTGAATTCGGCATTGTCCTGGGCGCTGAACTGGCCAATTATCTCGGCGTCATGATGGGTGACAAAGTCACTATTATCAGCCCGCAGATTAATTCCACTCCAGCCGGCATTGTGCCCCGATTAAGACGTTTTACCGTAGTCGGCATTTTTCAAGTCGGCATGTATGAATATGATCGCAATATGGCTTTAACCCATATCGATGACGCCGCCAAACTGATGCGATTAGGCGAATCCGTATCTGGTTTAAGATTAAAACTGGACGACTTATTCAATGCGCCGAAAATCAGTCGTCAATTAGCCAACGACCTGTTTAGAAACTACCGGGTCAGCGATTGGACCCAGGCCCATAGTAATTTTTTTAAGGCCATCAAAACCGAAAAACGAGTAATGTTTATTATCCTGTTGTTAATCGTCGCCGTCGCCGCTTTCAACATTGTCTCCACCTTAGTCATGGTCGTCACTGATAAAAGAGGCGATATTGCTATTTTAAAAACTCAAGGATTATCCAACTTATCAGTAATGGGCATATTTATCGTCTTAGGCAGCATTATCGGCATTATCGGCACTCTGTTTGGAACAATAGGCGGCATCATGCTAGCAACCAATATAGAAACCATTATTCCGGCCATTGAAAGCTTCTTCGGCACTCAATTTATGGCCGCCGATGTTTACTACATCAGCGAAGTGCCTTCCAAACTGATCTGGGAAGATGTTTACCTGATAGCCTTAATGGCTTTTGCATTATCATTACTCGCCACTCTTTATCCCGCTTGGCAAGCGTCCAGAGTCAACCCTGCCGAGGTATTGCGTTATGAATAATCAGACAATTTTAGAATGCCGCAATCTTAGAAAAACTTATAGTCAGGGCGACTTATCAGTAGAAGTGTTAAAGGGCGTGGATTTAACCATCAATAGCGGTCAGCGGGTGGCTATTATGGGCGCATCCGGTTCAGGCAAAAGCACCTTATTACATTTGCTAGGCGGATTGGAAAAACCGACATCCGGTGAAATCATACTGGATAACGCCGATTTACATAAAATTAACGCTGGTAAATTGAGTCAATTGCGCAACCGATCCTTAGGCTTTATTTATCAATTTCATCATTTATTAGGTGAATTCACTATTCTGGAAAATGTCGCCATGCCACTGTTAATCGGCAAAAAATCGATTAAACAAGCGCAACATCAAGCAACTGAGCTGTTAAAGCGAGTCGGCCTTGGGCATAGAGTTAGACATAAACCCGGCGAACTTTCCGGCGGCGAAAGACAAAGAGCGGCTGTTGCGCGCGCGTTAATAAACCAGCCCAAATGTATCCTGGCCGACGAACCAACCGGCAATCTGGACAGCAAAACCGCCGAACAAATTTATCAACTGATGCTAGAACTGAATCAGGAACTGAATGTCAGTTTTTTAATCGTCACCCACGACGCCCACATGGCCGAACATATGGATTATGTTCTGCATATGGAAGATGGGCTTATTGTGAATCATTGAAGTTAAAATGTAATCAATACGCCCGCATTTATTACGATGTCTGACGCAATTTTTTATTTCCGTACAAGATAGGTGGTTAAGTAGCAAGCGCCCTATTACCAGAAATAATAAGCAGATAATGATTTATCCAGCGCTAACAAACCCCCAAATATTCATTAATCTCACCCGCCGGGCAAGGCCTGTTAATCCAAAACCCTTGAAATTTCAAACAATCATTATTTCGCAATAACTCGAACTGACGGCGGTTTTCCACTCCTTCGGCGACAATATCCAAACCCAGGTTTTTGCCCATCGTAATAATCGTTTTCACCAACACATGATCGTCTTGGTTGTTCAACATATCGCGCACAAATAAACGATCTATTTTCAATTGCGATAAATTGAAACGCTTCAAATAACTCAAAGAAGAATAACCGGTGCCGAAATCATCCATAGATAACTTAACCCCGTTATTTTTCAAGGCATTAATCTTATTAATCGTATCGCTATCGTTGATTAAGGCTGATTCAGTCAACTCCAACATTAAACCGTCGCAATCGACCTTATATTTCCGGATAGCCGCTTTCAAGTTATCAACAAAGCTCGGCTTTTTAAACTGAATTGCGCTTATATTCAAAGAAAGCGTCAAATGCCGGGTTTTTTCGCTGGCCTGCCAACACTGTAATTGTTTCAAACCGCTGTTAATCACCCACTCGCCTATGCTTAATAAAATACCGCTCTGCTCGGCCACCTCCAGAAAAAGATCCGGCCCGATCAAGCCTTTTTTGGGATGCTGCCAGCGAATCAAAGCCTCCATGCCAACAACTTGATGATGATCATCAACCTGCACCTGATAAAACAATTTGAATTGTTTTTTTTCGATCGCCTGACGCAATTCTTTTTCAATCTGCAAACGCTCCATTACCGCTTTCTGCATAGCCGGATCAAAAAAACGCAGCGTATTGCGACCGGCAAATTTAGCTTCATACATCGCGGTGTCGGCGCGCTTTAAAATGTCCTCCGCCCGTTGATATTGATCTGTAAACATGCAAACCCCGATGCTGGAAGAACTATAAAAACTCAGACCATTGATTAAATACGGTTTGGACAAAGCCGACAAAACCTTATCTCCCAAGCGTTGCACCACCGCCGTGGCGACGCCCTCATTTTCCTCTAATTGTTTGAGCATCACCACAAACTCATCGCCGCCCAAACGCGCTACGGTATCATTAGTTCGAACGCATAAAGCAATGCGTTCGGCCGCTTCCACTAATAATGAATCACCACAATCATGCCCGTAGGTATCGTTAATCGACTTAAAATTATCCAAATCGATAAATAATAATGCGGCATAACCTTTATCGCGCTGACAATCCGCCAAAGCCTGTTTCAAACGCTCTAAAAATAAACGTCGATTAGGCAATTTCGTTAAAGGATCATAAAAAGCCAATTCATTAATTTCCCGCTCAGCCGCTTTGCGATTACTGATATCCTCTTTTATCGCAATATAGTGCAGAATACGGCCTTTTTGATCAGTGATAGGCGTTATCGTCATATGCTCATCATATAATGAACCGTCTTTCCGCTTATTGACCAAATCGCCTTTCCAAACCTGATTGGACTGTATGGTTTGCCACATCTCCCTATAAAAGGATTGCTCATGAATCCCGGAAAAAATCAGCTGTTTCGGCTTTTTACCTAATATTTCATCATGACTGTAGCCGGTTAATACTGAAAAAGCCGGATTTGACCATTCGATCTTACCTTCCGGACTAGCGATAATCACTGCATTAGCGGTCGCTTCCAAAGCTTTTTGCAAGGTTAATAGCTTCTGCTCATTTTGTTTGCGTTCGGAAATATCGACATGGGTGCCGATCAAACGTCGAGGACTCACCGGTTCGCCCTGCTGGTTGGTCGCGATAGACCCTCTGGAAAGAATATCCACCCAAAAGCCGTCCTTATGCAGCATCCGAAACTCGACTTCAAACTTATCGGTTTTTCCAGCCAAATACTTCTCAGCCGCTAGCAAACTGATTTTTTGATCTTTCGGGTGGACCAACTCATACCAGGTATCCAAATGCGCCCGCAGCGGTTCATCCGCATCAAAACCCAACATAGATTTCCAACGCGGCGAATAAAACACATAATTGTTTTCGATATTCCAATCCCAATAACCGTCATTGGCTCCTTGCAAAGCCCAAAAAAGACGGCTGTTGCTGATGGAAATCTGCTGAAGATTCTTCTTGTATTGGGTTATATCAAACAATGTGCCGATGACGCTCCGCTTGCCGTCGATATCTGGCAACAACAACAAACAAACCTCAACGATAATCTGACGCAACTCTTTAGATAATAAGCGACATTCAAAACGGATCGGCGCATGTTGCTGAAAAGTTTTTTCAAAATGACTTGCCGCCAGCGCCCGGTCTCTAAAATCAAAATAATCCAGCCAAAAACTGTTTTGCGCTTGCCGCGAAGAAATACCGGTATAGCTTTCCCAGGTTTCATTAAGAAAAACAAACTCGCCTTGCAGATTCAACTGAAAAACCACCTGATTCAAATTATTCACCAAGCTGCGATATTTTTCCTCGGAACTGCGCAAGCTTTCAATCAGTTTTAAATTTAATTGAACATCCAGTTCTTCTTTATACAGACGTTTATCACACATGCCTAACTCAACTCAGCCAACAATTGCCGACTCTTAAAAACCTTTGCATAAAGCGGAAAAATCTCTTTGCAATAATATTCTTGTTCAAAATGGCTGCGGCCGGCCGTACAATCTTCCAAAATAGAGACATGAAAACCCAAATCAAACGCCGTACGCCCCGTGGTATCAATGCAAATAGAAGTCACCGCCCCGGCTAAAATCACATCGCTAATGGAATACTGATTTAACAAATCCTGTAAAGAGGTATTGGAAAAAGCATTCAATCCCCTTTTCCCCGGCACCTCAATAATCCGCTCACCGAACTGACTCAACTCGCTAACCGTTTGCGCGCCCACTGAACCTTTTTTAAAAGCCTCCACCTCTTTAATCGTTTTTAGAATACCAACCGGATCAGTCAATTCCGCATAATTCTCGGTAAAAATGATCGGCGTGTTGATGAGAAGAACGCTGCTGTTTTGCAACTGCTCAATTAAGTTAATGCTATTTTGCAATACGCTTTGAACGGCATCGCTGCTTTCCAAGGCATAATGCAAGACGCCATCCGGCATAAAATAATCATTTTGAAAACCAATAAAAATAACGGCAGTGGATTCAGCGCTCATTTTTTTAATTACTCAGCCTTGGAAATAAACAATCAGTATCCAGCGACGAATAATATGGAAAAGTAAACATGAAATAATGTTATTCCGCCGGGCAATGAATTTATTATTCATTTTTCATCATCGTACACCATTTCAGTACAAGGCGAAACCGGCGCAAAACGCCAAAAAAAATATGGTTTTATGGCGGCAAAGATCAAAAATGCTTGCGGTTAAATTGAGATTGAGCGATAAAAGTAACCTGGTTATCCGTCTCCAGCTCTAATTTATGATGTCTTCTATCGCATGTTTTCGCATCATCTTGAATCCGTTTTTTTTGCCAGACGAGGCTTTTTCGGCTTGATCGTTCAACAAACTCGCGAATCATCACCCGCTTGCCTTTAAATGGCGTGCGGTGAATTTTCTTTATAATGCTTTTTGCCACTTCATCCGGCTGAATGGTCACAATGGCGTGATGAGCAACCAGATGGTGATCCTGGTCAAACTCGGCCACCAAAGTCCGTTTAACGATTCTAGCTTTTGCCCTGAACGGATGCCACAAACTTCTTTTTAAATAAGGCGAAAAAAAGTTCGCTAATTCAGCCGATTTGGTATTTTCCGGAATATTTTTAATAAATATTTTCATGGCTTGTTCCTATTTGGGATTATCAGAAAAAACAGCCGTTTAATTAACCTAGCTTTGCCATTGATAAATTATTAATAACAACGTCATCAATAATTTTATGGAACTACAATGGAAACACTGGGTTAATTTTAGAAAAAAAATGTATTTTTTGTACCCCTCATAATCGATTTGATAAATAATGCCAATCAATAGTTTCCAAATGCGCCGCCAACTATTTTAGTGAAAGACTAATTTCTTGCCTTAATTGCATCAGTAATCCGGCTCGCACCACCGATGATTTCCCCGACCCGGATGCGCCGGCCAGCGCGATAAATTTTGTTCGGTAATTTTTTCTTTTAACTGCTTAACCGCTGAATCGCTGAATCGCGACTGAGGAGTGTCGGACTTTTTGGATTAAAAAGATAGGGAATGAGGGCAGAGGGAAGCTCCGCGTAGCGGTTTAGTTCAACATATTCTATACAAATCCCTGAAAACTGGAGGGTCATAATCTATTTATCATTATGGTGGGTAAGTTCACCGACAAAATGTTTTTCATTTTTAAGTTTTGTGTTAATTTTTTTTAAAGCTATAATTGCCTGTTTTTTTATTCAACTGTGGTTAGTAGTCAATGGATATTAAACAATATATGGGCAACATGGGTCGGCAAGCCAGATCAGCGAGTAAAATCATTGGTAAAGCCGATAGCGGATTAAAAAATTCCGCGCTGATCAAAATCGCCGAAGCTCTGGAAGCCGATAGAAAACGTTTAGTCAGCGAAAACCAAAAAGATTTACAAGCCGGTCAGCGTAATAAGCTAGATGCCGCATTATTAGATCGTCTGGAACTCAAACCCTCAACCATAGACGGTATGATTGAGGGTTTGCAACAAATCGCCGCCCTGCCCGACCCTGTTGGCGAAATCAGCGATTTGAATTATCGCCCCAGCGGCATACAAGTCGGCCAAATGCGCGTTCCGTTGGGCGTTATCGGGATTATTTATGAATCTCGCCCAAATGTTACCGTCGACGCCGCAGCCTTGTGTTTGAAATCCGGTAATGCTTGTATTTTGCGCGGCGGTTCAGAAGCCATTCATTCCAATCAAGCAATCGCCGCCTGTATTTCTAAAGGACTGGCCGATGCCGGTTTGCCTGCTGAAGTGGTGCAAGTCGTTGAAACGACCGACCGTACTGCGGTCGGTGAATTAATCACCATGAATGATTACGTGGATGTCATCGTGCCGCGTGGCGGCAAAGGCTTGATAGAGCGTATCAGCAATGAAGCCAGTATCGCCGTCATAAAACATCTGGACGGTATTTGTCATGTTTACATTGATGGCGAAGCGAATGCTGAAACAGCGGTAGATATCGCTTTCAATGCCAAAACGCATCGTTACGGCGTCTGTAACGCTATGGAAACCTTGTTGATTGCCGAAAGCATTGCGCCAAAAGTTTTACCGCCTTTGGCGATGCAATATTTGCAAAAAGGGGTTGAATTAAGAGGCTGTGTAAAAACCTGCTCTTTAGTACCGGAATGCGCTAGAGCAACTGAAGAAGATTGGGCGACGGAATATTTAGCGCCGATTCTATCCATTAAGATTGTTCAAGATATTGACGATGCGATTGCACATATTAACCAATACAGCTCCAGTCACACCGAATCAATCGTGACCGAAAACTACACTTTGGCCAGACGTTTCTTGAGAGAAGTCGATTCCAGTTCAGTCATGGTTAATGCCTCAACCCGCTTCGCAGACGGTTTTGAATATGGTTTAGGCGCGGAAATCGGCATCAGCACCGATAAGCTGCATGTGCGCGGCCCGGTCGGTTTAAACGGTTTAACCACCTTGAAATACATTGTGTTGGGCAATGGTGAAATCAGACAATAAATGATAGGCATTTACGGCGGCACGTTTAACCCGATTCATTATGGCCATTTACGGACAGCGCTAGAAGTCAAAGAATGTTTTGAATTAGATCAATTGCGGCTTATTCCCTGCCGCATTCCGGCTCTAAAACAAGAGCCGGACATTGCCGCCGAACACCGTCTGCAAATGATGCAGCTGGCGACAGAAAACTGCGATGGCTTTAGCATCGACAACCGGGAGCTGCTAAGAGAGGGACGTTCTTATATGATCGACACCCTGAAATCATTAAGATCGGAATTCCCGAACACTGCTTTGTTTTTATTTATCGGAACCGATGCATTTGCCCACATCAGCAGTTGGCGTGAATGGCAAAGTCTATTCAACTATGCGCATATTATCGTAATGACCCGCCCCGGCTTTCAATACCCGGCAATGAATGATTTTTTAATAGAACGCATGGTCGACAGACGCAATTCCACAAAAAAAAATAGTCATATATTTGAAAAAAGCCACGGCAGCCTCTATTTCCAGAATGTAACACAATTGGATATATCCTCCAGCATTATTAGAGAGTTGATCAAAAACAAGCGCAATCCGCATTTTTTGTTGCCTGATAGCGTTGCTGAATATATCCATCATCATCAGCTCTATAGAGCTTAAACGAGAAACTGAATGCAAACACAAAATCTGTTAAAAATTATCGAAAACGAACTGGACCAGAGAAAAGGCGAAGACATCGCCATTCTTGATGTTCATGACAAAACCAGCATTACTGATTATATGGTCATCGTGACCAGTACTTCCGAGCGCCACGCCAACTCATTGTGCAACTATGTCTCTGAAAAAATGAAAGAACTGGGTGTGCAGCATCCGGGTTTTGAAGGTAAAAACGGTTCAGATTGGGTTTTATTGGATCTAAACGATATTATCTTACATGTGATGACCGCTCAAGCCCGAGATTTTTATCAGTTGGAAAAATTATGGTCAGTGCCCGCCGACGAATCGATCAGCCTATAAATCCTGACTGATTGACCTTTAAAGTCAAACAAATTGCATCATTACAAACAGGCAACAAAATAAAAAGCTCAAAACCGGTATCCAATCAGCTAACAAAAACGAGCTTTTTTGAGCTTTCCTCTCCGCTATTCTGATCACACATAGACTTAAGCTGATTAAGGCGAAAATACTGAGAATAATAAAACTGGTGGTTTTGGCGAGCGTTTCAATAGGCAACCATAAAGCCATAATGAGCACCGCCAGTGATATAAATACAGTCGCATAAATTGGAGTCCGGGTATAAGCATTGATCTTGCCGAACAGACTCGGAGCCACACGCTTTTCCGACAATCCATACAACACCCTGGCGCCCATCACCATTTGCACCAAAGCGCCATTCAAAATGGCGACCAAACTAATCAGACTGATCACTTCAACCGGAATTTGACTATTGTTTTTGACAATCAACGCAAACGGCGCTTTATTATCGGCTAACTCTTGAATCGGTAAAGACATCAGCGCCGCAAAAGAAACCAAGATATAAAAAAACGTTGAAATTATTAACGCCAAAACGATGGCGACAGGTAAATTCTTTTTCGGCTCAATCACCTCTTCCGCCACATTCACCATATCTTCAAAACCGATAAAAGCATAAAAAGCCAAAAAAGCGCCGAAAATAATATTCCGCCACACAGGCCAAGACATCGGCGGAATTAATTCTATACCTCTTTCAACTATTCCGGCTAAATGCTCACGACTGATAATTAGGATTAATATAATACCGCTGATTTCAATCAGCGTTACCAATGTGGCGAATCCCACCGACAAAGCAATTCCTAAAATGGCGATAATGCTGATTAGTAAGACAAACAGCCCCACTGCAAAAACATCCGATAACGGAAAAAATTCATTTAAATAGCCGTAAAATCCTCTTGCCATCACTCCGGAAGATACAACGCCGGTAAAAACAATTCCCCAGCCTACTAAAGCGGTTAGCCAATTTCGATGAAATGCTTGATGAACATAAACAGCTTCCCCGGCGCTTTTAGGATAACGACGACTTAATTGCGCATAAGTGAAAGCGACAAATGCCGCAATGAGCGATGAAAGCAAAAAGGAAAACGGCGCATAAATACCGCTGGCGCCGACAATTTTCCCGATCAAAGCATAAACGCCCGCGCCTAAAATGGTGCCTGTCCCGTAAAAAACCAGTAAAGGTAGGGTAATCACACGTTTTAATTGGTTTTTTTCAGCCATGAAACTCCTTAAGCTATCAATATTCTTGCGAGGAAAAGCCTAACCATTCACTCCATTTAAAATTCACGTTCCTAAAGACGGACTGGACAATGGGGAGTAGCATAGATAAAGCTGAAGAACTCAGCATTCAATCTTTTTAAAGAAGCTATACTCGTTAAAAAAATTCCAATCGTTTTTGGAAAGAAATGATATTAGTAAATTTTTATCTGCTTTTTAACACTCGATTATATTCACCGCCAATCCGCCGCGTGAAGTTTCCTTATATTTGGTTTTCATGTCGGCGCCGGTGTCGCGCATGGTTTTGATGACTTGATCTAATGAAACAAAATGACTGCCGTCGCCGCGTAAAGCAATTCTCGCCGCATTGATTGCCTTGACCGCCCCCATTGCATTACGCTCAATACAAGGCACTTGCACCAATCCGCCGACTGGATCGCAAGTTAAACCCAAATTGTGCTCCATACCAATTTCAGCGGCGTTTTCCACTTGTTCCGGGGTGCCCCCCAACACCTCAGCTAGTGCCCCGGCAGCCATTGAACAAGCCACGCCGACTTCGCCTTGACAGCCGACTTCCGCGCCCGAAATGGACGCGTTTTCTTTATATAAAATACCGATAGCCGCAGCTGTTAACATAAAGCGAATTATCCCATCTTCACTGGTATTGGAGCAAAATTGATCATAATAATGCAGTACTGCCGGAATAATGCCGGCTGCCCCGTTAGTCGGCGCGGTGACCACTCTGCCTCCGGCAGCGTTTTCTTCACTGACCGCCAGCGCATAGAGATTAACCCAATCCAAAGTCCCCATAGGCACATTCAGCTTATCCCGTTCTTCAGGATCATTCAATTGTTGGTGCAATTTAGCGGCGCGGCGTTTAACCTTCATGCCGCCCGGCAAAATGCCTTGTTGGGTTAAACCGCGCTGTACGCATTGCCGCATAACCGACCATAAATTTAATACATCCTGTTTTATTTGCTGTTCAGAACATACGGTCAATTCATTGGTCAGTATAATATCGCTGATAGCACATTGATTCTGTCGGCAATATTCCAGCAATTGTTTTGCCGAATGAAATGGGTATGGAATGGTTTCTTGTGTTGCCTGCGGCGAATGAGAAATCTCATTTTCCGAGACAATAAATCCGCCGCCAACTGAATAAAATTCTTTTTCTAGAACCGTATTTAGTTGTTCATCCAGAGCCAGGAAACGCATGCCATTAGCATGGAAAGGCAAGGCCTTACGACGAAAGATAATATCCGTTTGTTTGTTAAAGGCAATGGGATATTGATTCAATAATCGTATTTTCGCATCTTCATCAATTGCCTTCTGTTTGTCGTCAATCGTATCCGGATCAATATTTTCAGGCGTTTCTCCCATCAGTCCTAATAGCACCGCTTTATCAGTACCGTGCCCTTTTCCGGTGGCGGCTAGGGAGCCGAATAATTCCGTTTGAATCCGAAATACGTCAACGATATCTCCTTGCTGCTGTAATGATTGAACAAATGAACAGGCCGCCCGCATCGGCCCAACCGTATGTGAACTGGAAGGCCCAATGCCGATTTTAAAAATATCAAATACACTGATCATGGAATTGTGGATAACCGAAAGCGAGGAATTAATGGGTTACTAATTATAGGAGAGCTGTGCTTCCTGAAAATGCCAAAAAGAATAAATGGTAAGACACCATCCTTCTAACATAATTCATTGTGATGAAGCAAGGATCACAACTGATCTTGTTGTATAGAGAAAAAACAATAAAGGCGTAGAATATTGTTCAATAAATCCAACGCCTTTTTTAGTCTGAAAGAAAAATAAATCCGTATTTTTTAAGCGTACTGAGTACCCTTCCCTCTAAATAATCAATATTATAAAAACTTGGGGTACCGGCTAAAGCCAGGCCCCCAATTTATCAATTATTTGAAGAGGGGGCATTCACTTAGGAACGTGAATGTAATAAATTCGGTAACTGGCGCAGAATTTTTATTTGCATTCAAGGCGCACAAACAGGCGCATAGCAAGCTATGTAACTGTTTGTGCAAAGCTTCCGCTCCTGCTCACGCCCCTTACCTACTTCCATGTAGGCAACGCTGAAGGCGGATAAAAAGGCAAGTCAGTTGTCGAAGTTATTTCGTGAACGTTCCTTATTTCAACTTCCAAATATCGGAATTGTATTCGCCGATTGTTCTATCAGTCGAGAATTTACCACTGGAAGCCGTATTCAGAATACTCATACGGGTCCAGTTATCTTGATCCTGGAACGCATCCGATACTTTTTGCTGAGCATCGATAAAGCCTCTGAAATCAGCTATCGTCATCCATGGATCGTGCGGGCTTTTGATTGAACCGATGATGTCATCGAAAATATACGGTTCGAACTGGTTAAAGTGACTGCATTCCAATAACTTCATCACCCCTTGCAAATCAGCATCTTGTTCAATGATGGCTTGCGGATTATAGTCTTTACGCGCCTGAGCGACTTCTACTTCAGTTAAACCAAACAAAAAGAAATTTTCATCGCCGACTTCTTCCCTAATTTCGATGTTTGCGCCGTCCAAGGTGCCAATTGTCAATGCGCCGTTCATCATGAATTTCATGTTGCCAGTGCCCGAAGCCTCTTTACCTGCTGTAGAAATTTGCTCCGATAAATCAGCGCCCGGACAGATTTTTTCCATCGCGGACACGCGATAATTCGGAATGAAAACCACTTTCAATTTATCGCCGACATCCGGATCATTATTAATCACTTCTGCCACATTGTTGATCAATTTAATGGTTTTCTTAGCCATCACATAACCCGGCGCCGCCTTGCCGCCGATTAAAATGCAACGGTTGGTCCAGTTAGCGTCATCACCGCGTTTAATGCGGTCATAAAGATGTATCGCATGCAACACGTTTAAGATTTGACGTTTATACTCATGGATACGTTTAACCTGCACATCAAAAATCGCATTGATATCCAAATCGACTTCGGTTTCTTCCTTAATATAATCCTTCAGTTTTTGTTTGTTAGCCAGTTGAACTTGCCGCCATGCCTTTTTAAATTTTCCATCTTTAGCAAAAGGCTTCAATTTTTCCAATTGCGACAAATCGGTTACCCAGCCATCGCCGATTGTTTTGCTGATTAATTCAGATAACTCAGGGTTACAAGCCGCTACCCAACGTCTAGGCGTCACGCCGTTGGTTTTATTATTGAATTTCTTTGGCCAAAAATCATAAAAATCTTTAAACAAGCCTTCTTGCAACAATTTTGAATGCAATTCCGCTACGCCGTTGACTGAAAAACTGCCGACGATTGCTAAATAAGCCATACGCACTTGTTTGTCATGCCCTTCTTCAATAATGGACATTTTACGCATGCGCTCATTATCGCCTGGCCAATGTGCTGAAACTTCCGCCATAAAACGCGCGTTGATTTCAAAGATAATGTCCATCAATCTTGGCAACAGGCTTTGCATTAAATTAACCGACCATCTTTCCAGAGCTTCCGGTAGTAAAGTATGGTTGGTATAAGCCATGGTTTTACGGGTGATCTCCCAAGCATCATCCCACTCAACGCCATGATGATCCACCAAAATACGCATTAATTCGGCAACCGAAATACTCGGATGAGTATCGTTTAATTGGAAACAATTTTTTTCCGCAAAATGGGTAAAATCTTCGCCATGAATATCAACCCAGTCTGACACGACATCCTGCAAACTGGCCGAGGCTAATAAATACTGTTGTTGCAAACGCAAAGCTTTACCGTTTTCGTTGGCGTCATTTGGGTATAACACCATGGTAATATTTTCAGCAGTATTCTTTTTGGCGACCGATTCCGCATAATCACCGGCGTTAAATTCTTGTAAATTGAATTCTTCTGTGGCGTTGGCTTTCCACAAACGCAAGGTGTTAACCGTACCGTTTTCAAAACCCGGAACCGGCGTATCGTAAGGAACCGCTAAAACATCATGATCGCTTAACCAACGAACATTACTGTTGCCGTCTTCATCAATTTGTACTTCAGTATGGCCGCCGAATTTAATTCTACGGGTTCTTTCCGGACGTTCAATTTCCCAAACATTGCCATTACGCAGCCAATGATCGGGTTTTTCCAATTGGTTTCCATGATCCAGAGTTTGCTTGAACATCCCGTATTCATAACGCAATCCATAGCCGGTTACCGGTAATTCCAGAGTTGCGCAACTGTCAATAAAGCAAGCGGCTAATCGACCTAAACCACCGTTACCAAGACCAGCATCCGGCTCGGCATCAATTAATTCTTCAATCTGAATGCCTAAATCGTAAAGCGCTTGAGTGACGGTGTCGTCAACGCCTAAATTCAGCATAGCATTGCTTAAAGAGCGTCCCATCAAGAATTCCATAGACAGGTAATAGGCTTTCTTACACCCGGACTCGCGATAAGATTTTTGAGTCTGTTTCCAACGTTCGACCAAGCGGTCACTCACCGCCAATGAAAGCGCTTCGTAGGCGTAATTAGGACAACGACAATATTCATCTCGCCCTAAACGGTGCGCGTAATAATGTTTAAAGTCTGTAACAAAACCTTTTTTATCCATTCCTAATTTAGGAAGTTTAGATAATTCGGTTTTTGGATTGCTTTTTTTAAAAGTGGAATTTGGCATATGAACACTTAGTTAGGTTAATAAACAAAAACTTATTTTCAGCACATTTCCCAATTTCAAAGAGCGATAGTCATAATAAGATCGCTTTAACAGTTTTCGGGCGAAATTTTAATGCTGAGGAATTTTTAGAAATTATCAAAAAAAAACTGTAAACAGCCTATATGCATATATAGGTTTGTTTAAAGAAAATGATGCGCAACAATTATGTTTTTATCCGGACTGGAATTGAGACAAATCAGGATCGGTTTTTGACAAATAAATAGCGATTAAAGAGTAAGAGTCAATAACACACAACAAAAAACCATACTGAGAAAATTTAAACATTATTGGTTTGCGAAAAGAATAAAATTATACACCAAAAACGCTGCCATAAGCACTCCAAGTGTTTTTAAGTAAGGCTTCCGCTCTTGCTCACGCCCTTCCTACATCTCTACAGACAATCTCAGCGAAACAGGATATTTAATTTACCCCATCTCAAACGGTTGAAGTTTTCAGCACCCGGAAAACACGGTTTTATTGGAAGAATCAAAACATATGAACGGGATGAATATCCCGTCCGGCAGTGCTAACATGCAACATAGCCCATTAACCACATGGGTTAATGGGTGTAGTCCACGCTGTTATTAATTTATTTTACCGTGACATTGTTTGAATTTTTTACCCGAACCGCAAGGACAAGGTTCGTTGCGACCGACTTTTCGACCATCGCGAACAAAAGGCTGCGCCGACTCTGGTTGTTCAGCTGCCGCCTGATCCGTTTCAGGCTGATCATGAACCGCGTCCACTTCGGCATGTTCAAAGTGCATTTCTTGCGGAGCCTGACGCTGCTCGTCTATCGCATCAACATCTTCTTTTTCATTGACTTGGACTTTAGCCAAAATGCCGACGACTTCGTATTTGATATGATCCAATAGACTGGCGAACATATCAAAAGACTCGCGTTTATATTCTTGCTTAGGATCTTTCTGCGCATAACCTCGGAAATGGATGCCTTGACGTAATTGATCCATTGAAGCCAAATGCTCTTTCCAGCTGTTATCCAGAACTTGCAACATCACCGATTTTTCAAAATGTCTGAAAACTTCAGCCGTGATGGTTTCCTCTTTGGCTAAAGTCAGGTCCTCCATTTCCTTAACGATTAATTTGCGCAGGTTTTCTTCATGTATGGAATGATCTTTATCCAACATTTCCTGAATGGGAAGCTCCAGGTGAAATTCTTGTTGCAAATGTTCTTCCAAACCGTGAATATCCCATTGTTCTTCCATCGTTTTCGGTGGAATATATTGGGTGATCACGTCATTTAGAATATCCTCGCGAATAGCGCTGATGGTATCGCTGACATCCTCAGCCGCCATTAATTCATTGCGGCGAGCGTAAATTACTTTACGTTGATCGTTAGCGACATCATCATAGGCCAAAAGTTCTTTACGCATATCAAAGTTGCGGCCTTCGACTTTACGTTGGGCATTTTCAATGGCGCGAGTCACCCAAGGATGCTCAATCGCTTCACCCTCTTCCATGCCCAGTTTTTTCATCAATCGTCCGACCCGTTCAGATGCGAAAATACGCATTAGATCATCTTCCAACGACAAAAAAAATCGCGATGAACCCGGATCGCCTTGACGCCCTGAACGACCGCGCAACTGGTTATCGATACGCCGCGACTCGTGACGCTCGGAACCGATAACATGTAAACCGCCGCTGTTTATTACTTTTTCATGGCGGTCTTTCCAAGCGGCGCGGACTTTATCTTTTTCCGCTTCGGAGGCTTCTTCGCCCAAAGCCATTAATTCGGCATCCAAATTCCCGCCTAATACAATATCCGTACCCCGACCGGCCATATTGGTTGCTATCGTCACGGCACCGATATTTCCGGCATTTTCAACAATATGCGCTTCACGTTCATGTTGTTTCGCATTCAAGACCTCATGAGAAATCTTATGTTGATTTAATAAAGTCGAAATTATCTCCGAATTTTCAATCGAGGTGGTGCCGACCAGTACCGGTTGGTTGCGTGTGGAGCAGTCTTTTATATCTTCAATAACCGCCAGATATTTCTCTCGCGCCGTTAAAAAAACGACATCGCCTCTATCATCGCGGATCATTGGTTTGTGAGTTGGAATCACAACCACTTCCAAACCGTAAATTTTGTTTAATTCGAATGCTTCGGTATCCGCTGTTCCGGTCATCCCGGACAATTTCTCATATAGGCGGAAATAATTCTGGAAGGTGATGGAAGCCAAGGTTTGGTTTTCATTTTGAATCTTAACGCCTTCTTTCGCTTCCACTGCCTGGTGCAGACCTTCCGACCAGCGTCTGCCGGCCATCATCCGACCGGTGAATTCATCAACAATAATAATCTCATTATTATGCACTACATAATCAACATCTTTTTGAAACAATACGTGAGCGCGAATAGAGGCGTTCAAATAATGCATCAAGCGGATGTTGGCGGCATCGTATAAACTGGCCCCTTCTTCCATCAGGCCGTGCTCGACCATTAATTTTTCGATCCGTTCGTGGCCTTCTTCAGTTAAGTGAACTTGCCTGGACTTTTCATCGACAGCATAATCACCCGGTATCTTTTCTTGTTCTTCGGGATCATCGACTTTTTCTTGTTGCGTCAAGAAAGGAATAATGGCATTGGTTTTGGTATAAAATTCAGTGCTTTCTTCAGTCGCACCTGAAATAATTAAGGGCGTTCGCGCCTCATCGATCAAAATCGAGTCTACCTCATCGACAATCGCAAAGTTCAATTCGCGCTGAACTTTTTGCTCCAGGCTGAAAGCCATGTTATCGCGCAGATAATCAAACCCGAATTCATTATTGGTGCCGTAGGTAATATCGGCGGCGTAAGCTTCTTTGCGCTCTTCATGATCCATGTCATTAACGACAACGCCGGTGGTTAACCCTAGATAACTATATAATCTTCCCATCCATTCAGAGTCGCGTTTGGCAAGATAATCATTCACCGTCACCACATGCACGCCTTTTCCAGGTAAAGCGTTTAAGTAAGCCGCCAGGGTCGCCATCAGCGTTTTACCCTCACCGGTTTTCATTTCAGCGATCTTGCCGTCATTAAGCACCATGCCGCCGATCATTTGCACATCATAATGGCGCATTCCGAAAACACGGCTAGAGGCTTCGCGTACGGTTGAAAATGCTTCGGGTATCAGGCTATTTAACGCTTCGCCTTGAGCCAAACGATCTCTAAATTCCTGGGTTTTGGCTTTTAACGCCTGTTCAGATAATTGTTCATACTCAGTTGCAAGAGCATTAATCTTTTTAACCAGCTTGCGCTTTTTTTTGACCAGTCTGTCATTACGACTTCCGACCACTAACTTAACGAGCTTATCCAGCATGCTTTTTCCCAGTCCGTATACTGTAGGAATGGAAATTGAGTAACGTGTGATTTTTTAAGACGACCAAAATCTGGGTCTGCTATACCCGTTATCCAATTCCCATCACTTAATTGATTCAAAACCTGCAATTATATACCGTTTATAACTCAGCATGCCAATATATATACTTCGCGCCTTGCAAATATTTCACAAGGCTGCTGTTTTCCGAACAAATATAACGAATACTCAATAGAGGTTCTGCAAGTATTGCCGTCAAAAAAAAATTAAAACGCAATTTTCATTTTTTTTCTTTTTCGACTAAACATTAATAAGTTATTTGTTTTCATAAGCTTAGATGTTACACGCTGTCATAATATCAGGTTTCTCCGTTGAATTTAGCCGCTTAACAATTTTTCTCGTTTTATTTGTTATTGCCCAGCCGTTCAGCCATGTATAATAATTCCAATAATGAATGGTAAAGGTCTTGCACACATTAGTCGCCTTTTGATTAAAGTCGTAATTTTCTGCTACCCGATTTATTATTAATGGATCCTAACGAAAATAACTACTCACGCTGTCTTGTCTTTTCGCTTGATAAATTCAATGCATTGAATTTATTATTTTTAATGTGAAGAGCAAGGTCTGTTGAAGAAGTTTTTGAGTTAGCTATCTTTAAGTACCCGTTTTAAACCGGTTTATTGATTAACCGGCCAATATTTACCAGTGAAAGAGAAAATTATGTCAGATTTAGTAGAAGGCACCGTAAAATGGTTTAACGATGAAAAAGGCTTCGGATTCATCGAATTAGAAGGTTCAAAAGATGTCTTTGTACATTTTAGCGCCATTAACGGTAGCGGACGCAGGTCGTTAAGCGATGGTCAAAAAGTCACAATGGAAGTCACTGCTGGTCAAAAAGGACCGCAAGCGGAAAATGTCACGCCTTTGTAATTATTACGCCTCATATCGGTTGATATTAGGTCGTGATTGTCTCAACTTTCTGTAATAGGAGTTGAGACTGTAGATTTATCAGATCGTTTGATAAAACTCGCTAGCTTTATTTATGGCGCAACAGACTGACAAACGTTTCTGATAAATCTATTTTCCTTAAATTTCTTTTAGAATTAACCTAAAACTTGATTAGGCGCCGGTGCAACGCGCCCAAAGGTCATGTTCGTCTGCTTCTTCCAGCTCGACCTCAACAAAGTCACCAACCCTTAAATGAGTAGCGCCGTCTATAAATACCTGCCCGTCAATTTCCGGCGCATCAGCTTTGCTGCGAGCCACTGCACCCTCCTCCTCTACCTCATCCACCAACACCATTTCCGTTTTACCGACTCTTTTCTGTAAACGATCAGCACTGATTTGAGCCTGATGAGCCATAAACCGCTCCAACCTCTC
>SPJK01051684.1_pt1 | contig 31748 bp, 24 predicted proteins | sample 3741771 | NCBI WGS metagenome assembly SPJK01 (sample SAMN10925997, study PRJNA522277) | cold seep metagenome | isolation source: Elba SIP-enriched marine methane seep metagenome, extraction at timepoint T2 | place: Italy: coast of Elba, Mediterranean Sea
AGACATACTATTGCGGCTTGAGTTTGTTTTCGGTTATCCGTTATAGCAGATGTTTGTCGTTGTGGACCAGGCATTGCTGCAGGTTTTACAGCTTGTATAAGTGATGCCAGACTTTGAAACAGGCTTTGTTAATCGTATAATAATAACATTGACAGTGAGCTCAGATCCTGGCCTTACTAAGCATCAGCGACATTATGCCTGATTATGGGACGAAAACAGGTAACATAGTTAGCTATTCAGTGATTTCTTCTTCAAATTTTACCTTTATTCATTTATTTCATGCTAAAAATCTTCGGAACGTCTGCTTTTTCGGATCATCGTTTAAAGCAGTTACTAAATCAATTACAATTGATTGATAACTCAATTAATGCAGTTTCAGTTAGGTTTGTTCATTTTATACAAGTAGAAAAGGAATTATCCAAACACGATAGAGAGAGGCTGGAAACACTGCTATCGTATGGCTACGCAAAAGCTGAGCAAGACCTGCAGGGTGAAACATTTTTGGTTGTTCCCCGTCCAGGTACGATATCACCGTGGTCCAGCAAGGCAACAGAAATAGCAGAACGTTGCGGTTTAAGCTCTGTCAAACGCATTGAAAGAGGTGTTGAATATGTTATTGATGCCAAAAATGCACTAAGTCTGGAAAGCAAAAACAAAATTAGTCCGCTGATTCATGACAGGATGATTCAGTCAGTGTTTGAAACTGAAGACGGCCTGGAATTATTTAATCAGGCAGAACCTCAAGCGTTGCAAACTGTCAGCGTCATCGAACAGGGGCGTAATGCTTTAGTGGTTGCAAATTCTGAACTGGGCCTGGCTCTGTCGGAGGATGAGATAGATTATCTAACGGACAGTTTTCAAAAGCTGGGCAGAAACCCCAGTGATGTCGAATTAATGATGTTTGCGCAGGCAAATTCCGAACATTGCCGCCATAAGATTTTTAATGCCAGCTGGACTATAGACGGAGAAGATCAAGCCAAGTCATTGTTCGGCATGATCAGAAACACGGCTGACAAGAGTCCGGACGGCATTTTGTCAGCCTATAGTGATAATGCCTCTGTGGCAGCAGGGTCCAAGGCCGATGTATTTATTCGCAGTGCGGTGACAGGTGAGTATGGCTATGTAGAAGAAGATGCACATTTGTTGATGAAAGTGGAAACACATAATCATCCGACAGCCATTTCTCCGCATCCCGGTGCTGCTACTGGTTCGGGAGGTGAAATACGTGATGAAGGGGCAACTGGACGAGGATCGGCTACCAAGGCTGGTTTAACCGGTTTTACTGTTTCACATTTAAAAATCCCAGGTTACCAGCAACCCTGGGAACAGGATTATGGCAAACCTGAGCGTATTTCTTCGGCACTTGATATTATGCTGGAAGGGCCTATAGGCGGTGCTGCATTTAATAATGAATTTGGACGCCCCAATCTAGCCGGTTATTTTAGAAGTTTTGAACAGCCTTCAGAAACAGGCAAGGACAATCATTACAGAGGCTATCACAAGCCTATCATGATAGCGGGTGGTATGGGGAATATACGTCCCATGTTGGTAGACAAACATAAAATACCCGCCGGTTCCCTGATTATCATTTTGGGCGGCCCGGCCATGTTAATCGGTCTGGGCGGAGGCGCAGCGTCTTCTCAAACATCCGGTGAAAGTGCTGCTGAGCTGGATTTTGCTTCTGTACAAAGGGAAAACCCTGAAATGGAACGCCGTTGTCAGGAAGTGATTAATCACTGTAATTCAATGGGAGAAAATACACCGATTATTTCTATTCATGACATTGGAGCAGGCGGTTTGTCTAATGCTGTACCCGAAATCATTCATGATTGTGACAAAGGCGGGAAGTTTGAATTACGTCATGTGAATAATGCGGATAAAGGCATGTCGCCTATGCAAATCTGGTGTAATGAAGCCCAGGAGCGCTATGTCGTCGCGATTAGTCCTGATTCACTGGAGTTGTTTACCTCCTTTTGTCAACGGGAACATTGCTTATTTGCAGTGATTGGTGAGGCGACGGATGAAGAGCATTTGCTTTTGTCTGATGAATGGCTGGATGGCACACCAGTGGATATTCCTATGTCTGTGTTATTTGGTAAATCTCCGAAAATACACAAAGATGTGCAGCATGTTAGCCATGATTTAAAACAACTGGATTGCAATGCTATCGAACTGGCTGAAGCTGTGGACCGGGTATTGTCATTTCCTGCAGTCGCTGATAAAAGTTTTTTGATACACATTGGAGACCGTTCTGTGACTGGTCTGGTGGCGCGTGATCAAATGGTTGGACCCTGGCAGGTTCCGGTAGCAGATGTTGCTGTCACCGCTTCAGGTTATCATGCCTTAACCGGTGAAGCGATGGCGATGGGTGAACGTACACCTTTGGCCATAATCGATGCACCTGCGTCCGGACGCATGGCGATTGCCGAATCCTTAACCAATCTTGCTGCAGCCAGAATCGAATCATTGAACAAAGTCAAAATTTCAGCCAACTGGATGGCTGCATCCGGCAGTGAGGGTGAAGACGCTGGATTATTTGATACCGTTAAAACTGTCGGCATGGAGGTTTGTCCGGAATTAGGCATAGCCATACCGGTCGGTAAAGATTCTTTATCCATGAAAACTGTCTGGAACGAGAATGGTGTAGATAAAGTGATGAGTTCACCTTTATCATTGATTATCACAGCTTTTGCTCCCGTTGCAGATGTCAGTAAAACATTGACACCTGAATTAAAAGGTGAAGAAAGCGTGCTGCTGCTGATAGATTTAGGTTTGGGGAAAAATCGTCTGGGTGGATCCGTGCTGGCTCAGACTTTTAATCAGCTAGGTAACGAAACGCCGGATCTGGATGATACCGGCTTATTTAAAGCGTTTTTTAATTCGATCCAAACGCTGAATGCGCAGGATAAGATACTGGCTTATCATGACCGTTCAGACGGTGGTTTGCTGGCTACCATTGCTGAGATGGTTTTTGCTGGTCGCAAAGGAGCGGAAATTGAGCTGGATAGCCTGATCAATGAAAACAATCCTTCAGAAAGCAGTGAAATGTTAGCCGCATTGTTTAATGAAGAACTGGGTGCGGTTATTCAGGTTAAACAATCGGACGTCAATGATGTCGTTGATTTCCTGGATGATGCAGGCCTGGATGCATGTACACATCTGATAGGCTGGGTGATAGAAGAGCAACAGCAATTAAACCTGACTTATCAGGGTAGGGAGCTATATACAGCCAGCAGGGCCCAGTTGCAGCAGAAATGGTCCGAAGTTAGTTATCATATGCAGGCATTACGTGATAATCCCGATTGTGCCAAACAGCAATATGAGCGTATAGCAGATGACAGTGACCCTGGCTTGTCGGCCTCTTTAAGTTTTGATGTCAATGAAAACATAGTCGCTCCATTCTTAGAAGCAGCCGTTAGACCTAAGGTTGCAATCTTAAGAGAACAGGGCGTTAACGGTCATGTAGAAATGGCCGCTGCATTTGACAGAGCCGGATTTAAAGCGATAGATGTGCACATGAGTGATATTATTGAAGCCAGAGTGACATTAGCAGACTTTGCAGGTCTGGTTGCCTGTGGTGGTTTCTCTTATGGTGATGTTCTAGGTGCTGGTGGAGGCTGGGCCAAGTCGATATTGTTTAATCCCAAAGCCAGAGCAGAATTTGCTGCGTTTTTTAAACGTGATGATACCTTTGGTCTGGGCGTTTGTAACGGTTGCCAAATGCTGTCCGGGTTAAAGGAGATTATTCCGGGTGCTGAACACTGGCCTGAGTTTAAACGGAATGATTCTGAACAATTTGAAGCCAGAGTGTCTATGGTTAAGGTGTTATCGTCACCGTCCATATTGATGACCGGTATGGAAGGCTCTGTCTTGCCTGTGGTGATAGCGCATGGAGAAGGGCGAGCCGAATATGTGAATGCAGCAGATGCAGAGCAGGCTCAGGTGGCACTGAGTTATGTCGATAATTACGCTGAAATTACCACGGCATTTCCTGCTAACCCCAATGGTTCTCCCGATGGCGTAACAGGATTAACCACGACTGATGGCCGCTTTACCATAATGATGCCGCATCCGGAACGTTGTTTTAGAGCCTTGCAAAACTCGTGGCATCCTGATGACTGGCTTGAGGATGGCGCGTGGATGCGTATGTTTAGAAATGCCAGAGTTTGGGTAGGTTAATTCATCAGCTTGTTTTTCAGCTATTGAGATTAAAGGTATGAGATATAACACTATAGAATCATTTGTCGGGAATACTCCGCTAGTCAGATTACAACGAGTACCGGGCGAAACCAGTAATACCGTCCTGGTTAAACTGGAAGGTAATAATCCGGCGGGTTCGGTAAAAGACAGACCCGCGCTGAGCATGATCAAGCATGCTGAAGCGCGTGGCGATATCAAGCCGGGCGACAGCTTAATAGAAGCGACCAGCGGCAATACAGGTATTGCATTGGCGATGGCATCGGCTATTAAAGGCTATAAAATGACGTTGATTATGCCTGATAATATGAGCGCTGAACGTATAGCCTCCATGAAAGCCTATGGTGCTGAAATCATCCTGACGCCTGCAGCTGGAAGCATGGAAGGCGCCATAGATTTAGCCAGAAAAATGCAGGCGGAAGGTAAGGGCATAATCCTGGACCAGTTCGCCAACCCTGACAATCCACTGGCTCATTATGAAGGAACCGGGCCTGAAATTTGGCGCGATACCGAGGGTAAAGTCACTCATTTTGTCAGTGCTATGGGAACGACAGGTACTATCATGGGTACGTCCAGGTTTTTAAAAGAACAAAACCCTGCTATCCAGATTATAGGCGTACAGCCTGAAGGCGAATCGAAAATACCCGGAATCAGACGCTGGCCACAGGAATATTTGCCTAAAATATACAGTCCGGACAATATAGACCGCATTATTGATGTGGATCAAAACGCTGCAGAAAATATGACCCGAGAGCTGGCTGCCAGAGAAGGTATTTTTTCCGGTATTTCATCGGGAGGAGCTGTTGCGGCTGCGTTAGCGTTATCCAGAGAACTGCAGAATGCCATCATCGTCGCTATTATCTGTGACCGGGGGGATCGATATCTTTCTACCGGTGTATTTCCCAGTTAATCTACTGTAAACGAGACTGCTGATGAAATGCAGGACAGGTGAATGTGGATTATTTATCTTATGTTCATGTCATTTATGCTTAAATAGCGGGAATTGAATAAAACAGTTTGTCGGCCAGTTGACAACAGCGCTAGATATCAATGCGATCACATCATTTTATCAGTCAGTCTGATACTGATAATGTTAGAAAATATTCGGTTTTCACGGTCAGTTTTTTTATATTACAGCTGATTTTGGTTCAGGCTACCTATGCATTCGATCAACTTTCACTTCAAGTAGACAGGATTAATAGTCAGGACTGGCAGATGAGTGATGTCAGTCTTACCTTGCTTGATTTGGAAAAGCAGTCGCAACAACTGGCTTTATCCATAAAAAAGTTAAGCTTACCCAAACCCTTTTCTGACCTTCGTTTTTTTGATGTACAGTGCCCGGTGTTCAGCTGGCAGGATAATGAAATTATCTGTCAAAAAGGACGGGCAAAGCTGAAATCCAAATATATCAAACCCTCATACTTTAGCTTCAGTTTTTCTGTCACTGATAAAAAGAGCCAGTTTAAAATAACCAACGTTAAAGTTGCCAAAGGTACACTGTCAATTAGCGCCACCGAGAAAGGACTTAACTGGTCTATCTCAGTCAAATCAAAAAATCTGCAGCTGAAAAAGGTTCAGCAGATTTTAGCTGATTTTGTCGACATAGGAGATGTGGTAGATGAGATAGCGCAAGGCAGGGTTAATATGGATATTAAAGCCTATGGAAAGCGTAATCAATTAAGCAGAGTCAACAGCGATATTCAGTTTAGCGAAGTTAGTTTACAAGCGAATCAGGGCAATACGGCAACTGAATCCTTGAGCTTGAACATTAGTTTGCAGGCCAAATTAAAAAAAAATATTTGGCATTGGGAAAACACCACCCGGATACCTAAAGGAGAGCTGTATATTGCCCCGGTTTATGTAGAAATCAAGCGACAGGATATTCAACTGCAAGCTAGCGGCCAGCTAAATCAACAAGGTGATATTAAAATACAGCAGTTCAATGCAGTGCATGCTGATGTATTCAAACTGAAGTCAGAAGGGGCAATAAATATCAGGCCTGACTTTAGTTTTGACCAGGGGCATGTTACAGCATCAATTAATAATATTGCTACATTTTCTACGCTCTATCTTGCCCCTTTCTTTGAACAGACCCCGTTTGAAGGCATCCAGTTTAAAGGCAGTTTGAATGCTGAGTGTGATATATACAAAACCAGGCTAAGTCGTGTATTGACTGATTTTAAAGATTTTACGGTAGAGGATAATAAAAAACGTCTATCACTGGACAATGCGGCCGGTAAGGTGAACTGGTCGGATACACCCGATTATTTGCAGCCTTCTCATATACGCCGGAATAAATTGATGATTAAAGCCATACCCGTCGAGTCCGGACAATTTGCTTTTTTATTTCGGCAAAAAAACATTAAATTACTGGAACCCAGTTCGATTCCAGTGTTGGGCGGTTTTATGGATATTAAACAGTTTAACTGGTACAGGGCGACGACAGATGAACCCAAGGTGTTTTTTGAAGGGGGGGTAAGAGAGTTGTCTTTAGAACAATTGTCACTGGCTCTGGGATGGACTCCGTTGTCAGGAAATATCAGTGGTTACATCCCGGGTGTCGATTACGAGAACAAAACATTAAAAGTCAATGGAGAGCTTCAGGTGGATGTTTTTGATGGTGTGGTTAAAATCAATAATTTAGCATCATCGGGCATGTTTACTGATTTTGCAAAATTCTATATGGATATGGAAATGGATAATCTGGATTTACATGCGATTACCCAGAAATTCGAAATAGGCCGTATAGAAGGCCGTGTTTCCGGCTTCGTTAATAATTTATACCTGGAAAACTGGGAACCGGTGACTTTTCATGCCTGGGTAGGGACACCGGATAATGATGATTCTAGGCATAGAATTAGCCAAAAAGCCGTGGAAAATATTGCCAGCATCGGTGGCGGAGGGGCGGCTGATGTTATTTCTAAAGGATTTCTTAGGTTTTTTGATACGTTTGGTTACGAAAGTTTAGGTTTTGGCTGTTATCTGCATCAGGGCGTTTGTCAATTGATGGGGGTGGAGGCTGCAGAACAAGGTTACTATATTATCAAGGGAGGCGGTTTACCCAGAATAGACGTCATCGGCTATAACCCCCGGGTAGACTGGAATGTGTTATTGCGCCGGCTGGCGCGTGTATTTAAGTCAGATGAAGTGGTGATTAACTGATTGTTAACTCCGCTTTTGAGCACTGTGTTGCTAAGTTTGTTTTGTTAAGTAGCGTGCGCTATAGCAAGAGATAACAACAACAGCTACGACAATTTTCAAGAGCCGTTATTCAATAGTCAATAATTCATAAAAAGCCAGTTAAACATGTCATATAACTTTTTTACATAGATATATAACATTACTTTGCGCTTTAAAATAAGCTGTGTTGGTTGATAGCTTACAGCACCAGGGAGAAGGTTTTACTCTGCACTGGAGAAACAAAATGAATGAATTGGCACAAAGAAGAATTAATTTTCTTGAGCACTTGCATGGTGCTTTTTTAAAAAAAACAGGTCATGGGGCATTTGCATCAATGACCATTTCGGAAGCGATGTCTCTGTTTGATACGTTTACGAATTCGGGTGAGTCTAGAGAGTTATTTATAAACCGAATTATCAACGCCATAGCATAGTCTGAAGATTTTAAACCAACTGATTGTATAGACTAGTCCAGCCATTCAATGATATGGTCTTCCAGGTCATCCACCTCTGATTCTTTCATTGCGTAACTGCTGATTGAAACGCCAGCCTCTTTTACAGTATCCAGACTGCCGGAAACCAGCGGGTGCCATGTAGGTAATGGTTTTCCATCCTGTAGTAAGCGATAGGCGCAAGTGGACGGCAACCAATTCAGTTCAGAAAAGTCATGTTGTTTTAAATCAAGGCATTCAGGTACTAAGCGTGTTCTTTCTGTATAGCGTGTACACCGACATGTTCCTAAATCAATTAAATCACAAACGACGCTGGTAAAAAAAATTTCACCGGTATCTTCATCTTCCAGTTTGTTTAAACAGCATTTTCCGCAACCGTCACATACCGACTCCCACTCTTCTGTGGTCATTTCAGACAGTGTTTTTGTTTCCCAGAAATTCATAAATTCATCCTTTCCATCAAATAACAGAAGCAATCCTGTTTGATAACTCTTTCATCTAGCGTGAGCATAGAAGGCATGGTGTTTTTAGCCAGTTGCAGGGCATTATCTGTAATGGAAAAAAATTGTTCTGTGACAATTTCACCATTCTCATCTTTTGCCGTCATAGGGATAGAACGATGATTAAATACTGTTCCTAACCGGGTGCCAGCCGGAATCTCGGTAAAATTCATACGCTCCAGGTCTTTATCCAGAAAAAGTTCTGATTCATTGTTCTCAAAACTGAAACTAATATCGTTGTTAATTTTAACCTGGGCAACGGTATGATAGAGATAAATTGCTTGTGCAGGGACTGCTGAATCGGGTATTTGCGATAAGTGTATGCAACTGCTTAAATATTGGAAAGCATGTTCGACTCCGTATTGATGTCCTGGTTTGCCGCATTCAAGAGTTACAGCAGGACAGAGTTCTGCAAATGCAGCAGACTGAACACCTTTGGGGCGAATAAAGTAGACAACCAGACGTCCAAACAGGTTAGCTAGTTGCAAATATTGATTATCTGTTCTATTGATGCAGGCATAATGTGGGTTTAAACCGGTATTATTGTGTATATCTATACTGGCAAAGACACCTCTTTGTTTCATAATATCGACTATTTCCTGCATGACTCTGGACTCCTCAGATTCTGCCAACTCGGTGCCTGGCCATATTCTGTTAAAGTCAGGCTGGTTCTCCAGTCGTCTCAGGCCAAAACTCGCCGCTTTGGTATTGCCTAAAAACAAAGATAAAGAACGAGGCAATTCGGTGTCCTTGTATTTTAACAATAGTTTTTGCAACGCCAAAAAACCGGTGGGTTCATTGCCATGCAATAACACAGAAATAAACATGGGTTGCTTATGTTTACCTTCCAGATGAAACAGGGTGGGTTCCGGAAAAAGATCGTGTAAGGTCTGCGGAGTAGCCGTTAACAATTCTTCAGGTAAATATTCTATTTGCTTGACGAGGGACATTTAATAAACACTCCATTCGCTGACAGGTTTACCTGATTGCTGGTTTTTTAAATATGCCTGCGTCATCAGTTTGAAATCATTTTGATACTTGATAAATTCGCGCTGCCAAAGACAGCCGTTTTGTTTATTATTCAGTCGGTGTAATATCACATTTAGAAAATCCTCTGTATCGCACTGTGTAACACCTAATGATTTTAAACCCATAACAGCCCTGGGCATAAGTTCATTTCTTATTAAGGTCTGTAAGCGATGTTTTTGGCCATCAAGCCAAATAATGTGACTGTCCAGGCCATAACGGGACGCCTGGTAAAAATTGTCTTTAGCCTGAGAAAAGGGTAAGGGTAAGCCTTTTTCGATAATTTCATCACACAGGTTTTTGGCTAAGCCATAGTAAAAGGCAGCATTTGCCATGGAGTCTATCGTTGTCGGGCCAGCAGCGGGTGTGCGATGTTCAACTCTGATATGGGGGGTGCCATCATCATCAAAACCAACCAGAGGCCTGTTCCAGCGCCAGATAGTACCGTTATGTAATTTTAAATGTTCAAAAGCTTCAGGTGTAGAGCCCAGGTTAGCAGGCAGTAGCACCGGAAAATGTTCCAGGTTTTCCACAAAGCACTCAATAATGGAATGTCTGGCGTAATCTGTACCAAAGCTAACCCGTTTGAGAGGTCCATGCGCTGCTCCGTTATAGCCACCTGTTTCGATAGCCTGTTCAAATAAAGGGATACGGGATTCATCCCATAAATTTTTGCCAAATATAAAAGGGGCGTTAGCACACAGCGCAACCATAGGCGCCGACGCAATCATTGATGCATTATAGAAATGATGCGCCATGTCCAATGACAATTGTATATGGATTTGTAAAGAGGTTGTTGCTGATTCCAGCATCACATCGTGATGCGCCAGTTTAAGATGTTCTTTGCCAATAATTTCCAGGTTGATGGGTTTACCTCTGGATTGCAGGATTTGCTCATTTAATGCACGGTAGCGATTAAGGTCAGACATGTTGGCTAATGTCAGGTCGCTTTGTTTTAATGTTGGCAGCGTCCCTATCATGATTAAATGGTTTTGCGTGGTTTCGGCATGCTGATAAGCGCAATCCCAGGTGGATTGTAACTGCTTATGCATACGGCTAAAAACATTTCCGGCTAGTGGAGTAGGGGTGCTGTTGAGTTCGATATTGAATTTAGCCAGTTCAGCAAAAGCCAGAGGATTGTTTAAGGATTTAAGGAATTGATCATTGATAGGGGCGGGTTGCATTTCATGGTCTAAGATCCATGCTTCAATTTCAAATCCGGCAACCGGAGAACGAGAAGAGCAGGCTTTTTGCTCTATCATTTTATTCAGTAATTCTGTTTCCTGTTTAAGTTTCTGATAAAAGCATTCAAAGTCACTTTGATCAAATTGTGAAAAAGATATTTCCTGTCCCATAATGCTTCCGGTTACTGATTATCGTAGATATTGTTTTATTTTTCAGTTTAGGTCAAGGTTAATTGTTTAAACTTCCTGATCAAATAGATTCCGGTCGATTATTTTTTGTGATATTTCTGTGCTAGGTAAGCCCGTATGGGCGGTTAATTGACCTGGAATAATGCCTGCTTTTTCAAATTGAGATTTCAAATAATCCAAATGTTCGTTTATTTTAGTCACAGTTTCCTGCTGATCACTCCAAAACCGGGTGTTTACTGTTTTGTCTATGCAGGCAATTTTACAATGAATCGTACCCAGTTCCGGCGGGGTAACAGTGACGGTCACAGTCCAGTTTAACGGGTTGTCATTGTTTTCAGTTTGTTGTTCATGGTCAATTTGAATTTTTATTGTTGCTGCCGTCTCTTTATTGAAAAAAGGCAGATCAACTATCCATTCCTGTCGGGGCGCATCCTCCTTGGGCAGCGAAGTGAGCTGATTCATTATTATTTTTGCCAGACTGTTTTCCGTTTTTTGTTGCATTTCCTTCATTAAATTCATTTCATTAGACTGCGTTTTCTGCTCTTTGCCGGTCTCCAGTTCCTGCTGGATAATATGACGCAGTTTTAATAACTGATTCTTTAAATCGTGATCAAATTCGGCTGCATTTTCTTCTGTGTAGCCGGCCAGGTTTGCTTCCAAAAACAGACCTGATTGACTGATGGTACGTTTTAGCTCGCCCGGGTTTTGCAAATTTTTAACCTGGGGCAGACTGTCCAGGATTTCTCTGGCAATTCGTTTTAACGCATCCGGAATTTTTTCATTTTTATTGATCGTAGCCAGGTTTGCTTTAATTAGATTAATTAATTCGCTGGGCTGTGCCTGTATAGGTATTACCTGTTGTAAGGTTTCCAGAATTTTTTGTTCCGGATTGTTTGTGGCCTGTATCAGTTGAAATTCCGGCTGAGTTCCGGTTTTAATGACTTCCAGTTTTATGTTTTGCCCCGGTTTTAATGCATTAATATCTACAGCAGGCGTTTTTGTTTTAACGGCAGTTTGATTGTCAGTGGGTGTCACTGTGAACTGATTTTTGTTTAAAGTAACAATAGCCGGCTGGGTCGTGGTCTTCGTTTCAATTAAACCGGGGTTTTTGCCTGATTGATCAGTATTAAACGGAATTGGACCTGCAGGATTTGTGACTGGCTGTAACTGCAGTTGCACCGTGTTGTTTTTAACATTCATCACATTAGCTGTGATAATCTGACCCACATTTAATTTGGCAGAACTGCTTTCAATTATTTTAAATTCCGGATGTGAACCGGTTATTTTTACTTCCAAAATAAGCGTCTGCCCCGGTTTGAGCGGTTTTGCCGTATTTTCTATAGCAGACTGACTACCGACTGAAGAACTTTCCTTTTCAACAGCTGGGGTTAATTGCCTGGGCGATACAGAAATAATCTGGCTGGGTCTGGTTTCAGTTCGTGGATTGCTAATGGCTGTGTTTTTATTCGTGTTTGGGAGATTTTCTTTATATATCGCCAGTTGAATCTTATCATTGTTAATGTCTATGACTTTGGCTGTCAAGGTCTGCCCAGTTAACAGGTTTGGTTTGCTGGTAACTATTTTAAAATCTGGATTTAAACCACTTTTACTGACTTCCAGCTGTATATTTTGACCGGGTTTCAATGATATAGGCTCTACAGATTGTTGTTTAGAACCTGTTTGAGGGCTATCCTTTGCTTGATTCGGAATACTTTGGATAAGTTCTACAGGCTGTTGCTTAGAACTTGTTTGAGAGGGAGGCATTTCAGCAGGCAATAAGCTAGCTTTATCTAAGGTGATGACGGGGTTGTGTCGTTGAAGAATATTGGGCCTGGGGTTTTTGTTATAAGTGTCTGTTTCTTTAGCCGGATGAGTATACAGTTTTAATTGTATTTTTTCGTCAGTGACAGACAATATTTTTGCTGTAATGACATTTTGCGAAAGATTAGCTGACGAATCTAATTTGGGTTTAATAGGAGATATTGAATCCGTCAACGAGCCTGCGTGGACTGTTTTTGCTGTGTTGGGGGTGGCGGGGTTGTCCGGCTTTACAGGAATCGCGGGTGCTTTATTAGCTAATAAGCCAGCTCTCTCCGAGAGTGTGGTTTTAACATCCGCTGGAGCAGTGTCATTCGCAGTCACACTGTTTTTGGCATTTGCTGCTGAAATGTCACCCGTAGTAATGTTGTTTTTTACGGTAGGCAGGACTTGTTTTAGCAGTATCTGTTTTAATTGTGACGGCTGATCTTTATTATCCGGCTTGATTGATTCAGTTAGTTGTAATTCCGGTTTGCTGCTTAAAACACTGAACTCTGCCTGGGGGGCGGTTTTAGTGACTAATAGCTGCAGTAACTGGCCGGGCTTAGTTTTTATCTGCAGATTGCTTTGAACTTCTATGGGTTTTTCGGTCAGTGAGGTCTGTAGTGCTAAGGTGAGTGTTTCCATCCTGGAACTAATGACTTTGACTTCAAGTTGCTGGTTTAACTTTAGCTTGAGAGTATCAATTTCCCCCGGGGAAACAGGTAACGGGTTTTTCAGATTCGGGGGGCGGTTGATTTCCATTAAAATCAGTTTAACATATGTCGGATACTGTCGATTTCATCCTTAGCCTGATCCAGTATATTGATGCTTTTGTCGGCATCCAGGTTTCCTGCGACCAGCTTATTATAAGCAGGCAGTTCGTCCATTTTTGGCATCTTCTTGATATCGACCTTTCCTATAAAACTATGTAACTGTGCAATCATCACGATATCGGTATAATCAGGTGCATCGCTTCCTTTTCTATACCAGTTTTCAGCATTGATGATGACATCTTCAAAATCAGCTGGAAAATCCCATTTGCGTATAATTTGCAGGCCAATGTCGACACGTAATTTTTTTACCGTTTCAGCTAAATCCTTTGGGTTTTCCAGTATGTCAGGATGTTTGTCTGCATAAGTTAAAATAGGGACTATGCCAATATCATGAATCAGTCCGGCTAACATGGCTCTATCAGGATCAAACCCGGGGGTTTTGTGTGCCAATACAGCACTGATAGACGCAACATAACTGCTGTGCTCCCATAATTCCTGCATTTTTTTTCTTACAAACGGGGATTTTGCTTTAAATACAGCCTTCATGGCAAAGGCTGTGATGATATCCTGTGATGCCTTTAAACCAATTCTAGTGAGTGCTTCGGGACAGCTTTCAATTTTACGTCTGCCTATATAAAGAGGGCTGTTTGCTATTTTTATTAGTCTGGCAGTCAGTGACGGGTCAATTTGAACGACACGGGCAATTTTACTGTTATTCGCTTTCTCATCATTAATTGCTCTTCGAATTTTAAATGAAACGTCAGGAATGGTAGGCAATGCAAGCTTGTCTGATTGCATGAATTTATAACAATCCATAAATAACTTGTTTTTAGCTAAACTAACGGCTGTATTTGTTTTTTTATCGCTTATTGTCATTGGGATTGCTTTGCAACTGCGCCTGCATTATTTGAATTAGCCTTGATTTAAAGGGTATTGGTCTAAATTTTGTGATCTACCAGCGGATTTTAGTTTAAAATTAACAGTTCCGTTATAAATTTATATGAATCCAGATGGTTGTTGATTCTGCTACTGAAACTGATATTAGCACAACACTAATAAATATTAGAGACTATATTCGCTGGGGTGCCAGCCAATTTGTTGAGCATCATGTTTTTTTAGGACATGGCATTGCAACACCTTTGCACGAGTCTGCTGCAATCGTATTACATACACTTTGTTTGCCCTATAATCTTGATGACAGCTATCTCGGTGCGACACTAACCTTAAACGAGCGAAAAAGAGTACTGCAGCAGCTTAATAAAAGGATAGTAGAGCGTAAACCGGTTGCATATATTACAAATGAAGCGCTGTTTGCAGGCTTGTCTTTTTTTGTAGATGAACGCGTGTTGGTTCCAAGATCGCCTATCGCTGAACTGATAGAACAGCGCTTTGAACCCTGGGTAGATGAACAGCAGGTATTTAATATACTCGATTTATGTACAGGGAGCGCATGTATAGGAATCGCCTGTGCCTATGCTTTTCCAGAAGCACGGGTCGATGCGGTTGAACTGTCTCAGGATGCATTGGATGTTGCCGGTATTAACCTCGAAAAACATGGCGTTTCAGACCAGGTCAGTTTGTATAAATCAGATCTGTTTACTGAGCTGCCGGACACCCGGTACGACATAATCGTCAGCAATCCTCCTTATGTTGCAATTCAGGAATGGCAAGAATTGCCTGAAGAATATCACTGTGAACCTGAAATGGGTTTTACCGGCGGTGAGACCGGACTGGATCTGGTTATACGAATTTTGGCCGATGCCAAAAATTATTTAATGGAACAGGGCGTTTTAATAATTGAAGTTGGCAGCAGTGCTGAAACGCTGCAGCAGCAATTTCCTGAAATCCCTTTTTACTGGCTTGAATTTGAACACGGGGGTGATGGCGTTTTTTTGCTGACAGCTGAACAGGTTCATCAATACCACCCACTTTTTAAAAATTATATTTGATTATGTCTGGCAATACGATTGGAAAATTATTTAGCGTAACCACTTTTGGGGAAAGTCACGGACTTGCATTAGGTTGCACTGTTGATGGCTGCCCTCCTGGCGTTTCATTAACGGAAGCAGATATTCAGCTGGATCTGGATAGAAGAAAACCTGGTACATCCAGACATACTACTCAACGCAGAGAAGCCGATCAGGTGAAAATTCTGTCCGGGGTGTTTGAGGGAAAAACAACAGGTACGCCGATAGGTCTTATTATCGAAAATACCGATCAGCGGTCTAAGGACTATTCAAAAATTGCTGAATCCTTTAGACCTGGACATGCTGATTATACCTATCAGCATAAATATGGTTTCAGAGACTACCGTGGAGGGGGGCGTTCTTCTGCACGTGAAACAGCCATGCGTGTGGCGGCTGGCGCGATTGCCAAGAAATATCTAAAACAGAAGTTTGATATTGAAATACGCGGTTATCTGTCGCAATTAGGCCCGATTAAAATTGAAAAAGTTGATTTAGACGTAGTAGCAACGAATCCGTTTTTTTGCCCTGATAGTGATAAGATCGCCGAAATGGAAACTTATATGGATGCATTAAGAAAAGAGGGTGATTCAATAGGGGCAAAAGTAGATGTAGTCGCAACTAATGTTCCACCCGGCCTGGGTGAACCTATTTTTGACCGTATAGATGCCGAGCTGGCTCATAGTCTAATGAGTATCAATGCGGTTAAAGGTGTTGAGATAGGTGATGGTTTTCAATGTGTCAATAGTAAAGGGACTCACTTTAGAGATGAAATCACGCCGGAAGGTTTTTTGAGCAACCATGCGGGCGGCGTTCTGGGAGGTATTTCTACTGGGCAGGAAATAGTGGCCAGTATTGCTTTAAAACCTACATCCAGTCTGCGTCTGGCAGGAAAAAGTATCGATATCAATGGCAATCCGATAGAGGTGATTACCGAAGGCCGCCATGATCCCTGCGTAGGTATCAGAGCTACACCGATTGCCGAAGCCATGATGGCTATAACCATTATGGATCATTTATTGCGTCATCGAGCACAAAATCTGGATGTTGATTCCGGATTGCCTGTACTAAGATAAACGCAATACAAGCTCTTTTTTGACCACTTTAAGGGACTGGCCACCGACACCCCATGATTGATAGAAAGCTACTGGATGCACGCTTATCTTGTTTTAGATTTTTTTACACCCAAACAGCCTGATCTATAGATGTCTGTCCCTTATTGGCGTCTATCAGGCCTGTACTTTTTTTATTTTGCTACCCTGGGCGGCTTTTTGCCGTACTGGAGTCTTTATCTGGAGCATATCAAGTTTAATGCGCTGGAGATAGGCGAACTAACGGCTTTTATGGTGGCAACCAAGGTTATTGCGCCTAATTTATGGGGCTGGATAGCCGACCATACCGGGAAAAACCTTAGAATTATCAGGATTACCTCGTTTTTTTCTGCCTCGATTTTTATAGGCTTTTTATTTCGGGACAATTATCTTTGGGTAGCCTTGATTACCGTGGGTTTCAGTTTTTTCTGGAATGCAGGGTTACCTCAGTTTGAAGCTGCCACGCTGTTTCATTTAAAAAAACAACCGGGGCGTTACAGTAAAATCAGGCTGTGGGGATCCATAGGTTTTATTGCTGCTGTATTAGGCATGGGCCGATTTATTGATCTGTACAGTATAGATTATTTGCCAGAAATGATCTTATGCTCTCTAGTCCTGATATGGCTGGTCAGTTTAATTACACCTGAAGCGCGCCAAGGGGTTAGAGATAGTGAATCGCCAGGTGTATTTCAAATAATTAAAAAACCTGAAATTATTGCTTTTTTTATGGTGTATTTCCTGTTGCAACTTGCACACGGGCCTTACTATGTTTTTTATTCGATCTATTTAAACCAGTTTAATTATACATCGACCATTATTGGTCTTTTATGGGCTTTAGCGGTGTTAGCCGAAGTCATATTATTCTTGTTTATGAACCAGATACTCAGCTCAATTCGTTTACGTACTATTTTACTGTTCAGTATCTTTTTTAGTATTTGCCGCTGGCTGATGATTGCTTTTTTCGTAGAATCGATGGCATTAATGATACTTGCCCAGTTGTTACATGCAGCTACTTTCGGCGCAGCTCATGTAGTAGCAATTCATTTAGTTCATCAATATTTTGGAAACCATCATCAGGGTAAGGGCCAGGCTTTATATAGCAGCATGAGCTTTGGTTTAGGTGGAATGATAGGCAGTTTATACAGTGGTTATTATTGGGATACACATGGGCCATTGTTTGTATATGCCGTGGCTGCTATATCCTGTTTAATCGCATTGGTTATTGCGTTTATTTGGGTGGGGCGAGAATCAAGCCATTAAATAGCTAACGGATTTGCTGTGGTGAGACATTAGTAAACCCAACTAATAATAATTGTTGACTTTAGACGAGGGTTTGATTAAATTCTATTGCGACTGACTACGAGTGTTAATCAAGCTTTAATAATTTGATAAACTGAAAAAGCTTATACAGAATGAAAATAACTAAAAAAGAATAATAACGTGGAAAATCCTGCATTTATACTAGGCGATGGAAGCAATGCTTTATCGGTAATTCGTGGTTTAGGCAGAGCCTCTATCCAGACTCACTTATTTGGTGCAGGAAAGGATGATATTGCCAGTCACTCGCGTTATCCGAGGGTTACTTATCTACCGGAAAGCGCCAATCCTGAAGCAGTGATACAACAAGTTTGTACCGCAAGTCATCAATATTCAAACAGACCGGTGCTGCTGTTCACATCGGATAAGTATCTGGAAATTGTGTCATCCAACAGAGGTGAACTTTCTAAATATTGCGACTTTGTTATACCTAGTGCCGAAGCAGTCAAACGAGTTTTGGATAAGACCGAATTCAGTCATTTTTGTGCGCATGAAAAACTGCCTGCACCTCAAAGTTGGTCACCCGTTTCCGCTAAACAAGTAGAATCATGTATAGATCAGATCCGTTTTCCGGCGGTTATCAAGCCGATATTTGCGCATAAGGCTGAAGAAACCCGTTTTAATAATAAAGGGAAATTTGCCAAAATGATTTTGGTAAACTCCGAGGTAGAACTGTGCTGGTATTTTTCTGTGTTAGCAAAACAAGGCGCAACAGTGTTGATACAGGAGTGTATAAACGGGCCGGACAATGAGCATTATTCTTATTGTTCCTATCGAAATTCGGAAAATAAAGAGTTAGTGAGCTTTTGCATTCGAAAACATCGTATTTATCCTGTTCATGGTGGGGCGGGAACGTTTGCTGAAGTCATAGATGACGACGAAATAGTCGAGATAGGCCGTTCAGCGGTTGAAAAACTTAACTACAAAGGCGTATCCAGTGTCTGTTTTAAACGCGACACGACGACGGGGCGATTGATGATACACGAGATCAACGGGCGGTTCCCGATGGTTCACTCAGCAAGTCAGATGAGCGGTGTGAATATACCTTTGATAGTCTATCAAGATACTATAGGCACAAGTTCTCAAGCGGTAAGTATAAATAATAAATGTTCCGGTAAATGGATATTATTGAATTCTGATATCAATGCATATCGTGGCTATAGTGAGCTCGATGAACTTTCTTTGTTGGCATGGCTGACTTCACTATTTCAGGTACGCTATTGTGTTGAATTTGACATGAATGACTTAAGGCCATTTTTTTTCATGTTACGCAATATAATTAAACGAATAGTTAGAAAAATAGATGTCTATGGTCTGACTGGAAATGATAAAAACGGGAACTCCCCTGATTTGACTTTCCGTAGAAAGCCTTGAGTAGGTTTTTTAAGGGTCTTAAGCAATTGTTCAATGATTGTATTGTTGTGTTTTATCAAAGTGATTAACACAACGGTGGGTTTTAAACGCGAGATTAAAACAGGGGACTCAATGATGCACCAGGTCAAAGGCCTGTTTCCTCTGGATCTCCGAGTTAGTGATGCGATTTAATATACCTGTTATTACCTATCTGGACGCCATCAGTGCTAGCCCAAAACCGGTGCAAAGCTTCCAACGCGATCGAAAGGAAACTACTGAATTCATATTAAATACAAACCCAGACTGAACATAAGAAACATCTTGTATTTCAGAGGGCAGTCCTCGTTTCGGCACACTGTTTTGTTGAATTTTCATCTAACGATATCAGTTCTTGTCAGCTTAGTAAGCTGATCTATTCAAAAAGTAGTCACAAGCGATCCGTTTGCTAGCACTAAGTTTCCCCTAAGCAATCTACATTCTCCTAGGATTTGCTATATTTTTATTGTAAACAACCGTTTAGTGTTTTTGATTCACCGAATGGGTGAAATAAGTGAGTATTACTATGCATAGACAACAACGTGCTAATAACTTAGGCGGTCAACAGATTGTCCTGGGTTTAATGACAAATGAATGACATTGATAAAGTGATCGACCTGTTACTTGATGCAAGCCGTCCCCGCACAGACTATCCCTCAGGCGAGCTTGATCGCATGCGGGAGAATCAAATTGCCAGTTGGAATAGGCTGAACGCGGCAGGCATATTGGGAGAGACTGAGCTACAAGCGTTAATCAGCCAATTCGACTCCAATCTTGATTATCAGCGGGATCATCCTTTGAATGAAATAGACGAAATGCTTGATTCGGCAATAGCATTGGCATTCAGAATGAATATCAATGAATACAGGGATTTAACAGAGTTAATTGATGATCCCGTCCGTGCACGTCTGCATATTTATTCTGTGAGATCAGCATCAAGAGCATTGGCATGTCAATCTGTGGCGCAGTGTAGAGCAGGACTTTTTGCACGGATACTGGCTATTAATTCAGGTGATTGCCAGTTGGATTCCCGCGATTTGATGGTATCGCTGTCACCGCTGCATGTAGCCGCTCTGGGTAAAGCCTCTCTGCTATTCGGTCAACTAGCCTGGTACGTATCAGGGGACGTGAGTGAAACAATGAAAAAGTTTGCTGAGCGTAAGGATGTAACATTAGAAGCGTTTGGCTGGACGCTGGTTCAGAAGAATTCTGCCCAATGGATAGTGCTGGCGAGCTTTCCTTAATCCTGTACTGTCCTGTTTGTACTTGTGTCTGATGGTGTAAATCTGACCTTTTGCGTTATTCATCTTGAACTTACCACCCCCGGGTTATCTAATGCAGTGCTGTTATAGCCTATGCAGCTTCTGGCAAAAGATGTTGATCGTAAATTTCAGTATAAAATCTAATTGTGTTTTGCTCATGACTGCACAAATCCAAATCGACCATCATTTTAGTTGCTGCCAGGGTGAATGGGTTGCAAATTATGTTTTCAGCATTGATGCAGGGTTAGGTTACAATAAACACTTTTTACGATAACTTTTAACTACTAGGTTGTGATAAATGTTTGAATTGATAATCAATGGTGGCTGGCTAATGTTACCAATTATCTTATGTTCCATAGGCGCAATGGGGATAGTGGCAGAACGATTCTGGACCTTAAGACGCAATAAAATTCTCCCTCCGGAAGTCGTCCCCTATGTATGGAGGCTGATTAAAGAAAACAAGCTGGATGCTCCAACCTTAAGACGTGTTAAACAAAATTCCCCTTTAGGTGCGATTTTAGTGTCAGGACTAGTCAATCGTAATTTTGGGCGGGAAATGATGAAGAGCAGTATAGAAGAAACAGGAAGACAGGTTGTTTATGAGTTAGAACGGTTTCTTAATTCATTAGGGACTATCGCTTCAATTGCGCCATTACTGGGTTTATTAGGGACTGTTGTAGGCATGATCAAGGTATTTGCTGCCATTATGCTACATGGTGTTGGTGACCCCGGCATCCTGGCTGGAGGAATCTCTGAAGCTTTATTGACGACCGCTGCAGGTATATCAGTCGCAATTCCCAGCCTTATTTTTCATCGCTATTTTGAACGGTTGATTGATGAATATGTGCTAAACATGGAAGAGGAAGCCTTAAAACTCATTGATGTGATGCATGGAAAAAGAGAGGAAGGTGATGAACTTTTCTCGTAGAAAAAGACAGCCCCTGGAAATCACATTAACACCGATGATAGATGTGGTTTTTTTGTTGCTTATTTTTTTTATGGTGACAACAACATTTAACCAGCAAGCCGAGATAAAAATTAATTTACCTGAAGCCAAAGGTCAGGAAATACAGGAAAGCAAAAAACAGATAACTCTGACTATCAATGCAGAAGGGACTTATTTTATTTCCGGTGATGACGGAAAGGCACATCAGTTGATCAACAATAAAAGTGAAACGCTTAGAAAAGCTTTAATTCAGTCTGCAGGGGATAACAGAAAAATTCCGTTTACCATTAGTGCAGATGGGGAAACACCGCATCAATCTGTTATTACTGTTCTGGATATTGCCAGTCAGTTGGGTTTTAAACGTATAACATTCGCCACAAAGAACGTTCCAGGCTTATAACATGAAAAAGAATATTTCCCGCTGGTTTCAGGATGCTTGGTATGACGAAATGTATATATCAAGTGCTTTTATGCCCATATCAATGATTTATGATGACATTGTTCGGTTTCGATCTTTTTTGTACAGGATAGGCTTATTTAGAAAACATAAATTACCCGTACCTGTCATCATCGTTGGCAATATCACGGTAGGTGGAACCGGTAACACGCATTTAGTGCTGTATTTAGTCCGTTTACTAAGAGAGGAGGGCTATAAGCCGGGCATCATTAGCCGCGGGTATGGGGGAGATTCTGAAAACTGGCCATTACTCGTAGACCGGCAGACTAAAGCCGAATTAGTGGGCGATGAAGCAGTGTTAATGGCAAATCGATCAGATTGTCCAATTGCAGTTGGTCCTAAGCGCTATGAGTCGGCCAAATTATTATTGGAAAATTCCGATTGCAATATCATTATATCGGACGATGGCCTGCAGCATTATGCGTTGGCCAGGGATATAGAAATTGCGGTCATAGATGGAAAAAGACGTTTCGGTAATGGCTATATGCTGCCCTGCGGCCCTTTAAGAGAGCCCATTTCCCGTTTGCAAAAAGTCGATTTAATTATTGTGAATGGAGCAGATGAGGAATACGAAGAAAATGAGTTTTCTATGGGGGTAGATGGCGATGTCGCCATTAATTTAATCACTAAGGAAGAAAAATTATTAAGTGATTTCTCAGATTCCGGCTACCATGCGCTCGCGGGTATCGGTAACCCCAAACGTTTCTTTGATTTGCTGGAAAAAAAAGGGCTAACTGCAGAAGCGCATGCTTTTCCTGATCATCATCAGTTTAGCCGTGAAGATATTTCATTTGAGGATGGCCATACTGTATTTATGACCGAAAAAGATGCGGTTAAATGTTATGATTTTGCAACAGAAAAACACTGGTATGTGCCTATCACAGCTCAACCGCAACAACAGTTTGTAGATAAACTACTGACACTACTAAAAGAGAAAATACGTGGATAATAATTTACTTGATATTCTGGCTTGTCCTTTATGTAAAAGTTCCCTGATTTATAAAAAAGAGGAGCAGGAATTAATATGCAAAGCCGATCGTCTGGCTTTTCCAATTAGAGACGATATTCCTGTGATGCTTGAAGATGAGGCACGCGAATTATCGAATGATGAAGTCGATGCCTTAGCCAAAAAATGACGGTTCCTTTTAAAGTCGTTATACCGGCCAGATACGGGTCTACGCGGTTACCTGGAAAACCCCTGTTGGATATTGCAGGACAGGCAATGATTTTCCATGTTTGTCAGCGGGCTAGTGAAGCAGAGGCTGAAGAAGTCGTGGTGGCCACAGACGATCAGAGAATATTTGACCGTGTTCAAGACCTGGGACATCAGGTGGTGATGACTGATCCTGGCCATCAAAGCGGTACAGAACGCATTAATGAGGTCGCTGAACGCTTAGGCTGGTCTGACGATAGCGTGATCGTCAATTTGCAGGGTGATGAACCTTTGATTCCACCACAATATATAAAGGATGTGGCGGCTGCATTAGCAAAGCAAAATAAGGCCGGGATGGCAACATTGGCGGCAAGAATTTCTGATGCAGAGGAAATCTTTAACCCGAATGCAGTAAAAGTGGTGCTGGATGAAGGGGGGTACGCCTTGTATTTTAGCCGGGCTGCAATACCCTGGGATAGAAACTCGTTTTCTGCTACAGGTGGGCAAATTTCAGAACAGATGCCTTATCTTAGACACATAGGCATGTATGCTTATACCGTCAGGTTTTTAAAAGAGTATTGTACCTGGCCGCCTTCAATACTGGAAAGTGTTGAATCGCTGGAGCAATTGCGTGTTTTATGGCATGGGCAGTCTATTCTGGTTCAAATAGTTTCAAAAGCACCCGAAGCCGGTGTTGATACACAGGCAGATTTGGAGAGGGTAGAGAAGGTTATGCTGGGTAAGGCTTAAAGTACATACTCTAAACAGCATTAAAACAGGTTATAATGGCCGATTAGGTCATGTATTGTTTATAAATGCTATACAGTATGTGTTTTATTGTTAAACGTAACTATTATTGTAAAATCAGTTTTAATAAGAGCCATTAATGGAAGAATTTCATCGTATAAGCCGTTTGCCACCGTATGTCTTTAATATAGTCAATGAACTGAAGGCAAAAGCCCGTTCTGAAGGTGAAGATATTATTGATTTTGGTATGGGTAACCCGGATCAGCCTACACCTAAACATATCGTAGCAAAAATGGTCGAGGCCGCTGAAAGACAAGATACGCATCGCTATTCTGTATCCAAAGGCATTCCTCGGTTAAGAAAAGCGATATGCCAGTGGTACAAGACGCGTTATGATGTGGATCTGGACCCAGAAACGGAATCAATAGTAACCATAGGCTCTAAAGAAGGTCTTGCTCATTTAGCGTTGGCAACGTTAGGCCCGGGTGATGTGGTGCTGGTACCTAATCCGGCTTATCCAATTCATCCTTATGGCGTTGTCATAGCCGGCGCCGATTTACGGCATATTAAAATGGTGCCCGGTGTTGATTTTTTTGATGAATTGCATAAGGCAATCGTTGATTCATGGCCGAAACCAAAAATGTTGATTCTTAATTTTCCCGGGAATCCAACCAGCCAATGTGTAGAGCTGGAATTTTTTGAGAAAATTGTTGCAATAGCAAAAGAACACAATATCTGGGTCGTCCATGATATTGCTTATGCAGATATCGTTTTTGACGGATATAAAGCGCCATCCATTTTACAGGTAGAGGGCGCTAAAGACGTCGCTGTTGAATTTTATTCCTTATCAAAAAGCTATAACATGCCTGGCTGGCGGGTCGGTTTCATGTGTGGCAATAAAACGCTGGTTGCTGCTTTAACCCGCATTAAGTCCTATCTGGATTACGGTATGTTCACACCTATACAGGTCGCTGCCATTGCTGCACTGGAAGGGCCACAACAATGCGTGCAGGAAATCTCTGATATGTATAAAAGCAGAAGAGATGTGCTCTGTGACGGTTTAAACGGTATGGGCTGGACTGTAGAAAAACCGAAAGCGACTATGTTTGTCTGGGCGCCTATCCCTGAACAGTATAAGGAAATGGGCTCTTTAGAGTTTTGTAAGAAAATGATAATTGATGCCAAAGTAGCCGTTTCACCCGGCATAGGTTTTGGACAATATGGCGATGACCATGTTCGGTTTAGCCTGATCGAAAATGAACATAGAACCCGGCAGGCACTCAGGGGGATCAGAGCTATGTTCAGGAAAGACAATTCTTGATCGTTTATAGATACTCCCGTCACTACCGATAACGATCGATGCGGTAAAGACATAAATATTAGCAGTTGAACACAAAGTAAGTTTTAGGAGTTACATTTGAAAGCAGTAAAAATTGGTGTTTTAGGATTAGGCACGGTAGGAGGCGGAGTCGTCAATGTGCTTAAAAGGAATGCAAAAGAAATTTCTCGTAGAGCAGGGCGTTCAATTATTGTTGCTAGTGCATCAGTTAGGGATCTGAACCGTGAAAGAATTTGTGATACAGCGGGCATAGCGCTGACAGTTGATCCTTTTGAAATCGTCAATGATCCAGAAATTGATGTGGTACTGGAACTGATCGGCGGTGATGGTTTAGCCAAGGACTTGGTATTACAGGCCATAGACAATGGCAAACATGTGATAACAGCGAACAAGGCCTTGATTGCATTACATGGGAATGAAATTTTCTCTAACGCAAGCAAAAAAGGGGTGATGGTTCTTTTTGAATCGGCCGTTGCCGGCGGGATTCCCATTATTAAAGCGATACGGGAAGGCCTAAGCGGCAATCAGATAGAGTGGCTGGCCGGCATAATCAATGGTACCGGTAATTTTATACTGACGGAAATGCGCGACCACGGACGTGATTTTGATGACGTATTAACTGAAGCACAGGCCTTAGGTTATGCAGAGGCGGACCCGACCTTTGATGTAGAGGGGGTCGATGCCGCTCACAAATTGGCTATATTAGCTTCTTTAGCTTTTGGCATCCCTTTACAGTTTGACAAAGTGTTTACCGAAGGCATTACCAAAATTACCCGGGCGGATGTTGAATATGCAGAACAGCTGGGCTATCGCATTAAACATTTAGGTATCGCCAGAAGAACCGAATTAGGGATTGAATTGAGAGTCCATCCTACACTCATCCCGGAACGCCGTCTTATTGCAAATGTCGATGGTGTTATGAATGCGGTGCTGGTTAAAGCGGATGCGGTAGGGCCTACCTTGTACTATGGCGCGGGTGCCGGTGCTGAACCAACGGCTTCAGCTGTCGTTGCAGACATCGTCGATGTGGTCAGAGTGCTAACCAGTGATCCTGAAAACCGCGTACCGCATTTGGCATTTCAGCCTGAAGCAATTACTGAAATACCGGTACTATCATCTGAATTAATCAACACGGCCTATTACTTACGGTTAAATGCCGAAGACAAGCCTGGCGTTTTAGCGGATGTAACCAAAATTTTAGCTGAACATAACATCAGCATAGAGGCGTTAATTCAAAAAGAGCCTTTAGTTGGTGAAACGACCTTACCGGTTATTATGTTAACGCAAACCACCTATGAAAAAGAAATGAATGCAGCAATTGCAGAAATTACTGCATTATCAACAATCACCGGTCCAATCAGCCGGATACGTTTAGAAAACTTAGGATAATAATATGTCTACTCGATACACGGGTTTAATTGAACGCTATAAAAACCGTTTACCAGTAAGTGACGACACTCGAATCATTAGTATAGGCGAAGGTAATACGCCTTTAATTCAGTTACAAAACATTCCAAAGCTGATAGGCAAAGATGTTGATATTTATGTCAAGTATGAAGGTTTAAACCCGACCGGTTCTTTTAAAGACCGGGGTATGACCATGGCTGTAACCAAGGCCGTTGAAGAGGGCAGCCAGGCGATCATTTGTGCTTCCACCGGTAATACCTCGGCTTCAGCGGCGGCTTATGCCGTGCGTGCCGGTATCAAGGCATTTGTACTTATTCCTGATGGAAAAATTGCCCTGGGTAAATTAGCGCAGACTTTAATGTATGGTGCAGAAATTATTCAGATTAATGGCAATTTTGATGCAGGTATGTCGCTGGTAAAAGAAATTGTTGACCATGCACCTGTCACGATAGTCAATTCGATTAATCCGTATAGAATAGACGGCCAGAAAACAGCCGCCTTTGAAATTGTTGATGAATTAGGTGATGCCCCTGATTATCATTGTTTACCCGTCGGTAACGCCGGAAACATCACGGCCTACTGGAAAGGTTATACTGAATATGCCGAAGATCAGGCTGGGTTAAAAGCCGTTGCGTCTAAACGGCCTATCATGTGTGGTTATCAGGCTGCGGGTGCGGCGCCTTTCATCAGCGGTAAAATGGTTGATAACCCGGAAACCATTGCAACAGCTATACGCATCGGGCGTCCTCAATCATGGGATTATGCCTGGAATGCACAAAAAGAATCCGGTGGCTGGTTTGATTGTTTTAGCGATGAGAAAATTTTAGAAGCACATAAAATGCTGTCACAATATGAAGGTATTTTTTGTGAACCTGCTTCAGCGACTTCATTGGCAGGCGCTTTGAAAGATATCAACAGCGGAAAAATTCCGGAAGGCAGCAGGATTGTATGCACCCTGACAGGCAATGGTTTGAAAGACCCTGATACGGCCATTAATCAATGTAAGGATGCCCATCCTGTCACGATAGATGCCACTTTGGATGCTGTGAAAAAAGCCATCCTGGATCAAATGTAATCAGTGTAACGTTGCATTAAAACAAAAGCCGGCACATGCCGGCTTTTTTGTTTATTATTCGGCCTGTATAAAACTTGTGATACTGTTAAATGATAAAAATTAAGTTGATTACCTGGCCAACTTACCCGAAAGTTTCGTTATGTATTATCAAGGTGTAAAAAAAAATATAGTTGCTCGTCCCAAAAGCGACAGAAAATCCAGCCTGCAGGGTTTAGACCCTGTGTTATCAAGGATATTTTCTTCTCGAGGCATTACTGACAACGAACAGCTGGAACGTACGCTGGCCAGGTTGCCGTCGCCCTGGCTATTGTCCGGTATGGACAATATGATAGAACATTTGATAACAGCGATTAAACAACAACACAAAGTCATCATAGTGGGTGATTTTGATGCGGATGGGGCAACCAGTTGTGCTGTCGCAGTGAAAGGCCTGACATTATTAGGCCTTAACCAGGTTAACTATGTGGTGCCCAACCGGTTTGAATATGGTTATGGGCTGACCCCTGAGATAGTTGAGCTGGTTAAGCAGCAGCAACCGGATGTCATTCTGACTGTGGATAACGGTATTTCCAGTATTGAAGGCGTTCGTTCAGCGAGAGATGCCAGCATCAAGGTATTAATCACCGATCATCATCTACCGGGTGAAACATTACCTGACGCTGATGCCATCATAAACCCAAATATGCTGGATGACGGCTTTCCTAGCGGTAATATTGCCGGTGTAGGCGTTATTTTTTATATACTGATGGCTTTACGTAACCGGCTGCGTGAAAACCAGTGGTTTGAAAAACAAAACATTAAACAGCCCAATCTGGCTCAATTACTGGATTATGTCGCTTTGGGCACTGTGGCTGATGTGGTTGCGCTGGACCAGGTAAATAGAATACTGGTTCACCAAGGACTGTTAAGAATACGGTCAGGCCAGGCACATCCCGGGATCATGGCATTAATTGATATTTCAAAAAAACAATATCAAACGATCAACCCCTCCGATTTAGGTTTTGCCATAGCGCCCCGATTGAATGCTGCAGGACGTATGGATGATATGTCACTTGGGATACAGTGTTTGCTGGCAGAAGACCGGGCATTGGCGAAAGATATAGCACAGCAATTAGATGAGCTAAACCAGGAACGTAAAGAAATAGAAGCTCAAATGAAGACCGAAGCGATGTCGCTACTGTCTGAAATGAAAGCGTTGGATGAAAAACATTTGCCAGCTGGGGTTTGCCTGTTTGAAAAGTATTGGCATCAAGGCGTGATTGGAATTTTAGCGTCCAGAATCAAGGATCGGTTACATAGACCCGTGATTGCGTTTGCTTCTGCCGATAATGGTGAAATCAAAGGGTCGGCCCGTTCTATTCCGGGGGTTCATATCCGTGATGTATTAAGTGAAATTGCAGCAGCACATCCGCAAATTTTGAGCAAATTCGGGGGTCATGCAATGGCTGCAGGCATGAGTATTCAAATGCACGATTATCCCGTGTTTGCTTTGGCTTTTGATGAAATTGTGGCAAAACATCTGGAAAATGTTGAACTGGAACAGTTAATTTATACAGATGGGCAATTAACTGAAAAAGAAATTACGCTGGAATTTGCTGAACAGTTAAAAGATGCCGGGACATGGGGACAAGAGTTTCCGGAACCCGTTTTTGACGGTGTATTTGATGTTATTCAATGCAGAATCGTAGGGCAGCAACATTTAAAGTTTGTGCTGAGATTCCCTTTTAGTGATTTACTGTTCGATGCGATTGCTTTTTTTGTAGAACAGCCTGAAAAATGGCTGGGTACCCGGTCTATCAACTCCGCCTATAAGCTGGACATCAATGAATATAGAGGCAACAGAACTGTGCAACTAATGTTGCAATATATAGAAAAGATGGAATAGGGGTACATAGATGTTGGGGACGGGTAAGCAGTTATTCAGGATTGAGAGCAATTCTCCAGCAATCAACGCTTTACCCGGTCTTGATGATCTAGTTATTGAATACCTGATTAAACATTGGTTTTTAAATTCACCCAGCTGTTTACTATGCTCTTCGTGGAATATCATAGTAGCCAGGCAACTTTGCTTTGATGAATAAAACGATTCAACAATGTTCGTCATTCCCGACGTCTGTTGTCGGGAATCCATAGTTTAAATATCTGGATTTCTGTTTAGAGCATGCAGGAATGACGATCAAGAACCCCCCTTTATCTGACAGGTAATGTAAGCGTCGGGCCGCTGTATTGATTTTGTCCGGCCTGTAAATCAAATAACTGTGTGAGTAACATAAAGGTCGATTTTGATTTCAGGTCATTATCTGCAATGAAAAACCAATAACCACGGTAGGGTACGGTAAGAAAAGCCTGCTTAGGGTAGTCTGCACTAAATTGAATTTTAAAAAATTCACCTGCCGGCGTCTCGTTCCAATTGAAATCTGTGCCTAGTTTAGTTTTTGTTGTATTCACCAGGCCCTCATCTATATGATGCTGGGGAACATCTACGTTTTGAGACAGATAAAACAGAATGCTTGCGATAGACCTGGGCCGGATACCTAATACGTTAGGCGACTTGTGCAAAAAATTATTATTCAGCTTGACCAGTATATGTTCAGAGCCTTTTGTTTTTTTTAAATTCAACAGAGTTGATAATTCATTGAGTATATGCGTGTTACCCGCTGATTTCTTAAACAAGATATTGACGTTATTATCCGTATCGGCGCCGATTTCAATTTCATGGGCAAGTTGTAACTGCCTCATTAGCTTTATAGACCTTTTAAACTTTTTAAACTCCGGTTCAATAACAGGATTGGGACCGGATGCACTGGGAGCATTATGTAAATTCTCAAGGCGCTCAACACACAGTCCAAAAACACGTTCTATACTCCAGCCTGATTGCGACATCACTAATAAGGCATCAAAAGAGATTGAAGACAATACACTCTTAAGAAAGTCTTCGCCTTGCAGCGGTTGAAAGGCAATCGTTGGTTCATCTGTATAACCCAGTCGTAAACTGGGTTTAATAACATTTCCGGCTGATGCCAGGTTAATATCAGTTCCAACACCCAGGGTACTGTCAAATGTTAACGAGGCGGTAACACTGCCCACTTTTAGAAAATAGGGCTTATCTCGGTACTTTAATCTGACCAGGTTCAGCAGCATTTGCTCATTTAATGTTTGCACAATAGCCTGGTTATAAGCTGGGTGAGTATTTTTTAATGCGTCAGGGCCAAATGTTGATTGGCAACCAGTCAAAAACAATGTTGCTAACAGTAAAAAAGGATGAAATTTTTGCATAAAAGTTTAGGTTAAAAGAAAAAATTGTAATTACTGCCTGTAGAAATCAACTACCAGCTAGCTGCATATGAATAGTAATTTACTGATTATAGCCTGTGTAGACTTATGTTTGCAGATAGCTGGAAATTTATATCTAAAGCAGGGGGTAGCGATCCCTATTCCAAACGTTTACCCTGTTATTAAGATTGAAAAGACTGATTGGAGTACAAAAAAAGTGCTGTCAATGACAAATATACCTATAGCAAGTTGTATGGTTTCTATGATAGATCATCAGGCTGATATCGCGTATATTTTACGAACATAACCAGGGGTAAACTTGTCTGATGAAATATAAAGATTATTACAAAATTATGGGAGTGTCGAAAAATGCGACACAGGATGAGATAAAACGAGCGCACCGCAAACTTGCGAGAAAATACCACCCGGATGTAAGCAAAGAGGAAAATGCCGAGGCAAAGTTTAAAGAAGTAGGGGAAGCCTATGAAGTGCTAAAAGACCCCCAGAAAAGGGCTGCCTACGATCGCATGGGAGGGCAATGGCAGCACGGACAGAATTTCACACCGCCTCCTGACTGGAATTCAAAATTTGAATTCTCAGGTAGTCAGTTCACGGGGGGAGATTCTAGCGGTTTTAGTGATTTTTTTGAATCTTTATTCGGACGGTCATCAGCCTTTGGCGGGCATCAGGCAGGGAGAGGGACGTATTTTAATCTGCATAATGAAGATCGTTATTCAAAAATAAGCATTGCACTTGAAGATGCCTATCAAGGGGTAACGCGATCCATTTCATTACAAGTACCTGAGATAAATAAAGATGGAAAAGTTATCAGTAAAACCCGGAAGCTAAAGGTTAAAATCCCTAAAGGGGTTATATCAGGACAGCAAATTCGTTTGGCAGGTCAGGGCAGTGTAAGTCAGGGGAGGCAAGGGGATTTATATTTAGAAGTTGCGTTTAGGCCGCACAATTTGTATCAGGTTAATACACGAGATATTTATCTGCAGTTACCAGTGATGCCCTGGGAGGCT
>SPJK01003440.1_pt1 | contig 31670 bp, 25 predicted proteins | sample 3741771 | NCBI WGS metagenome assembly SPJK01 (sample SAMN10925997, study PRJNA522277) | cold seep metagenome | isolation source: Elba SIP-enriched marine methane seep metagenome, extraction at timepoint T2 | place: Italy: coast of Elba, Mediterranean Sea
AAAAGCGGCTTAACATCAATCAACAGAGCCAGAACCCTCCTGATCAGACACAGATCAACTGTCCCAATTTATATGAAAACGGACAGTGCGCCGATGCGCCCCCCCTTCGGACCCCATATTTGGTCAGCCTTCTACATCGTGGGCGATTGGACCATCGCCTTGAGTTCCAAATTGGAGCGTTTGAAAGGCTGTTTGTTTCGTCTATAGTTTTGGGGCAAAGAGGTATCAAGCAAGCTGTTCAAATCGATCTTGAACCCTCGTTTTACTTTCTTCCCTTTGAAGTTTTCAACTTTGTGGTCCTATCTCATTTAGATTTTGCAATATCTAGCACATACCCGAAATGACGAGCCCTCAAACAGATAGTCAATTCGTTACGGCAAATGGTGCCCGCATCCACTATAAAATTGTTGGGAGCGGCGAAGCCTCTATGGTGTTTGTCCACGGCTTGGGCTGTGATTTGCATAGCTGGTCCGCTCAAGTCAGCGCTCTGCCTGAAGAAACGCGGGCGATACTGATTGATTTGCCGGGGCACGGTGCAAGTGACGCGCCCATCGTAGAATATACAGTTCAGTCTTTGGCCGATGCTGTGCTGGCTGTTATGGAAGCTACCGAAACAGAGGAAGCGACCATTGTTGGCCACAGCTATGGTGTGTTGGTTGCGCGCGATATCTATCGACGATTCCCAGCAAAGATCTGCGGACTGGTGGCAATCGATGGTTTGCTTCATTTTGAAAAGCCCGGATTTGCGTTGAGGATATTGCCCTATTTGTTGCGGACACCTCTTTATCGCCTCGTATGGCGGGCGTTAACGGATGGCTATTTCACAGATAAGTCAGACTTTCCTGAAATGGTGCAGCTTAAACAGACGATTATGGACGCGCCACGCCATGTAATGGCAGCGCTGACACATATCTTTTTTGCAGATGATGTTGCGTTTAATGACCCTGTCAGGGTTCCTGTATTAGGGCTTTACGTGCGCAAATCACCAGCTACCGATGCGCTTGAGGATAAGCTGCGCGCGAATATTTCTGATCTTGAATTGGGGTTGTTTGATGACTGCGGCCATTTTCTACAGTATGAACGGCGCGAGCCTGTCAATCGAATGATTGCAGAGTTTGTCGCCAAAGTAAGCCGGAGATAGTTGTGATGATCCCTTGTGCTGACCTTTTTTCAGATAGTTATGCAGTTGCGCGTCAACGGTTCTTGAAGGCCGCGCAGAATGTTGATGCGACTATAAAGTCCTATCTATTGGACAGACATAAAGGGCCGAATGAAGAAGAGTTAGCAATTGATATCGCCTATTTGGGGGATATATCGGCGTCAAAATTGATGCTGATTTCATGTGGCACCCATGGTCTGGAAGGGCAAGCTGGCGGTGCTTCTGTTTTGCAATGGTTATATTCAGAGGGTGCCAAGAACCTCCCTGCTGACACCGCAGCACTGATTGTACATGGGGTGAACCCATGGGGTTGGGCGTGGAGTAGCCGATCGAACGAGAATAATGTCGACCTGAACCGCAATTTCTTTGATCATCATGCGCACCCCGAAAAGCCGCTATACAGAACCTTCATTGATAGAATTTCGCAAAATGATGTGTCTGCAGCCGGGCTTGAGGCGTCATTAACCGCAATGGGCGCGTTTATTGCTGAGGTTGGCGCTGATGTTGCGGCCAATGTGTTGGCTGGTGGCCAATATGATGTGCCGGATGGGTTTAACTATGGCGGCCGTGGCAAAGAATGGTCGCATCTGGCGATGGAACAGATATTTGACACCTATGTGAAAAACAAAGCGCTGGTCTATTCTGTGGAATGGCATACAGGCCTTGGTTCCTATGCTGAACCATTTCATATATGCCAAAGCCCACGCGATAGCGAGGCGCGAAAACTCGCTGAAAATTGCTTTGGCGCCGAAGAAATCGCTGCTGGGGATGCGCCCCACGACGCCGTTGTTGACTATACTGGATTGTTGTTGACGTGGATGGAGGACAGAGTTGCCTCTTATGGAGGGACGTTCTGTGGTGTGGTGATCGAATGGGGCACATTCGACAAAGAAACAGTCACAGGTGCGTTGTTGATTGACCGCTGGCTGCGTTTTGAGTGTGATGACCGACAAAGCGCGCAGGCAATTGAAGCAAGAACGCGGATGAGGGAATGGTTCTCTCCCAGCGCGCTGTCTTGGCGTCAGGCCGTTTTGACCAAATCAGGGCCGATATATCAGGCTATGCTGGATGCTCTTGCAGGCTAGTTGTGGTTTTTGGTACGTCTTGACGTGTATTGTTAGCGGATAAGTAACCGTGATCCGTTTGCCCGCATGCCGCGCAAGTCTATAGGAAGTTCTATGCCTAATACGTTGTTGCTCAAAAACTCGCTGCTATTTGATGGCACAAATGCAGAGTTGATTGATGGCGCCAATGTTCTGATTGAGCAGGGCGTGGTTAAAGAGGTCGGCGGGGCTGAAGTAAAGGCAGCGGATGCTGTTGAGGTTGATTTGGCTGGGCGGTTTTTAATGCCCGGCTTGATCGACGCGCATTTCCAAGCCTACTCAATCACATACAATATGCATCAACTTGATAGTATGACGATGCCTCTTAAGGTTGCTCATGCAGCGCGGCTGCTGCGTGGCGCGCTGCATCGCGGCTATACCACCGTTCGTGACCCGGCGGGGGGTGAAATTGGCCTGCGCCTTGCCATTCAACAAGGCCTGTTTGAAGGGCCGCGCTTTTATTATGGTGGCAAGGCATTGTCGCAGACCGGCGGGCATGGAGATATGCGCCCAGAAGATTTGAAGGATGAACCATGCGGCTGTGCTGCCAACTTCACCTTTTCAGAGGTTGTTGATGGCGTAGATGCGGTGCGCAAGTTCTGCCGGAATGAATTGCGAAAAGGCGCGGACCATATCAAGGTATTTATTTCTGGAGGGGTGGCCTCGCCAACGGACCCTGTATGGATGCGCCAATATACCGACGAAGAAATCGCCGCTGCAGTTGATGAAGCTGCAACTCGCAGAAAATATGTGGTGGCGCATTGCCACTCCGATGAAGGCGCGCAACGTTGTCTGGCGCTCGGCGTTCGATCTATTGATCATTGCACGATGATTACAGAGGAAACTGCGCAAAAGATTGCCGCCGCAGATCAAACGACCTATGCGGTGCCGACATTGGCTGTTTTGGAACAGATGATGCAACATGGTGAAGAGCTTGGCCTGTCCGCGGAGAACCTTAATAAAGCGAAAGATGTGCATGAACTGGCTTACAAGTCAGTGGAGTATCTGTACCGCGCTGGTGCGCGCATGGGTATGGGAACTGACCTGTTTGAAGAACGTTATCACCCCATGCAGTCGCGGGAATTTGAATTTCGCGCCGATATTGTGAAGCCGCTTGACCTGTTGCGCTCTGCCACCAGCGTGAATGCGGAGATTATGCAAAAGCAGGGTGAGGTCGGTGTTATCGCACCCGGTGCCCATGCGGATTTTGTCGCGATTGACGGCAATCCGTTGAATGACATTTCTCTGATGAGTGATCCTGATAAGAATTTTGCCCTGATCATGAAGGGCGGTGACTTTGTGAAACGAGATTTCTAATGGCTTTAAGAATTGTAAATGCAAAGCAAGTCCGTGACTTGCTGACGATGCCCCTTTGTGTCGACGCAATGGCGCAGGCAATGCAGGCCGTGTCTGATGGCGATATCAAAACGCCGCCGCGCCTGATTTTTCCCCTTATTGATGATAGCGGGTTTTTTGCGCTGATGCCGGGATCGACATTGGAGCCGGCGGTTTATGGGGCAAAGGTGGTTAGCCTGCATCCGTCTAATCCAGCGCAGGGGCGTCCGGCCATTCAGGGCTTTGTATCTTTGTTTGAGCATGAAACAGGCACACCCATCGCATTGATTGAAGGTGCGGAGATTACGGCGATCAGAACCGCAGCGGCATCGGGCCTTGCAACGCGTGAACTAGCCCGCAAAGACGCGACAAGCCATGGTGTGCTGGGCACTGGTGTGCAGGCAAGAACCCATGTGGCAGCTATTGCCGCTGCGAGACAAATCGAACGTGTGGTGATTTGGGGGCGCGATCTGGCAAAAGCGACTGCATTGGCGGCTGAGCTAGCACATGAATTTGGTGGCACAATCACTGCAGGGTCAATTGAAGAGGCAACCTCTTGCGATATTGTTAGTGCTGTCACAGGTTCTGCCGAACCAGTGGTATTCAAAAGTCAGATAAAACCGGGCACACACCTGAATATGGTTGGGGCGCATTCCCCTTCTACGCGTGAGACAGAGGGCGCATTGGTTGGCGCATCATCAGTTTATGTGGATTCCTATGAATCAGCACGGAATGAGGCGGGGGATTTGCTGATTGCTGAAAAGGAAGGCCATTTCAAACTGGCTGATATTGTCGGCGAAATTGGCGAGGTTGTTTCGGGTGCGAAGCCTGCACGGCAATCCGACGATGAAATTACACTCTATAAATCATTAGGCGTTGTGGGGCAGGATTTGTTTGCTGCCGAACTTGTTTTTCGTCTCGCTGCGGCGCAAGACATTGGCACGTTGGTCGACCTTTAGATATATCGTTTTAGCGCGTTAAGCAGTTGCGAGATCTGATCGGTGCTGTGCTCGGAAAACACAACGGCACGCAACAGGCCATTTTCCGAAACACCTGCGTAGTGTTCAATGAACTGCACATAAATCCCGTCATCAAGAAGCGCTTGGTGAATTTTGCGCATCGTCTCTGTTGTGCCCACTTGCCAGCTGGCAAAGGGTGCCGGACTTTCTGTAATTTCGATGCCAAGTTCAATCAGGCCGGATTTCAAAAATTCGGCATTACTGTGCAGCCGTTGCCGCATGTGGTGATCAGCTTGCACAATCCGAATTCCTTGCAGCGCAGCGGCGATGGCAGGGGCAGGGGGCGCAGACGCCCCGTTAAGGATTGGGGAAGTGCGCAAGGAGGCGCCCAGCGATAAGTTGCAAGGGATGATGCCGCCAAAGCCACCAAATGCCTTGGCCAATGTGCCACCGCTATAGACACGGGCTGACTGGATGCTTTGTTGTTCGATTGCGCCCTTGCCGGTTGGGCCTAGAACGCCAAAAGAATGAGCCTCATCCAACCAAATCAAGCCGTCATGCGGAGTGATCGCCTCCAGATAATCAGCTAGGGGCGGCATCGCGCCAGTCACAGGAAAAACGCCATCGCTTAGAATTAAGGGGCGCATTGCTGATTTCAGTTTTTGCTTCACATCCTGTGGATTGCAGTGGCTGAAGGACGTCACCTGCTTGCCGGTTAATCGGGCGGCATGATCAAGACTGTAATGAGCATGCTCGTCAATTAAGATATAATCGAATTTACTTTCTAGTGCGGCCAAGGCGGCCGCGTTGGTTAAATAACCTGATGCAATAGTGACCGCATCTTCGGTGCCAAAGAACTTCGCTGCTGCCTGTTCTAATGCATTGAGTGATGGGGTTTCCCCAACTGTCGAGCGGGAGGTGGCGGGCCCCATGCCTTCGGTGCCCAGCGCGGTTTGGGCGGCTTGTATAACTTGTGGGTGTGAGTGGAGGCAATAATAGGATGTGCCACCAAAATATAGCATGGCGCGACCATCAATGTGACTGATCGGTCCGACAGCACCGTTAAGGGCGTTTGGCATCAACTTTTACTCTTCCTCTGAATCGCGCTTGCAAGCCTATCCGGAATAAGCTTAAGATGATAGTAACAATTGTTACGCCTAAACCTGGATCGGAAGTTTATTATGGCTGTCGCCCAACTATATACCCTATCTGAAACCGAACGGTCATCGCGCCTTGTAGAGCGCGCCGCTGATATGGCTTGGCAATATATCGGCCAATTTGTCTATTTTCGCGAAAAAGCTGGATTGCCACTTGATGGCGGTATTCCGGAAATCAGTCTCGAAGCGGCAGAAAAAAGAGCGGCGATCGGGAAGGAAATTCTAAACCTTTTGGATCAGGCGGATGATGCGCTGCTATCCCATGACGCTGGGCTGACATCACGGTTGGTGCGATTCTATGCTGAAAACTGGGCTAAGGATGCGGATCGATATTGGTTGGCCTATGACATAATGGGCATTCTGTACTATGGCCCCTTTATTCAGACCGCATATACAGGCGGTTTTGTATTCAAATATGTTTCGGCTATCGCCACTGCCTTCCCGTTCGCCCACGAAGGGGATGTTGATCGCTATATGTCTTTGATGTTCGACATTGGACGCATGCTCAAGCAAATTCATGACCGGACCGAAGGGCAGGCCGAGCGGGGGATTCGAATTAACAAGCCTCAAATACCGGCGGTGCGAGAATTGTTGGTTGGGCTGAAGGCACAAGCGGATGCGATATATAGGGTGGGGGCTGAGCGGCTTTCTGCACTGGCAAACCCTGATGAAGCGGCGGACCTTATCAGTCGCCGAATTGATGAACTGGTACTGCCGCAATTTGATGCTTTGATTAATCAGCTTGATGATGACTATGAAAAAGCTGCGCCATCAGCGGTTGGGATGGACAAGCATCCTGGCGGTGCTGAAGTCTATAAAGAGTTGTTGCAGCTTCATACGACGACGACATTAACCCCTGAAGAAGTTCATCAGCGCGGGCATGAACGTATGGCCCGAATTGAAGCGGATATGCAAAAGGTCCGGGATCAGCTGGGGTTTAAGGGGACCGCAGCAGAATTCGCCGTCTATTTGCGTCAGCAGCCCGGCGCTGTAGCAGAAACCCCAGAGGGGGTTGGCGAAAAAATGCGGCACCACAAAAACCGCGTAGAAGAACGCTTTGACGAGTTTTTTGCTGAACGATCGCCATTTGATTATGATCTACTGCGCCTGGATGAGGCGCTTGAAGGCAGTATGACGTGGGGCTTTTATCAAGCCCCGATGGCAAGTGAACCTCGGGGTCTTTACCGGTTTAACGGCTCAAAACTTGATAGCCAGGCCGTAATTGGTGCGGGCGCGTTGGTCTTTCATGAATTGGTTCCGGGACATCATTTGCAGATTACACTTCAGGCCGAGAATGACTGCCTGCACCCGTTCCGTCGTTATGCCCGCTTGAATGCGTATGATGAAGGGTGGGCAGAATATGCGGCCGAATTAACAGGTGAGATGGGGCTTTATGACGATCCGTATGACCGCTATGGCCGTTATATTATGGATAGTTTCTTGACCAGCCGTCTTGTCGTTGATACCGGCATGAACGCGCTGGGGTGGAGCCATGAACAAGCTATGACCTATATGGCGCAACATACGCTGTGCAACGAAACCGAGATTTACACGGATACATTGCGATATTCTTGTTCCATTCCGGGGCAAGCATTGGCCTATAAGCTGGGCGACGAGGCGATAATGGACATGCGAGAAAAGATGCAAGATCGATTGCAGAACAAGTTTGATTTTCGGGCTTTCCACAGTGCCATTCTAAAGGTGGGCAGTATTCCCATTCCAGTGCTGGAATGGCATCTGGATTGGTATACAGACCAGCAGTTAAGCGCCTAGATAATTGTGACCAAACCCAATCGCCGATGCGAGGGGATAATCCGCTTGATTTAATTTAAGCTAAGTGATTTAATTTTGGATGATTGACTAAACAGTGAAATATCACGTTCGTTTTGATGGTTAGACTATGACAGCCACTTACAATGACTATGTATTGACTTTTTCCTGTCCGGACACATTCGGTGTGTTGGCGCGCGCTTCTGGCCTACTGCACGAACGCGGTGCTTTTATAACGGAAGTATCTCAATATTCGGATCCTTATACGCAGCGATTCTTTTCACGCATGGTGTTCGATGATCGCGCGATGACGGGGGGTGTTGACAGTTTTGCCAGCAAATTTGTGACATTGGCCGAAGCGCTCGACATGGAATATCACTTACGTCCTGTTTGCCAAAAACCGCGGCTATTGTTGGCAGTATCCAAGTTCGATCATTGTCTGAATTCGCTTCTGACTAAATGGCGCTCAGGTGCCTTGGATGTTGATATTGTTGGCGTAATCTCCAACCACGAAGATTGTCGCGGTTTGGTAGAATGGTACGGCATTCCATATTACTATCTGCCGATCAGCAAAGAGACGAAACAACAGCAAGAAAAACAAATTCTTGATCTGATGGAACAAGAGCAGGTCGATTTGCTGGTCCTCGCGCGCTACATGCAAATTTTGTCAGATGATATGAGCGCCGCTCTTTCAGGCAGGGCGATCAACATTCACCATTCATTCTTACCAAGTTTTAAGGGGGCCAAGCCCTATCATCAGGCGCATGCGCGTGGCGTAAAGGTGATTGGTGCGACCGCTCATTATGTCACCGCTGACTTGGACGAGGGTCCCATTATCGTGCAGGAGGTCAAGCCGATTGATCACACCTATACGATCGAACAGATGGTGCATCTTGGGCATGATATCGAAGCGGCTGCCCTGTCACGTGCCGTGCGGCTGCACTGCGAGGAACGCGTTGTTTTAAATGGCGATAAGACGGTTGTGCTTTAAGGGGTATCGTGATGACTAAAGGAAAATACTCCTTTTACTCTTTGATCAAACATGGGCTGCGAGGCCACAGGAATTGGCCACAAGCTTGGCGTAGCCCAGACCCCAAACCGCGCTATGATGTGGTCATTGTTGGCGGTGGCGGCCACGGATTGGCAACCGCATATTACCTGGCCAAGAAACACGGGATTACCAATGTTGCGGTGGTTGAGGCTGGCTGGCTTGGTGGCGGCAATACAGGCCGCAACACAACTGTTATTCGCTCCAACTATTTTTATTCCGAAAGCACGCGGTTCTTTGATCATTCGTTGCAGCTTTATGAAAACCTTTCAGCCGAGTTGAATTACAATCTCATGCTCAGCCAGGGGGGTATCTTGACCCTGGCGCATAGTCGGCATGAGCTGGAGATGATGACCCGTTGGGCGAATTCTATGCAAGTGCAGGCTGTTGCGTCAGAAATGATGACGCCTGAGGAGATCAAGGCCTATTCCCCTTTAATCAACACAAGCCCAGACGCACGCTATCCCATTTGGGGTGGGTTTATCCAGCGCCGAGGTGGTGTGGCGCGGCATGATGCAGTGGCGTGGGGCTATGCTAGGGGCGCTGACGCATTGGGTGTTGATATTATTCAGGAGTGCCCTGTGACGGATGTTCATGTTAGCGGTGGACGCGTCACCGGGGTTGAGACAGCACGGGGGCCGATTTTAGCAGACAAAGTTGCCTTCTGTGTTGCTGGCCACACATCCGTTTTGGGAGGGATGGCAGGGCTTGATCTGCCAATTGTAAGCCAACCGCTTCAGGCTATGGTGAGTGAGCCTGTGAAACCTTGCCTGAATGGGGTGATCCTGTCGCCGACGGTGCATACTTATGTCAGCCAATCTGACCGTGGAGAAATTCTGATCGGCGGCGGTGCAGACCGCTATCCTTCTTATGGGCAACGTGGGAATTTGCCTGTTGTAGAGGAGACGTTGGCCGCGACGTTGAGCTTGTTCCCAGCTTTCAGTCGGTTGAAGTTGATGCGCCAATGGGCGGGCATTGTTGATATTTCGCCGGACTCAAGTCCCATTGTCGGTAAGACACCAATTACTGGCCTCTATATCAGTGGCGGCTGGGGCACTGGCGGGTTTAAGGCCATTCCGGCTGGCGGTGACACGCTTGCCTACACAATCGCAAATGACAGGCCGCATGAGTTGATTGAGCCTTTTGGTCTTGATCGCTTTGCGCGGGGCGCTTTTGTGGATGAGGGTGCCGCCGCTGGCGTGGCGCATTAGGGAATAAGATCATGCTACAAATCCAATGCCCCTATTGTGGTGTTCGCGACGAAGAAGAATTTACCTGTGGCGGTCAATCCCACATTGCGCGACCTGATCCCAGCTCTGTCACCGATGACGGGTGGGCTGCCTACTTGTTCGATCGGGTGAATCCAAAGGGTGTCCATCTGGAGCGATGGCGACATACCTATGGCTGTCGGCAATGGTTTAATGTTGCCCGTCACACAGTCAGTCACGAGGTGTTGGCCGTTTATCGAATGGGGCAGCCTGCTCCAGATGGGTTGAAGAATGAGGGGGCAAGAAAAGATGGCTCTTGATCCATTAAAAAGATTGCCTACTGACCACCGCGTTGATCAGGCGAAGCCAGTCACATTCAACTTTGATGGCAAAGTTTATCAGGGCTTAGCCGGCGACACACTAGGGTCAGCCTTGTTGGCAAATGGTGTTCGTATTGTGGGTCGATCATTCAAGTTACATCGCCCACGGGGGTTGATGGCAGCAGGACGCGATGAGCCAAATGCCCTTGTTCAGCTTGAGAGCGATAGCTTTGATGAGCCGAACGCCCGTGCGCCATTAGTGCCGCTTTACGATGGATTGACCGCCCGTGGTCAAAACGCATGGCCGAATGTCAAATTTGATGTGTTGGGCGCGCTGGGCTTGTTGCAGCGGTTCCTGCCTGCATCATTCTATTACAAGTCGATGATGTGGCCGAGCTGGCATTTTTATGAATGGGCAGTGCGGCGATTGGCGGGGCTGGGGAAGTCACCAAAAGTCCGCGATGCGCAAACTTATTATAAACGCAATGCTTTTTGTGATGTGCTTGTCGTTGGTGGCGGCAAGGCAGGATTATCCGCAGCAGTTGAAGCGGCCGAGGCAGGTCAGCGTGTGATATTGTTGGATGATCAGGAAGAGTTTGGCGGTTGGCTGTTAAGCGACACTGCCATGATTGATGGCATATCACCAACCGCATGGGTCGATGCTCAACTTGAAAAATTGGGAAGTTGCCCCGATGTGACGATCATACCGCGCACAACCGGAACAGGATATTACGACCACAACTTTGTTTCTGCTGTTGAGCGTTTAACAAATCATGTCGGCCCAACAGCGGACCCGGAATCCCCACGTGAGCGTTTGTGGCGTATTCGCGCTGCTAAAGTGGTCTTGGCAACTGGCGCAATGGAACGCCCGTTGGTGTTTGCCGACAATGACCGGCCCGGCGTGATGCTGGCGTCTGCTGTGCAGACATATGTGAACCGTTATGGTGTTTCACCGGGCAACAATTTTGTCTTCCTCACAAATAATGACAGCGCCTACCGCACGGCTTTTTCTGTTCATCAAGCTGGCCTAAATGTGGCGGCGGTTGTTGATATGCGCCCGCGCGGTTCAAGTGAGTGGGAAGCAAGATTGCAGCAAGTGGGTATTGAGGTGATCTCTGGCCATGGCATAGCATCTGTGATCGGCCGCCGGGGTGTAAAAGGCGTTAAACTTGCGCCGCATCAAGGCGATGGCGTGCTTGGCAAGATTGATCGCCAGATCGATTGTGATGTAGTTGGTATGTCTGGCGGCTGGACGCCGACAATCCACCTTTATTCTCAAGCGGGTGGTAAGCTTTCTTATAGGGAAGATGTAGCAGCATTGGTGCCGGCTGGCTGTTCGCAATCAGTTGAAGTTGTTGGTGCCGCCGACGGTGCATTAGATGATCAGGTCACACCTGTTTGGTATACAAAGGCTGCTCGGACAGACAAGCAATGGGTTGATTTCCAGTATGACGTGAAGGTTTCTGATCTTGAAATCGCAACACGGGAAAACTTTACATCTGTCGAGCATGTAAAGCGTTACACCACAAATGGGATGAGCATTGATCAGGGCAAAACCTCCAACGTCAATGCATTGGCCGTGATGGCAGAGTTGACGGGGCGCAAAATCCCGGAGGTTGGCACAACCAAGTTTCGTCCACCTTATCACCCGGCGACGATCGGCAGTTTTGCGGGTCGCCAGATCGATGACCGTTACGCGCCCCGGATGACAATGCCTGCCCATGATTGGCATATTGCAAATCACGCAGTTATGCGCGATTTCGGCGGATGGCAGCGCCCAGATTGTTATTTGCAATCAGGCGAAAGCGAACATCAGGCCTGTGTCCGTGAAGTGCGGGCCGTGCGCGATAGCGTCGGTGTGTTTGACGGTTCGCCCCTTGGCAAAATTGAGGTTTATGGGCCTGATGCTGCGACCTTCTTGAACCGTGTTTACATCAACAATATGGCTAGCCTGAAACCCGGCAAGGCACGGTATGGCATAGTGTGTAATGAAAATGGAATCGTGATCGACGATGGTGTTGTCGTTCGGTTCGCCGAAGATCATTACATGTTGCACACCACCAGCGGGGGCGCAGCACGTATCGCGCAATGGATGGAAGAATGGCTGCAATGCGAATGGCTTGATCTAAACGTTATGGTCAATAATGTGACCACCCAATGGGCAAATGTGACAGTCAGCGGGCCGAATGCTCGCGCGGTGATGCAGGCCCTTGAATGCGATATTGATTTTGCCGCCGATGTCTTTCCGCATATGGAATTGCGCGAAGGTGTTTTGTATGGGGTGCCTACACGTATCCTTCGCGCCAGCTTTACCGGTGAAACGTCTTTTGAGGTGAATGTGCCCGCCCGGTACGGTGCCGCGTTGTGGCAGAAAATTTACGATGTTGGCCAACGGTTTAATATTACCCCCTATGGGGTGGAATCATTGATGTGGTTGCGCACGGAAAAGGGCTATTTGCATATTGGCGCTGATACTGATGGCAACACAAACCCGCTCGACATTGGGTGGGGCGTACCGATCAGCAAAAAGAAAGATGACTTTATTGGTCGTCGGTCATTGTTGCGTGAAATGGATCAGCGTGAGGATCGTCGCCAGTTTGTCGGTTTAAAGGCTGCGGATGGTAAAACCCCGTTGACGATTGGTGGCCATGTGATTGCAGAGGCCAAGCCGAATTTACCGGTCGAAAGCCTTGGCTACGTCACGTCAGCCTGCACTAGTCCCACGCTAGATTTGTCGATCGGTCTGGGCATCGTGAAGGCGGGCAGGGCTCGGGTGGGCGAGAGGTTATATGTTTACGCAAACGGTAGTGTGACGCCGATTGAAATTGTCTCGCCGACGCACTTTGACCCTGAAGGGAGCCGTCTCAATGGATAGTGGTCAGACATTTTCAGCGACTGCCGCACTAGAGAGTGCCGCTAAAGTTGAAACAAGTACCGTTTCGGTTGCTGCAGGCCAGTCACATGGTATGATCCGTATCCAAGGCGATGCGGAATTGGCGCCTATTGCTGATGCTGTTAAGATTGTAGCCGGTTTGGCCTTGCCGGAACCGGGTCAATTATTGCAAGGCGATACCAAAAGACTTCATTGGTTGACACCGAAAGAATGGTTGCTTGTCACCTCCGAAGATGAGGATTTCGCTATTGCGGCCTCTTTGAACAAGGAATTTGCAGGTGGACCTGCCCTTGCGACGGTGATTTCCGATAGTCGTGTGACCATTGAAGTCAACGGGGCCGACGCTGCAACCTTGCTGATGCAGGGCTGTGCGCTTGATTTGCACACAATAAACTTTCCAGTATCTTCTAGTACTGTTACCCGCCTTGGCGGCGTGGCGGCGATGATAAGCTGTCTGGGTGATCAGTCGTTTGAGCTGATCGTTGATCGGCCCTTGGCGCGGTATATTTGGGATTGGCTGATAGATTCGGTTAAAGGTCTTTAAAGACAGGAGGGTACTGTGGGATTGATCAGTGTTGCCGATAGTCAGGAGATAGATCTTATCAAGCAACGCCTGCTGACAGCAGCGGTTAGCCTATTTGCGCAGCATGGCATCGATGCGGTGTCCCTGCGGACCATAAACCGGGAAGCCGGTTGCAAAAACAACTCTGCACTTCACTATCACTTCGGTAGCAAGCAAGCCTTGGTAGAAGCGCTAGCCGAACAGATTCAAAACTGGTTTGAAGTTGCGCGCGAAGAGGCGCTTTGCGCTGCTGAACAGGCTGATAAAGCGGGGACATTAACCCTTGACGATTTGATGCGGGCATTCATCGCGCCCTATGTCAAATTGCTGGCAGAGGAAGATTGGGGGTATGACGCGATACGCTTTTTGGCGCGCGTTGAGTTTGATGGTGATCCAGACGCGCATGTAATCTTGAACAAGTTTGCCGGCAAGGCGATGGTCAGGTTCAAAAAGCTGTTGACCAATTGTTTGCCAGATGTGCCACGTAAACTTCTTTACCAACGCTTCAATTTTTGTGTTTCCAGTGTGCTTTTGGGGCTTGCCAACCATCGCAGTCTGAAAAACGCCTATATGGGCGACATGAGCGCCAGTCCCGAACAGCTGGCGGAAATTTACGTTTCTGTTTGCGCTGCCGGGCTAACAGCACCTCATGATGGTTAACATTTTCATTAACCAATAATCGTTGCGACTTGTGGCGGCCAAAGCCAGTTAAGCGCCTTGACTTAACACTTGTTACCCCCTAGCGTAACGATCGTTACTATTCTTGGATTGTTTGATGGTGAATTATGAACCCGATGAATCCGGCCGGCTGGCCGCGCGATATTTTGGACGAGTACCAAGAGGAAGGGCGCATAGGTCGCCGATCTGATCCCTACACTGGTGATTCTGACAATGCGCTCGTTATTGGCTCAACAACGCCGGTTGCTCAGTATGTTGCGCAACAAACCATCAAAGCCGGGGGTAATGCTGTAGATGCAGCGATTGCGATGTCTCTGGCGCAAGTTACCTGTTCCGCCGGCGCGTGGGTGAGTTTTGCCGGCATCGCGACAATGGTAATACGTGATCCAAAGACGGGCGCCTTTCATTCCATCAACGGACCATACAAAACATTCCGGAATGAAACCGACCCGATGTCTATTCCACATGAAGAGCCTTCGGGTCGCACGGCCTTGGTGCCTGGGTATTTTGCTGCATTGGATGCCGCGCATAAGCAATTTGGCAAGCTTGATTGGGCGGATCTGTTCTTGCCGTCTATCTGGTTGGCACGTGAAGGTGTCGCAATTACTAGCGATGTTCACATGGCGGCGATCAATATGCGTCGTGATGTGCTCAAGCGATTGCCCGAAACATCCGACATTTACTTCCCGGGTGGCGAAGACCCTTGGCGGCCAGATGGCTGGTTCAAACAGCCCGCCTTGGCCGAAACCCTGTCTCGCGTAGCGGATGAAGGTATTGACTATATTTACAAAGGTGACTGGGCTGATGCCTTTGTTGCCCAAGTCAGCGCTGATGGCGGTAAAGTCACGAAGGAAGACTTGGAAAGCTATGAGCCTGTATGTAGCCCGGCAATCCATGCCCGTGCCTATGGCTATGACCTTTATGGCACAGCTTTGCCTGATGATGGTGGCGTGCACCTAATGGAAGCGGTGCGCCTTGCCGAGGCGTTGGAGCTAGGTGACACTGAAATAGATGGTGAGGCCCTTTATTGGCTGAATGAAATTGTTCAGCAAACATTCGCTCATCGTGTCATGCCTGACAAAGCCAGCCGTCTGACGGATGAACATCGCGATTATGTTGCTGAAAAGATGAGGGATGCGGGCGGGCGTATTGCCCCCAGCCAGATAATTTCTGGGACTCATTCAGATTATGTCGTGACCGCAGATGCAGAAGGCTATGTGGTTTCAATGTGTCATTCCATTAACTCGGTGATGTGGGGTGGTACAGGCCTTAATGTTGGCGGCATCTCTATTCCAGATTCTGCGGGAATTCAAAAAATTGAAGTCGCGCGCGTTGTTCCGGGCGATTACCTGCCTAATCCCATGAACCCATTGATTGCTGCCAAGGACGGCGATTGGGTGCTCGCGTCATCTTCTATCGGCGGTGGTCTAATGATGACGACTGTTCAATGCCTGCATGCAGCGTTGGGGCTGGGTGTGGACGTGACTGATATTGGCAACCGGACCTTGGTTCACGGCATGGATATGGGGAACGGCGATACTGTTGTTTCTGGTGGCGGTGAAGGGGGCGACGATCAGGCCAATGCTGATCGCATCGCGCAATTGACCCAACAGGCATTTATGAATGCCAAAAACCAACTCGATATTGAACATGAGTTCATGAAATATTTTCCTTCGAGTATCGAGGATTCTGTTGACCCCGCCGTGCTAGCCAAGGCGACAGAAATGGGTGGAAAATTTGCACCTGTACCCAGATCTAATCCGGAAATGCCCCGTGGATTTTGGGTGGGTCTCGCAAAAGACCCTGCCACAGGCAAGCTTAAGGGTGTGAAAACCGCCGGGGCCGCCGGGTTGATCCTGTCAGCATAAAAGGAGACTGATATGACCGCAGCACCAGTAGCAAAATCTACAAATTTTCGCCCAGAGAATGAGCGGACAATTGAGCTTTTGATTGCGATCGAGGATTGGATCGTCGAGGTGGGTGTTGTGGACTTTTCATTGCGCGCTGCTGCTAAAGCAGCCAGTGTCAGTGCACCTACTTTATTGCGCCATTTTGGCAGCCGCGAGGGGTTGTTAGAAGCGTTGATTGAACATCGCACAAGCGACAATGTGGATACATTGCAGGCCGAAGTTGATGCAGCGGGATCGTTTTCTGCACTGCTTGCGGGTGCAATGGAAGAAGCATTTGAGATCAATTTGCGTGAAACGCAGCTCAATATACATTTGCGCGGCTTGGCCCAAACGATTGGTGGCGCACTTGCCGCCCAACAAATGGAAATTCGCGAACGCGGCACAGCAGCAATTGCTGCACACATTGCCCGTGAAGGTGTCAAACCAAAACAAGCACAAAAAATTGCACATTTCTTGGTATCGGCCAGTACTGGCCATGCCGAAGCCTATGCCTTGCATCGCGATGGTGCAGCCCTCACTGATGACTATCGCCTCTTATATCGCAGCATATTGACTTTGATTGAGGACGCTAAATCATGAAGCTATTATCCCGTTTATTTTTATTGGGGCTGGTAACCCTTTATAGTGGAACTGCGTTTACCCAAACTGCGGCAGACGGGGAAGCCGTTGCCGAAGTGGCTGAGGATCAGGCGGTTGAAGATGCGACGCAGGCGGAAGAGGCAGAGCAAGAAAAAGCAAAGCCACGTATTGAAGAAGTTGTGGTGACGGCCACAAAACGCGCGAAATCATCCCGTGATATTCCCATTACTGTTGATGCTTTTACTGCCAAAGACCTTGAAGAGCGTGGCGCAGATAATATTAGCGAAATTTTGAAATTTTCGCCCGGCGTGATGCTGAATGAAAGCTCTGCGCAAGGCGATGCGAACTTGACGATTAGGGGTATATCAACAGAATCTCGTAATACGCTGACCTCGCGCCCGACGGGTTTGTTTTACGAAGATATTAACATGGTCAACCCCTCAACCCAGGGGGTTGCACCGGACCTTGACCCGTTCGACATGACAACGGTTGAGGTACTTAAGGGCCCGCAAGGGACACTGTTTGGTGGTACAGCGCTTTCCGGCGCAGTTCGTTATGTACCGAACAAACCTGACCCATCAAAACTAGAAGGCAAGGTTCAGGCCGGTGGCGCCATGTTGTCGGATAGTGATGATTATCATTGGCAAGGTAAGGCGATGTTGAACCTGCCAATTTATGAAGATCTTGCAGTTCGTGGTTCTTTTAGCCGGCGATATCGTGCCGGATACATTGATGATGTGGTGCGAAATAAAAAGGACATCAATGATGCAGATCTCCAGCAAACAAATGGTCAGGTTAAATGGTTGCCGGTGGATTGGGTTTCGCTGGAGCTTGGGTGGTTAAACTGGCAGGTGGAGGCGAATGGCGGTTTCTCGCTTGATAATGTAGAGGATCGCACCACCAGCATTAGGAAGTTCGATGATTATAACGAACTTGATATGGACATTTACACCGCGAAGGCACAAATCGACCTAGGTTGGTTCACGATTGAAGGTCTTTACGGCAAGGTTGAAAAACAAGGGTATATCAACGCCGACCTGTCACATAATCTAGGGCAGGGTGATCCCTTTCCCCCAACGGTCTTTGCGCAAACTCAACAAAAAACTGCTGATCAACCCTCGTGGGAAGTCCGTTTGGTTTCAAATGGACTAACAAAGGGTGGCTGGTTGTTGCGTGATTGGGAGTTTTTGGTTGGCTATTTCGAAATGGAATCACAGCAGTACTTGATTCTGAACAGTTATGAAGACCCAACTGGGCAGGGCAATCCAGATCCGACAAGTGCGGTTTTGCTAACAAACTTCACCGAGGTTTTTGCAGAAGAACAAGCAATATTCTTTGATGTTACCCGTGTATTGTTTGACAGGTTTGAAATTAATGTAGGTGGTCGGTTCTATGACACCTACACAAACGCATTGATGGAGTCGGGCTTCCAAGGGATTAATCAATCTGAGCTGACTTCTGTTGATGGCGTGCTATTGGGGCCGATTTTCGGTGACCAAATTAATCGGGAAGATTTGGATTTCTTTGAAGCGTTAGTTGGATTTACTTTTCCAACAGAGCCCGTTTATAACGAGCAGCAGGAAAGCGGATTTAATCCGAAAGTAGCTTTAACTTGGCGCGCCGCCGATGACCTATCTGTCTTCGTTGCGGCGTCCCGCGGGTTTCGTTTTGGTGGCTACAATCCAAACAATGCTCTTTTCGCGTTTGTCCTAGATCTGCCGTACACCTACAAATCCGACACGCTATGGAATTACGAGCTGGGGGTTCGCAGCGACTGGTTCAATGGTTTGATGTTGCTTGATGTAACGCTGTTCCACATCGATTGGACGGACCTACAGACCCAACAACTTCGTCTTGGGATCGGTGCCTATACAACCAATGTCGGCGCGGCCCGAAGCCAGGGTGTTGAAGCCAAGTTGCAAATGCTAATTCCTGAAATCGGGTTTATTCCACCTGGCTTTTTCTTAAGCTTAAACGGTGCCTATATTGATGCGCGTACAACCGAGGAGTTCACGACGGCCGATGGCGTAACAGCCGCCCCGGGCACACGTCTGCCATCTGCTCCTGAAATTACGGCCTCCGGCATCTTGGCGTGGAGCGGCGGTGTTAAGGATTGGGCGATTTCAGCTAACTATTCTGTCAGCTATATCGGTGAAACGTTCAGTACACTTGATAAATCAGGTGGGCCGATTGACCCGATAATTTCCCACGGGCTTGGGTTCAGTATCAGCAGGCCAGATCTGGTTGTTGCACCTGCTTTGAATGTGACGGTTACAAATCTAATGGACGCAAAGGGTGAGAGTTATCACTTCTTAGGCGGGGCACCGGCTGAATTCTCTGCAGTCTCGATCACACCGCGAACGATTACCGCGAACCTTACATTCTCGTTCTAATTTGGTAGGCGCAGCATATGCGATTTGTTGATACATCACGGGTGCGCACGCGTTTTAACCGCGTCGTCCAAGCAGCAGACGGCACAAGCCTATCGGTTGATTTTTACTTGCCGCCGGAACCGGGGCGCTATCCCGTTCTGCTGACGCGTGTTGCGACTGATAATAACAGAAGTGCCTTTGCAAACCCTTTGGGGGTCCCGCGTCCTACCCCGGCTGATCGTCATAAGAAAATGGCTGCCATGGGGTTTATAGTTGCCGCAGCCGATGTACGGGGCAGGGGCGATTCTGATGGTGCCTTTGTTCCCTTTGTTAACGAGGCGGATGATGGTGTTGCAACTGTCAACTGGTTGCTTGATCTTGATGAATGCAACGGGCAGGTTGGGTTGTTCGGATCTGGATATGCAGCCTTTTGCGCGTGGGCAGCCCTTGCGGCTGGTGCCCATGTCGATGCAATCGCATCAATTAGCCCCTTTGGTGCCAGTGGCGAAGGTATCGCGCATGACAATGGTGTGTTGCGGCTAGATGGTTTGTTTTGGCTGAACCTTGTTGGTGGCCGTGAAATACAACAAGCGGCGATCCCACCTTGGATGCAGATATACAAGCATCTGCCTATAAGGACTATGGATGAAGCACTGGCTCGTTTTGATACGGCTTGGCAGGACTGGGTAGACAATCTGGACAATGATTCCTATTGGCCGGGCGCAGACTTGCTATCGGGTCTGCAACAAAATACCGTTCCAGCCTTGCATATAACCGGATGGTGGGATGCATTTCTTCCATCAACAAAACAGTACTTTATGGCTGCTGGCGCCTCTAATGCTGTGCAGGAATTGATCATTGGTCCTTGGGATAGCGCGGCGTGTCGGTACCCAACGCCAAAGGTGGGCGGATTTGACTTCGGACCGCGTTCTCTAATCGACCCCGATGAAGAACTAATCAAGTTTTTCAAGAAAAGGCTGATGGATAGTGACCTGACAAGCAATGAAGGACGGGTCTTTGTAATCGGCAGGAATGAGTGGCAACCAATCAGTTGCTGGCCTGACCGTGAAGAGTCTGTCACATATAATTTGGGGTCAGCATGGGGCGCGAACACCCGGCGGGGCGATGGCGTTCTAACAACAGATGATCAGGCCGGGTTGTGTGCAGATGAAGTTTCCCATAATGCGGCCATGCCGGTTGAGTATCAGCCGGGCTTTAAAGGGTTTGCGAACATTGCCAATCCTACGGGGCTGATTTTGGATCAAGGGCATATTACCGCCAGAGATGAGGCGCTGTGCTTTACCAGTGAACCGGTTGACACGGCGATGTTGCTGCAGGGGCAGGCAAGTTTAGAACTAACACTGCGGTGTGACGCGCCGGATGCAGATTTGGTTGTGTTATTGTCCGACGTGTTTCCGTTCAATAGTAGGGACCTTCACCTTTCCCGCGGGGTGGTGCGGCTAGGGCGGCAAAAGGGTTATGAGAGTGGCAAGCCAGTCACGCTGACTGTGGACTTGACAGATATTGTCCATGAGCTGCAGCCGGGGCATCACCTGCGCCTGACACTTACCCCCAGCCTGTTCCCTGTCTATGCGCCGAACCCGCATGGTGAGGAATATGCCGCTACCGAAAAGCCGGGAGTTGCCAATATAAGTCTTGTGGCTGAGCAGCCTCCGAAACTGATGGTTGGAACGGGGGCCTTATCATGAAGACATTGTGGAACCAGCGCATAGTCGCGCGGGACGGGGTAGAGCTTGCCGCCGACGTTATATTGCCCTATGCGGGGGGGACCTTTCCTGTAATAGTCATGCGCACGCCCTATATTCGGGGCCGATCTATCCGGCCAGATTTCCTGTTGCGGTTTGCTGGTATGGGCTATGCAGTCGTTACTGTCGACATGCGCGGGCGCGGAGATTCCGAAGGCGAATGGAAACCCTTTGTTAAGGATCCAGACGATGCCTATGACGCAATTGAATGGATCGCGGATCAGGAATGGTGCACTGGCAAGATTGGTATGGTCGGCGGCAGCTATGAAGGTCTGACGCAATGGTGGACAGCGCACGCGCATCCGCCGCATCTGACATGTATCGCGCCCTTTGCTGTTGGCGCATGGCGACCAAACGATGTGCCATGGCGGGGCAACGGATGGCCAACACAATATTGGTTATGGTGGATGGGCCTAGTCAACGGCAGGACGGTGCAGAACCCCGGTGCGCCAAACTGGGAAGCTGGCGTAATGCATCAGCCACTTGCGACGCTTGATGAGAAAATGGGGCTCGAGACAACGGCGTGGCAGGATTATGTTTCAGGCAAAATTGATTACCTATCTGAAGAATTCGGTCTTTCCGATGCGGATATGGCGGCTATTGATGTGCCGGTTTTGATCGGCGTTGGCTGGTGGGATGATCTTTCAACATTGGCAACATGGGGCGCCCTACAGACTGCCAAATCGGCAAAGGATTGTAGGCTTTTGGTCGGTGCGTGGGACCATGGCGGTAACTATAACCCGCGGCCTGTCCTTGGTGGCCTTGACCAAAGCGCCAGCGTTATGGATGTTGTTGCCTATATCGAAGGTTTTTTTCGTGCCCATTTGAAGGGTGATGACAGCGTGCTCAATAGTATGCCGCGCTGTAAGATGTTCAAAACCGGCGCGCAAGAATGGGACGAATTGGATCAGTGGCCACGTCCTGACACAAAAGAAAAGACGCTATTTCTAACAAGCGATGGTGATGCACGTGGCCTATCCGGCGATGGGGCGTTGGTTGAAACAGTCCCAAACACTGAATCAAGTGATGCTTATGTGTTTGATCTGTCGAATCCTGCGCGCGACCTAAGTAATTTGGATGTGTTTGCGTGGGCGGACCCGCCACTTGATCAACGTTACCGTCAACGACGGAAGGACGTTTTGATCTATGACACAGTAACGCTTGAAGAAGCTTTGACAGTCAGTGGTTGGCTGAAAATGCAAATATTCTTTTCGTCTGATCGGCCGGACACCGATATTCAGTTCATGCTTTACGATGTTCACCCCGATGGGCGATCGGTTTTTGTCGGCGGCGTGCCAGGGGGAATACGTCTGCGCCATCGAAATGGTGCCGAAGAAGAATTGCTCAATCCCGGTGAGGTTGTGGAATTTGAACTGCGGGGCGGGGCGCTTCATCACGTTTTCAAACCCGGCCACAAATTGCGCGTGATGATCGATTCTTGTGGGTTCGTTCATCAGGTTCGTAACGCTGGTACGGGCGGCGATTGGGCGAACGACGGCGCAGCAGTTCCGCAAACCAACAAGTTACATCATGGCGGTGTTACGCCAACTAGGCTAATTCTGCCGATTCTGGAGTCCTGAGTATGACGTTGCCTGCCATTATTGAATCGAGCTTGGTTTGGGAAAATCACGCTTGTATGCCCCTGAATCCGGATGATGATAGCTATCTGCCACAGTTGGCCAGATACAAAGAGTCCGGCACCAACGTGGTTAGTCTGAACATCACATTTGATGCCGTGGCAAAGGACCCGTTGTTGGGCTTCCGCATGGCTGGGCAATTTCGCAAATGGTTAAATCAGCATTCTGACGACTATATGCTGATTAATAAGGTCGAGGATGTTGAGCGTGCACGCACCCAAAACAAGCTAGGTGTTTTTTTTGATGTAGAAGGCGGGGTCGCTGTTGAGGCAGACCCCTTGTTGGTGCAGGCCTATTACGACCTTGGCGTTCGTTGGATGCTGATTGCCTATAATGAACCAAACAAGCTCGGCGGAGGGTGTCAAGGCGCCGAGGATGGTGGGCTAACTGATTTTGGCCGCCAAGTGATCGATGAGATGGAGCGGGTAGGCATGGTCCTGTGCTGCACTCACACCGGGGAACGCACCGCACTTGAGGCGATAGAATATAGCAGCAATCCCGTCATTCTATCCCATTCTAATCCGCGCGCCATGTGCAATCATGATCGTAATGTTTCAGACCGCTTGATTAAGGCGATTGCCAGTACTGGCGGTGTTATCAGTGTGAATGGCATCGGCTTGTTTTTGAATGATGACAATGATCCGACGACCGAGGATTTCGTTCGCCACGTCAATCATGTGGCTGCGCTTGTCGGCCCGGAACATGTGGGCATAGGGCTCGATTATGTTTTCGATACTAGCGAACTTGATCAACTGATTGCCGATAACCCCGACATGTATCCGCCGGAGAAAGGCTATGACAGGGGTATCGCAATGGTGGAACCGGAACGTATCCCCATTATTGCTGAGGCATTATTACAGGATGGTTGGTCAGAAAATGATCTGCGCGGATTTTTAGGTGAAAACAATCTTCGGGTTGCAAAACAGGTTTGGAAATAACTATGTCAATTTCTGCTGATCAATTGCAGGCGATGATCGCCCCCCTGACCGACCAGGCAAAAATTGCAGGTATTCAAATCGCTGTCTGGCACAAAGGCGAGACAGTCGCCGCCGCTACTGGGCTTGCCAATATTCCAGCCGGAATAGAAATGACGACCGACACAGTGTCCCACATTGGCTCGATTACAAAAGTACTGAATACAACCCTGATAATGCAGTGTGTAGAAGAAGGGTTGATCAGTTTGGATGATCCGCTGGTCAAGCATATTCCAGACTTTGCGCTAAAGGACAAGGATGCAGCGCGCGAGATAACTGTGCGTATGTGTTTGAATCACACAAGCGGTATTGATGGCGAAATCATACCTGATCAGGGCCGAGACCAGGAAACGATTGAAGGTGCCCTTGGTCGTATTGCGGCCCTTGATATGCTGCATGAACCCGATGCCGCCGTATCTTACTGTAATGCTGGTAGCACATTGGCAGGGATTCTGCTGCAGCGTGTGACGGGCAAAAGCTGGTATGATCTGATGCAGGAGCGGATTTTTGACAAGCTGGCGTTGGAACACGCTGTGTGTCAGCCAGACTATGCCGTTCTTTACAGGGCGTCGGTCGGCCACTTTCTAGATCAGGCCACAGGTGCGCTCAATCGTACCAGTCATGTATTTTTGCCGGTCAGCTTTGCGCCGGCGGGTGCAACAACCATGATGTCAGCCACTGATCTGGTGCGGTTTGGTGCTTCACATATTCCGGGCGCACAAGGTGTGCAGCAGCTTTTGTCGGCAGAAAGCATGAAGGCTATGGCAACACCTACTGTTCAGATTAAGGCGCTGGAGCCTGCCAGTTATTTCGGTCTTGGTTGGATGGTGACTGAAGACGGCATGATCAGCCATACTGGCGGCGGGCCGGGCATTTTTTCATGGCTACGTGTTTTTCCTGATGATGACCTAGTTATCGCCGTTTTAACGAATACTGAACATGGCGGGGTCATATGTGGTCCCCTGATGGATGGCATTGCCAAACAACTTGTAGATTGTGACCCGGCGGATAGTGCGTCACTTGTCGCTGCAAGAAAAGAAGAGGGGCAGGTTGCGGGTCACGTTCTGGATAGCTGCGTAGGTGACTATCACGGCACACTGGTGCGCCACGTTATTGCCCGCGATGGTGATCAATTGACCTATCAAGCAGAGGTGAAGTCACAAATTATTGATTCCTACGCTGGTGGGCTAAGCCCTGCCGTGCCGCTGGAATGGGTATGTGATCGCTTGTTCATGATTATCGGTCAGACCGGGGCACCGATTTTGTTTGAGTTTTTCGGTGAAGATAGCGGCAAGCAAGCCGAATATATTGCGACTGGTGCCCGAATTTACAAACGACAGGACGCTTAAACATCTGAGGCAATCTTGGTTTCCGCAAAGAACATGGGGGCGATGTCACCATGTATTTGGATGGATATGAAGGGTCGCTCGACTTCATAAATATTACGCGTGGCCTTGTTGCGCGCGGAACGCCATCAAGGGCGTTCTTGGGGAAAATTTCCTGCGCGTGTTTGAGGCGGTTTGCGGCTAGAAATTCGCGTTTTAATTTTCAACGCTAATGGCAGGAAATAAATCGCAATCCATACGGGCACCATTTTCCAGCCCAGGGTCAGATGTTGGAATTGCAACCTCCCCAACGGGTTTGGAATAGCGCGCATCGTCACCACACCATCTGGTCGCAAGGGCGCGGCGGGATTGTTCAAGACTGGCGTTCCCGGCAGAGCCGTGAACCATCATGCCTTGAAAAACCAAACAGTCACCCGGTTCAACATCCCAACCAAGCAACTCAAACTGGTCTGAGTTACCATCAATATCCGGCAGCTCTGGTAGATTGCGCCCTTCATAGGGGGTGTCGTCGGCAAAATGATGCGGGTTATGGGCGGGCCAACGATGGCTGCCCTTTACGTAACGCAAGGCGGATTCTTTCTTGACTGGGTCTAGCGGCAGCCATATCGAACAGACCTGATAACCCTGCACGGCCCAATATGGTTGGTCTTGATGCCATGGAGTCTTCTCGTTGGTTCCCGGCTCCTTAATAAACATTTGGTCATAGAAGAAGTTAATCTTGTCTGATCCCATTACCTGTGCCGCGATGCGTGCGGCTGGTGACGAAAAGACGAAATGGCGGAACTTTTCAAGCCGCTGCCACATATCAAGGTCACCAAAGAATCGACCGGGATTGCCGCTTGGTGTGTAATCTTCGGCAAGGGGGCCGGGGTGGGCGACTGCTTCTGCAAATGCGTCGCGCAAAAACTCTATCCAGCTTTGATCAAATACGCCGCGCAATAATACAACGCCATCAGCCTCGTAGGCTTTGCGCTCTTCGTCTGAGATTGCACGTAGCGGTTTATCTGTCAGCGTGGCTAGGTGAGTCATTTGTTCAATGCCTTAAGCGATTGTAATAATGTGCTGGCAGCGGGAAGGGGCAGGCCCGGTCCAACATTGAAGCCGGCCCAAATACGTTCCATTTCCTGTTTTGTAACACGGCATGATGGTCCATCAAGGAATGCCAGACAGGCACTTACGCTGTAATCAGTGGTCTCTAGGTCAGTGATTGCATCCCTGAAACCATCGGCGTCAAAGGGGCCGTAGACGGCGCCGTCGGTGTCAATGCTGGCCAAATAGGCAGCATCAAATGCGCCATCGGCACCAAGGTAGCACTTTGTTGAAATCGCCAGTGTCACACCCATTGTGTAGGCACGACGATAGCCGAGGCTATAGCGAGCGTGTGTTGCTTGTTGGCTTTCATAAAGCCACTCTGCGGCGTGTTCAGCAATCCATGTTGTTGGATGAGGCGAGGCAACCATGTTCTGTGTTGCGGGCAAGTCCCATCGATTGGAAAAGGCTGATACGGCGAGCCCCAATTTGGGATAGGCGCGATAATCATTGTGAAAGCCGAACATATGTGCGCCGCCTAGGCCAAACCATTCTAATGGGGTGTCATTGTTTCCGTTTGCCCAGGCCAGTCCTATATGGCGTGTCAGGTTCGAATCTGCGGCTGCGGCCATTTGATTGGGCATGGTTATCCTGGGGGTCAGCATCTGCGCAATAGTGTCAGGTTGTAATATGCGCTGCCCGTCTAGTTCCCCGTGATTGAGGTAAGCCATTAGAACGCGCAGATGATTTGCCGGTGTTGTCATGATCAGTCCAGCAGGGAACTCATTGAAATAGATATCGGGGCTGGGAATATTGCTGGGGCCAAAGCCAGTATATCCCGTTGCATAGTGAGCTTGTATCTGCTCAGGAACCTGTGTCGTGTCACGATAATCGCCATCGGGATAGCGCGTCGATGACATGCCCAAGGGGGCAATGATGCCTTTGTAGATATACTGGCCATAGCTCAGCCCCTCTGGGTTGATCGTTTCAACGACCAGTCCAAGCAGGCCCATGCCGGTATTAGAATATTGGAAGGCACTCATCGTGGGCGCGGTCCACAAGGGAATGGCCCCACGCAAAAAATCATTTCCATTATTGCACTCAAACAGCGCGCGCAGATATGGGGCAAGTCCGACCGGCTTGTTAAGAGTTGATCCGGCAGCATTTGATGCCAGCCCGGCCTGGTGTGTTAGCAGCATTTCGATCGTGATGTGCTTTCGATCAAGGGGGTTGATGACATCAAAGCCAACAATGTCTGTTAGCCGAGATTTAAGCGTGAGCACGCCTTGCTCGACAAGTTGCATGATCGCCGTGCCAGTATAGGTTTTCCCCATAGAGCCTGAACGAAACACCGTTTGTGTGGTGATAGGGGATTTTTTTGCAATATCCGCAAAGCCAAATCCGGCCTGCCAGATCATGCGCCCATCATACGCAACCGCAATTCCCATTCCTGGAATATGGCGATCATTTTGCATCATGGGCAGAACGGCTGTCAGTTCATCAATTAGATCGCATTCGAGAGAGGTAAGTGTCTCTGCTCGCCATTCAGTGAACGTCATCGCGCTATGCCTCAGCCTTGGCCATTGCTGCATCGCGTGCGCGTATATCAGCCATCATATTCTCATGTTTGGCACGCGTGATTGGGAAAAACCAAATGAATGGCGCCACCAAGGTCATGGATATACCGGGTAGCAGGGCGGCGGTAAAACGAATGCCAAATGCGCCGGTAGCAGTCTGTTCTGATGCGGCCGCGTCAAACCCGAACCACCCTAGTACGATTAGCGAAATAGCAAGGCCCGCCCCAACGATTGTCTTTTGGATCAGGGAATAAAACGACATATACATGCCGCCGAAATCATGCCCAAATTTCCAGCGTCCATAATCCATGACGTCACCGAACATTGGCAGGCTGGCCGGCACCGCGCAGGCGGCAAAGAAAAGAGCGCCCATCATTGATGCAGCGACAAGACCGGCATTCTCGCTGCCCGGAGGAATAAACCCATAAGCCGTATAAATTATACCGCCACAGGCAATCGCAATGGCCCAAACTTTATGGCGTTCAAATTTCTGGCACATGAATCCCCAAAACGGCACCGCAATCACCATCACGGGCATGGCTAGCATCAGCAGTCCAGCGTGTTCCTCAGACAGGCCTAAATATGTGTCGATGTAAAGGTAGGATGTGCCCTGTGTCAGGCCTGCCATAAGATTTGAAAAAAGGGTGATTAGAACAAGGTAGACAAGGGGCCCGTTCATGCGGACCGCTGTCCAAAGTTCTTTGCCCTTTATGATTGGCTGTTCTTCATGGTGTTCGCCATTCGGGACACGCCAGACAGCTAGTAAATTCACAATGGGCATAATGCCGATGATGACGAAGGCGGCATAACGCAATGTATCCAGATTCAATTCGTTGGACTCGGTCAGCCCTAAAGCCTGTGTCGTCACTGGTATAAAATAGAAACTGTAAGTGCCAAGCAGGGCGGCGACGCCTAGCCAAGTTTGTATGCGTGTCCGCAGCTTGTGTTCGCTGGTTAGTTCAAGTGTCCAGGCACGGAAAGGAATCTCTGTCACTGTCCACCCCAAATAGGTAACGAGAAACCAAACGGTAAAGTAAATGATTCCAACTTCTTCGGGTGGCCTGAACAAGAACCAAAGGCCGACCATTGTGATTGCCGTTCCAACCACCACAAAGTGTTTGCGCGTTCCCCGCTTGCGATACCATGCGTCAGACATGATGCCGATCATCGGGTCGGTAATGGCATCGAAAATTCTGGTGATGAGTACCGCCGTACCTAAAGCAGCAAGTGCGACGCCTGCATGCTTGGCATAAATGCCCTGTATCATGCTTGCGGCTGGGGTGTGCATAAAACCCTGCATTGCCCCTGGCATGCATAGAAGAAACAGTGTTCCACGATTTATGGTCTCAAGCGGTTTTTTCATTGGTTTTTCCAGCGCACAAACGGTATAAGCTGCACAGCTTAATATAGTAACAATTGTTACGCAAGTCTGGGAATTTGGCAGTTCTGGTCGTTTCAGGTAGGTATTGATAATGCTGAACGAGCTTTGGGATTACATCGTCATTGGGGGCGGATCCGCTGGCGCGGTCGTCGCGAATCGGCTGTCAGAAGCGCCTGATAATCGCGTGCTTCTGCTCGAGGCAGGTGGCTCAGATAAAAGGCCGAGCATCCGTCTTCCAGCAGCAATTATGCATGCAGCAAACTCAGAGCAACTAAACTGGCATTACCCTGGCGCGCCGGACCGATCCAAACTTGGCCAATCATATACATGGAGTGGTGGCCGTGTGTTGGGCGGTAGTTCATCAATCAATGGCATGATGTTCGTGCGTGGCCACCCAAAGGATTTTGATCTATGGGCTCAGAAGGGATGTACAGGTTGGGATTATGAAAGCGTGCTGCCATATTTCAGGAAATCCGAGCGCTTTGAAGGGGGGCGTGACGAATTCAGAGGCGCGGATGGCCCGCAATGGGTGAGTTTTCAACGGCATGATAATCCGACCGCCGACAAATTTGTTGAAGCGGCTGTCGCTTCTGGCATTCCGTTTGCTGACGACTACAACGGTGCGGAAATGGAGGGGGTTTCCTATGTGCAAGTCTCCCAAAAGAATGGGCAGCGGTTCAATACAGCACGAGCCTATCTTGATCCGGTAAGAAACCGAAAGAACCTGGAAATCAGAACAGGCTGCCGCGTGAAGAAAATTCTCTTCGACGGTACCAGAGCTAAAGGGGTTCAGTATCAAGTTGATGGCGCCGTTATTTCCGCCAAATGTTCAGGAGAAATAGTTCTCAGCGCGGGCGCTATCGGCTCTCCCCATATTCTGATGCATTCTGGGATCGGGGCACCGGATGTGTTGGCTGAATTTGGTATTTCTGTTGTCGCTACAAACCCAAGCGTAGGACGGAATCTTCAAGAACATCCCGCTGCCTATTTGGGGGCGCATAGCAAGCATCCGTCCTTTAATGACGCGGTTGTGAATCCGATGACAGCTATGTTGGCGGGCGCAAATTACGTGTGTCCGTTGTCATATACATTGGGACAGTTGACTGATGTCTGATCAGGAGGGTTCTGGCTCTGTTGATTGATGTTAAGCCGCTTTTGTCTGATGGATCAAGCGGCGTGCTTTGATGGTTTTGTCTTTGATCTCCTTTCTTCGTTTCAGAATGGCGTGGTGACGACCGAAGTAAACGTCAGCCGGTGTCACATTGTTCAGGCTCTCGTGATAGCGCTGATGATTGTAGTAATTGATGAAGTTATCGATTTCCTGTTCCAGATCACCGGGTAGGTAATAATTGTTGAGCAGTATCTTGTTCTTCAGGGTTTGATGCCAGCGTTCGATCTTTCCCTGCGTCTGGGGATGATGCGGAGCGCCCCTGATATGGCGCATGTGATTGGCCTTGAGATAATCAGCCAGTTGTCCCGAGATGTAAGAACTGCCATTGTCACTGAGCAAGGTGGGCTTGTGTGCGATATGAACCTTGTCACAGCCTGATGTGTCCGTTTTCATATTAATTGGGACAGTTGACTGATTTTTGATCAGAAGGATTGCGGCGCGTATTGCTTCTAGTGAAGGTCTGTCCGTGGCGGTAGGTCATCATCCAGCACTAGTGCTTGTCGCCATAGTTCTGTCTTGAAATATTGCCTTTCGCTATCCTTGGACTGCATTCCATTTTCTGCGGCTTGCAGTAGTCCTGCCCAGACCAGAGGGCGGAGGATTTGACCGTTTATAGCCCAGAGCAAATGGTCAACCTGGTATGTGCCATCTTCTGGTTGTTCAGGTTTGCCATAGAGAATCTGGCGTAAATCAGATGAGCTAACGCCGTCTTCAGCTTCATGGTTGATGATGTTGTAGATGATATCGTGCTGACCGAGATATGGTTCGTCGCCGCGTGCGAGGGCGCTGTGATCCAGCTCAAGTAGAAAAAACGGTATCAGTGTTTTAAAAAGCTTGCCAGGGTGTTGGTATAGGTCGCGACCCATCTTGGTAAGCCGGAATTTCTTTTTGTAATGGCGGCCCAGCTTGAGAAGCAACATGACTTCATGAATGACGTAGAGTGGAAACAGGTCCAGTTCATTTAATACTTTGTTGTACCTATATAGGTGGGCCTGCGTGTAGCCCGGCCAGTTGAACTCTGTTGCGGCCCAGTGAACAAATGTTCTTTTGAATGCCATTGTTTGCGTTAATTCGATGCCGTCATGTTCAACTGCGTATTCGCAGAGTTTGAGCACAGCCTGAAGCAAAGGGGATAGCTTTAGGGACGGCTCGTCATCTGGAATTTCTCGAAAAGCTAGCATCTTTGATGGTTCTGGCTGTTGAGGGAGCTGGGAATGTGAGGTGGGCTGAATAGCCCAAATGTTATAGAGATTCTCTGATTTATTTTTGAGGTAAATCAATTGGAAGTCGGGAAGCAACAGGCGAAGCGATGGGTGCCCCGCCTGTTCATTGGCTATCCGGCGTTAGGCGTCGTCAAACTCTTCGGGCTCCAACTCTACTGGCTCAAGAACCCGCGCCACTTCCTCATCAACCTGTTCGATCAATTCATCCCTGAACGTGCGTTCTTCTTTGCCTTCAAGCTTTGGCAGGTTGAGCTCATAATCCCGTAAGGTATCGAGGACTTGGGCGTTGTCCATCTTCGTGATGATTGGTTCGAGGTGTTCCGGAATGCTGACCCCATTGGGAAACAGGTAAAAGCGGCTGATGGTGCGTGCCAGCCTCAGTTCCGGCCAGTAGGCGACGAGCGCGGACGTATACATGCCAGAATCTCGGCCTGAGCTTACATAGCGGTCATCTTTGTCAGACCCGAGTAGAGGGTGTTTGTAGTGGTCCCCCTGTGCAATGAAATGCCCTTC
>SPJK01058306.1_pt1 | contig 31625 bp, 27 predicted proteins | sample 3741771 | NCBI WGS metagenome assembly SPJK01 (sample SAMN10925997, study PRJNA522277) | cold seep metagenome | isolation source: Elba SIP-enriched marine methane seep metagenome, extraction at timepoint T2 | place: Italy: coast of Elba, Mediterranean Sea
ATGATTGCCGAAGACCCATTGAAATGTGTCGCGAACGGGTGTGGATTCGTCCTCGAAAACCTCTCGCGCATGAAGAACGTGCTGTCGCCAGAAGTTTGACACGATTGCGGGTTAAAGCGACCGCAATCAAGAAAGAAGGATCAGGCCCATGCCTCGTCTCGGCGGCAAGGGATACAGACAGCGCCCGCTCCGGCGGTACGGATTCTTCGTGGCTGTTGCCGGACTTCTCGCCTTGCTATTGTTGCAAACATCGCCGCGCCTGAGCCAGGGTGTTGAGCCTGTTCGCACGGCGGCGTCTGACCAGCTTTTTCACGTCACCCGTCCCAGCTTGATCGACCGCCTCAGCGGCGCATCAGCCAAGGAACGGCGTATTCTCGAGCTCGAAGCGCGGGTGCGCGAACTGGCGCAATACAAGGCACTGGCACTGACCATGGCTGAGCGCCTTGAGGTCTACGAAGACATTCTCAACATGCAAGGCGAGCCTGGCGGCGCCGAAGTCACGGCCCGGATCATGGCCGAGACCAATGGCCCGTTTGCCGAGGCCCTGCTGGCCAATGCGGGCGCGACGAACGGCGTGCTGGAAGGTTATTTCGCTGAGAATGATCGCGGCCTCGTGGGCCGGGTCGTCCAGGTCGGCCAGCGCTCTTCGCGTATTCTCAAGATCACCGATTTTAACAGCCGCGTCCCGGTCATGGGTGAGGCCAGCGGTCTGCGCGCCATCATGTATGGTGGGCGCGATGGCCTGGGACGTCTGACCGATCTGCCGGAACAGGGCAGTTTCCTGCCGAATGAGCGCATTCTGACCTCAGGTGAGGGCGGATTGTTCCCACGCGGCGTTGTCGTTGGGCATGTGCGCGACACGGAAGGCAAGGAGATTCGCGTCGATCTCGCCATGTTGAATGGCCAGCTTTCCTATGTCCGGCTCAAGCCAATCATGTCGATCCCGGTTCCGGAGGTGTTTCCGATCGAAACCGAGATTGCTGAGCTGACCGATGAGGATGGCTCGTGAATTGGCTCAGCTCGATGGCCGATTCTCTGGCGCTCCGCTGGGAGGCGGCCCGGCCACGTGCGCGTCTGCTCATCGGTGTGATCATTGTGGCGCTGATCGGAATGGTCGGCCTGACGCCAAAGTCCTTTTTCGGCGTGCCATTGGCCTGGCCCTATGTCGGATTGATCGCCGCCGTTGGCTGGGGACGATCCGGGATCGGTTTTGGACCGATGCTGCTACTCGTCATGTTTGGTTTTGCACAGGATGCGTCGCAGGCACCGTGGGGCAGTCATGGCCTCGCCAACCTGTTGACCTACGGCCTTTCAGCCATGGTCCACCAGATGTTTGATACCGAACGCACGCCGTTCCTGAGCTTTATTCTCCCGGTTGTAACTTTGTTCTCGGGGATCACGCTCGTATGGATTGTTGCCAGTATTTCATCAGGACATTTCGTGCGCGTGACCCCAATGCTGACCGCTTATTTCGCCACGCTGGTTGTGCACATGCTGATCACCCCACTGTTTGATCTCGGGATCCGGCGGACGGTGCCGAATGGAGGCAGCGCATGAGCGCAAAGCGCCCCATTGATGGTCTGTTCAGCCGCCGCGCTCTGATTGCTGCAGGCGGCGGCACTGCGGTGTTTGGCGGACTGATCGCCCGTCTGTTCCAGCTTCAGATCATGGAGCACGAGCGATTTGAGGTAGCCGCGGCCGAAAACGGTGTGCGCCTCGACCTGGCGCCGCCGCAGCGCGGACGCATTCTGGATCGCTTCGGGCGTCCCCTCGCGGCGCACCGCCAGGCGGGACGTGTGTCGATCGTACGCGAGCAGGCGAACGATTTGCCTGCTCTAATGGCGGAATTGTCCAAGCATCTCGATATTTCTCCGGAACGCCAGGCACGCTTGATCGGCGACGCCCGCCGCCAGGCAAGTTTCCAACCGGTCACGGTGAAGAGTGAGCTCTCCTACGAAGATTTCTCCCGCCTCTCCGTGCTGGCACCAAGTCTGCCGGGCGTTCAGGTCGAGATGGCTTCGACGCGGTCTTATCCGCGCGGCCGGGATTTTGCCCACGTGCTGGGCTATGTTGCGAAAGCCAGCGAAACTGATCTCGAACGCCTGAGCGAAGACACCAATGCCCAGGAACGCGCTGCGATCCGCCGCCTGTTCAAGCATCCCGACATGCGCACCGGCCGCTCGGGTGTGGAGCGCTATGCCGAAGACTGGCTGCGCGGCGAGGCCGGATTCCGCAAGCTGGAAACCAATGCAGCAGGGCGCATCATTCGCGAGTTTGACGATCCAAGCCTCGCGCCCAAGTCCGGCCGCGATCTGTACCTGACCGTCGATGCTGAGCTGCAGAAGTTTGCGATTGACCGGTTTGGATCCGAAAGCGGCGCGGCCGTGGTGCTCGACATTGAGACCGGCGATATTCTCGCCTTTGTCTCGACACCGGCCTTCGATCCGAATGATTTCGTCAACGGCATCTCGTCGAAAGACTATGCGGTTCTGCGCGACGATGTCGAATACTCGCCGCTCTACCACAAAGCCTATGACGGCACGTATCCACCTGGATCGACATTCAAGATGGTGGTCGCCGCTGCAGCGCTGGAAGCCGGCGTCATCAATCCGAATGAGCGCGTCTATTGCCCGGGCCACGATCGGTTCGGCAACAATACCTGGCATTGCTGGAAGAAGCGCGGCCATGGCTCGGTCAATATGCACTGGGCGATCAAGGGCTCGTGCGATGTCTATTTCTACGAGATTGCCAAGCGGTTGGGCATCGAGTCGCTGGCCGATATGGGCCGGCGCTTCGGTTTCGGACAGCGCTGGGACCTCGGCCTGCATGGCGGGCGCAGCGGTGTCATGCCGGACGATGCCTGGAAACGCGCGGCACGCGGCGAACCCTGGTATGAAGGCGAAACGCTGAATATCGGCATTGGCCAGGGCCAAGTCTCGACATCACCATTGCAACTGGCGGTGATGAGCGCCCGGATTGCCGCGGAAGGCAAGATCATCACGCCGCGCATAATTGGCGATGGCCCGCGCCCGGACGCCGATATTCCTTTCGACAAGCCACTCGATCCGGAGATCATGCAGCGCATGAAGGCCGGCATGTATGGCGTCACCTCGGAAGCAGGAGGGACGGCGCTGCGCTCAGGTGATCTTGGCCTTGGCGGGCCGCGCCTGGCCGGCAAGACCGGCACATCGCAAGTGCGCCGCATCTCCGCGGCCGAACGCGCGACTGGTATCCTCAAAGGTGAGAACATTGATCGTCGCCTGCGCGACCATGCCTTGTTCGTTGCCTACGCGCCGCATGATGATCCGAAATATGCGATCTCTGTCGTAGTCGAACACGGGGAGGGCGGCTCCAAGGCGGCAGCGCCCGTTGCGCGCGATATTATGGCGGAAGCGCTGCGGATCGATGCCCGGCGATCGCCGACCTATTTGCGCACCGCCTCAACCGGCAGCAGCACTGGCAGCGGAGCCCGATAAGCATGGCTACGATGCGCGCCAGTTCTCTCGATTTCTCGCGGCGGTCCTTGTGGACGCAGCTCGGCGCACTGCCATGGGGGCTGATCCTGATGATCTGCGCGATGGCGATGATCGGCGTCGCCATCCTGCATTCGGCAACGTTTACCAATCCGGAAGAAGCCGGACTGCCAATGCGCCAGGCGACGCGCTTCGGCGTGGCGCTCGGTGTGCTCCTGGTGGCGGGCCTGGTTCCGATCCGCTGGTGGTTCTGGGCCGCCTGGCCAAGCTATCTGGCGACGCTCGTCTTGTTAGTTGCGGTGGAATTTTTCGGCACCACAGGCGGCGGCGCGCAGCGCTGGTTGCAGATTGGACCGGTTGCGGTGCAGCCCTCCGAATTCATGAAAGTCACGCTGACGCTGGCGCTCGCAGCCTATTATCACAAACGTTGGAGTGATTTTTCCGGCGGCTTCATGATCCATTTGCCAGCCCTGGCGCTGATCGCCTTGCCGGCGGCACTGATCTTCCGACAACCGGATTTCGGTACAACGCTCGCTTTGTTTGCCTCCGGAGGCATCCTGATCTTCCTGGCGGGCCTGTGGTGGCGCGTGATCATGGCCATCGGCGTCGCCGCGATTGCCAGTGTTCCAGCGATCTATTTCTTTGTCTTGCAGGATTATCAGCGCGAACGCGTCGACACTTATGTGGCGCAGCTGACCGGCCAGTCGGTCAATGTCATGGATGATGGCTATCAGATCGAACAGGCCAAGATCGCGATTGGGTCCGGCGGCTGGACCGGCAAGGGCTATATGGAAGGGACGCAGTCGCAACTCGACTATATTCCGGAACAGCATACCGATTTTATTCTCACCGTGCTCGCGGAAGAATTCGGATTCCTTGTCACCAGCGGTGTCCTGATCTTGTGGATGGTCATTCTCGGGCTCGGGCTGGCGATTGCGCTCAGGGCCGCGAGCCTGTTTGCCCGTTTCGCGGCCGCAGGCGCTGTCGCGACCGTCACATTCTATATTTTGTTCAATGTTGCCATGGTCTTAGGTCTGGTTCCTGTTGTGGGCGTTCCACTGCCGCTTCTGTCTTATGGCGGTACAGTGATGATCACTACGGCGGGCTGTTTCGGCCTGGTTTGCGCCGCGCATCTCGGGCGGAACGAGCCACTGAATACCGGCGCCTGACGGGGCGCAATCGCCCGGATTATTCATCCCTCAAAAGCCAGCAATTGCGTTGATTTTTGCTCACCGATAGCTAGTGTCGCGCCAAAATCATTCCCTGGGAGGAGAGTTTAATGGCAGCGATCGGTCGTAAGACAGATACGTGGGGTTCGCGATTTGGTTTCATCATGGCCGCGGTCGGTTCGTCCGTCGGTCTGGGAAATTTCTGGCGGTTTCCGTACACAGCCGGTGAGAATGGCGGCGGAGCATTTATCGCCATCTATCTCTTGTGTGTTTTGCTTGTTGGTTTGCCACTGTTGATGGCGGAATACGGCATGGGGCGAAAGTCCGGCATGTCGGCGATCGAAGGGATCGAGTCCCTGGCGCGCGCTGAGAGCAAGAGTGGCAATTGGGGCGTTGTTGGATGGGTAGGGTCGCTGACGGCCTTCTTCATCCTGACCTTCTATATGGTCATTTCAGTCTGGCTGATCGCCTTCCTGCTACAGGCACCAACAGGTAAGTTCGAAGGCATGGATGCCGCTGCATCGGCGACGAATTTCGTCGACACAATCGGACAGGGCGAAAACGGTACGTCGCGAAAATGGGGCATTCTCGGGCTTCTATTTCTGTTCCTGGCGGCCAATGTTTTCGTTGTCGGGCGCGGAGTAAAGGGCGGCCTAGAGCGCGTTGCGACCATCCTGATGCCGGCCTTTTTCATCATGCTTCTGGTCGTGGTCGGGTTTGCCGTCACGCAAGGCGATGTCGGGCAGACAGCGGCATTCCTGTTCGAGCCAAAATGGGAAGATGTCGGCTTTAAGACCTTCCTGTCGGCACTTGGACAGGCCTTCTTCTCGATTGGTGTCGGTGTCGGCCTGATGATCACCTATGGCGCCTATCTCGATAGCCAGACCGATATTCCCCGTTCGTCGGCGATCGTTGTCACCGCAGATACGTTCGTCGCGTTGATTGCAGGTTTTGCAATCTTCCCGATCGTGTTCGCGGCGGGGCTTGATCCAGCCAGTGGTCCGAGCCTGTTCTTCATCTCCATGCCGGTGGCATTCGGCGGCGTTGAAGGTGGCACGATCTTCGCCACGGTCTTCTTTGCGCTCGCTCTGTTTGCTGCATTCACGTCGTCCATCTCGCTGATGGAAGTCGGTGTGTCCTGGCTGGAAGAGCGCCAGGGTGTGACGCGATTTGGCGCCGCGATGGGTGTTGGCTTCGTATTGTGGATGATCGGCGCCGCCTATGTGTTCTCGCTCGAATATCTCGATTTCGTGGACTTCATGACGGAAGGCTTGCTGTTGCCGCTTGGCGGATTGCTGGTCGCGGTCTTCGCCGGCTGGATCCTCAGCCGGAACATGCTCACCACGGAGCTTGGGGAAGGCAGTGTCATGAATATCTGGCGCTTCCTGATCCGCTGGTTCGTGCCACCCTTCGTGGCCTTCGTGCTGGTCTTCGGGTTCCTGGACAAAATTCAGGACCAGTATCAGGTGCAACTGCCTGGCTTCCTGACCACGTTGCTTGGGCCAAACGCCGAGTAAGACCAAACGCATTTCAATAAAAGGACCCCGCCTCAATTCGAGGCGGGGTCTTTGCTTTGGACGTTTGTCGCTGGGTCCAGCGGCGCCTACTCGATCGGAGAGAGCAGCACCGGCGCCGTCACCAGCTGGCGCACGCCATGGGATTTGGTCTCGTTGAAGACATTGCCGTCTTCAGCCCATTCGTGCAGCGAATTGATGTCGAGCTTGGCGCATTGCGGGCGCACGTTCCATGTGACCTGTGCAGGCGAACACACCGCTTCTGTGTAGCTAGGCCCCGTCGTCGACCCGCGGAAACTGACCGGCGTGCCGGTATCAGACGGGATCATGCCGGCCTGGTAAAAGCCGCCTTTCTCCTCAATCACGTCCGCCATGACCGTGAAGTCGAGCGCGTTCGGATCATTCACGACCAGAAAAGTCTGCGCTTCCACGCGCAAGAGGGGGTCGGTACAGGTTTCAGGTACACACGCGCCAAGACCTTCGCCAGGCACCGTGTCACATGTCGTGTGCACCCAATGAACCTCAATGGTCTGTCCCGGTACGACGCCCTTATAAGCGCCTTCAGCGGGCAGTAATTCCGCATCGGTCAGGTCAGCGGTCGCGTTACACGCATATCCGCCATTGTCGGATGCATCGACGAAAACGCTGAAGCCGGGCCCCTTGTGTTCGGCATTGGTGTGCGTGTGGATATTGCACAGATTCATCGATGATGCGGGCGGTGCGGTCTGGAATGCGATCGTGTTCAGACCGGCGGTGTTTGAAATGTCACGCGGTGTTTGTGGTCCCATGCCGACGCACAGTTCTGGCGCAGGACCAGCTGCCGCTTCGGCCACGGTCGTATCCGTCGCAGTGTCGGCTCCAGACTGGTCAACGTCCTCGGCTGGCGCCGTGCTTGTACAAGCTGCCAGGATCGTTCCGGCTGCCGCCGTCAGAAGTAGGTTTCGCATATTTTGTCACTCCCAGTTTTGACCTTCGAGAGATGGGTCTTTCAGGCCGTTTGGCGAATAACAAATGTTTATGTCTACGATAGCTTGAGGCAATACTTTGATTATCCGGGCGCGGGGTCGCGATGTCTAAGGGGTCTTGAAGCGTCGCCCGAACTCTCGCGTTGCGCGGATCAGTTTGTCGACTATGCCCGGTTCCAGGCTCGAATGACCGGCATTGCCAATGATGTGGAGATCCGCTTGCGGCCAGGCTTTCTTCAGCGCCCACGCCGTTGAAAGCGGGGTCACCACATCATAGCGACCATGCACGACGATGCCGGGCGTGTCGGCGAGTTTCTGTTCAACCTGTTCAAGCAGCCAGCCGTCTTTTGCGAAGAAGCCCTTGTGATAGAAGAAATGGCATTCGATGCGCGCAAAGGCATCGGCAAAATCATCTTCTTCAAATCGCTTCGGGCGGCTGGTCGGGCCCTGGATGGTGATCGTCTCACCTTCCCAGCAGGCCCAGGCTTTGGCGGCTGCGCGGCGTTCGGCCTTGTCAGATCCTATCAGGCGTTTGTGAAAGGCGTGGAGAAGGTTATCGCGCTCGCCTTCCGGGATCGGGGCGACATAGCGATCGTATGCGTCCGGGAACAGCCGGCTCGCGCCTTCCTGGTAGAACCAGCGAATCTCTCGTTCGGTGAGCAGAAAGATGCCGCGCAGGATGAGGCCGATGACGCGTTCGGTATGTGTCACGGCGTAAGACAGAGCGAGCGTCGACCCCCAGGATCCCCCGAACAGCACCCATTTTTCGATACCGAGATGCTCGCGCACCGTCTCCATATCGCTGACCAGGGTCCATGTATCGTTTTCGCGCAGCTCTGAATGCGGGGTCGATTTCCCACACCCACGCTGATCCATAAGGATGATGCGATAGATGCTGGGATCGAAGAACCGGCGCATTTCCGGGCTCGAGCCACCACCTGGGCCGCCATGAATACCGATCACGGGCAGGCCGTTCGGATTGCCCGATTCCTCCCAGTAAATCTCGTGCAGATCACTGACGCGCAGAAAGCCTGAGCGCCGCGCTTCGAGGGGGGGATAAAGTTTCAGCATTTTGCGCCTTTGTTCACCAGCTCTTCACCTATCGATTGTTAACTTCTGAATAAAGGGTATGGACGGCGATTTTCTCATCTGTATGTGTCATTACAGGTGAGGGTTTAATTTTGTTAGGTGTGCGGCCCCATGCGTAGTGTATTTCTATCGATGATACTGGCGTCCAGCCTCGGCGCATGCGCGACCGTGTCTATGGTTTCGTCGGAAGCTGTCGTAGAAACAGGCCTGTCGACCGAACAGAGTAGCTTGCGGGAAGTGTCCGAAGCCTACACAGATCTGGCTGAACGCAAGCATTGGGTCGCCAAGAGCGGTGGCTTGCTGGGATTTGCGCGCGTCCTGATGGACGGTGCGTCTGGCGATGACCAGACCCCGGAAATGAAATATACGACAGATCTCAAGTCTGGCAGCGCATCGCGCTCGCAGCAGGTTTTGCAATTGCGCGACGATATTGAAAGCGCCACGCACGGCCTGAATGTCGCGACCATGGAAGCTGAAAAGCTGCAAGGATCAGAGGCGTCCGCGAAACGCTTGCGCGCCGACCTGGTCAGTTATGAAAGCGCGCTCGTCACGGCAAAAAAGGCCCGACGGACTTTTGTGAGTGCATTGGCTGATTTTGAGCAGGAAGAGCTCGAAGGCGCATCAGATGCCTTGACCGCGTTCGATCAAAGCATCGATAGCGCCAGCGATGCGGCTGATACGCTCGCCGACTATGCAGCGGATCGCAAAAGCAGCGAAGCGACGTCATAACGCCGCTCGCTCGCGTTAGTTTTCTCTAGAGTTTCATAAAGCTGCGATTGAGCTGCCAGGCATTTTCCATGATCTTGGCGAGATGCTCCGTGCGCGTGCGGACAACTTCCGGCGTCCAGGCGACCTTGTCCTTGACGTCACGCGTCAAAGCGAATTCAGGCTCGCCATCGGCAAAGTAGAGTGCCTTCTTCTCTTCAAACGAAAGATTGTCAGCCTTTTGATTCGTCGACTGCGAGAGCAGGGCAAAATTGCCAATCGTGTCGACGAGGTCGCGATGCACCGCTGGATTGGGCCAGGCATTGTGCCAGGGTGATTCGTCCGGAATGTTCTTCGGCAGGACGTGTTCGACCGTCGCGCCATCATCGGGGCCGAGGGCCTTGCCACCGTCAATCTCGGCATTCATGCGCAGCGCGATCGCCCGGCGCTGAGCGAAGGCACCGAAGCGGCTACGCAGGCGACTGGATATCTCGCGCCGCTCCTCTCGTGACAAAGCCAGTGGCCCGCTATCCGACAGGAGCGCGCGCGGATTGTCAGCACTATCTGCGACTTTCTGATAGCGGCGTGCCCGACTGCGCTGGTCAGTGATCGACATCATCGCGCCGTAAGCAAACCGTTCGAGGCTCTTGAAGAAGATGTAGGCGTTCTCAGGACTGTTATTGTGGTTCACCAGGAATTTCAGCGCTGGCGCGCGCCACAATTGGTGGTCGATGAGGCGCAGGTGGTTCAGGCATTCGGTGACTTGCGGCGTCATGTTGCCAAACTGTCCCTCGCCGGTCGAAATCGTGACATAGGCATCGACATAGGCGGGCAACTCCTTGGACAGAAATTCACGCGTGCCGCCAGACGAGCGATTGATTACCGCCTTGCGAAACTCGCTCGCGCCCTTCTTGGTCTTGCGCGCATAGAGCGTACTGATCTGGTTGAGCAAATCGTCAAAGCCTGACCCGCTGAGCCGCGACTCGTGCTCCGACCATTCGCGTGAGAACGCGTCCGCCTCTTCCTGCGAAAGGGAGGCGTTTTCCAACAGGTCGGTTTTGATGATGTCGTGGCTGTTCGGCGCCTTGCCGCGCGTATTGAGGACGCGGAACACATTGTAACCGCCGTCCCAGTCTTCGACGACCACCTTCACGAGAAGGACGCGATTTCGAATCGTATCCGCCAGTTCGCGTTGGGCTTCCGGCGACATATTTTTGACCGTTCGGATAAAATTGTCGAGATTGCGCGTCATGCGACGCTGGCTCTCGCTGTCATTCGGTTCGACGTCTTTGGTCAGAGCCGCGCCGCGATTCTGGATTGCTTCGCGCAGATATGGACCATCAATGTGATTGAGAGAGATACGCCAGGTCGGCGCCGCGCCGCCGAGATCATCAGCAATCAGGGAGTGTATTTGGTCCTTGCGTCCTGCATCTGGTTCCATGTCGCGTAGGACTGAAAGCAGTATCGTCAGCGTCGTCAGGCGCTGCTGTCCGTCAACGATCAGATACCGCCCGGAGGCTTCTCTCACCAGAACAATCGCACCGATAAAATGATTCTCGGAGCTCTCGCTGGCATCGCGCAGATCGCTCAGGAGGGCGTCAGCTTCGGAGTTTTCCCACGAATAGCTGCGCTGATACGGTGGCATCGCCATTTCTGTGCCATTGCACAAAAGGTCTGCAAGCGTACTTTCCTGAGCACGAAGGCCTTGTGTCATTTAACTTAAACTCTCTACTGTCCCGCCAACCCAAAAAACAGCACTAGTCTTGCGACACAAGACCATCAATTGAAACCGACAGCGATTCCCTCCGGTTTCGCTTCATCGTAGCGAAGAGGTCACACGAAACATGAAATGGGCAACTGTCAGATCAGGCGGACACGTGCATGCCGGGTTATTGCGTGACGGAAAGATCGCTTTGCTTGCAGCGGCTGGCGTCGGTGACATTCTGCACGACTTGGGCGGCGGCGCCGACCGGGCAGGCGAGGCCGGCACGCTTGATCTGGATCAGGTTGAATTCATGCCGCCCATTCTGAGGCCAAGAAAGATCCTCGGCATCGGCGTGAATTATGCCGCGCACGCGAAGGAATCGGTGACGTTCGTAGCGAACCCGACAAGCAACGTGCAGAAATGGTTCAACAAACAGGCGACCGGCGCGAACGGTGCGTATAGCGATGTGCACCTACCAGCCGTGTCTGACCAGCTCGACTATGAAGCTGAACTGGTGGTGATCATCGGCAAGACCGGCCGACACGTACCGGAAGACCGGGCCATGGAAATGGTTGCCGGGTTCTGTTGTGGTTGTGATTTCTCAGTGCGTGACTGGCAGCGCGCCAGCCCCACCATGATCATGGGCAAAGGGTTCGACACGCATGCCCCGTTCGGGCCATTCCTGGTCACGCCAGACGAGATTGACGACCTGTCAGCGCTGCAAGTGCGTGGCTTCGTCAATGGTGAGCTCCGGCAATCAGGGCATGTGCGCGACATGACCTTCTCGATCGCGCAGCAGATTGCGCACCTGACAGCCGCTTTCACGCTCGAGCCTGGCGACATCATTTTCACCGGAACGCCGGCAGGCGTCGGCGCTGGGTTCGATCCTCCGAAATGGCTGAAGGCGGGCGATACTGTGCGGGTCGAAATCGATGAACTCGGACATATCGAGCACCAGATCGTGCCGGAGAAAAAGGTGACTGTGCTGAAATAGAGAGTCCGGTTAGAGCGAACAGCATGGATATTCGACGAGCTTTTGCGATTGCCGCCATGAGCGTCATGGCGGCGTGCTCCGCGCCGGACGCGGAAGATCCGCCCACGCCAATTGAGATTTCACCTCGCGATTTTGTATTGCAGCCATGTGGTCCGGCACGGGCTGATCGGCCTTGCGCGCTGATCGCCGCGGGCGGCAAGCGTATTCTGTTCGGCGCGCCAGCGGGCGTGGCCGCAACCCTCTCGCCGGAAGAGCTGCGTCTGCTCGACGGTGTCGTGGTGTTCTCGCTGCGGGCGCCGGACATTGAGGGATTGGACGAGGTGCGTAACGAAAGTTGGCGCGCCGGTCGCGATACGCCTTTATTGACCGTCGGTCCGCGGGGCGTGCTCGACCTGGTCGAGGGGCTCAATAAGGCCTTCGAGCAAGCCGACGCGTTGCGTATCGTTGAAGAGGGCATTCCGGCTGGCGGCTATGACGCTGCCATTCTCACGGGTCGCGACGCGCTGCCAGGGCAAATCGTGTTCGACACCGGCGACGTCCAGGTGACAGTGATCGCGGGCGGCTTCCGCATTGTCTATGACGGGCAGGCGGAGGTGGACCTGCGCCCATGTGGCGGTGATCGCGAACCGCTTACGGCGCCCAGCGATGATCGTATCCGCGTGAATGTCACGTGCGAAGCTACGGATTCCGGGCTTTCCTGGCCGTTGCAGGCGGCGCATTTTGTCGTGCGTCACACGTCTGAACACTAGGCTTGGAAAAAGCAACGGGGTCCTACTTGCGTAGGACCCCGGTCTCCCCCGAGACGCCCCCATCCGGTCAAACAATGACCGTGGACCGTGGGTGTGTCGGGATTTGAACCCTTGAGTAAGAAGCTCCGCGGACCCTGTCAAACCTGCGCCTGTCAGAAATGTCATGAATTTTCAAAATCGCTGACCCAGTGTGGCAGCGACGTCACGGTCATGCTTGACGAGGTTATCTTTTGTAAGTAGTTAGATAACTAACAATAATGATGGAGCTCGAAGATGATCTCAAGACGCGCGATTTTGAAGACCGGGGGCGCGAGTGCGATCCTGCTTGGTGCCAGCGCTGGCGGCGCAGCGCTTTATGCTCATGGCCCTGGTATGGCGAGGGCGCGCGCGCCTTGGGCAGCTGCCGGCACGAGTTTCGGTGATCCGCGCATTGATGCGCTAGCCTATGCCATCCTCGCGCCCAATCCGCACAATCGCCAGCCCTGGATGTTTGAGCTGGTCGGCGATGATCGCATCGATGTCTATGTCGATCTCGACAAGCGCCTGCCCGAAACCGACCCCTTCGATCGACAGATTACCATTGGCTTTGGATGCATGCTGGAGCTGCTCAGCATGGCCGCGGCCGAGAAAGGGACGCGCGCCGAAGTGATTCCGTTCCCGGACAGCCAGCCACAACCGCGCCTGACCCGCAGTCGAATCGCCCAGGTCACGTTTGTCCCGGACGATGCAAACAGAGATCCCTTGTTCGAGACCATTCTCGCGCGTCGATCGACCAAAGACCCGTTCGATATGACGAAACCCGTTAGTGCTGACGCGCTCAACCAGGTGCTCGCGGCTGGCACGCGTCAGCTCTCGCTTGGCGGAACGACAGACCCGGATCGCGTCAGGGAGCTGATTGATCTCGCCTGGCTGGGCTGGATGATCGAGTACGAAACCGACCAGACCCGCAAGGAAAGCATCGACCTGATGCGCATCGGCAATCGCGCCGTCGTCGATAATCCCGACGGGATTGATATGGGCGGTGTCGAGATGGGGCTGTACAAACTGACCGGGATTGTCAGCCATGAGGGGCTGAACGAGAAAGGCAGCCAAGCCTATAATATCGGCATCGATATGTATCGCGACATCATCCACTCCTCGATGGGATTTGCCTGGATCACCGCCAGTGAGAATTCCCGATTGAGCCAGATCGCAGCAGGGCGGGACTGGGTCCGCATGAATCTCGCCGCGCAGCGCGCCGGCTTGGGTATCCATCCACTGAGCCAGGTCCTGCAGGAATTTCCTGAAATGGCAGAGCCGTATCGCGCCATCCATACCAAACTCGGTGCCGAGGGTGGCGTGGTGCATATGTTTGGGCGCCTCGGATATACCCGGTTTCCGGCCGCCAGCCCGCGTTGGCCGGTGGAGAGCAAGCTGATAAGCAGCTGAGCATGAAAGATTCGTCTCCCAGTGCGCTCGTTTTCACGCTGTTCAACGAGATTGGCATCATTGATCAATTGGCGACGGCGCGATTTGCGCGCGTCCTCGCGCCCGATCTGAACCCGTCGGAATTTGGTGTGCTCAACCATTTTGTCCGTTTGCCGGGCGAAAAGTCGCCGACGCGCCTGGCCAAGGCGTTTCAGATGACCAAGCCGTCAATGACCGCGATCCTGACCAAGCTTGAACGCAAGGGTTATGTCGAGATCAAAGGCAGTGATGAGGACCGGCGCCGGAAAATCGTCACCATCACTCGTTCTGGCAAGGCAGCACGGGAGCGTGGGATCGCTGCGATTGGGCCTCTGGCTGAGACTGTCGTGCAGAATCAGGACATCTCGCAACTGGAGAAAATTCTCCCAACGTTGCAAGCGTTGCGCGAATTCCTCGATGCCGAAAGAAATGCAGTGGATGGATTAACCTGATCCCTTGGCACGGGGTGCAAATCAGCCCTATTGCTACCAATTCGTTAACGTTTGACGCCTAATTGTTAAGATTATCGCGTCTTTCTGGGGCTGGAATTGATGGTTGCCGTGTTCTTTATGATCTATGCTGCGATAGGGGCTGGAGCTGGCTGGGGCCTGTTCACCTATGCTGGCATCGAGCTGAATCTCGCTATTGGCGCAGGCGCCATTATCACCGCCTTGTTGGGGCAGGTGCACCTGTTCGCGACCCGGGCCGGTGAGTCTTCAACTCTGAAAACCCGAATCGATACGGTCGAATCTGCACAGCAGGATGTGCGCGAACGTGTGGACACGGTCGAAGCGCGGGCCACTGCAATTGAGACGACGGTCAAGCAGGAACTGACCGAGCGCCGCGATGCCCTGGTCAGCGAAATGCGCCAGCTCGAGACATTAATTGAGCGCCTGTCACGCAGTTTCGAAACCAAGCTCGCTGACGCAGAGACGACCGGCGATGTCGCGCCACAGGAAGATGCGTTGCTGCGCGCCGTGAAAGAGGCGCTGCAGGATGGCCGGGTCGATCTGCACCTGCAGCCGATCGTGTCGCTGCCGCAGCGTCGGGTCTCTTTCTATGAAGGTTTTACGCGTTTGCGGGGCCCCGATGGCTCGCTCATCCTGCCCGCTGATTTCCTCGATGCCGCGCGTCGCGCCAATCTGCTCGGCGTCATCGACAATATGATGCTCTACCGCTCCGTCGAAGTCGTGCGCCGCCTTGCTGCACGTGATCGCCGTGTCGGAGTCTTCTGCAACGTTTCGTCCTATTCCCTTGAAGATCCACACTTTTTCCCGTTCTTCCTGAGTCATATGGAGCAGAATCGGGATCTGGCCGGCGCCCTCATTTTCGAGATCCGGGCGAGCCGCTTTGAGCACCGGTCACGCCAGATGCGCGAGGCGATGGAACGCCTAACCGCACTCGGCTTCCGCTTCTCGATTGATCATGCCGAGACCATCGATATTGACCTGCCCCGTTTGCAGGATGCCGGTATCCGATTCGTCAAATTCAATGGCGGAGAGCTGATCGAGCAATTGCGCAATCCGTTCGGCCCGCGCCCACTTTCGTCGGTCGACCGCAAGGTCTCTGGCGAAGAAGTGGCCGCCGTCTGTTCGCGTTACGGCGTGACCTTGATTGCCGAAAAGATCGAGGAAGAAGTCAGCGTCGTCGAGATTCTCGAATTCGGCATTCCATACGGCCAGGGGCACATTTTCGGCGCCCCGCGCCCGATAAAATCGTCGTTGATGGAAGAAACCAAGCCACCGGCCGAACTGGTGCGCCAGCTCACGGCGCGGGCATCTTAAACATCGGCGCGGATTGACGAGGTAGCCGGTGCTTCCTAGGTCGCAGGCATGACTCAACCACAATTTCCCGGCGGGCTCGCGGCCATCAGCGAGCGATATGACATCATTCTCTGTGACGTGTGGGGCGTCATTCACAATGGCCGCTTTGCCTTTGAAGAAGCCTGCGAGGCTCTGGTGCGGTTTCGCGAACAGGGCGGAGCGGTGTGCCTGATCACCAACGCGCCCGTGCCGAAAGAACATGCGATCCGTCATTTCGATCCGCTGGGTGTGCCCCCAGAAGCGTTCGATGATTGCGTCACTTCTGGCGATGCCACCCGCGAAGTCTTGAGCGCGCGCACCGGTGAACTGTTCTACCGCATGGCGCCGAGTGAGGGCTGGGAGCATGACCGCTACCTCTATCAGGGCCTCGACCTGCAATTTGGCGACGAGAAATCCTCCAACACCATCCTTTGCATCGGCCTGGAAGATCAACAGAACGAGCATCCGGAGGATTATCTCGACCGCCTCGCCGAGGCAGCTGACCGCGGCATGGAGATGATTTGCGCCAATCCCGACATCCGCGTCCGCATTGGCGACCAGCTATTCTGGTGTGCTGGCGCGCTGGCGAAAATCTTCGAAGATCACGGGGGCACGGTGATTTATCCAGGCAAACCGCATGATCCAATCTATGATCTGGCACTCGCCAAACTGTCAGATCTCGGTGTCGAAGCTTCGCCCGGGCGCACGCTATGTATTGGCGACAGCCCTGCTACGGACATGAAAGGCGCCCTCGCGCGCGGCTTTGACGGGCTCTATGTCGGTACCGGCCTGACGGAGCATGGCGCCAATTTTGAGCAGGAAGTCGCAGAATTGCTTACCGAGTATGGCGTCACCGCAAAATGGGCCTTGCCGAAACTCACATGGTGACGAAACCTGAAACACATTGTAACAGGCCGTGAGCGAAAACGGAGACTCATCCGAAATGACATATAAAGACGGCTATAAGTTCGAAGACCTGTCTGTGGGCATGACCCACCAGACTGAACACGTCATTACAGAAAACGACATCGAGCTGTTCGCCCAGGTGTCCGGCGATCGCAATCCGCTGCACATGGACGACGAGTTCGCCAAGCACACACCGTTTGGCCAGCGCATTGCGCACGGCGCGCTGACCGCGAGCTATATTTCCGGCATTCTCGGCAATGATCTGCCCGGGCCAGGTTCGATCTTTGTCGGCTTGAATATGCGCTTTCGCCGCCCGGTCTATATCGGCTCGCATGTCACCGTGAAGGTGGAAGTGACCGAAATGAAAGAACGCGGCAACCGGGTCACGCTGAAAGTCTCGTGCAATGTCGATGGCAAGGCCGCGATTTCGGGTGAGGCCATGGTCATGGTGCCGAGCCGGGACGCCTAAATGACGGTCATTGCCCATTATAAGGACGTCCCAGAGGCCGCGCGCGGTTTCTCCGTCGCCTTGGGCAATTTTGATGGCGTCCATGCCGGTCATCGCGCCGTGATCGATGGCGCCGTTGCAGCTGGCGGCGCGCTCGGCGTGGCGACATTCGAGCCGCCGCCACGGCAATTTTTCCGACCAGATGATCCACCTTTCCGGATCTATCGTCCGGCGCGCCGCAATGCACGCCTGGCAGAGCTCGGCGCGAAAGCGGTGTACGAATTGCCGTTTAACGCCGACATGGCGGCGATGACGGACGAGGATTTTGCCCGGCATGTCCTGAAAGACGGGATTGGTGCGTCGCACGTCACGGTTGGTTTCGACTTTCGGTTCGGACGTGGCCGGATGGGCGATGCGGGTCGGCTGGCTTCGCTTGGCCGCGCGATCGGGTTTGGTGTCACGATCATCGACAAGATCGAAGCGCTCGGAGCGAAAGCCTCATCGACGGCGATTCGCGAAGCCTTGATTGCGGGTGAGCCGGAGCGCGCTGCGGAGATACTCGGGCATGACTGGGTGGTCGACGGCGTTGTCGAGCATGGCGAAAAGCGCGGGCGGACAATTGGGTTCCCAACCGCCAATCTGCATCTTGGTGACCTCATCCATCCGCGACACGGTGTCTATGCCGTCCGCGCTCGGGTGTTCGGCGAGGAAGACTGGCGCGACGGCGTCGCCAATTTTGGGCGCACGCCGACGACCGGCATTCGCGACCCGTTGCTTGAGACTTTCATCTTCGACTTCGACGCCGACATTTATGGCCAACAGCTGGAAGTAGCATTGGTTCGCTACCTGCGCCCGGAGCTGAAATTTGACTCGGTCGATGACATGGTCGCGCGCATGAAGGTCGATGTGACACAAGCGAAATCCGTGCTAAGCGCAGAGCACTAGGGGCATCTGAATCGAATTTCGACTCTCAAAAGAGGGTTCGATGAAGGAGCCGACAAATGCTTATCCGATTGATGACCGCTGCGGCGGTTTTCGCCCTGTCCGCATGGATTGAAACATCCGCCCAGACAGCCCCCGATACCGCGATCTCCGGAGAGCGCGTGATCAATTCCATCCAGATGACGGACATGCGCGCCGTGTTGCGCAGTTTTGGTCACGTCATCGTGCAGGATGCGCCTGCAGAGAACTCCCTAATGGTGCGGGCGCCCAACGGGTTTGAGTACGTCCTGATGCTGAAACGCTGTGACGCGCGGAATTTTTGCGGTGGTGTACTGATTGGGACCATTCACCCCATTCCGAATGGCACGACCTGGGAGTTGCTGAATCAAATCGATTCTCAGATCGATTTGGTTGGCATCTATGTGATGAATGAACGCTTGATCATGGATCGTTATATTGCATTGCAAGGGGGTATTCGACTGAACCAGGTCCGCCACGAGATCGCGTCACTCGCCCAGACGGTCCCGCCTTTGTTGATGGAGATCTCTCAGAGAGCAGCGCAAAATACCGGATAAGCTCCCGCTTCGATCTGATTTCCGGTTTCATTGCGAAGGTGCGACTCGCAAAGGCAAGTGACAGGCCTCGCGAGCCCTGCTAAGCGGGCCTCATGAACAGGGCAGCAATCATATCCATTATTCGAATTAGCGGCCCGGTCGCCCGCTCAGTTTAAGAGCTCGCGGCCGGGGATCTATTGCTTAGCCCTTTCTTCACACGCTGATCCGAAGACGTCCAAATGGCCGATACTGACAAACCGAAAAAACCTGAAAACCCGTACAAGGACACATTGTTCTTGCCGACCACCGATTTCCCGATGCGCGGCGGCTTGCCGAAAGCCGAGCCGAAATGGATCGAGAAATGGGATGAGATGAAACTGTATGAGCGCTTCCGCGCTGACGCCAAAGGGCGAGGAGCGGAGCCGTTCATCCTGCATGATGGCCCACCTTACGCAAACGGTCCGATCCATCTCGGCACGGCGATGAACAAGATCATCAAGGATATCATTGTCCGCAATCATCAGATGCGCGGCTATGATGCGTCTTATTTGCCGGGCTGGGACTGTCACGGCCTGCCGATCGAGTGGAAGGTGGAAGAACAATTCCGCTCCAAAGGCCGCACCAAGGATGATGTCCCGGGCGACGAGTTCCGCCGCGCCTGCCGCGAATATGCCGCCGAATGGATCGAGGTCCAGAAAGCCGGCTTCCGCCGCTGCGGCGTCGAGGGCGAGTGGGACGATCCGTATCTGACCATGAATTTTGAGTCCGAAGCCGCAACCGTGCGCGAATTTCTGGCGGTTGCCATGGGTGGTCGCCTCGTCCGCGGTGCCAAGCCGGTCATGTGGTCACCGGTCGAGCGGACGGCGCTGGCTGAGGCTGAGGTTGAATATCACGACCGCAAAGTGCCGGTGATCTGGGTGAAGTTTCCGGTGAAATCCGGGCCAGCGGATCTGGCCGACGCGTCAGTCGTGATTTGGACAACCACACCGTGGACCATCCCGGCCAACCAGGCTGTGAGCTTTAGTCCTTCCATCGAATACAGTCTGTTCGAAGTGGAAGACGTCGCCACGGAAGAAGATCTCGGTTTCGCGCCATACGTGAAGACAGGTGACAAGCTGATCGTCGCGGACCGCTTGGTCGAAACCGTCATGAATGGCGCGAAAGCCAAGTCTTATCGCAAGGTGCAACCGGTTACACCGACCGCTGATTTTGTGCTTCAGCATCCATTGGCTGACCTCGATCCGTTTTTCGAGCACGACATCCCAATGCTTGCCGGCGACCACGTGACTGACGATGCCGGTACCGGCTTTGTGCATACCGCACCCGCGCACGGTGAGGATGACTTCAATGTCTGGGTCGAATCGGGTCGTACCACGCAACAAATCCGTCAGATCGTCGATCCTGATGGCTGCTATACAGACGACGTCGCCGAACCGTTGCGTGGTCTCGATATCATTCGCACCTCAGGCAAGAAGCGCGGCCAACCGGGCAAGGCCAATCCGGAAGTCATCCGCCTGCTCGCCGAGAGCGGCAATCTGCTGGCGCGTGGCGTCACGGAGATTCGCGATGCGCATTCCTGGCGCTCGAAAGCGCCGGTGATCCGCCGCGCCACGCCGCAATGGTTCATCGCCATGGATACGCCCGGCAAGGACGGCTCGCGGCCCCTGCGCGAAATGGCCATGGACGGCATCGAACAGACCAAGTTCGTGCCGCCGACCGGCTATAATCGCCTGAAAGCCATGGTCGCAGACCGCCCGGACTGGTTGATCTCGCGCCAGCGCAATTGGGGCGTGCCGATCACGCTTCTGGTCTCGCCCGACGGTGAGCCGCACACGACGGCCTTGTCGGCGAATGAGGCCGAGACCGTGAATCAACGCATCCTCGAAGCCATCCGCGCCGAAGGTGTGGAAGCCTGGTTCAGCGCGGATGTCGAAACCTTCCTGGACGGTGTGGTCGAAGACGCGTCGAAATGGGAAAAAGTCAATGACGTGCTCGATGTCTGGTTCGATTCAGGCACCACGCACGCCTTTGCCCTGCGCGATCGCGGCATCATTGATGACGCGACCGGCGTCGCAGATGTCTATATGGAAGGCTCCGACCAGCATCGCGGCTGGTTCCAGTCATCCTTGCTCGAAAGCTGCGCGACGCGCGGTATGGCGCCGTTCAAACAGGTCGTCACGCACGGCATGATTGTCGATGGCGAGGGTAAGAAAATGTCCAAGTCGATCGGCAACACGATCGATCCGGCTGATTTTGCCAAACAGTATGGCATCGAGATCCTGCGCCTCTGGACCGCCAGCGCCGACTATACCGAGGACCTGCGCATCTCCGACGAGATCATCAAAGGCGCGGTCGAGAATTATCGCCGCCTGCGCAACACGATGCGCTACCTGCTCGGCGCGCTGCATGGATTCACGCCGGACGAAGCGGTCCTGCCGGTCGAGATGCCGAGCCTCGAGACCTGGGTCCTGCACCGCCTCGCCGAACTCGATGAGACGGTGCGCAAGGCCTATGACGAGCATGACTTCAAGCGCGTTATGACGGCGCTGCTCAATTTCTGTTCGGTTGACCTGTCGGCGGTCTATTTCGATATTCGCAAGGACAGCCTGTATTGCGATGCGCCGAGCGATGTTCGCCGCCGGTCGGCCCGCACCGTGATGGCTGCGATCCTGGAACGGCTGCTGGCCTGGCTGGCGCCGATCATGCCATTCACGACCGAGGAAACCTTCCTGATGAGCCCGTTTGCGGGTCGCGCAGACAGTGTCCACCTGCTGCAATTCCCGGAAACGCCGCTCGACTGGAAAGACGCTGACCTCGCCGCACGTTGGGACAAGATCTTCCGCGTTCGCCGCGTCGTCACTGGCGCGATCGAGATCGAACGTCGCGAGAAGCGAATTGGATCATCGCTGGAAGCGGCACCGATAGTGTTCATTGATGATCCGGACCTTCTGGCCGCCTATGAAGGCGAGGCCGCCGAGGATATTTTCATCACGTCGCAAGCGGAACTCGTTGCTGGCGCAGCGCCAGATGAAGCCTTCCGCCTGCCGGATGAGGCAAGTGTCGCGGCTGTGCCGGGGCAAGCTAGCGGCGTGAAATGCGCGCGCAGCTGGAAATATTTTGATCCGGCCACAGCTGATCCGGAGTTTCCGGATGTGACTCCGCGCGACGCTGCTGCGATCCGCGAGGTGCGAGGATAGGATGAGCCAGCGTATTCGTTTCGCCTTTTACTTCCTGGTGCCGATCATCGTCGTTCTCGACCAATGGTCGAAATCTGCGATTCTGAGCGAACCGAAATTCAATGCGCTCGGCTGTCTCGATCCGGTGCAAAGGTGCGGTCAGATCGAAGTCGCATCATTTTTTGATCTGACCATGGTCTGGAATCGCGGCGTCAGTTTCGGGATCGGGCAGTCTGAAGGCGTGATGCGCTGGTTGTTGGTGGCAATGACCACAGCGATCGCGATCGGGTTTTCCGTCTGGCTGTATCGCGCCACGCGGCGCTTTACCGGGCTGGCATTGGCGCTCGTCATCGGCGGCGCGTTCGGCAACGTGATCGATCGCGTTCGGTTCGGCGCGGTTGTCGACTTTCTCGACTTTAGCGGCATCTTCCGGCCATATTTTTTCAATTATGTATTCAATGTCGCCGACGCGGCTATTTCTGTAGGTGCGGTCTTGCTCTTTGTGGATCAGTTCATAATGTCGCGACAAGACAAAGCGGCTGGGGCCGTAAACGAAGATTAGGCGAGGACGCCATGAAAAAAACCGCACTGATATTTTCCGCCGGTCTGGCTATGACCCTGGTCACAGGCTGCGCCAGCTGGAGTGGCAGCAACACGCCCGACGAATTTCGCGTTGTGAAAAAAGCGCCATTGGTCGTGCCGCCAGAATACAGTCTGCGCCCACCGCAAGCGGGCCAGTCGGAACCCTTCGAGGTTGATGTCGAGCGCGCTGGAACGGCATCCGCGTTCGGCACCGATATCGGACAAGATGCCAGCGCCGCCGAGCGCGCTCTGGTCTCAGCGGCTGGCGCCAATGCTGTCAGCCCGGTTATTCGCCAGCAGGTCGACTGGGAAGAAGCCAGCACGATCCGGAAATCTACCAGTATTGCGGACCGAGTGCTGTTTTGGCAGCGTGACAATGACGAACCCGCTGACAGCGCGACGGGCGGCGCCGAAGTCACGATTGAACGCGGCAGCGGCGAGCGCCTGAAACTGCCGGGAACCTGATCCTGACCCAACATTTGAGGGGACAGCACGCGGAGAAACACATGAAATATTGGATATCTGGCGGGCTGGCCGCCGCGGTTTTATTCGGAGGTGCGGCCTTCGCTGACAATGCCGCTGATGAGTGGGCACCGGAAACGTTCACGCTTGAGAATGGCATGGACGTCATCGTGCTGCCCGATCATCGCGCCCCCGTGGTGACGCATATGGTCTGGTATAAAGTTGGCGCTGTCGATGAAGATCCCGGCAAGTCCGGCATCGCGCACCTGTTCGAACATGTCATGTTCAAGGAAACCGACGATATCGCCGATGGCGAGTTCGATTCCATTATTTCTCGCCTGGGCGGTCAGAACAACGCGTTCACCAGCTGGGACTATACTGCTTATTACGAGCGGGTCGCGAAGCAGCATCTTGGCAAGATGATGGAGCTCGAAGCTGAGCGCATGACCGACCTGATTATTGATGAGGATCCGGAAGGCAGCTTCATAACCGAGCGCGATGTCGTTAAAGAAGAGCGCCGACAACGGGTCGACAATAATCCAGGCGTGATTCTGCGAGAAAAGGTGTTGGCGGAATTCTGGAAAGGCCATCCTTACGAAATCACGGTGATTGGTCGGATGGATGAAGTCGAGGCTCTGACGCCGCAAGACGGGATCGACTTTTACAAGAAATACTATTCGCCGGAGAACGCGATTCTGGTGGTTGCGGGCGACGTCACCGGTGACGAGGTCAAAACCCTCGCAGAAGAACATTACGGTGCGATCGAACCATCTGGCCTGGTTGATGGCACACGAAAATGGGCAGATGTGACGCCGCTCAGCGAAACAATCGAAATCACGCACAGTGATCCGAAGGTGCGCCAGCCGGTCTGGTATCGGTATTTTGATGGCACCAGCCAAAAGCGCGATCGGGAATTCTCGCTGGCGCTGGATGTCGGTTTGGAAGTGCTCGGCGGTGGCAATACCAGCCTGCTTTACGTTGCGCTGGTGGAAGATCAAAAGATTGCCGTGAACGCGGGTACATTTGCCTGGACCGGCCTCCACGACAATGGCCCGGCCGTCGTCTATGCGACACCGAGCCCAGGCGTCTCCATGGATGACCTTGAAGCGGCTGTAACGGCCGAACTTGCCAATATCCTGGAAGCCGGCTTCTCGGACGAAGACATTGAACGCGTGCGCAACTCTATGGCAGCGGAAGCCATATATGCCCGCGATAGTCAGCAAAGCATGGCCAACCTGTTTGGTGGCTGGGTGGCGATTGGCGGGTCGATTGACGACCTTATGAGCTATCCGGACGATGTCCGGGCGGTGACAACCGAAGAAGCCCTTGCCGCGGTGCGTAAGACGTTCGCTGAAGGCAATCACTATATCGAGGCGCAATTGCTGCCCGCAGAAGGGGAGCTGTAATCATGAAGACTTCAATTCTTTTTGGTGCCGCATCACTGGCCTTGACCCTGACAGCCTGCTCAACCGCGCTTGTAAGCGATGACACGACTGCCGACACAGCGGTGAGCGAAGCGCCCGTCGCAGAGGTTGCCGAGCCTGTGGATGCCGGATTGGCTGTCACGGTTCACGATGGTGAGTTTGCGACCATTCAGCAATTCGTCACGCCAGGCGGTGTTTCTGTCTGGCTGGTGGAAGAGCCGTCCATCCCGATCCTGTCCCTGCGCATGGCCTGGCAGGCCGGTCGCACCAATGATCCGGAAGGCATGGAAGGCCTGACCAATGCCATGGTCTACCACATGAACGAAGGCGCGGGTGACCTCGACGCCCAGGCCTTCTTCAAACGCATGGAAGAGCTGAACATGAGCTTCTCCTGCAGCGCATCGAACGAGAGCACATTCTGCAATGCGTCCATGCTGACCGACAATGCCGCGGATTCATTCGACATGATCGGGCTGGCTTTTGCCGAGCCGCGCTTCGATGATGGCCCGTTCGAGCGCTATCAGCGTGAGCAGGAAGTCAGTCTGCAATCGCGTGAAACCAATGCCCAATATCTGGCAAGCCGGGCGCGGATCGAGGCGCTCTATCCCGATCATCCCTATGCACGCAATACCAGCGCTGAGAGCCTGGCGGCGATCACGCAGGACGCGATGCGTGCTCAGAAGGACCTGTTAATGGTCCGCGAAGGCATGCTCGTCACCGCGGTCGGCGCAATGTCGCCGGAAGAGCTGGCGCCTCTGATTGATGCAGCGGTTGCCGGGTTGCCAGCCGAGAGCGAAACGGTTGAGGCGGAAAATGTGACATTGGCTGCGCCAGCGGCGACGCCAGTTGCTGTCGACCTGCCACAACCGCAGAGTCTTGTGACCTTCGCCGCCCCAGCAATGACGCGCGAAGATCCGGATTTCTATACCGCTGTGGTTCTCAACTACACATTCGGCGGCGGCGGCTTTGAAAGTCGCTTGATGAAAGACCTGCGTGTTGAAAAAGGCCTGACTTATGGCGTCTACACCTCCGTCAGTGCTGGTGATAAGCTGCAACTCTGGAGCGGTGGTGGTCAGACCAAGAATGAGAGTGCCGGCGAGTTCATCGCGGCGGTCAAAGCCAATATGACCAAAATGGTCGATGAAGGCATGACCGAGCAGGAACTGGCCGACGCCAAATCCTACCTCACCGGGTCATATCCGCTCGGCTTTGACTCCAACGCAAAGATCGCCGGAAACATGATGGGCATCCGCCTTGACGAATTGCCGGTCGATTTCTTCGACAAGCGCAATGCCATGGTCGAAGCGGTCACGCTGGAAGATGCAAATCGGGTGGCGCGGGAGTATTTGAGCCCGGACAATTTCACCTTTGTTGTTGTCGGCGAGCCTGAAGGACTGGATGGTTAGGCTTGTTCGACCTGAGCAAATCTGAAAGGGCGCGCGAGACATCGCTGCGCCCTTTCGTGATTTTTGTGCCCATGGCGATTTTTATCGCAGCAGCGGCCGCGAGCCTGATCAACCTTGATGGTTTCTTCGCGTTCGCGAAACTGTTGAATGATTGGATCCTGGCGACCTTCTCAAACGTCATTTCCTGGGCCGTATTCGGCTTTGTCCTCACCAGTTTCGGCGTCATTCTGACGCCGCTCGGCAAGGTGACGATTGGCGGAGTAGGGGCGGAGCGTACGTTACAGCCCTGGAGCTGGTTCTCAATCACCCTGTGCACCACGATCGCCATCGGCATCCTGTTCTGGGCCATGGCCGAGCCGATGTATCATCTCTATGAGCCTGGCGGCGCGGCGCGAGGCATCGCGGCTGCCAGCGATGAGGCGAAAGCGTTCAGCCTGGTGACATTGTTCATGAACTGGGCGGTCTCGCCCTATGCCATCTATACAGTGGCGGCCCTCACCTTCGCGCTGGCCTATCACAATCTGGGCAAGCCTTATTCGGTTTCAGGACCATTCGTCGCTTTGCTTGGTCGCCCTTTGCCGAAACCGGTCGCGGCGTTTCTGGATGCCGCCATCCTGTTGGCGCTGATCATGGGCATGGCGGCGTCTCTGGGCGCAGGCATGCTGCTCTTGTCAGGCGGTGTTGCGGATATGACCGGATTGCCCAATGGGCCCGTCTTGCTGGCGCTGGTCGCTGCAGCGATTGGCGTAGTCGTCCTGATCAGCTCGCTGACGGGACTGCTCCGCGGTATTCGCGTACTCTCAGTAATCAATACCTGGTTCTTTTTCATCTTTGTCGGCGTCATCCTCCTGTTCGGCCCGACACGTGAGATTTTCACCCAGGGCGGGGCGGCGATCCTGTCCTATGCAGGCGAGTTTCTCGATCGGTCGCTCTTTATTGGCGCGGCCAGCGATGATGGCGAATGGGCCAAGGGCTGGACCACGTTCTATTTCGCCAACTGGCTCGCCTGGGCGCCGGTCACGGCGATGTTCCTGGGCCGGATTGCACGCGGTTACACAGTTCGCGCCTTCGTCCTCGTCAACCTGATCCTGCCCGCTCTGTTTTCGATGCTGTGGATGAGCGTGTTTGGCGTGTTCGCGATGGAAACCGATCTCGGTCAGGGCGGCGCGCTGAAGCAGACGCTCGATACCGTAGGCCCGGAAGGCGTCATGTTTCGCGCGCTGGATTACATCCCGCTGACCAGCCTGCTGATCCCGGTTGTTCTGATCCTGTCTTTCATCTCATACGTCACGGCTGCCGACAGCAATACCGAGGCGATCTCGCAAATCTGCAAGACCCATGATGCGCCGATGACCGAAGCGGATGAGACCGAGCCAACAGCGCCGCGACTGAAGATCATCTGGGTCATCCTGCTCTGCCTGATGGCCTGGATCATGGTTGCGTTCAGCGGCATTGATGGTGTGCGCATGTTGTCAAATGTCGGCGGGTTGCCTGCGCTGTTTGTCGTTCTGGGATTGCAGGTCTGTCTGATCCGAATGGTGTTTCAGGCCGATGCGCTCGATCGCATGCATCCGGCGGACGCCGAGACAACAGAAACAGACTAAGCGTCGACCAGCTTTTTCAGTTCAGCCGCGATCCCCTTCAGGGTTTCACGCATGCGCTTCAAACCGCCACCTCGGCCATTGTGAATGACCAGCTGTTTCCACGGCGCACCTTCTGGATCCGGCGTTTTGACATTGAGATGGCCTGAGCGCGGGAGCGCGCTGCTGAGCAGGGCGCCGGCAAGGTCGAACCCGGCCTGGGCATTGAAGGCGCCATTGCGGGCATCCGCTTCAAAATTGGACTGTTCCGACCGGCCGACCGCATTGAACAGGATGGACAGATCCGGTCGTTTCTCATCGCTGATCTGCTCCCGCATCACCTGGTTGAGCAGTTTCACGCCGCGCAGCGAGTAGACATCGGCATGCATCGGCGCAAGGACGCGGTCCGCCGCTTCCAGAGCGCAGCGGGTCAGGAACGTTGCGTTCGGATTGGTGTCGAACACGATCAGATCGTATTCGCTGCGATAATAGTCGATCATGCGCCGGAAATTCGAGCCGACCAGCGCCAGCGCTTCCGGCCCCTTGGCGAAAGCGTATTTCGAGATTTCAAACTGCCCCGAAATGAGATCAAAACGCCCGCTCGGCGCCTCTTCACCAGCCAGGATGTCGTGGGCGATCACATCGCGTTCGGCCGGTTCGAACGGTTCGGTATTGATCTCCGACCAGCTTTCAGACGGCGAGACAGTATCATAGGCGTGCAGACGCGAGCGTTCGAATAGCGAGATCACGGATTTATCCCGCGCCGAGCTCGCATCAGCATGCTCCATGTCGAAAAAGGTCTGGGTGAGATTATATTGCGGATCGAGATCGATCAGCAGCATGCGTCCACCGAGACTCGCCTGCCAGGTGCCGAACACCTGGCTGCTGATTGTGGTCTTGCCGACGCCGCCTTTCAGATTCATCACCGAGATGACGGGACAACGGCGCTCATAACGATCCTTCACCTGCTGCACCAGGCGCTCCAGCGCGCCGTCATCGTTCAGAGAGTCGGTCAACTGGTCGGCGAGGAGTGTTTTGAACTGTTTTGACAGCCGCGCATTGTCCGCCCGGATCGGGAACAGTTTCAGGCCGCGCTCATGGGCGATTTCCAACTGTTCCTGGACCGCTTTCGAACGGATCGACGAGGCTGAAACCAGCACCACCATGCCGAATGCGTCATCAATCGCTTCTTTGACCGAGTCCGGCTCAAAATCCTTGCTCCCGGCCGGTGTATACCAGGTCGGGATTGACGCGCGGCGCATGGCTTCATGCACTTGCAGAAGCGGATCTACATCGCGATGACCGTGGGCAATAAAGAGTTGCGACATTTACAAGGCATCCAACTGGGAGGTTTTGCGCTATTATCCGTATTCTTGGAGGGCCACAATTTCATGTCATATCGGCAGGGTAAAGCTTGATTGTGTGACATTGCCTGTGCATAAAGCGCGACCTTAAGGAGAAGCCCATGACCTGGACGCCAAGCAGCTGGCGCGCACGCCCGGCAAAGCACATCCCGGAAGACTATCCGGACCTCGCGCATCTGAAAGATGTCGAGCAGCGTCTGGCTGAGTTTCCGCCGCTCGTTTTTGCCGGTGAAGTCCGGACCCTGAAACAGCGTCTGGCGAGTGTCGCGGCCGGCGAAGCCTTCCTGTTGCAAGGCGGCGATTGCGCCGAGAGCTTCAAGGAATTCAGCGCCGACAATATTCGCGATACGTTGCGCGTATTGCTGCAAATGGCGGTTGTTCTGACCTATGCGGCGTCTAAGCCCGTGGTCAAAGTCGGCCGCCTGGCAGGCCAGTTCGGCAAGCCTCGTTCATCGCCGGTGGAAGAGATTGATGGCGTCACGCTGCCCTCATATCGCGGCGATAATATCAACGGCATGGACTTTACCGAAGGTTCGCGCAGGCCAGATCCAGAGCGCCTGATCCAGGCTTACTCACAATCCGCGTCGACCTTGAACCTGGTCCGCGCCTTCTCGCGCGGCGGGTATGCAGATCTCTCCAATGTTCACCAGTGGATGCTCGGCTTTGTTGATCGCTCTCCCCTGGGCGAGCGTTACCGCAACATGGCTGACAAGATCAGCGACGCGCTGGATTTTATGCGTGCGTGTGGGGTGACCTCTCAGGAAGTCCCGCAAATGGCACAGGTTGAGGTCTATACCTCGCATGAAGCGCTGTTGCTTGGCTATGAAGAGGCAATGACGCGGATCGATTCCACGTCGGGCGACTGGTACGACACCTCAGCTCACATGCTGTGGATCGGCCACCGCACGCGTCAGGTCGATCACGCGCATGTTGAGTTCTGCAAAGGCGTCAAAAACCCGATCGGAATGAAATGCGGCCCTGGCCTCGAGGCAGATGAGTTGCTGCGCATCATCGATACGCTCAACCCGGACAATGAAGCAGGTCGGATCACGCTGATCTCGCGCTTCGGCGCGGAAGGGGTTGCTGACGGTCTCGCCCCGCTCGCCAAAGCGGTGAAGGAAAGCGGACGCACGGTTGTCTGGTCTTGCGACCCGATGCACGGCAATACGCTGAAAACCGAGTCTGGCTACAAGACCCGACCGGTTGATCATATCCTCGCAGAAGTGCGCGGCTTTATTGACGTGCTCAATGCCGAGGGCTGCGTGCCGGGCGGTGTGCATTTCGAAATGACGGGCCAGGATGTCACTGAGTGTATTGGCGGCGCGCAGGCCATCTCGGAAGCCGACCTGTCATCAAGATATCACACTCATTGTGATCCTCGTCTAAATGGCGAACAAGCTCTTGAACTTGCCTTCCTGATCGCCGAGAAGCTCCTGGAGATTAAGGACGTTTCCACCATGCCATCACGTGTAGCCGGATAAACAGGACGTTTGACCATGACCCAGCGGGCATGGCCCGCCTGGGCGCGGGCCTCTGAAATTCTAGACCTTTTGCGGCTGTCAGGGCCGATCGCGATCTCACGCCTGTCGTGGATGCTGATGGGCCTGACGGATGCGATCGTGCTCGGCCAGGTCAAAGGTCAGGAGCACGAACTCGCCTTCATTCTGAATTCCTGGCTGCCGATCGGGGTGACGCTTGGTTTCGGCATGGGCATCCTGCTCGGTGTGCAGGTGCTGACCTCGGAACTGGTTGGACGTCATGAGGAGCACAAGTCCGGCCGGATCTTCCGGCGCGGGATGGGCTGGGCTGTACTGATCGGGATCGCGGTCACGGCAATCGTATACCTCGTCGCGGCGCCACTGTTTGATCTGCTCTTCGTCCAGATTAACCCGAACGAGAATATCAGCGCCTCGATGACGCCGGATGAATTTGCGTCAGAGACAGCCCTGATCACGCAGATCCTGTCGCTGAGCCTGCTTGGGTTCATGATCTCGACCGTGTGCAGCTATTATCTGGAGGCGCTGCGTCGCCCGCTGATCGTGACAATTACCTCTTACCTGGGCGTCGGAGTGAACCTGGTGATCGACCTTGCATTCGTGCTCGGATGGTGGGGCATGCCGCAAATGGGCGGCGAAGGCGTTGCCTGGGCGACGGTTGGCTCGCGCTGGGCGATTACCTTTGCGCTGATTGGCTTCGTTATCTGGCTGACACCGGCCTTGAAACCATCTGAACCAGGCCCTGAAGACGAAGGGACGCGCCAGATGACTGTGGGCGGCGGAACCGCGATCTCGAATGTTGCGGAGTGGGGCGGGTTCAACCTGACCTATACAATCGCGGCCTTTGTCAGCGTCGCCGTCAATGCCGTCTATGGCTATTCCGTCCAGATCATGGGCTTCTGCTTCATGTTTTTCCTCGGCATTGGCACCGCGACCAGTGTGCGCGTGGCCGAACATGTCGGGCGCGGCGATCTGCAAGGCGTCAAGGACGCGTCGCGTCTGGGCGTGGCGGCGACATTCGTGCTCGGCACGATGCTGGCTTTGCTGATCTATGCGTTCAAGGACGGCGTTGCGCTATTGCTGGTCAATTCAGAGGCGAGCATTGATGGCACCATGTTGGCGCCCGCGATTGCGGCGATGCTTATCTATGCCGCGCTGGCGACGACCTTTGACGGATTGCAGGCGACGGCCTCGATGGCGCTGCGAGCTCAGGGTGTGGTCTGGCTGCCATCTGCCATCCACATCGCATCCTTCTTCGCGTTGATGATTCCGCTTTGCTACATCATGGCGGTGACCATGGGGCGCGGCGTGCAGGGCATGATGGAAGCCGTGACAATTACGTTGCTGGTTGCCGGTGGTTTGCAATGGGCATTGCTGGAATGGAAAACGGCGCGCCGCGAAGTGCGACACGCCGTTTAATAAGGATCGCTTTCGCGAGTGACCTTAGATGTCTTTCAGAGCGGAAGCCGGTCTGAAAGCCGCAGAGGTTTTCTCTTTGATCTGGATGGTTTCACCAGTCGCAGGGTTGCGACCTTCACGTGCACCGCGAGTTTTCGCGACGAAAGTTCCGAAACCGGCAATAGCCACAGAGTCACGGCTCTTCACCGCGCCTGAGATTGAATCAAAGACAGCGTCCACGGCACGGCCAGCATCGGCCTGAGACATGTCTGCTGC
>SPJK01044626.1_pt1 | contig 31587 bp, 25 predicted proteins | sample 3741771 | NCBI WGS metagenome assembly SPJK01 (sample SAMN10925997, study PRJNA522277) | cold seep metagenome | isolation source: Elba SIP-enriched marine methane seep metagenome, extraction at timepoint T2 | place: Italy: coast of Elba, Mediterranean Sea
ATTCGGTTATTTCGCCTGAATCCTGCTCCTCCATTTTGTGGCGCAGTTGGGATTATAAAGAACAAGCCGCCGATGCCCTGAAACTGACCGCTGATGATATGTTATCCTTCGGTCTGATCGATGAAATTATTAAGGAGCCTACCGGCGGGGCGCATGCCAATCCGGAAGAAATGGCTAAACTTTTGAAACGACAACTCAAAAAAGCGATTGCTGAACTGCAAGAGCTGGATGTGGAAGAACGAATTGAGGCCCGTATCAACAAATATGGTAATATGGGTGTATTTGAAGTCGTTACTGAAGAGGAAGAAGAAGTAAAGAGCTAAGCTAGTCCTCCTTTGCCTGTCAATGGAGGAAGAGGCTAAACCATATGGGAGTTTTGAACAACATCAGAAACTGGGCTTACCAGCGTTCTTTGCGCGACCGAGTAATGCCCCGTACCGTTGGTCATCAAGTGAATTTGGAGAATGCCAAATCAATTGGGATTCTTTTTCACGCCGACGACCTCGACCAACGAAAGACCATCGTTCGCTATGCCGATCGGCTGAAGAAGAGCGGTAAGAAGGTCCGTATGTTGGGGTACCTCAGCCTCGCTGATAAGCAGGCCAATTTCCCTTTTACTTTCTTCACCAAGAAGAATGTCGATTGGGCTGGCCGGCCGAAAGGCGATGCCGTAGAAACTTTTATGCAACAGGGTTTTGACCTGCTGTTGATTATTCATCCAAAGGCCAATCGTCTATTCGAATACATCGCCTTAAGCACGCCGGCTAAATTGAAAGTTGGCCCCGTTCCCGAACATCCCGAAGCCCACGACTTGATGATCGATGTAGCTGGTAATACGAAACTTACCGCCTTTATCGAGCAATTTGAAGGCATCCTGAAAATAACAAATGTTGAAGCAGTCGAAGTTTAGTGGCACCGGTGTAGCATTAATTACCCCTTTTCGAAACGATCATTCCATTGACTTTCCCGCGCTAGAAGGCCTGATCGACACGGTGATTGAAGGAGGTGTCGATTATGTGGTTTCCCTGGGAACTACCGGGGAGGCTATTACACTGAATAGCAAGGAATGCCTGGAGGTCTTGTACTTCACCGCCGAAAAGGTGAATGGTCGGTGCCCAGTAGTAGCAGGTTACTTCGGCAGCAATTACACCGAAAAACTGGTGAATAGCACCCGCAATTTTGATTTTACGGGTATTGATGCCATCATGTCGAGCAGCCCCGCCTATAGTAAGCCGCCGCAAGAAGGTATTTTTCGCCATTATATGGCCTTGGCCGAAGTCAGTCCACTACCGATCATTATCTACAATGTGCCCGGCCGAACCAGCTCTAATGTTCGCCCTGAAACAGTACTCCGACTGGCCGAGGCGAGCGATAAATTCATCGCCGTCAAGGAGGCTAGTGGCGAACTTAGCCAAGCGAGCCAAATTTTGAAAAACGCTCCGGAATCCTTTCTCGTGCTCTCCGGCGACGATCCCCTTACCTTGCCGATGATGGCACTAGGCGCACATGGCGCCATCAGTGTGATCGCCAATTTGTACCCGCAGCATTATTCGGGCATGGTGCGCGCAGCTCAGCAAGGTAACTGGGCAACAGCTCGTAAACTTCACTACGATTTATGGGATGTTCACCCCTGGCTGTATTGTGAAGGGAATCCTGTAGGAATTAAAGCTGCAATGAAAATCGCTGAGCTTTGTGAAGATACGGTGCGTATTCCGCTCGTTCCATTATCTGAACCGAACCGCCAGCAACTGGCAGCAGCCATGGCACAGGTGCCGGGCTTTGTCATGGTTTGATTAGCCTGTCTCCTGGGTATACACACCCAATTATTTCTGATGCCTCTTGTGGATAAAAGGATCGGCAAGATCGTTTCTAGTCCGTAGCGGTATAGACTGCTGTCCGTAATACCTCTTCATAGTAACTTTCATATTGCGGCACAACGATATCAATGTCGAACAGCTCGGCACGGGCGCGGGCGTTCTTGCGAAACTGTTCCAAGGTGCCGGGGTCGCGTAGAATTTGAATAGCATACTTCGCCATACTTTCTACATCGCCAACATCGGCCAGGTAACCCGTTTCGCCATGAATGTTTACCTCGGGAAGCCCACCGATATTCGAAGAAATGACAGGCACTTCACAGGCCATTGCTTCGAGGGCGGCCAGGCCAAAACTCTCGCTGGCTGATGGCATTAAAAAAAGATCAGCGACCGCCAATAGTTCTTCTACCGCGTCTTGCTTGCCCAGAAAACGTACTTCTTCGATCAAGCCTAGTTGCCGACAAAGTGACTCCATTTTGCGACGTTCCGGGCCATCACCAATCAATAAGAGTTTGCTCGGAATGATTTCCTGCACCAAGTGGAACACCTGAATGACATCCTCAATGCGCTTCACCTTGCGAAAGTTACTGGTGTGCACCAGAATGCGTTCACCCTTAGGGGCAATAGCCTTTTTGAAGTGATCCTTATCGACACGGCTAAACCGCTTGAAGTCGATAAAATTCGGCACGACAGTTATCTCTCGTTCGATCTTGAAGTATTCGTTGGTCTGCTGGCGAAGACTTTCTGATACAGCAGTAACGCCATCAGACTTGTTGATCGAAAAGGCTACCACAGGCGCAAAGGCCTTGTTCTTGCCTACCAGGGTGATATCGGTACCGTGCAAGGTGGTAACAACAGGCACGTAGCGGCCTTCGGTTAGTAAGATCTTCTTTGCCATATACGCCACGGCTGCGTGCGGAATAGCGTAGTGGACGTGCAGTAGGTCGAGGTTTTCGAATTTCACGACGTCCACCAATTTACTAGCCAAGGCCGTATCATAAGGGGTGAACTCGAAAAGAGGGTAATCTTCTCCGCTTACCTCGTGGTAAAAGACGTTCTCATGGAAGTGGATCAAGCGGGCCGGTGGACGGTAGGTAATAAAGTGGACTTCATGGCCACGCTTAGCTAATCCCAGGCCTAATTCAGTAGCCATTACACCGCTGCCGCCGTAAGTTGGATAACAGACAATACCTATTTTCATTCTCCTGTTTCTTTGCGCCAACGTCCTGCTGCCGGCACTTTGGTCTGTTGGGAATTTATGGTTGCTAGTCGCCAATGGTACAGGGCGTAAATTATTCCCATCAGAATCTAAGTAAGAGTGCAGATTTAGATTTGCTCTCTTACTTAAGGTCAGTATACTAAATAAAATCTGATGTCGAATAGTTGACTATGCGATCAATTTCTCTAGATGCATTGATCTAAGCCTATCGTGCGATGAACGCCTATAGGGCAAAAAAAACGGGCGCTCGACCTAGTCAAGCGCCCGTTTTTATTAACAGAAAAAGATTTATTCAGATTTAACCACCTTCAATACACGAGATTGCTCGTTGGCTTGGATCCGAACAAGATAAATACCAGCTGGTACTTCATTCAGGTCAAGCGTTTCATTGAGTTGAAGGACGCGGTTTTGCGGAGCCGATTGCCACACGGGCTGCCCAAGCATGTTTAGTACTTGTACCTGTGCGTCTACGGGCTCAGTGAAATCGACATTCAGTGTCGTCAAACCATTCGTCGGATTTGGCGCTAGTTTGATGTCGCCAAAGCGATCAACAAGATCGTCGGTGTTAACCATCAAGTCAACAGTGACCGTAACTTGGTCCGCACAACCATAAGCATCGGTAACCGATACCGTATAGTCACCTGGGGCCAAATTAGCAAGGGTGTCGGCCTCAGTACCATCTTCCCATGCGAAAGTGAACGGAGTAATACCAATCGTTGGCGTGATGACGATCTGTCCATCTTGTGTATCTGGCGAAGCATTGGTTACATCAGCCTCCAGGCCAAGGGTGCCAACACAGCGAGGGATGAAGATATTGTCGAGATCCAACCAGTAATCACCAGCACCCCACTGGGCAGTGAAACGAATCTTAACCGGGTCGCCGGCAAAGTCTTCCAGTGGTATAGCCACCGTGGTGAATTCACCGGTAGCCGTGTGGTTTTCACCATTGATCAAAGCAGCGACATTGTATGTTTCGCCACAATCGGTGGAAATGAGTACCGTTAGCACATCATCGAGTGTAAGCTCTGTTCCTACTGTACCTGCCGACCAATCGGTATAGCGATAGTCGAAGAAGAGCGTGTCTGTTGCTTCGATCGGGCCAATAACCGGCATGGTAGCCTGGAAGGTTTGATCACCAGAGTAGATGTTGTCGTACATGACATTGGTCAACGAATTGTGTGCATTCGCGACGAAGATGTCCGTGTCAACTTCCCAGCCCACTGGAATATTGGTACCTCCTTCGAAATCTTCAGCATATGGAACAGACAAGGCAGTAGAGAAGGTGAACTCTGTAGTGTCATTCACCAAAAGCCCGTCACTTATCAAAGCGCTCCATACGGTAACAGTGTAGTCGCCTGGCTGAGAAGAGTCAAAGGTTGTATTGAAGGTATAATCAGTGCTTTCACCTTGCGCCAGCGTGATATCGCCAGGTACAGTTTCTGAAACTGGTGCGCCACCATTGACAGAATACCCTACTTCGAAACCACTTTGTGCATCAAGGCCGATATTGGTCACAGTTACGATTACTTGATCTTCAGGGCCGCCACAGCCAGCGGTTTCCGTATGGTTACCGGCTACAGCCGATAGGTCATTAGACAATTGTGGCGTAATCAGAATATCGTCGACGCCCATGCCTTCGCGAACGACGGAGAAGTCGCTGCTGAAGCCAAAGCGAATCAATACATCGGAGGAGCCGGCGGTGCCTTCTAGGATATTAGAAGCCGTTACCCAACCGGAGAAGTTACCGGTGCCATCCCACCACTGGCTGAAGCCGTCATTGTACCAGTTTTGGCCACTGCCAGCTGTACCTACTCTGGTCCAGGAGCCACCTGCATCAGTACTAACATCTACCCAACCTTCGTCGCAGCAAGACTCGGTGTCAAACCATAGCGAGAAGCTCAAACGTGGATCTTGGTCCAGTGAAGAGAAGTCGAAACAAGGCGATACGAGGTATACCTGTTGGTTATCCAGATCGATGTAGTTGCCAGCAGGGTTGGTTACCCAGGCAAAGTCGCCACTGGCGGCTGAAGTAAGGGTAGCGCTATTCGGTTCACCTAGTTCCCATTGAGAGAAATCAGGGCTGGTCGTCACTTCGGTCCAACCACCTGCACCATCTTCAAAGTCGATGTCATAAGGTAATTCGCTGATAACAGGAATGTTGACGATGGTTACAGTGAAGGTGTCATTATTGATCACACTATCGCTCATCAGGTCGGTCCAGGCGGAGATCGTATACTCACCAAACTCCGAGAAGTCGTACATCAGGTCAAACTCAGCGGTGTAGATTTCGTCGGTGCCGAGGTTGCCTGCAAAAACACCGTCAACCGGCTGTGATACACCAGCAGGGATGCCATTTACACTGAAGTTGAACGGGAATAATTGTTGGGGCAAGCCGCCAAAATTCGCAAGGGTCACCGCAACGGTTTCAGAAGCGGAGAGACCACAAGCGGTTAATGGCGTAGTGATATCTACAATGCCCAGGTCGTTGGCCCAACGGGTCACAAAAGGATAAGGGCCTAAAACCGTACTGGTGTCGCCATTAGCACAAGCTACACTTAGGTAGAACTCGTAAGGCGTATTTTCCATGAGTGGTTGGATAAGACCTTCACTTCCTGTGGTGACAACTACAGTACCGTCTCCTTGGGTGAAACCGGGTGCACCAAATTCCAACATATAATCGCCATCGGGATCGGAAGGGATCCAGCTAACTTCGGCGCGATTGTGGCGTACGTCATCAATACTTACACTGGCCGGTGGTGGTGCAGGACAAGTTGGGCAACTGCCGGTGAAGGAGAAAATATCATCCCCCGTCATTGGAAAGGGGCCGTCGTTAAAGACTAATATGCCATCGGCATCGTAGAGGAAATAAGTCACCTCGTTTTCGAAAGTGCCGGGGAAGTAGGAAAGGCTGATCTCGTCGTCATCACTTATGGTAAGAGGGACGATCAAAAATTCGCCGTCGTTGTCAGCGAAACCGATGGTGTAATCAGTTGATTCACCATTTATCGTTACAGTTATAGAAGCGCCGTTCCATCCATCGCCGAAACTATCGTATAGCTCCAGGGTGTACTGACAGGAAATTTGTGCTGGCAATTGCCAGCCTATCAGTAAGCACGCCAATAGAGTAAAATAAGTAGATATTCTGCCCATAAAAGATTGTTTTAAAGGGAGGTGGTTGCTAATAAGTAGCTCCGTTTTAATAAAGCCGGTTAAAATTAGCCAAAAATCCATAATTGGCTTTGCTAATTTCGTCGGCTAGCTGCACAGAGCGGAATTTTTGAGCTGATCCGTTTTTTGAGAGGGCGCTGGTTTTCGGCCCGGTTATTTCCAGCAGCACCTTTAGCACTTGGTCAGATTCGATTGCTTGATATAGTTAAGTTTCTGAGATGAAAGGACTTACGTTACTCTTCCTTATCGGAAATTTATCTGCCGTGTAGTCCGAACCTTTTGTCTATCTGACTGTTAATCCTTTGGTTTCAGCGTACTTTCTCTATGCATAGTACAGTAGGACCGTTTTTATTGTAACAACTAATACATTCGACACTTGGCTGTCTATTCCATAAAAGACCTGGAAAAGCTGTCCGGCATCAAGGCTCATACGATCCGGATATGGGAGCAGCGATATGGAGTTTTGGAACCAAAGCGTACCAAAACAAATATCCGCTATTACCAGGATGAAGACCTCAAGTTTCTGCTGAATGTCGCCTTGCTAAATAAGAACGGGATCAAGATCTCCAAGATCTCTAAAATGTCAAAGCAGGAGGTAGCCGAGAAAGTGGCCGCTATCTCCGAAATCAATTTTGAATACGGGACGCAGTTGGATGCGATGACGTTATCAATGATTGAAATGGATGAGCTTAAGTTCGACCGGATCATCAATACCAATATTGACCAACTGGGGTTTGAACGGACGATGATGGAGATTATCTATCCTTTCTTGGATAAATTGAGTGTGCTGTGGCTCACGGGCTCCATCAACCCGGTTCAAGAGAATTTCATTAGCTACTTGATCCGGCAAAAACTAATCGCTGCCATTGATCGCGAACCACTTTCGCCTCACCCCGACAGCGAGAAATTTATAGTCTATCTTCCGGAAGGGGAACGTCAGGAGCTGAGTCTCCTATTTATGCACTACTTGTTGAAGTCGAGAAAAAAGTACGTCTTATATCTTGGCCAAGACATCTCCCTGACCGATTTGCGGGATGCGGTCGCAATCCATCAACCTCGCTACATCTTTACGATGATCACAGAGACCTTTGCACAGGAACCCGTGCAGCGTTACATCGATCGATTAGGCGAAAATTTCCCTGAATCTGAAATCCTTTTATCTGGTTATCAGGTAGTTGTGCAGCCAGTCGAGCCTCCAGAAAATGTGCGAATATTGCGTAGCCTCGACCAAATGTTGCAATTTTTGGAAAACGCCTAAGTTCAGGCCCTCTCCTTTTCTCCACTGATTTGTTTTTCTCTTCCTATTGATACAGAACAACCATTCTTGGTTTAGTGCGTTCTATGCCTATTGTTTATGCTTTACACAGCAATTCCATTTTTTCACAAAACCGCACATTCATGAAAAATCTAATGCTGCTCACCCTTTTGGCATTCTTCGCTGTAAGCTGTGGGAATGGCCCCGCCGGCGAAAAAGTAGAAGCGGCCGATGCCGTAGAAACCAACTCAGATGCAGAAGAAGCAAGTAATGGCTTGCAAGTTGATGTTCAAAATAGCCAGATTGACTGGACTGGTGCTAAACTAGCAGGCAAGACGCATACCGGAACAATTGAGCTTCAGGGCGGTACGCTAACCGTAGAAGATGGCCAACTAAGCGGTGGCGAATTTGTCATCAATATGGGCAGTATCCGGAATACGGATATGGACGGCGATGGTGCACAAAAATTAGCTGGTCACTTGATGTCAGCGGATTTCTTCGATTCAGCTAACTTTCCTACGGCCACCTTCACCATAGCGGAAGTAGCGCCAGCAACTGACCGCGAAGATGCTAGTCATATGATTACGGGAAACTTGACTATGAAAGGGGTTACCAAAAGTATTGTTATCCCTGCCAGAATCAAGGTAGGTGAAAGAGGCCTGAGTGCCCTTACTCCAGACTTCACGATTGATCGCACTGCTTGGAATGTCATGTACGGTGCTGGTGCATTGGGCACATTGCAAGATCAAGTCATCAACGACGAGATCGGCCTACGCATTAACCTGACAGCGCAATAGATATTTAGTGTAGGAGTAGTAAGGGGGTAAGGGTGTAAAAGTTGGTTGTACTAACGAACCTTTACACTCTTACACTCTTACACCCTTACACCCTTACACTTGACCTACCACCCATCCCCATCAACAATATCCCCAAGTGTTCCCAGGATACTGCCTTCTCCTTTACTCTTTCCACCAAATTGACGAGCAGAAGCCAGTACACGGCTACTCAAGCGGCTAAAGGGTAAACTCTGTACCCAAACCTTGCCAGGACCTTCCAGGCGTGCGTAAAAGAGGCCTTCTCCACCGAAGACGACATTTTGAATGCCTTTGATTAATTCGATATCATAATCGATATGTCGGGTGAAAGCAACTAAGCAGCCCGTGTCAATTCGAAGAACTTCTCCCGGTGCCAGCGTACGTTCCACGACATGCCCGCCAGCATGCACGAAAGCCATGCCATCGCCTTCGAGTTTTTGCATAATGAAGCCTTCTCCACCGAAGAAACCACGGCCCAATTTGCGGCTGAATTCAATGCCTACACTAACACCTTTGGCGGCGCAGAGAAAAGCGTCCTTTTGGCAAACAACCTTACCCTCTAATTCCGACAGGTCTAGTGGAATGATCTTGCCAGGATAAGGTGCGGCAAAACTGACGCGCTTCTTACCCGTGCCTTCGTGGGTGAAAGCAGTCATAAACAGACTTTCCCCGGTTAGGACGCGTTTGCCGGCACTAAGTACTTTCCCCCAAAGTCCCTGATTTTCCTCTTGGTGGCTACCATCGCCAAAGATGGTTGATAGCTCAATCTGTTCGTCCATCATCATGAAGCTGCCGCTTTCGGCAATGACGGCTTCATAGGGGTCCAGTTCGATTTCTACAAACTGCATTTCTTCGCCATGAATGGCATAGTCTATTTCGTGTGCGTTCATGAATATTATTTTGATCACCAAAATACTCATTCCTGCGACTAGATGCTGGATTTGTCGCCGATCGTAAGCAGTTTACCGACGAGCGTGCCGTGTACTTATTTTCCTTAACTTTAGGAGAATTGTAATATGTAAGAGAAACGTCCTACTGACCTTAAGCATGCGGCTACTTAAGTATTGGTGGAATCGGATCTCCTTTTGGGGAGTCTCAGAAGCGGTGCGTTCGTCGGATCGAGTAAATGTGGTATTACTCAATCGGACGGCACTGGTGGGATTGGTAGTAGTGGCCTTGGTTTACACGAAGCAATTCTTCATCAATGGTGCCTGGTTTAATCCACCAGCATTTGTTCTCGTTCCCCTCACTTTCCTGGTGTTCTTTTTTCATCACCGCCAATGGTTTGTGACGGCCCGGGTTTTCGTCAATGTGCTATTCCCATTGATTATGACCGGGATCATTATCTACTATGGAGAGCCTTTACGGGTGGAGTACAGCTTCTTTATCTTCATTACCACCGCGATCGTCTTTTTCTCACAATGGTGGCTACGATTGCTACTCATTCTCTATAATATCATCCTCTATTTGTGGAGCTATTTCTATGCATTGGAACACCCCAGTACACAGGGGTATCTAATAACAGTGACGGAGCCGATTACCTTTTTTCTAGCTACGGCTATTTGCATTTCTATCATTATCGGGGCTTATATTGATGAAATCTGGCGGAAAGAAAAACAGCTCGAGAGTGTTCTTGAAGACTTGCAAGCCAAAAATGATCGTCTGCTTGGTGCCTATCAGGAAATTGAACGATTCGCCTACATTACCTCTCACGATTTAAAGACGCCCTTACGAAACATCAATAGCTTCATTGGCCTATTGGAGCGAAAGCTCAAAGCCGGAAAATTTGATGAAGTAGATGAATACATGCGGTATATAAAAGATGGATCGCGCCGCATGCACGACCTGATCCAAGACTCACTAGAATATGCCAGGATCGAGCGCCTGGATAGCGAGGCTTATGAAATTATTGACCTCGATCAATTAACAGATGAGATTCGGGCCGAGTTGTCCGCTATTTACCCCAGGCCGATCGTTCTGAGGAAAAATCACTTGCCCCACATCATGGGGCGTAGATTACACTTGCATATGCTATTGCAGAACCTTATGGAGAATGGGGTGAAGTATAATGATAAAACTACTGTCGAATTAAGGATTAGCTGCCAGCAAACAAAAAGAGGAATACAGCTGGATATTAGTGATAACGGTATTGGCATAGAGCCCGCCTTCCAGGCTCAGATCTTCGACATTTTCAAACGTTTGCATACGGAAGAGGAATACCCGGGAACGGGCATTGGTTTGTCCATTTGCAAGAAGATTGTTGAAAAAATGGGTGGACAGATTTTACTGGACTCATTACCCGGATCAGGTAGTACTTTTTCGATCGAACTTCCCATGGACAAAGAAAATATCCGGACGTCGCAGGAGGTAGTTGCTCCGTTCTGATCTACACCCACTACAACAGGAGAAGCCAGTGGCGAATGATTATTGTCAATGCAAGAATATTCGGCTAAATAATCCTTACCTTCAGCGGTAAGTAGCCCCCCTACATTCCTTGATGGACAAACACTTAATTGCTATGTGGCAAAAGCTGCAAAGCCTGTATGACCGTATTTCATTTCTCGGGGTAACAACTGACCTGCCGGCGGTGGAAAGAGGCCGGGTAGTGATCTTGAACCGGGCGATGCTTATCATTATTGGGCTGCAAATACTTCTCTATCTCGATCAAATTATTCGAGATGGCGACCTCTTAGTCATACCGATAATTGTCGTTTTATTAAGTGGGTTGCCGGTGTTTTTGATGCATTACCACCGCCGCTTCGTCTTGGCGCGCTTCTACATAAATCTTTTCTATCCGCTGGTCTTGTTTTGGGTGATCACGCGATTCGGCGAGGCGCTACGAGTAGACTATGCTTTCTTTATTTTCTTCATTACCGCCATCGTCTTTCACGATAAAACACGCGTGAAGATTGCCCTGTGCCTTTATATTCTATGCCTGTTCATATTAAGCGAGTACTACCTCAGTCACTATGAGAGTATCAAGGCCTATGAAGTAGATGCCATTGATCCAATTATGGTCTTTGTTGCGGCAGGTGCATGTATTTTGATCGTAATTAGTGCCTTATTCAACGAAAACCAAACCTACCGCCTGAAGATGGAAAACCTGCTCTCTTCTATGGAGAAAAAAAATGCAGACCTTACACAGGCATATGGCGAAATTGAACGCTTCACCCGTATTACTTCTCATGATTTGAAGACTCCATTACGCACTATCAATAGCTTTGTAGGCTTAATGGGGCGCGATCTTTCTCAATCGAATTATGACAACCTTGAAGAGTACTTTTCCTACGTGCATGAGGGGACTGCTAAACTGGATGCGCTAATTAGTGGCATCCTGCAGTATTCACGAATTGATCACTTAGAGCATATCGAAGAAGAGTGGGTCGACCTAAATGCGATCGTTGCCGATTTATTTGAGCTTATCAAGGAGGACACACATCGCAAGGTCGTATTAACAGCGGATGAATTGCCCCTCATTCGATCCAAAGCGTTCTATTGGAATACGGTATTAGAGCAACTAATCAGAAATGGCATTATGTATAATGTGGCGGAGGAACCAACAATTCTGGTCCGGCATACTTTTGACCGGGAGCAACTCTGCCTACATATTTCGGATAACGGGATTGGTATAGAACATCAATATTATCAACAAATATTCGAAGTGTTTAAACGATTGCATCACGACCAACACTACCCAGGAACGGGTATTGGCCTGGCTGTGTGTAAAAAGATTGCTGCCAAAATGAATGGCCGGATATCGTTAACCTCGGAGCCGGGAAAAGGCTCTACCTTTACTGTTTGCGTACCATGGTTATCGACCAAACTCAAGCATCGCCCGTCGAAGGTGCTTGTCTGACCTTAATCGTTTACCTATATTTGAGAGATACACCTAATCACTATGCAGCGTCACATCCTGTGGCTTAGTTTCTTGTTTTGTTTTTCCCTGCTTGCGCACGGTCAGTCGGTTTATACAATCGACAATACACCTGACCCTAAACGCTCAGGTGGTGGATACGTTAGCGATCCTACTAATGTGCTCTCGGCTGATTCTCGCTCCCGTCTTAATCAAATGATTGGCGAGCTGGAAAGCAAGTCAACTGCCCAGATTGCGGTTGTTTTGTTGCCTAGTATTGGCGATGAAGTACCGAAGGATTTTGCTACCCGCCTTTTCCAGCGTTGGGGTATTGGCCAGGCCAGTAAAGACAACGGTTTATTGCTACTAGTAGTAATGGATCAACGCCGGTCGGAATTAGAAACTGGTTATGGCATGGAAGGGCTTCTCCCTGATGTCGTTTGCTATCGAATATTGCTGGAAGAGCTGGTGCCACGGTTCCAGGCTGGTGACTACGACGGAGGCGTGTTGGCCACTATTCGTCAGATCAAAACGCTCCTTGAAGATCCGGCGGCTCTCGAGGAACTACGAGCAGAGCTTGACCCCTATCGAGGCTGGCCAAGCATAATGGGGCGAAAAATCCATCCTGGGTTTTATTGGTATGGAGTAATCGCTTTGTTATTTGGTATTGGCGTACTCGGCTGGGTGGTGGTTACTCTGTTCAATAAAGAAGATCTCTACGACAAATATCGCCATGTACGCGTCGTTACTGGTTGGGGGTATTTATTCCTCTTTCCTTTACCCTATTTGGTGCTCTACTTCATTTTCCGTGGTGTACTGAAACGCTTGCGCAACCAACCTCGCTACAGTAACCAGACCGGTGCACTTATGCACAAGCTCACCGAAGAAGAGGAAGATGCCTTCTTGCAAGAAGGGCAGACCACGGAAGAAGAAATCGGGTCTGCTGATTACGACGTTTGGGTGACCGAAGATCATAGCGATATCATGATCCTGCGGTATGCGGCTCGACTCACCGAATACGAGCGCTGCCCAAAGTGCAATTTTGTGACCTATCATCTAGAAAGCTCCCGCGTCTTACGGAACGCATCCTATTCGCATTCGGGAGAGAAAGAGCTGTTGCACGAATGCAAAAATTGCCACTATGTGAGCCGTAAAACAGTGGTTATTCCCCGTAAAACGCATTCCTCCTCAGGCGGCGGAGGAGGAGGTGGTGGCAGTTGGGGCGGTGGCTCCAGCGGCGGTGGCGGCGGCGGCGCTAGTTGGTGATTTTGGCTACACGCTACACGCTACACGCTACACGCTACACGCTTCACGCGAGATGCTGCTGCCGGCGTAAGTTTTATGTAGGCAGCGATGCTTTCTAGATCAAATTCAGGCTTGCAAATTCCTGCTTGAGAATGGCTGTCGGTGGTGCATCTAACCAACGTTCGAGAACGGTAGCGTATACCTGCCGGAAGTCGAGCTGATATCGCAAGTCACCTTCCTCCAGATCATTAAGGTTGGGCCCTTCATTGAAGAAGCCAGGCCTTTGTAGGTTCCCGCCGAGTAGAAACAGGTTGTTAGCCGTGCCGTGATCAGTGCCTCTTGAACCATTCTGAGCTACACGACGACCAAACTCGGAGAACGTCATGACTAAAGTATCATTCAACAGCCCATTCTGTTCCATTTCCCGGATAAAGGCCTTGACGCCATTTGAATACTGTTCCAGCAATCGAGCCTGGGTGTTCTTCTGATTGGCATGCGTGTCAAAACCGCTAAGGTTGACATAGTAGATTTTGCTATTGCCGCCAGCTAGAATTAACTCGGCTACCTGTTTCAAATCATTTCCAAAAGCATTGTCTGGATAATTCTGTCTAGTAAGGCGACGGTTGCTGTTTTCCGCTAAATAGTCAGTGGATTCTTGCGTGTCGACCAGCATTTTATAGAGGTAGCCTACGTGCTCATGTTCATGGTCTTGCTCCGGCCGGTGACCAATGTATTGGAGCAAAGGGTTGCGGGAGGCTCGCTCCATGCGTTGCGGGTTGGTGACGGCAAATCCCTTTCCATTTTCCCCGCGTAGAGCCAGGCTTAGGCCATTGTCCATTTCCAGTGCATGATGTGGGTTCGTACAGCCTTCGCACTGACTATCGATGTAGCGCCCCAACCATCCCGTTGACCAGTAGGTGTCACTATTGGAAGCGGTATGCCAAATATCCATGCTACGGAAGTGGGACCGATCGGGGTTCGGATAGCCAACATTGTTCAAAATGCTTACCCATCCTTCATCGTACAATTCCCGTAAACCAGAGAGGGAGGGATGTAGCCCTAGCTCGTCGCTGACGCCTAGTACTTCCTGTTCAGGAATTGCCAGCGTCGGCCGGTTTTGGTAGTATAGGTCATTGCGGTACGGGACAATGGTGTTCAGCCCGTCATTGCCACCCGATAGTTGGATGACGACGAATATTTTGCCCGATTGATTTAACCGGTTGCGTTGCCAACTACCCCACTGCAAAAAAGAGGGAGCCAGTAAAGCAGTAGACGCCAAGGAGCTATTTTTGAGAAAATCTCTTCTTTTCACAATTCGATGATTTAGCGTTAGCAAAGTTGGAATTCGGGCGAAGAAGTAAGGACCAATAAAAACCGCCGAGCTCGTTCGATACCATCTGTATCATCGACCAAAGCACTCGCTTGTTCGGCTTGCAATCGAGGTTTGTATCCGATCAGGTAGGTAGATAACTCATCATAGGCAGCTTCAAATGATAAGCCATCTAACCAGTTGGCGAAGGGCTGAAGGGCTATCGTTGCCTGCAATCGCCTCGCTGCCCGATCGGGTTGTAAGGTTTCTTCCGGAGCCTTGCGGAATCGCAGATCGATTTCGCGGTCAGTCAGCACGGTAGCTCCGAGGTTGAGCCTCGTCATAAGTGTAGCATTATCGATCCAGGCTCGACCCCCAGGCCAACCTGCTACATTCGGGGGGTTAAAGAGTTGCTGCCCTAATGAACGCAATACAAATATATAGGCGTTGTCGTCCGAAAGCTCGATGCCTAAACTGCGGATCATGCCAGCCACTAAAACGCTTGGTGATTTGATTTGCGAATGACGGAATCGTTCTTCATAGAACCAACCTGAACTAAAGATGTGATGCAGTAGTTGGCCGGTATGATAGTTGTTGCTGTAGTAAAATTGACTTAGTTCTGCGACAAGCCGTTCATCGTACACTTCACTCACAAAGTAGCGCCAGATCTTCCGAACCAGAAACTCGGCTGTTGCGCGTTGTTCCAGCAAGATGTCGATGATGTCTTCCCCATTGAAGCGCCCTGTCTTGCCAAAAAAGGTCTTCATGTCGAAATCGTGCTGCCGGCGGCGGAAGACAAAATTTCCTTGGAGGTTACTCGACCAACCCGTAAAGGCTCGTGCCGACTCTTTGATGTCCTGTTCGGTATACTGACCACGACCAATTGTGAACAATTCCATTAGTTCGCGAGCGAAGTTTTCGTTAGGGCTGTTCTTGCGGTTTTGCTGATTGTTGAGGTAGCGGATCATGGCCGGGTTTCTCGCGATTCCCAGGCATAGGTTGCGAAAAGGGCCCAGGGCATGTTGCCGGATGGTGTTTAGTTGATCGACAGCTAGTTTCCCAATAACACTTCGGCAAGCAAAATGGCCATGCCAAAATAGGCTGACACGTTCCAGTAGGTCACTCTCCAGGGGGTTGGCCATCCGTAGCAACCATTCTTTCTTATGTTGGCCTACCAATTGCCGTTGCAAGCGCCGCATGGCTTGACGATCGGCGTCTTCATCTGATGCCGGTTCAACGAAGGCCAATGGCGGGGCTGCTGCCGCAGCCTGGAAGAGCTGGTCGACTGCCTGCTCGATCGGTTTGTTTCGCTGCAGAAGCCATTCATCAGGGCTTAAGCCAAAGCCAGCGCGCGCATATAAGTGCCGGATCTGATCCATATTTGTGCAATTGTTTCGCTCTTTAGATCGTAGAAACGCCTGTTCGTTTAACCTAATGCCTGTGGTTTAACGTTCTTTTAAGAGAATGACCGTAATTTTGTTAGCCAATTGCGTTATAGACTACAGGCGCCGGCCTCCGGCTGCCGGACTAAATAAATAATCATGCGACGTGTAATTTTACTTCTCACCTTAGTTCTTACGTTATCGACTGCCCGTGCACAAGGGATCGATTTTTTTGAAGGAACCTGGCCTGAGGCTCAATTGCAAGCTGAGGCACAGGACAAACTCATCTTTGTTGATGCCTACGCTACCTGGTGCGGGCCATGCAAGCGCATGGCTGCTACCGTATTCCCGGACGAAGAGGTAGGGGCGTACTTTAATCGCAATTTTGTCTCTTTAAAGATTGATATGGAAGCCCCGGAAAATGCGGAATTCCGATCGGCGTATCCGGTTGCCGCTTTTCCTACCTTATACTTCATCAATAGCGAAGGGGAGGTTGTTCATAAAGTGGTTGGTGCATTGAAAGCGGACCAACTCATTAGCGCCGGCGGCCGAGCACTGGCTTTGTCAGAGCCTGCGGATGATTATGCAGCAGCTTATGCAGAAGGCGATCGTGACCCTGAGCTTGTCTATAAGTATGTGCGAGCGCTAATCCGGAATGGAGAATCACACCTACGTGTGGCCAACGATTACCTGCGTTCTCAGGATGATCTATCAACCGAACAGAATTTGCAGTTTATAGTGCTTTCCGCCACCGAGGCTGATAGCCGCATCTTTACAATAATGACTGAGCACCGGGCCCAGATCGAAACACTATTGTCAGAAGATGCTTTTCTGAGCCAGGTTTACATGGCTAGTCAGTCGACTGCCGAAAAGGCGATCGAATACAGTAGTCATGAGCTTTTGGAGGAAGCGTGGGCCGCTATGGAGGCGCATTACCCGGAAAAAGCAGAGGCGTTCAAACTGCAAACGGAAATGTCGTATACCGCCGCACATTATGATGGGCGGGCGTTTACACGAGCTGCTAGAGATTATGCACGCACCGTGCTATCAGATGATGCCGACGGCCTCCAGAGCCTGGCCATGCAGTTGGTGGAGAAATTCCCATCAGAAAGCCGCGCACTGGCCTTGGCGGAGAATATTGCCCGGGATGCTACAAGTGTGGGAGAAGGATACCAGTATTACTACACCTTGGCGAGCATTCTGCATTTACGAGGTAAGTTGCAGGAGGCACTAGAGGCGGCCGAAGAAGCGAAAGAACTGGCGGAAGCAGAATCTACTGCTGCTGTCAGAATGGTTGATGTGCTGATCTTAAAAATCCAAGAAGGGTAACCGATAGCCTTTCACCAAAAACTAGTCCAATGCGTTTACTACTACTATTTGCCGGGATTTTGCTCGCAACCAGCGGCTTTTCCCAGTCGAATATTCAATTTCAATCAGCAGGTTGGGCCGATATTTTGGCGACCGCTGAGCGAGAGGATAAACTGATCTTCATGGATGCCTATACGACCTGGTGCGGGCCGTGCAAGCGCATGGCAGCGGAGGTGTTTACGGATCAGGCAGTAGCGGCGTACTTCAATGCGACCTTTGTTAATGCCAAAGTGGACATGGAGAAAGGAGAAGGGCTAGAATTGGCGCGCCGCTATGAAGTCAATGCTTATCCAACCTTACTATTTATCAACGGAGCTGGAGAAGTGGTGCACCGTGGACTAGGCTATCACAACCTGATCGAATTCATGGAGTTAGGGCGTTTAGCTGCCGACGATGAGCAGAATTTACTCGGGATGAGTAATAAATTTGACGGAGGTGAGCGCAGTCCGGAATTCCTCTCTGATTATGCCTACCTGTTGCGTAGCATTAGAGATCAACGCAGTGGAGACGTGGCAATGGCTTACCTGGAAACGCAGGAAGATTGGGCCACTGATGAACACCGCGAGTTCATTATGACCTTTACTCAGCGGGCACAAGGACCACTGTTTGAATACATCGCCCAGCATCGTGACGACTTCGAAACACAGTTTGGCAAATCCAATGTGGTCAATTTCTTACAACGCTTAGTAATCCGGGAAATCTCCTACGGTGGGAGTGATCAGCCTGCCTTAGAGGAAATGGAGGAATTGCTGCAACGCAGTTTCCCGGATCTGGCAGATATGCTCATGGCTCGTTTTCGCATGACTTACTACCAACGTGCCAACGATACCGAAAACTTTATTGCAGCAGCAATCGCTTACCTGGAGCAATTCGGTAGCGATGATGCCAACGAGTTAAACAACATTGCCTGGTACTTCTACGAGGAGGTTGACGATGCGGAAAGCTTAGCTAAAGCAGTAGGTTGGGCCGAGCAATCGGTTGAATTGGATACTAATTACTACAATATGGATACCTTGGCCGCCCTTTATTACAAGACGGGTGACAAGGAAAAAGCCAGAACGACGGCGGAGGCTGCAATTGAATTGGCAAAAGCACAAAATCAAAATTACGACGGCACCCAGCAACTGCTGGAGATGATCGAGCGCATGTAGCTGGATCAGCAGGCCGGATAAGAATACCATATGACAGAAGATACCTCATCCCCCAAACGGACGGATGTAAATGAATTGGGAGAATTTGGTTTGATCGACCATCTTACCAAAGAATTCCCTTTGTTGAATGAGTCCTCAACTTTAGGCATCGGAGATGATGCCGCAGTGATCGATAATGGTAATTTCCAGACCGTGGTGTCAACGGATATGCTGGTAGAAGGAATTCACTTCGACCTCATGTATATGCCACTCAAACATCTCGGATACAAGGCAGTTATTGTCAATTTGTCGGACATCTATGCCATGAATGCACGGCCGAAGCAAATCACGGTTTCGATCGCCCTGTCTAATCGATTTTCCGTAGAAGCATTGGAAGAGTTTTACAGCGGAATTTACCTGGCTTGCGAGCAATACGGCGTGGACTTAATTGGTGGAGATACCACTTCTTCCAATCGAGGCCTTATTATTAGCATCACCGCTATTGGCCAAGGAGAAAAAGACAAGCTGACCTATCGCTCTGGAGCCAAGGTGGGTGATTTGATCTGTATTACGGGGAATGTCGGGGCCGCTTATCTTGGCTTACAACTACTGGAGCGGGAAAAACAGATCTTTCTCGATAACCCTGACGTAAAACCCGATCTGGAAGACGAGACCTATTGTGTGGGGCGTCAGCTAAAACCAGAGGCTCGCCGAGACATCATTGAGACCTTTGCCAAGGTGAAACTGGTACCTACGGCAATGATTGATGTATCGGATGGCGTAGCTAGTGAAATATTCCATCTCTGCAAGGCGTCTAATGTAGGGGCCTTTGTCGAGGAAAGCGGCGTGCCTATTCACCCTGACGCACAATTATTGGCGCTGAAATTTAAACTGGACCCCATTACCACGGCCTTAAGCGGCGGAGAAGATTACGAATTGATCTTCACGATCAATCCCGAGGATTTGGAAAAAGTTCGTTACCTGCCGGATATTTACATTGCCGGGGAAATTGTGGCAAAAGAAGATGGAGTGAAGCTGCACACCAAAGGCGGCAACATTCACGAGCTGCAGGCACAAGGCTGGCAACACTTTAACTCAGATAAAGGAGCAACGACCTAGTTTTGGAACGGTGCATTTTATCGATAGACTGCAATAACTTTACTAAAAAATAATAGACGCCGGACCCCGGACTATCACACATCAATTTTCCCATGCGTAAATTCCCCATCTACCTCATTCTAGTTGTTTTTTGTTGGACGGCTTGCACCTCCTGCGGCCCGGAAAACCCACAAAATACAGATGACGAACAAGTGAATACACCTCCCCCGACTACACCAACACCGCCGGCTGTTCCTTCCTTTAATGCCGACTCGGCCTACAACTACGTTGCCAAGCAAGTGAGCTACGGACCACGGGTCGTTAATACGGAAGGGCATCGTCAGTGCAGAGAGTGGCTGGTCAGTCAGTTTAAGAGCTTCGGTGCAGAAGTGATCGAACAAAATTTTCAGGCGGAGGCTTATACCGGCGAAATGCTGAATGGCACCAACATAATTGCACAATACAACCCGGAGGTGTCTGACCGGATTGTGCTTGCGGCACACTGGGATACGCGCCACATTGCCGATAGCCCGATCAATACCGAACGAACGGACGAACCGGTTTTGGGGGCAGATGATGGCGGCAGTGGCGTGGCAGTATTGTTGGAAATAGCGCGCCAATTGAATGAAAGTCCGATCAGCCTGGGAGTAGATCTTGTGCTATTCGATGCCGAAGATTATGGTGAAAGCGGTGGCGATTCAAACACCTATGCGTTGGGCTCGCAGTATTGGTCGCGGAACCTGCATTCGCGCTTCCGCCCACGCTACGGCATCCTGCTGGATATGGTTGGTGCGAAAGGCGCTAAATTCCCGGTAGAAGCCTATAGTTGGAATTATGCCCGACCAATAGTGGAAATGGTCTGGGGACTCGGCAAGCAGATGGGTTATGGTAGCTTTTTTCAATTAGAAGATGGAGGAGGCGTGACCGATGACCATTACTTCGTCAATACTATTGCGAACATTCCTATGATCGATATCATCAACTTGCCGGGGACCAATCAAGAAGCCGCTTTTGGTGATCACTGGCATACGCACAACGACACGATGGATATTATCGATAAGCGAACCCTGCGAGCAGTCGGGCAGGTCATGTTGGCCGTACTTTATCGCGAAAATGCAGGAACGATATAGATAGACCAACAGTCGAGTTAGTCCAACAGACCAACGGTCAACTCAGATTGGCCGGTCCAATAGTCATAATAGCGAGTTGATTATGGGTTTGAATTAACTGTTGGACTGTTAGTCTGTTGGACTGATTCGATTAAGCTGACTGTTGGACTCAAAAAACCTGTTAGCCTGTTGGACTGGGCTGACTGTTAGACTAAGAATCATGCGTCAATTACTCGAAACGGAACAAAAGGCACTGGAGATCAACCTTGATCCGGCGATTTACGGAACCTTCGCAGAAATCGGAGCGGGGCAGGAAGTCGCCCGCCACTTCTTCCAGGTGGGAGCGGCTGCTGGGACGATTGCCAAAACCATGTCGGCCTACGACAAAGTCTATTCCGACCAGATCTATGGCCCGGAGCCGAGTGGGCGTTATGTGTGTGAATCGCGCTTGTATAAAATGCTCGATCACGAGTATGACCTGATGCACTCTCGCTTGGATAATGAACGTCCTGGAACAAACTTTTTTGCCTTTGCCGATACGGTGGCGGCAATTAACTACCAACGCACCATTAAAGGAGATGGCTGGCTGGGGATTCGCTTTCAACTTCATCCCGGCCGTGAGCCGAATGACCTGGTAATCCATGTGCGGATGTTGGATAACGACAACCAATTGCAACAACAGGCCATTGGTGTCCTTGGGGTGAATCTGATCTATGGTTGTTTTCGATACAGCCACGATCCTGAGGTGATGTTGCAGTCACTGATGGATAGCCTGCAAGGCCGAGTGATGATTGATATGGTGCGCTTAACAGGGCCTGATTTTTCTGAGGTAGATAATCGACTGCTCAGCCTTTGGCTGGTGAAGCACGGCTTAACGGAAGTAGCGTTGTTTGGGCCAGATGGCCGTAACCTGCACGCTTCGGAATTCCTCTATAAGAAAAGTGTTTTGGTCGTTCGCGGTAGTTTTCGCCCGCCGACCTTGGTTAATCAAGATATGATCAAAACCAGCAACCAACAGTTCCGAAAGGACCCGAAGGTTGACCCCGGTCGATCGTACCTGATGACAGAAATAACGTTGGATAACCTTCGCAGCACCGGTGAACTGGATGAACAGGACTTCCTGGACCGGGCAGACCTGCTTTGTGCGATGGGCCAAACGGTGATTGTTTCCGATTGTGAACGACATCAAAAATTGATTGCTTATCTCGCAGACTATAAAGTGCAGCAACTGGGCATTGTGCTCGGGGTTCGACCTATGCTGGATATGCTCAATGAGCAGTACTACCAAAATATGGACGGTCGATTGCTGGCGGCTTTTGGCGAGATGTTTACCCGCAATGTGAAGATCTACGTGTATCCTGCCATGCAGGAAGGGCGTGCGGAATTGATGACAGCCCAAAATGCACCGATACCAGAAGGCTTGAAATTCCTTTATCGCCACCTCCTGGACAATGAACAGATTGTAGATATAGAAGGCTACAATCCCGACTTACTTCACATCTACTCCAAGCAAGTCTTGGAATTGCTCCAGAAGGCAGAAGCTGGTTGGGAAAACATGGTGCCCACCAAGGTGGCAAGCATCATCAAGGAAAAATGCCTTTTTGGCTACCCGACAGAAACATTGGAATTTGACTATTGATCCCCAAGTAAACCCTATGAAAATGAATAGCCGTTTGTATACCCCATTTGCGATCGCACTGGTTGCCTTTTTTATCGCTTGCACGAGCGGAACACCGGAATCGACAGCACAACAAGACAACTCCATTCAGGATTCAGTGGCTGCGGGGCAAGAGGCAGCAGCTGACATAGAACCCGAACCGATCGATCCAAGTTTTACGATTGAATACCTGACGGGGAAATTCGATCCGACAGAACACGAAGACTTTACTACGGTAGCGCCTGAATACACCAATCGCGCCCGCACCTACTACCTCCGTAAGGATGTATATGAAGCCTTCCAACAGATGCATGCAGCCGCACAAGAAGATGGAGTGCGCCTGGAAATATTTTCGGCGACCCGGAACTTCGACTACCAGCGCGGGCTCTGGGAACCCAAGTGGAATGGACAACGATTACTCGAAGGGCGAGAAGCTGCTCCGGAAGTCTACCCTGACCCAGTTGATCGCGCCACTGCGATCTTGCGATGGAGCTCGATGCCAGGCACCAGCCGGCATCACTGGGGAACAGATATGGACCTCAATGAAGATTACAATTCCTACTTTGAGTCGGGCGAAGGGCTTAAGGTCTATGAGTGGCTGACAGCTAATGCGGCCACCTATGGATTTTGCCAACCCTACTCACAAAAAGGGGAAGAGCGTCCCTTCGGTTATAATGAAGAGAAATGGCATTGGAGCTATATGCCCATCGCTAAGCAGTTGACCAGTTTGGCACGCACGATGCTTCATGACGAAAACATCAGTGGTTTCGATGGCGCCGAAGCCGCTCCGGAGATCGGTGTAGTGGAGAAGTATATGCTGGGGGTCAACCCTGCCTGCCTTTAGAATAGTCGAATCAGTCAGCTCAGTCTAATGGTAGAATTAGGCCAGATAAGGCAGATTCGACTGTTGGTCCGATGTCAACCCGTCAGATTGAATCGACGATTGGCTGAGTTGACTGTTGATCTGTTAGTCTCTTACGATACCTCGCGCCCGCCTTTGAGCTCGTCCTGGTATTCATCAAGTTCCTCCCAGCGACCGCCAGCAGCTAAGCGGGCCTGTAATGGCCAGGTATAAGGATTGTGCATACGGAATTGCCCTCCGGCTTGTTCGAGGAGCTCGCGTAGTCGACCAGGATCTGCGGCCGCCAGCTCACTCCAATCATTGATATCACCTGCTTTGAGGATCTCTTCTATTTTAGGACCAATTCCCTCAATGATCTTCAGGTCAGTGGCGGGGCCTCGATCGGAACTTGTGGAGGTGTCGGTCGTTCGGTTGGCGGCCAGTTTGGCAGCTTGCCCTACCCAGTCATCGCGTTCGATCCGACCAGGGAAGAATTCGATCTGTTCGGTTACTTCAGCAATGCGCGCGGTGTCCCAGGCTGCAATGTCGTCATAGGTGTAGACGCCGATGTTATTCAATTTCTTTTGGAGGAAAGGGCCTAGGCCTGCAATCTGTGTCAAATCGTCCGGCTGGCGATCATCGACAATGATCTTTTCGTGCAGTACCTGCTTATCAGTGGTAATTCTTGGTGCTGGTTCTTCTTCTTGTTCCGTACTTGCCACCGCTACAGCAGCGCGGGTGCTTGGTGCCTCCGTTGTTTTTAACTCAGCAAGGTCGGCACGTAATTGCGTATTTTCAGAAGCTAATTTTTGCACGGTATTTTCAACACTGTTCAGGCGATCCTGTAGCGCTTGGTAATCAGTTGATGTGTTCTCCGCAATTGGTCCGGTAGAAGCGAGGTCTAGGGGAGCCGCCTCCAGCGTGGTTTCTTCTTGTGTTTGTGCGCCAATCAGTTGTTCATTTAGCTCGTCGACAGTAGCGGCGTAGGCTCGATTGGTACCTTGTAGCTCCTCAATTTGCTGATTCAACTGGTAGATATCGTTATAGTGCTGTTTCTTTTCCGCCTCCAGCTGGTTTAGGCGCTCCATCAGCTCTACCTTTTCCCGGCTAGCTTCTTGCAATTCGGCATTGCGTTCTTGCACTTGGGCATGCAGACTGTCCGTCTGAGCTTGGGCTTCCTGCTGCAGTCGTTGAGCTTCGGCCAGGTCTTTCTTGAGTCGGCGAATCCGGGCTGCCCTCAGGAGCAAGGCAATGATGAAACCAAAAAGGAATGAAACCAACATCATCAGCCACAAATACAGGCCTTCGCGGGAATTCAAATTGGTAAAGAGATCTAAGAAGTTTTCCATCTTGAAACGTATAGTTTTGGCAAAACGAAGGAGGCAGTTACGCTACTCGATGACGAAGTTCACTCGTCTGTTTTTTTGGCGGTTGCCAGCAGAACTATTTGAGGCCACGGGCTCTTTTTCACCACGGGATTCGACGAGGATCTCGTTGTCGATTCCAAGGTTTAAGAAGTACTCCCGAGCACTTTTCGCCCGACGCAGGCCGAGGTCGGCATTATAGTCGGTGGCGCCAATATTATCGGTATGGCCAATGATAGTTAGCGTGCTCTCTGGGTTGATCGCCAGGTATTGACTGACAGAGTCAGCGTACATTTGACAAGGTCCACCGGGTTCAAATTCGTCAGAGTCGAATTTGAAATTGGCGTCCGAGTAGGTCATATTAGTAAAGGTGTAGGCCGTCGTGGAGTATTCCGAAGGCGTGCCACTAGTATAGAAAGCAAAACTTAGCGGCTCCTGCAGAAGTGAATCAGCAGTGATGCCGTGATCCAGGTCGATACGGTCTTCATCGATGCCGCGATGCATTAATAGGAAACGAACATGGTCCGCTCTAGCCAGGCCGAGGTTTTCGAAGAAATCGGCCATTACATCTACTTCCTTTTCGGAGTAGAACCCGGTAATGGTCAGCTTCTTGGTGCTGTCGGCTTTCAATAGAGTTGCCAGGGTATCCAGGAAAGCGTCGTTATCGTCGTTTAAACGAGCTTGATAGCCTGCTGAATCGAAGGCAAATTGATCGTAACCGCTCAATAAAACAGAGTCACCTTCTGTCAATTGTAGTGTTCGTAAGCGAATGTCTTCGACTACTACGGGTTCTTCCCCACACAACTGGCGGAGCTCACATACATAATACCAGCGAGCAACAATAGCGAATAGGAGGAAGAAAAGGAAGAAAAGAAATGCGAGTATCCTCATGCAACAGGGCTTGGGTTTATCGTCAGGTATAAATGTAGAACATAATTCACATATACCCTAATAGTGCAGCGCCCAGCCATCCGACTAGCGGTGGAGGGCGCTGCTACAAGGGGGGTAGATGCAGAATTTTTTAACCCATTGACAGCAATTACGTTGTCTGGAATAGGAGGTAGCCGCCTAACAAATGCCAGCATTTGTTTAGGTTAGGAATTGCGTTGTTACTTGGTGGCTTTTCTAGGGCCAGGAGAATGTAGCGTACCCGCTTGAAATGATAAGCTAAAAGTGCATTTGTAGCTTATTTCGGTATAGATGATGCCGTATCGGGGAATGTAGATGATTGCTAAGCAAGCAAATGCACTCATCTAAAGTAATAATAATGTGAAGGCGGGGCAAGGGGCAGGTACAAAAATATCGAGTATTTGCCCGGATTTAACCAATTTTAGGTAATTGATCACCAAAATGAAGCATTAAACAACCAGCTATGCCAAAGATATCACTAATTGCAGCGCTTAGTGTCAATGGCGTGATCGGTATTGCAAACCGTTTGCCTTGGCATTTGCCGGCTGATTGGGAGAACTTTCACCGTGTGACGAAGGGCAAAATATTTATCCAGGGCCGACTCAGTTATCAAGCTGCTGATGCCTTGCATTCAGAAAGGCAAGATCTGGTCTTAAGTCGAAATAGCAGCCTGGAATTGCCAGCCGGAGCTCGACGAATTGATTCGTTGGAAGCAGCACTAGCTTTGGTGCAGGATGAAGAAGAGGTGTTTGTGTTAGGCGGAGCGTCCGTTTTTAAGCAAGCCCTGCCATTCGCTAGCTACCTTTACCTTACTATTGTACATGGGGTTTTTGATGGTGATGCATTTTTTCCGCCAATTGATTGGCGAAAGTGGGAATTGGTGCGCTCTTGCCGGCACCCACAAGATGATGAACACAGCCACGCCCTTGCCATGAATGAGTATGTATGCCGCAAATGAAAGGCGACGAATATGATTCGCCCTGCTCTAAACACAAACGCATGAGATGGATACCGCTATGGATAATCCTATTCCTTACTTCTTGTCATTCCGATGGCAGCAAGAATGATAGGTTGAACGTAGCAGTAGCTGCCAATGCACAATATGCGGCACAAGCGCTTTTGGAAGAATTTACTGCGGAAACAGGGATTCCGGCCAGGCCTATTATTTCTTCCTCAGGTAAATTGACCTCGCAGATTCAACAGGCAGCCCCTTATGATGTATTCCTATCTGCTGACATGGCCTATCCTCAGCACCTTTTCAATGAAGGTGAAGCAGTAGATCTTCCTGAAGTGTACGCTAAAGGAGCATTAGTAGTATGGACGATGAATGCCTCGATTGCCCTTCATCCACCCGAGCAGGCATTGCTAGCAGAAGAAGTGGTTCATGTGGCTATCGCCCAGGAGCGAACCGCACCATATGGGAAAGCGGCGATGGCCTGGTTGCAACAGGCTTCCCTTGTCGAAAGCTTGCGACCAAAGTTAGTTTATGGAGAGAGTATTGCCCAGGTCAATTCTTTCATTACTTCGGGTGCTGTGCAGCTGGGGTTCACCGCACTATCGGTAGTCGAGTCACCGGCAATGCACGGCCAGGGACGTTACCAACTCTTGGACACCGCGTCTTACCAGCCGTTGGAACAGGGAATTATCATCACTACTTATGGGCAGGAGCATCACCCAAACGCCTCACAGCGCTTCTTCGATTTTGTCTTGAGTGAACAAGGGCAGTCGATACTGCAACGTTTTGGTTATTTTGCTCCGGAAAAAGATTTGAATCCATCCGATGCAAAGTGATTTTGGGATCACCCTGTTCCTTACTTTTCAGCTAGCCTTGGTTACTACCCTGGTGTTGTTGGTTGTCGGGCTACCCTTAGCGTATGGCTTATCTGCATGGCGCTCGCGCTGGAAGGCAGTAGTGGAAGCATTAGTGGCCATGCCCCTCGTATTGCCACCAACAGTGCTTGGCTTCTACCTATTGATCGCCTTTAGCCCTGAATCGCCTTTAGGTGCTTGGTTGAATACCTGCTGCGACCTACAGCTGGTGTTTTCCTTTCCTGGCCTGGTCATCGGTTCCGTTATTTACAGCCTGCCCTTTATGGTGCAGCCACTACAAGCGGGCTTCCAGCAATTACCGGCGCACCTTACAGAGGCTTCTCTTATGCTCGGAAAAACCCGCTGGACTACTTTTTGGCGGGTGCTGTTGCCTAATACTCGCGCACCTTTACTGACGGCCATTGTACTCACCTTTGCGCATACGGTCGGTGAATTTGGCGTGGTGCTAATGATCGGAGGAAATATCCCCGGCGAAACACGTGTCGCCTCCATCGCCATCTACGATGAAGTGGAAGCACTGCAATATGACGTAGCCAACCAATACGCCTTGGTCCTTTTTCTATTTGCCTTTCTGATCTTAGTGGGGGTAAATTGGACCAACAGTTATTACTTGAGAACAGGCCGCCTATGATTCAGTGTCGACTGGCGAAAGAATTGGACATGGCCCAGGGCCGCAGCACAATGGCGGTAGAACTGACCATTGAGCAAGGTGAACTGCTGGTCATCACCGGCCCTTCGGGGAGCGGGAAAACGACTTTCTTACGCCTCCTGGCAGGTTTGGAACGACCGGATGCAGGTTTTATCCTATGCGGGGATCAGCATTGGGTTGACACGAAGAAGAAAATCTGGGTTCGGCCGCAGACAAGGCCGGTGGGGATGGTTTTTCAAGACTACGCCCTGTTTCCCAATATGACGGTGCAGCAAAATCTTCGGTACGCATTACCGAAAGGAGCGCCCCAGGCCATTGTGACAGAATTGCTGGAAATTATGGAGTTGGAGGAGTTGCGTGATGCTTATCCAACGCGCTTATCTGGCGGGCAGCAACAGCGGGTGGCCTTGGCCCGCTCATTGGTGCGCAAGCCAAAGCTACTGCTGCTGGATGAGCCGCTATCGGCACTCGATCCAGCGATGCGCCGTCGCTTACAGAGCTACCTGCTGGATGTTCGACAACGCTATGACCTCACCGTATTATTGGTTAGCCATGATCAGCGAGAGGTCTACAAAATGGCCGACCGGGCGTTGTTGCTAGACCAAGGCCAAATGCAATTGCTCGATCTAACAGAACATGTGGCAACAAAGCAACCAGACCAGCAGGGCTTGCTTCTTTGGGGAGAGTTGCTGACCATTGAAGAACAAGGGCCAGGCTTCCGCGCTTGGGTGCTTATTGGCGAGAACAACATTAGTATACCCTTGCCTTTCGATCAGCTGCGTCAGCTGGAAATTGGGCAGCGGGTACTAGTGCAATTATTGCCTGATGGCCAGCCGCTTATTCTTCTCGATGAACCAGACCAGGCTTCAAGTTGACGAAGTTTTGATAAAACAGTATTTACCAATACAAGTGCTCATCCGGTCTCTGAGAAGCAATAAAAAGAGTGATTTTTGAATAAAATTGCTTTTCCCGGTAGGGTTTAAACCTTCTTAGTTGTTAGCAGTCCAAAGAGCAATGCCGCCCAATGGGTGGATGTTCTGTAAAGCCTGGCGTAATAGCCATTCCAACTTTACCTATTTGTTCAACTAATAACTTCCTACCCATGCTTACCGCTCCACCTCCCAACTGTGCAACGGGAACCTTGGCTCCGTATGTCCCCTCTGGCGGGGCCCCCTGGAACCGGGATCGTTTGCAACATTTGTATCGACGGATGGGCTTTAGTGCCGATCGAACCACCCTCGAAGCCGGACTCGGTGAAAGCCCAGCCGCACTAGTCGATCAGTTGATCGATGCCGCGATTGCCGCTCCCAATTTAGCTATCCCTGAATGGGCCGACTGGATCATTGACGACTACGAAGATTTCGGCGCGCAGAGCGGCGAACAAGTCGTAGAGTATGCCGTCATGTGGACCGAAGCCATGCTCAATCAGGGGGTCAAAGAAAACATGGTGCTCTATTGGCACAACCACTTCGTAACACGCTACGAAAACTACTTCTGCCCTTCCTACCTGGTTACTTATCACCAGATGTTGCAGGACTATGCCTTCGGCAATTTCCGAGACTTCCTCTACGAAATGGGTAAAACACCAGCCATGCTGTTGTTCCTTAACGGGGTACAGAATACTCGTTTCGAACCAAATGAAAATTATGCCAGAGAACTATACGAACTCTTTAGCTTAGGCCAGGACAATGGCTATACCCAACAAGACATTGTAGAAACAGCTCGCGCATTGACCGGCTGGAACGGCTTTGTGTCACTATGTGCACCGATCGCCTATGCTGAATTTTTCCACGACCCTGATGAGAAGACCATCTTTGGACAGACAGGGAACTGGAACTATGATGATGTTCATGAGCTCTTGTTTACCCATCGGGCAACAGAAATATCCGAGTTTATCTGCGGCAAATTGTACCGCCACTTCGTGCATCCAGAAATCAATGAAGAAATTGTGGCCGGCTTGGCACAAACCTTCCGCGACAGCAATTGGGAGTTGGCACCGGTATATCGCCAATTGTTCAAGAGCGAACACTTCTTCGATGAAAATGTGATGGGTGTTCGTATCAAGAGCCCCATGGATTTCTTCAACAGCTTCATCATAGAGACTGAATTGGAGGTAACGGAAGACTTTTTGAACGGCATCGTCTTTGCTGGGTACCAGTTGGGGCAAGGTGTCTTTAATCCGGTAGACGTGGCAGGCTGGCCTGGCGATCGGGACTGGGTCAACTCCAATACGCTGACCGGCCGCTGGCAATCTTTAGACTTCTTTCTTTTCACCGCTTTTCAAAACACCCCGGATATATTGGTGAGTCTGGCTATGGCGCTCAGCAACACGTCCAACGATCCGGCCTTGGTAACGCAGACTATTGTCGACTACTTCGTGCCGCGGGGACTACTAGCGCCGGAAGCCTATGATTCGGCTACGGCTGTATTTAAGTGGGAAGTGCCGCAAAACTATTATGACAACGGAGAATGGAACCTTTATTGGGATACCGCTCCTGCTCAGATCGCACTTTTGCTGCGCCATATCTCTCGCTTACCTGAATTCCAATTATCCTAAGCCTTGCTCTGTAGCATTACTGCTATCAAGCATTAAAACGCTGAATTATGTGTAACCACGACCATAAACCAACCAAAAAACAGCGCCGGGGTATTGCACTAGAGCATGGGCAGGCGCACACGCGTGACCACCAGTCCTGGAGCCGCCGCACTTTTATGCGGCAGATGGGCCTGGCTGGAACGGCTTCCTTTGTGCTCGGTAATATTCCAATGCAAGCTATCGCCGGCTCACCGCTGGCTATGGCATTGACCAACAATAATGAGGACCGGATCCTTGTCCTGATTCGCTTAAAAGGCGGTAATGATGGACTGAACACGATTATTCCGCTATTCGACTACGGCACTTACATCAATAATCGCCCCGATATTGCTATCCCTCAAAATGAGGTGATTGGCTTGAGCGATGCCTTGGGTATCCCTAGTACGATGGCTGCCCTTGATCCGATGTGGCAGGACGGCATGATGAAGGTGGTCAATAACGTAGGTTATCCGGATCACAACCTATCGCACTTCCGTTCAACAGATATTTGGGCTTCGGGAGTAGATGCCAATGAACAAGCTTCATCTGGCTGGATGGGCCGACTACTGGAACAAGAGTTTCCTGATTTCCTGACCGAACCACCAGAAACACCACCGGCGATCCAGATGGGTGGTGCCGGGAATATCGTTTTCGAGAATAGTGATGGCCTGGACATGTCGTTGAACGTAGCTAATCCAGAGCAGCTCTATGAAATTGCGCAAACGGGACAGCTTTACGATCCACTGGCGGTGCCTGAATGTCACTATGGGGAGCAGCTGAGTTACCTACGGGTGGTAGCGAATAATACCTTCCGCTATGCAGAGATCGTAGCAGACGCCTTTGCTGCCGGCGACAACGCCGTGGAATACCAAAACTTTGGCTTAGGCGAGCAATTGGCTTTGGTCGCCCGCCTGATACGCGGTGGCCTGGGCACCAGGCTCTACATGGTGACGCTCGACGGCTTCGATACACATGCTAATGAATCGAACCAGCACCC
>SPJK01023402.1_pt1 | contig 31538 bp, 24 predicted proteins | sample 3741771 | NCBI WGS metagenome assembly SPJK01 (sample SAMN10925997, study PRJNA522277) | cold seep metagenome | isolation source: Elba SIP-enriched marine methane seep metagenome, extraction at timepoint T2 | place: Italy: coast of Elba, Mediterranean Sea
AACTTGGCCTCCGTCCGGGCCGAGGATGGGCTCACCATTATCATCTACTAATCCAATAACTTCTTCTTGTTTTCGGCTATCGAAACGCAGATTGAAGTTGCCGTTGTAGCCGTAACGCTTACGGTATTGCACTGCAGCACCTACCCCCCAAGTGCCCCTTAAATATATGTCGCCGGTCAGGGTCAGGTTAAAATGATCACCTAGGGGAAAAAACCAGCCCACTTGTTTCAAGCCGAATCCCCACTGGTCGGAGTATTCGTAGTCGCGAGGAAAAATCAATCCTGTGCTACGCCCTGAAGACACCGGGAAAAAGCCAAACGGGAGCCACAAAGGCGTAGGGACTCCCATGATTTCCAAATTTGAAGGTCCAACAATCACGAGCTTATTAGGAACGACTTTTTGCCGCTTAGAGCGGATCAAAAAGTGCGGGTGGTCCGCCGTACAGGTGGTAAAGGTTGCATCTTGGCTATAAATCACATCATTGACGGTCGTATCGCCTAGTGGCCCACTAATAAACTTAGATTTTGACCCTCGGACAACGATATCCTGCTCTTCCGTGATGGCATCGTAGACGATCCCTTTTCTCGTCTCGAAATTGTACCGCATCCGATTGGCAGTGAAGGTGTTCTCTCCCTCTGTAAATTCAGGCAGGTTGTCCATCCTGCCAGTCGAATCATTGATCATCCCCTCGGCTGTCACCAGGTTTTGCGACCAGTCTAATTCTATATGGCCAGCTCGCAGAGTAATCGTCTGGTAAGAAACAAAGGCATCCCCGTAAAGGTGAATTTTCTCTTCTGCAGCATCAATAATCATGGAATCAGTCGCGTTATAGGTCACGCGTGCATCCAGAGAGTCTTTAGAGATCGGCACTCCTAAACTTACGCTAGTCGTAGAATCCTGAGAAGTGGTGTCAATTCCCAAAGACAAAAAACTCAACGAATCGGGTATCGGCGGTAGGGAATCGGTACTTGGTGGCACAGTGGGATCTTGGGCCCAGAGCCCGCAACTGACGACCAGTAAGAAAGTAGAAAAGAGTACCTTTGCCTTCAAGATCCCTATGTAATTGTTGTCAACATAAAATGACGCTGTACAGTCGTTCTCCAAAAACTAACCTTTCAGCCCAATGAGAAGCCTTTTACTGAGCATTGTTCTGTCAACGACCATTTCTTGTTTCTCGCCGCTCACTGCATCGGTTTTTAACATAACTTTAGCAACTGAGTGGTTGGGCAAATGTAACCTAAACCCTGGAAACACAGATAACCCCTCCCTGATAAAAACAATCGTAATCGACGCAGGTCATGGCGGGAAAGACCCCGGTTGCCTAGGTGGTCACTCACAAGAAAAGCACATTGCCCTAGCCATTGCACTTGATTTACGCGATAAGATTAACGCGCAGTTCCCCGACGTCCAGGTGATTATGACGCGCGACGAAGATGTTTTCATCCCTTTATATGAGCGAGCAGCGATTGCCAATCGGAATCAAGCTGATCTATTCATTTCCATCCATTGTAACTACATGCCAGGCAGCACAGCCACTCGGGGTTCAGAAACCTACGTCATGGGCTTGCATACCGCTGATCATAATCTAGAAGTGGCAAAGCGTGAAAATGAAGCCATCCTTTTAGAAGAAGACTACGAACAGAATTACGATTATGATCCAAATTCTCCGGAAGGGCATATTTTGCTGAGCATGTATCAGAATGCCCATCTCCAGCAGAGTATCCTCTTCGCTGAAAAAGTAGAGTATCACTTCAATGTGACCGCACAGCGCCGTAGTCGTGGTGTCAAACAAGCTGGGTTCGTAGTATTAAAGGAAACGGCCATGCCAAGTGTGCTAGTGGAAACGGGGTTTTTGAGTAGCCCATCGGAAGAAGCTTTCCTCCTTTCCGAGGAGGGGCAGAATCTAGCCGCTCATGCCATGCTTCAAGCATTCATTGAGTATAAGAATGAATTGGAAAATGGATATGCGCCGGCCACCAACCTCGCCGCTACATACGAGCCGCCAACAGCAAGTCCTATCACTTATGAACCAGCTCCTAGTGTCCCGCAATCGCAATCGCCACCAGCAACAGCACCTGTGGTTTATCAAACCGCACCGGCACCAACATTAGCCAGTCAGCAAGTGAATGAAACTCGTTATTCGCCCAACCCTACTCCACCACCATCGGCTACTGTACAACCAGAGCGCGTGATTGTTCCGCGCTCCGGGCAAACTGTTGCTACAACTACCCGGCCGGCCACCGGCCAGGACCGAGCTAACCTTCCCGCTCCTCGTCAAGCTCAAAATATCTCCTTTGCGGTACAACTTGCTGCTGCACCACAACCACTAGACACTTCTCAACCCGTTTGGCGAAATTTGGGCTATTTGATTGAAGTTGTGCAGGAAGATCAAATGTATAAGTACCAGGCGCGAAATCTGCGTAGCATCGAACAAGCCTTTGAGGCCCGTCTGTTTATGCAGAACCGAGGGTTCCTAGATGCCTTTATTGTAGCTTACCAAAGTGGTGATCGGATCCCGCTAGAAGAAGCCAAGCGTCAACTTGGCTTGGAGTAATTAACCATAGCAACTACCTCACTTATCGATTTTTTTGGTGAATTCAGCCATCTCAGACAACGATGTCTGTGATGATGCTGTTAATTCGTAGTGTATCTAAACCCACTAGTCGGTCGCATCGGCAAAATAAGCTACCTTTGCGAACCGAAAATTAAACATCGACCATGTCTAAAGAAGTTCGTATCGGTATTTTGGCGCTGGTTTCTGTCGCACTATCCCTTTGGGGCATTAAGTTCATCCAGGGTCAAAATATACTATCTCGTTCCTCTGTTTACTATGCCTATTTTTCTAATGTAGGTGGTATTCAGATCGGTACTCCGGTTCAAATTAGTGGCGTAACCGTTGGTTCTGTAGCCGATATCGAACTAGGCATTGAAGATCGCCGGGTTCGTTTGACCTTGGATCTGGAAAGAGATATTCCGCTTCCAAAAGATGCCGCAGCTGTATTGGCTACCACCAGCGTCTTGGGCGATAAGGCTATAATTCTTCACTATGACAAGCCTTGTAGCGGAGATGCCGATTGTGCACAAAGTGGAGACACCCTCGAAGGCCGTACACAAGGCATGATCGAATCGATTCTTGGCGAAGGCGGGCTCGATGCAGCGGTTAACACGCTACAAACAGGCCTTCAAGATATTCTGGATACGCTTAATCAGGAGTTGTTGGGCAAGGACTCGGATTCACCTGTAGCAACTACGGCCAGAGACTTGCAGGGTACCATGGCTAACCTCCGGCAAGCTACCGATCGCGCCAACCTCTTGTTACAACGTTCCTCCCCTGCTCTTGAGCAGTCACTAGCCAGTGTCAATGAACTAACTGGTACGCTCGCCGAACAAAAGGAAAGCCTGGCCAGTATATTGAGCAATGCAGATAGTTTGAGCCAGCAGATGGTTGATGCTCAACTTGATGATGCCATCGAGCAGATCAAATCTACCATCACTGAATTGAATAACACCCTGGCCACGACCAATACCGCCATGGGAGGCGTTTCAGATGTTGTTGGGTCTATTAAAGAAGGAAACGGAACGCTAGGTCGCCTGGTGAACGATGAAGAGCTCTACAACAAGTTGGTGACTTTGTCGACACAACTGGATTCTCTTTTTGGGGATTTTCAAGAACGCCCCTACCGCTACATTCCGCTCAAAAGCAGAAACCGAATCAACCGGTACGACCGCAAAGATGATCGGGAGGAGGATAATTCCGGCGGGGAATAATTCTATTCCGTCCTACCGATAAATTTAAAATACTCCCAAAGGCCGAAGTACGCAGCGCATACTTCGGCCTTTTCTACTTTAAACAAGGATGACAACACAGGGAGCAGGTGTTTCTCCATTCGGACATGGTGGCCACTCATGTGGTTTCGAAACCACTTGTGATCGGAGTGGTGAAAGTCAACTACCGCAATGAGCCCACCTGGCTTTAGGTCCGTCTTTGCCTGCTCTAACAAGTCTTGCCATTGGGGATTGATCATAGTCAATGAATACGAAAAGAGAATGGCATCCAATTTCCCAGTCCAGCTGTAATACTCCTTTTGGTATGGGCGCTCTAAGAACCGAACGCGCTCATTAGTAGCTAACCTAGCTCTTGCTAATGTCAGCATATCTGAAGAAACATCCATACCGGTCAAGCTAGCATTTGGGTAGCGTTGTGCCAAGAGTTTTGTGTTCCAACCAGTGCCACATCCTATTTCAAGGAGATGAAACGCATCCCCTGTGGCAACCGGCAAATCTTCGACGATCGCCTGTCGTCCGAACAGGAAGCTCCAGCGCGTTAAATCGTAAATCTTCGACTGAAATTGATAGTACGATCTAATCGATTGGACCTGCTGTTCATTCCCTTTGTTTCCCATCTCCATAATCATCAATCATTTTACCACGCCCAGATATACGCTGGCGTAGGTTCCAACTCGGTCAGCCTGATGTATTGCCGCTAAGGTTTCTTGTGGTACAAACTCCACCGCCTCCAGAACGAAGTCTGGGAAAAATGTAATTCGCTCCGCGGCGGACCGCAGGAGCACCTTTGTCCCTGCTTGACTATTGGTCAAAATAGCCCGCCATTCTGCCTCAAGCGCTGCCCGGTTGTTTTCGGCCAGCCAGTCCTGATGATCCAGCAAAACGTAATGACTATATACTCCAGGGTTTTGCTCGAGAAATTCCTGCAAGGTGCAGGTGTATTGCTGAATCTTCGCCTGCTGCTCCTTCAAGGTGTCAAAATGCTTTGTGCGCAGATATTCTGGACAGCAATCTTGATCATAGCCCCCTTGCCAGTACAACCGCCAGAAGTAATTGTCGCGCATCAGGTGTTGCGTAAAGACACCTCTCAAGCATTCCTTCAAAAAACCAGTTGCGCCCTCTTCGTACTGATTTTGAAAAAGCTCCTGCTGACTCCGTGGCACACCAATGAGGCACATCACTAAATGCCGGTTGACTGCCCAGTGGATCAATTGATTAATCAAGCGTGGCTCCAATTCCTGATAACGAGCTTGCTGTTGCTCAAGTGTGTCAGAAGAAAATACAGCGTCAATTTGCTTAGCGATCCCCGGGCGTGCTTTAAAGTATTGGAAGATCATCCAGGCTAGTGCTCCAGAAGTTCCGTAGTAGTAGAAGGACTTCCGTACTCCTTTTCCGTTAAAGTAATGGCGATTTCGGTCCCAAAAAGCCTGGGCATAGGCAGGGAGTTCCGGGCGCAAGTGGTCCCGGTAGAGTTGATTAAAGGAAAGGTGAAAGCCCTTGCTAAATAATTGAGAGAAGGTTGATTGGTCCAAGCTTCGAAATCCGGCTCTCTTTAACTCAAGCACCGCGTTTTGGCGAGGATTCATATCCACGCAGTGAATTTCTTCCGGATGATCCAGTAGGTAGTCCAATGCATTGCAGCCCGCGCTGGTGATCATCACAATTTTACTGGAGCTGTCCAACTCCATTAGCGTTCGATCACAGCGTGGATCTTCCCAGCAGGTATTATAAATCAGTTTGTTGTGGTGAACGCGATCGAAGACCCAATCGCGGATGAAGCTTGTATATTTCACAGCCTACTGGTGGTTTGGTGATGCGATCCTGCTAAAGTAGACCATCACCAACCTTCACCTAGCAAGCTTTACTTTATGAAATAGCTAAGTTTCCGTAAAATAGATGTTAGCTGTATTAACTAAAGATTATCCAAGAGCAGCCAGGTACTCATAAATATCGGTTTGAGCCCGGTAGAAGTCGTCTCCCTTTTTAGGCTTCCGATAAATGTTATCCTGCGCTTCGTTAATAATTCTAGCTTTCGAATTGTCCCGCCATTGTAGTTCCATGATATGCATTAGTTCTTTTCGAACATCTTCATCATAGATCGGCATGGCCACTTCCACTCTTCGAAATAGATTCCGGCTCATCCAATCGGCCGATGCGGTGTATATCTTTTCTTTGCCTTTATTACAAAATACTAGCACACGAGCGTGTTCTAAGAATCGGTCAAGAATACTAATCACTTCGATATTTTCACTCACCCCTTCTACTCCTGGCACTAAGGAGCAAATTCCTCGGACGATCAATCGAATCTTCACTCCGGCCTGGCTTGCTTCATAAAGCTTCTCCACCATTCCTCTTTCCTCGAGACTATTCATTTTCAAGAAGCACCAGGCCGGCTTGCCGGCTTTAGCTTGCTCAATTTCCTTATCGAGCAAGCTGAGCAATTGTTGGCGCAAAGTAAATGGCGCAACAAGCAAGTGCTTGCACTTCGGCATAATTAAGCGCCCAGCCAGCAACTCAAATACCTGGCGTACGTCCTTTGTCAAGCGTTCATCAGTGGTGAATAATGCGTGATCGGCATACAAACGGGCCGTTTTTTCATTAAAATTACCTGTCCCCAGGTAAGCGTAGTTCACTCCTGAACCTTCGATCAAAAGCAACTTGGTATGTACTTTGATCCCAGGGTAACTGTATTTGACTGTAGCTCCAGCTTTCGACAATTCGGTACCCCAATATAGATTTGACGCTTCATCAAATCGAGCTTTCGCCTCCACAAAAACTTCCACTTCCTTCCCGTTCTTTAACGCTAGCAACAAGCCTTCCATAACTGCCGACTTCGCAGCTACACGATACAGCGTAATTCGCAAGCGTTCGACCGTTTTATCCACTGCTGCCTCCCGAATGAGCTGCGGAACGTAGTCGTACTGTTGATATGGAAAGTGTAGCATAAAATCTTGCGCTCGCATAGTTTCCATGATCGATCCAGCCCGCTTTAGTACGGGATGTTCCATCGGTGGAAGTTTCTCATCGTGTAAGGAGGCCTCATTTAGCGGATCAGGGAATCCAAAGAAATCATTGAAATTGTGGTAGCGGCCTCCTGGGATAAGGTCATATTTGGATAAGGACAACGCCTTGCGCAAAGCACTAAGAAATTCAGACGGCATGCGCTGATCGTATAAGAATCGGGTAGGCAAGCCCACCTGGCGTTCATCAAGCGATGTCCTGATCTTCTCCACCAGGTCTCCATCGTATTCATTATCGATATACAATTCCGCGTCTCGTGACAACTTAACAGAGTACGCACGCACGTTCTCGCGGTCCAATAGCTCTGGCAAGCCAATGCGCATTAAGTCATCCAGGTAAATGATAAAGTGACTTCCTTTTTCTCCTGAAGGGAGTTCGATAAACCTTGGCAAGTCATCACTTGGAATATTTACTACGGTGAAGCCAGTGGTCTCCTCGTCCGGGATGACGAAATACAAGCCCTTGTTATCAAGAAAGGGTGGCTCCTCATTGATACTAAAGTGAGAAATCGTCAGCAATGGCTGCACCTTTTCGTTGAAGTACTTTCTAGCAAATTCCAATTGCTTAGCAGAACAACGATCTCTCGCCACCAAATAGACCCCCTTCCCCTGTAGTCCGGGGATAATCTGATCGCGAAATACCTTACCAAACATTTCCTGCTGGCGGGTGACCATACTGCGTATTGCCTTTAGCTCCTTTTTGGGCTTTATATCCAGCAATTCCTTTCGGTCTTTCTTCTTGAGTTCCTTAAACGAGCGTAAAGACGCTACCCGGACACGGAAGAACTCATCAAGATTAGAGCTATAAATTGCTAGGAATTTAATCCGTTCATACAAAGGAACAGATTCATCCATAGCTTCCTGCAGCACTCTATAATTGAATCCTAGCCAACTAATATCTCTACCTATGTATGGTGCACTCATAAGGTTATTTTTCATCCGAGTTTTTTCAATCACCGCTTTTCAACGCTGTCCGGTGATAACCAACAGTCCTTCAATAATTTCCGGGCAAGTTATCTATTAACCCAATATTAATTATTAATCAAACATTAACAATCTATTACCTAAATGTAAATAGACGTGGTATTTTTACATAGAGGAAACATATTCTACACTCAACTTTCCAATCATTATGAAGGTCATACGTTTACACTTGCTGGTCGTTTGCTTACTGGCAAGCGCCGCTACTCTAATGGCCCAAGTCACAACATCTACGATCACTGGTAAAGTGGTAGACGATGCTGGCGAGGGTCTAATCGCTGCTACAGTCGTTGCAGTAAACCAGTCGACCGGAACCCAGTATGGGACTACCACACGCGAAGATGGTCGATTTACATTACCGAATCTTCGCATCGGTGGTCCTTACACCGTCACGGCAACCTACATCGGTTACAATGATGATGCACAAGAAGGCATCTACCTGGCCTTGGGGCAGGTAGCCCGTCTCGACTTTGCGCTGGCTTCAGGCGTAGCCTTAGACGAGGTGGTCGTTGTCGGCACCACCGACCCAACCGTTAATCGAGATCGAACCGGTGTCGCTACCCTGATTGGTCGCAATGAATTGACCCGCTTGCCGACGATCAGTCGTTCTGCTTCCGACTTTACGCGTTTGACACCGTCTTCAGACGGTAACAGTTTTGCTGGTCGTAACGACCAGTTCAATAACTTCAGCCTGGACGGATCAATTTTCAACAATCCATTCGGGCTTGATGCGGCTACACCTGGTGGCCAAACCGACGCACAACCTATTTCCCTAGATGCGATCGACCAAATCCAGGTGAACATCGCTCCCTACGATGTCACCCAGGCTGGGTTTACCGGAGCATCTGTAAATGCGGTCACAAAAAGCGGCACCAACGAATTTCACGGCACCGTATTTGGCTTCTACCGTAACCAAGACCTGACCGGCTCGAAGATCGCCGGCGACGATATTTTTGTACCAGAGTTGAATCAGCTGCAAGCTGGGTTTAGCCTGGGCGGACCAATTATCAAAGACAAGCTCTTCTTCTTCGTCAATGCTGAGATCGAGCGACGCGAAGACTTGGGCTCAAACTTTCTGGCTAGCCGACCAGGTATTTCGGGAGAACAGGTCTCCCGCGTAGAAGCAAGCGATCTGGAGCTAGTTTCTAACGCTCTACGGACCCGATTCGGATATGACACAGGCCCTTACGAAGGCTTCCTATTCGATCAGGATAATCAAAAAGGGATCGTTAAACTCGACTGGAATATCAGTCGAAACCATACCCTTACCGCTACCTACAACTTCCTGGATGCCCTGAAGCAGAAACCAGCGCACCCATTTGCTTTGGGTCGTCGTGGACCGGATGCTACAACGCTACAGTTCCAGAATTCTGGTTACCAGATCAACAATGTCATCCACTCTGGCATTATCGAATACCGGGCTCTTTTTAGCGATCGCATTTCAAATAACTTCCAGGCAGGCTACACCGCCTTCCGCGACTCTCGCGATCCATTTAGCACACCATTCCCTTCGATTTTGATCCAACGGGATGGTTCGAACTACATCGTTGCTGGTCACGAGCCATTCTCGGTGAATAACCGGCTCGATCAAGATGTCTATCAGGTAACGAACAACTTGAGCATCTTCCTGAATAAGCACACCCTTACGGTAGGTGCGAGTTTAGAGCGCTTCGAGTTTGACAACAGCTTTAATCTAGGCTTCTACGACGGCGCCTTTGGGCCATTCTTGCCTGGTGCCTCCAGCCCACAGGCCTTTGTCGATAGCGTAGAGGCTGGTGCATTGGATGCGGCCGTAGCTGCTGCCCAATCAACCTTTGATGCACTTAGCGGAGCAGGCGAAGGGTATGATGGCACCGGTTGGAGCTTGGCCGAGACGAATGTTGGTCAGTTCGCCTTCTACATCCAGGATGAAATTGATGTTTCCGATCAATTCAAACTGACACTTGGTATTCGGATGGATATGCCTTTGTATTTTGATACGCAGGATAAGATTCAGGAAAATCTAGATCGACAATGTTGCTACGATCCATCGATCGAGTATTTCGATGAAAATGGGGAGAGCGTTTTCTTTGACCATCTGGAATTACCAGATAACACCCCACTCTTCTCGCCAAGAGTTGGTTTCAATTACGACCTTACCGGTGATCAAACCCGCATTCTGCGTGGCGGATCGGGTCTATTTACCGGCCGTTTCCCATTTGTATGGGTCGGCAACCATGTAGCTAACCCGAATTTCTTCTTCTATACGGTTACTCGCCCTGACTTCCAGTTCCCACAGGTTTGGCGGAGCAACCTTGGTTACGACCACAAAGTGAACGGCTGGACCATCTCTGCTGATGTTGTTTACACGAATGACCTCAACGCCATGATGGTGCGTAACTATGGCTTGAAGTTGCCAACTGACAAATTGAACGGCGTAGATAATCGCGAGATATATGCTGCCGGCGACCGCGCTACCGTATTTGGCGGAGCTACCAATGCTTATGTCTTTACGAATACCGACGAAGGTCGGTCGATCAATGCCTCATTGGAAATTCGCAAGACCTGGCAGAGTGGTTGGTTCGCAAGCCTTGGTTACAACTTCCTGGATGCACAAGATGCAAGCTCTATTGAAGCAGAAATTTCAAGCGATGCTTACGAACGTAATCCGGCTTTGGGCCATGTCAATCAAGCTCGTCTAACACCTTCCTTGTATGGTAATCGCCACCGTATTGTTGGTAGTGCTCACAAACGCTTCACCTACGGTTCCGGTCGTTTAGCGACTACCGTTGCCCTGTTCATGGAGTACGCACAGGGAGGTCGTTTCTCCTACACTTACTCAGGAGATATCAACAATGATGGTTCTGTGTTGAACGACTTGATCTACATTCCTACTTCTGGTGAACTAGGGCAGATGACCTTTACTGGGGATGCCACCGAACAACAAGCTCAGCGCGATGCTTTGGAAGCCTACATCCAGCAGGATGATTACCTAAGTGCAAATCGGGGTGGTTATGCAGAGAAATATGATATTCTCAGTCCTTGGTATAACCATTGGGATATTCGCGTACTACAAGACTTCATTCTCCCTAATGAAAACATCATCCAATTCAGCTTGGACATGTTGAATATTGGTAATTTCATTAGCAGCGATTGGGGGGTACGTCAGTTCCCAACGAATCCACAACCGATCGGTGTTTCAGTAACCGACGGCGACCCCACCTATTCATTTGATACTGGATTGCAAAGCACATTCACCAACGACCCTGGCCTGCTATCACGTTGGCAGTTGCAAGTTGGTCTACGGTATATCTTCTAAGTTTTCGACATAGCAGGATAGCTCATCAAAAGCCCCGTTCAATCGTAATTGAACGGGGCTTCTTTTGCGTCCTAAATATACTGCAGTTTCCTAAGCTAGGAGGCTGGCTCCCTTTCAGGAGGAACAGATGTTTTCAAATATTTTCCGATGAACCGCAAGATCTCTTTCTTCACCAGTTCGCGGGTATTGTAGAAAACTTCATAAGGCTCAATGGCTTCAAACTGATTGGCTTCAGGATCTGGCACTTCGAAATGAAAGTAATGCGTTGCACTTATATCCATGGGCTGAAATCTCTTAGCGTGCTCGCAAAGCGTGATAACAAAATCGAAGTGTTGTGAGGAATAATGAGAGACATCCTTCGATTCAGCTTGGCTGATATCAATGTTGTCTTCCTTCATAATATGTATGGCCAATGGATGCACTCCTTTAGCCGTTAAGCCAGCACTATGAACATCGACTTCTTCCGTTGCGAAGTAATTCAAATAGGCTTCAGCCATCTGGCTTCGACAAGCGTTTCCAGTGCAGAGCACCAAAATTCTTTTCATGAAAAGGCGGTGTAGTCTGTATTGACTACAAAGTTAACATATAATTTACATTGAACAAGGCCTTTTTTTACACACTAGAAGGTGGGGCAACCAATGCCTCTACCATCAATACCTGAGCCTTGGCCAAAAGCAAATGAAAAGGTTAGTCCACCAAAGAAGTACCAGTCATCAAATTCGCCGCCACGGCGATATAAGACGTCTTCTACTTCCGGGTCTTTAATATTGGGATTGCTCAACTGAGCAGCCAATGACCCATTGCCTTCCAAAATATCCAGATAATTGAGATCTACATTGGATACATCATCCAAATAATCGGTGAACGTTTTCCGGATACCCAACTCCACACCAATGGTAATGCGTTCCTTGAAGATGAACTTCAAGCCACCGCCGCCGGGAATCGAGAATTGGGTAAGCGAATAGGGTTCGCCATAACCGTCCAGCCCCTGACCTTCTGTACCAAGTGGCTGTAATTCGATGTAATTTCCGTCGAACTCCGCTTCAGGGTTGAAGCGGAACAAAGCGCCTCCAGCAAAAATATAGGGGACGAATTGCATCCGGGAAGGGTCACCTAAACGGAACATATTCCATTCGGCAGTCAGCGCCAATTCAGTAATGTTTGAACGAAAATTCAGGTTTCGGTCGGTGCGGTCGTTACTGACACCATCTCTTGCACTTACGCGACCGAGGTTAAGGCCTAGTCGTAAGGAGATCGGGCGAACAGGATTGAGGCGGAGAAAAATACCGCCGCCTGGTGAAAGTTCGTTGGGATAAAGTCCAACTTCTGTGGGCGAGAGGTCACCAGTATACAAGGTAGTACCTCCCCACAAGCCAAGCTCTAAGTTTTGGGATTGTGCGGCTGAAACAGCCAGCAGCATGGCGATCGTTAAGATTTTGCGCATGGGACGAATTGATTTGCAGTTTACAATGGTATCAACGATAGGTTGTTACCTATTCTTATTTAGGGGTTACATTATTATCGCAAAATCGGCGTTGGAGCAAACAGGTATTTGACTATGCAGGGTGCAATATCAGAAAGGGATAGCTAAAATTACTGCTTTATCTTTGAACTATCAAAAAAGGCAAAATGTTTTCCGGATGGCGAAAACAATGACTAGCATTGGCCGTTAAGAAGCGAATGCCGTAACACTCGAATTAGCAGCGCATGGATCAACCACAACCTGAGGAGCAAGAAGCAAAGCCAAAACTTAGTCGTGAACGACTACAACATGCCCTAAAGATATACCAGTACGTACTACCTTTTAAGTGGCCATTTATCGGTGGTATGCTCACCTTGTCACTGGGCAGTGTGCTCTTCCTGGTGATCATGAAGGTGCCTGGTGAGTTATTCAACATCATTAACGGCAATTCAGCCTATCAGGTCACTATCGACCAGCTATTCGTAGTGGTAATCCTCCTATTGATTATCCAAGGGGTCTTTTCCTATCTGCGAGTGCAACTCTTTGCCGTGGTAAGTGAAAAAAGCATGGCCCTTCTACGTACTGATCTCTACCAAAAGCTTGTGGGCCTGGGTATTCCGTTCTTCGAACAGCGGCGTGTGGGGGAGTTAACCAGCCGAATCACCAATGACGTAACCCAGGTTCAGCAGGTGGTCAGCGTTACTCTAGCCGAGTTCCTCCGCCAAGTGATTATCCTTCTGGGGGGCATCGGGATCATTGTTTTCACCATGCCTAGACTAGCGCTAACTATGTTGGCCACCTTCCCCGTAGTCGTGGTGGCGGCCATGTTCTTTGGCCGCTATATTCGCAGGCTGATGAAAGAACGGCAGGACAAACTGGCCGAAACAAATGTAGTGGTCGAGGAGACCATGCAGACCATTCAAACCGTCAAGGCCTACACCAATGAATGGTTTGAGCTGGGCAGATATACCAAAAGCCTCAAGGAAGCGGTTTCCATCGCTTTGCGCGCTGCGAGGATGCGTGGATTGTTTGCCTCTTTTATTATTGTGGTCATGTTCGGGGCATTGTTTTTTATCATGTGGCGGGCTGCCTTAATGGTGCAATCTGGTGTGTTAGCCGAAGGTGATTTAGTCAACTTTGTCGTTTTTACCGGCATTGTGGGAGCAGCAATTGCCAGTTTAGGTAGTTTTTATACCCAATTGGTAGCAGGCATTGGGGCAACCGAGCGCATCTTCGAAATCTTAGATGAAGCTTCTGAGGTCCCTGTTGAGGATGGACAGCCGGAAACTTCGATCAGCATCAATGGGAAGATTGATTATCAGCAGGTAAATTTTGCCTACCCAACTCGTACGGATGTACAAGTTCTGAACAATATATCTTTTAGTATCGCCCCTGGCAAAAAGGTGGCCCTTGTCGGTAGCAGTGGTAGTGGCAAATCGACCATAGTCGCTTTGTTACAACGGTTTTATCCGATTAGCGAAGGCACTATACTCGTCGACGATCGGCCCATTGATAGCCTGAACCTCACTGCTTACCGGAAAAACATTGCCATTGTCCCTCAAGAAGTCTTGTTATTCGGCGGCACGATCTTAGAGAACATCCGATATGGCCGGCCATCCGCTAGCAATGAAGATGTCGTGGAAGCTGCTAAACAAGCCAATGCTTGGGAGTTTATTCAGTCCTTCCCTGATGGTTTGGAAACATTGGTTGGGGAACGTGGCGTGAAATTATCCGGTGGCCAAAGACAACGAATTGCCATTGCACGAGCTATCTTAAAAGACCCGGCCATCCTCTTGCTGGACGAGGCCACCTCCAGCCTTGATGCCGAAAGTGAACGCCTGGTGCAGGAAGCACTTAACCAGTTGATGGAAGGCCGAACAAGCATCATAATTGCCCACCGACTAAGTACGATCAGAGATGTCGATCAAATCTATGTACTGGAAGAGGGGCATATTGTAGAGCAGGGTACGCACGAGACTTTATCAGCTATCCCGGAAGGAACTTACAATACCTTGGCTAAATTACAGTTCGAAAGCGTCGAATAATGCGACAGTTACCTTCTTACTGGCCAGGGGTCGCAGCTCTGCTTCTCTTTGGGTCGATCACTTTTATCGCCGTCGAGTTGCAGTACCTTGGAGCGTATTTGTATCCCAATCGGCTTCTATGGTGGTCGCTGCCGATCGGCCTGTTTTTTGCCGGGATACTTTACTATTTCTTGCGCAAAGAAATTCCGCAAAAGATCGGCCAACAGGTTCGAGCTGTGGTAGCCATTGTTTTTGGAACGTTGATGGTGTGTCCATGGTTGCTCAGCTGGACTAATCGCCAATTTGATTTCTCCGAACCCAGCAGGCAAGTGGCTATTCTTGAAAAAGAAGAAGGGCGGTACAGCAGTCGATTTGGACAAACCCATCAACAACTAGTCGCCGACCACTACCTATTATTTTTCTACCTCGACAATGACTTGTATCGCTTTCGTTCAGGGGATGCTCATTTCGAAGGGCTTTCGAAAGGTGACACCATACAGATACCGATTAAATCGGGGGCATGGGGTTTCCGTTGGATTAAGTTCGATTGACCACTCGACCATAAATTCCAACTTGCCTTATTACTTTTGCTCCTAATGCACCAACCAAACGTACTTTGATCCAAACCAACGTAGACCTTTCTTTACTCAATTCATTCGGCGTTTCCGCTCTCGCTACCTCTTTTGCGGCTATTCACGAGGCGGCAGACATCACTACCGTGTTGGAGCGCGCTGAGCAGCCTCCTGCTTTAATACTGGGAGGAGGAAGCAACATCTTGTTGTTGGGTGACATTCACGGCTTAGTGCTCCAGAATAAGATAAATCAGCTGAGGATAATCGAGGAGTCCGACACATCGGTCATTGTGCAGGTTGGAGGCGGTATGAATTGGCATGACTTCGTCCTATGGACGCTGAGCCAGGGTTATGGTGGAATAGAGAACCTGGCCTTGATCCCCGGCACTGTAGGGGCTGCTCCTATGCAAAATATTGGAGCCTACGGCGTTGAATTACAGGATGTTTTCGTCCGCTTATCCGCATTCGACCTCCACCACGGCAAAGAAAGGATATTTGAGCACGCTGATTGTCTATTTGGTTATCGGACCAGCATATTTAAAACCGAGCCCAACAAGGGGAAATTCTTTCTGACTTCAGTTGCCGTGCGGCTAACCAAAAGAAATCATCGGCTTCGTACAGACTACGGAGCCATTCAATCGGTTTTACAGCAGCAGAAAGTCACCAACTCCTCCCCTGCCGATATTGCCGCAGCAGTCATTGAAATTAGACGTTCGAAACTTCCCGATTGGCAACAGCTGGGAAATGCTGGTAGTTTCTTTAAGAACCCCGTGATTCCTACTACAGAGGCAGAACAACTTTTAGAGCAATTTCCCGATATGCCGCATTATCCAACAGGTGAAGATCTTACCAAATTACCGGCAGCATGGCTGATCGACCAATGCGGCTGGAAAGGGAAAAGAGACGGGGCGGTAGGCTGCTACCACCGGCAGGCACTGGTGATCGTCAACCATGGAGGAGCAAGCGGTAAAGAAATCCTTTCTTTTAGTCAAGGTATTCAAGACAGTGTCGAAGAGCGATTTGGCATTCGATTGGAACGCGAAGTAAATGCGATAGGGTCGATTAACGAATAACTACTTTCTCAAGGAATTCCTCTCCCAGCTCTTCGTTAAGCATCTTCAATATTTTATCCGTGCCCATACTCAATTCGTGACGAAGCGGTGCAGAAGACAGGTTGACGTAGAGCGTTTTGCGATGGAGTCGTAGTTCTGAGGTGTGTTGGTTAATAGAAGGTCCCATTACTTTTGGCCACAGGGCGCGCAATCGGGCCTGATGGTATCGGCCCTTGAGCTTATACACGTCCAGCATTGCCTTGAGTGCATCTCCAAGATTTGTTTGATTGTAATCGCTCATATCAAGGCTTCTATTTGTCCATCAATTACTTGAAACATCGCACGAGGAATTTCTTGTTGATCAAGGAGACGCTGTATCCGGCTGGAGTCCGTATCTGACAAAAACACCTGCCCAAAATCATCGGTCAGAATGTACTGAACCAGCTGCCCTACCCTATTCGGGTCCAATTTATCAAAGATATCATCCAGTAGCAAGATCGGAGACATTGACTTCTCTGTACGTAGAAATTGATACTGTCCGAGTTTAAGCGCTAATACAAAGGTCTTCAATTGCCCCTGTGAGCCGATCCGTTTGAGTGGTTGCTCGTTCAAGCTAAACACCAATTCGTCCTTATGCACACCAACCGTTGTGCGTTCCAGGATCCTGTCCTTTTCTCTGCTATCTTGTAATAGTTGTAGCAAGTTTGCATCGGTAAGCTGTGAACGATAGCGAAGCCCCACTTCCTCCTTGCCCCCGGAAATAGCTGAATACGCTTCTCGCCAGACTGGTTCAAAACGGTTTACAAAGTCTTGTCGGGCAGTAAATATCAATGAGGCTGCTTCAGCTAACTGTCGGTCATATACTAACAATAGATCTTCCTCCAGTTTGCGGCCATCTGCTTGTTTCAATAACGCATTCCGCTGCTTTAGCAATTGGTTGTACTTGATCAAGGCCCTAAGGTACGCCCCATCAGACTGTGATAATGTATTATTGATCAGTCGACGCCGTACTTCACTACCTTCAGTAACCAGCGCCGTGTCATCTGGTGCAATGATCACCACTGGAAATCGCCCTACATGCTCTGATAGTTTATCATAGACTACCCGATCTCGCTCAATGTCCTTTCGTTTCCCAGGCTCCACTTTGATCACTAGTCGTTCCAGCACATCTTGTCGCAGCAAGTCTCCCTCCAGGCGAAAAAAGCTTTCATTATTAAGCACTAAATATCGATCCCGGGTACCGAAATAACTCTTCCCAACACATAGGTAATAGATGGCATCCAGCAAATTCGTTTTACCCATGCCGTTTGCTCCCACCAAGCAGTTCAGGTGGGGGTTCAAGGATAATTCCTGCTCCCGGTAATTCTTAAAATGAACGAGTTTGATTCGTTGGAGATACAATGCAATAAAGGTTTGTGGCAAAGGTAATGCGATTATCCTTGGCATGAGTTGCTTGGCCAAAACAGGAAAAATCATTTTCTTTGCCCCTCTTGAAAACCCACTGGTTCTGGATTTGTTAAAAAGGCAGGAAGAATACAAAAGTGTTCTCTGTTTTTGTCTTATCTTCAAGAGCAACAGCCATTTTGAACCGCGAAAATTCGCTATATGGATACAGTAGCTAAGAATAAGAAACGAACGACTCGCAAGAAAAAGCCTTCATACAGCAAGGAGCAATACCTGGAATGGTATGAATTGATGCTTCGCATCCGGCGCTTTGAAGAGCGTGCCCTGATGGCTTATGGTCAGCAAAAGGTCCGGGGTTTCTGTCACGTATACATTGGCCAGGAAGCTATCACCGCAGGCATGGAGTCGGCTTTGATCGAGGGCGACGGTATTGTGACGGCCTATCGTCAACACGGCACGGCTATTGGCCGCGGGGTAGGTACCAAGGAAGCCATGGCAGAACTGTTTGGCAAATCTACTGGTATCAATAAGGGCAAAGGTGGTTCTATGCACTTCTTCAGTGCAAAAGACAAGTATTTTGGCGGAAACGGGATCGTCGGCGCACAGATTCCAATTGGTACGGGCATTGCCTTCGCGGAAAAATATAAAGGCACCAACAACCTTTGCGTCACTATGTTTGGTGATGGCGCTGCTCGCCAAGGGGCACTCCATGAGTCCTTCAATATGGCGATGGCCTGGAAAATACCTGTGCTCTATATCTGTGAGAACAATGGGTATGCGATGGGTACTTCGGTAGAGCGAACCAGTAATGTTGATGAACTCTGGAAACTTGGTTTGTCATACGACATGCCTAGCGAATCCATCGATGGCATGAGTCCGGAAGCCGTACATGAAGGAATTTCCAGAGCCGCTGAACACATTCGTGCGGGGAAAGGTCCTTACTATCTGGAAATCCGTACTTATCGATATAAAGGACACTCCGTTTCTGACCCGGCTAAATACCGGACAAAGGACGAAGTGAAAGAATACCAGGATCGGGACCCAGTCAAAATGACTGAAAAGAAGATTCTGGATAACAAATTGGCTACGGTAGAAGAAATTGACGCGATCAAGAATGCGATCAAGCAGGAAATTGGCGAAGCATACAAATTTGCTGATGAAAGCCCGTATCCTGATCCTTCTGAGTTATACACGGACAATTACATCCAGGAGGACTATCCGTACTTGACGTAAAGTGCTTACAACTTGTAGGAAAAAAGCGGCGAACCACTAGGTGTCGCCGCTTTTTTTATGCTGTCTAATCGGGAGTATAAAACTTTATTTATCTTTGCGGGGCTTTTGTAGCAGCCTTCTAAATTAAACAAGCAAAAAGCGCAATGGCAACGAGAAAGCAGAAGAAAAAGCAAGACGAGGAAACCTTGATCGACATTGTTGAGGTAAAGGCGTCGGCGCAAGACTATTTTGAGCAAAACAAGAACATCGTCACGGCCGCAATTGTCGGCTTATTCGTGATCGTAGGTGGATACTTGATCTATCGTCAATTTGTCCAAACACCGCGCGAGCGGGAAGCGATGGAGCAAATGGCACAAGCTCAATTCCAGTTCGAACGGGACTCCTTCGCTCTGGCAATAACGAACCCCGGAAATAACTTTTTGGGCTTCGCTGATATTGCGGAAGAATACAGTGGCACTGCCGCAGGTAATTCGGCACTGTACTATGCTGGCATCAGCTACCTGAACCTCGGGCAGTTTGAAGCAGCGGTAGACTACCTGGAAGACTTTAGCCCTGCCGGTGAACTAGGCCCCGCTTTAAAATTCGGTGCACTTGGTGATGCTTATGCGGAGTTGAACGATCTCGATCGAGGTCTGAGCAATTACCAGAAGGCTGTGGACGGTACAGAGAATGACCTCCTGGCTTCGTACTTCCTGAAAAAGGTGGGTATGCTCAACGAAAAGATGGGGAATACCGAAGCGGCTCGCGAGGCCTATGAAACGATAAAGAATCGCTATCACGATTCACCCTATGCCACAGATATTGATAAGTACTTGACTCGAGTATCGGGCTAAACTCTTTATCAAGAGGCTATTACTAGCTTCCTGTAGCAAACTTTCCAGAAAGGTAAGATGTTGTAACAACGCATCTTACCTTTTTTCGTTTCACGAATTGACCGGCGTTCTATCGTCAATATAATATCAGTGACCAATGGCCACCAAAGAAAAAAACCTCTCGCAATACGATACCACCGAAATTCCAGATGCCAGTGAATTCACTATCGGCGTCGTAGTAGCCGACTGGAATAAGGAAATTACTCATGCGCTCTTAGATGGATGCCGAGCAACCTTGCTTGAGCATGGACTCCCAACTGATCAACTTCATGTGATACACGTTCCTGGTTCATTTGAGTTAACCGCAGGTGCTCGGATGCTGGCCGGGCGCTACAATTGCGATGCCATCATTTGCTTGGGCTGCGTGATTAAGGGCGAAACCTCACATAATGAATACATCAATATGGCGGTGGCAAATGGCCTGACCAATTTAAGCTTGGCGTCTGGTAAGCCGTTTATCTTCGGAGTGTTAACGCCAAACAACAAAGAGCAAGCTCTAGATCGAGCAGGCGGAAAACATGGAAACAAAGGCATAGAGGCTGCGATTACCGCCCTGCAGATGGTAGGACTGCGTGAAGAACTCAAGCAAACCGGTAAACAAAAGATTGGGTTTGGCTCGTAAAAAAAGGCCGCAAGAGGAATCTTGCGGCCCTTTTTTCTACTGGATAATTAGATCGAATTCGACCCGTCGATTTAGACTTCGACCGTCAGCCGAACTATTATCAGCTACAGCTTGGTCTTCTCCATACCCAGCATGTGTCATTTGCGATTCGGCAATCCCCTTACTCACCAAGTAATCGAAACAAGCCTTCGCTCGATCCTCAGAAAGCGTCTGATTCGCTTCAGCATCGCCCACGTTGTCGGTATGGCCCGCGATACGCAACTGATAGGCTGGATATTGCTCCATAATGCCGGCGATCTGATCCAGCACGTTATAGGACGCTGGTTTTAGATTCGCACTACCTGTTTCAAATTGTACAGCACGCATTGCCAGGTTGAGCACATCACGAATCTCTTCCCGCAATTCGGGGCAACCTTTATTTGTGATCAATCCGCTCTCCTCCGGGCAACGATCTTCAGCATCCATTACGCCATCACCATCCGTATCGGGACAGCCGGTGTACGGTCCGGCTACCTCCGGGCAACGGTCGTCAGCATCTGCCACACCATCACCATCTGTGTCCGGGCAGCCATTAGTAGCAGCAGGTCCGGCTTCTTCCGGGCAAGCATCATCTTGATCAACAATACCATCATTGTCAGCATCATTTGCCGGACAACCTCTAGCGGCAAGTGATCCTGCTTCGGTCGGGCATTCATCTTGGCCATCATGGAGCCCATCACCATCTGTATCCGGACAACCTGCCATCTCCTGCGGCCCTACCACAGTCGGGCAGGCATCATCGTTATCGGCAACACCGTCGCCATCCATATCCGGACAACCAGCCACTGTGCCCGCTTCCTCTGGACAGGCATCCATCTTATCAACAATGCCATCACCATCCGCATCAGGGCAGCCTGCTGTTTCTGGAGGACCAACACTGTCCGGGCATTCATCATTTTGGTCAGCTACGCCATCACCGTCTCGGTCCGGGCAACCATTCAATTCCACTAAGCCAAAGACATCCGGGCACTCATCAATACCATCTGCGACGGTATCACCATCGCGGTCACTCTTGCCAAAACGGTAGACATACCCTCCACCAATTTGCAGATTGTCTCGCAGGTCGGTACTTGAAACCCGATATTCTCCCTGGACATTCAAATAGGAGTTCGTTCCAATCATAAAATTCAGGCCGAGCCCCAATGGAATCTGGGTATTACTCTCTTCCAGGTTTTCTATTACAATGCCTGCTCCACCTAATAGATAGGGAACTAACTTCCCGTCAGCACCCGCAGGATAAATGTGCAGCAAAGCATCTACGCTTGTGATATTTCGGTTGCGCGTATCCCCTTCCACATCAGCTACGCCGATTTTCAAGGGAAGTGCTAAGCCAAAATGTTTACTGAGCAAATACTGATAGTTCAGTTCCAAGCCAAAGGTTACGTCCAATCCATCCACGTCATTGGGCGTACCGTAGTCGATACCCAATACTTTGGCCGCAATGGCATGATTATTCTCAGAAGTGATTTGGGTTTGGCCAATAATCGGCAGGCTCCCCAGCCAAAGCAGGAATAGTAGTTTTCGTCTAGTCATCGGTCTTGTGTTTTCTCAGTTCGATTGCCTGGGAAACAATCGTTTGAAGTCTTGATAATCTTAGCAAGTTAAAAATTTTCCGCGCTATGATTAGTGAAAATCTTTGTCTAGCGAATTTTCGCCAGGAATTCAGAATTTTTCACGCATTATTTCCTAATTTCCCGCACAAAATTATCGGATATCTCCATTTTTCGATCATTCATTGCAAAATCTATCGCAACTACTTACCAATAAACCAATTTTGCCACACCTAAATTTTTGAACACTTATGTATCGCAATTATCTACTATTGCTCTTAGCGCTTTCCTTGACCTTTGTCAACTGCTCTCGAGATGAGTTATTGGACCAGGAAGAGCCGCAAACCACTAATGTGGATCGCCTCAGCAAAGAGGCTATCAATGAATTTGTGTTGGAGAAGCTGCAAAACGGCAACATCTTTGACTGGGAAATGGCCAGCGACGAGATCGTTTGGAGCGCAATTTCTCATGGCAATGAGATTACCGCCATTGGCTATCAACCTGAAGGCTTTACCAACATTGAAGAGAAGATTCATGAAATCGACATTGCTGAACCAGAATGGCGCAGTGTACGAGATGAGTTGATCGACCTTGTCTTGACTGAAACGCGCAAGCACTTCCCAAATGAGGACTATACACTAGAGGACTTGCTGGTTGTTGAAGATGAAAAAGTAATTCCAGCTTTCTACATACTGGTCAAGCACCCAAGTATAGTTAGCCTCCTCCGCCAACGTGCAGATATCCGCTACGTAGAGCCAATGGAATACTCTATGGAAGATGTAGCAGATCGCAGTGGCTCTGGTTGTGATGTCAATCCAGACAACAGTATTCCTTCTTCTGACTACACGACAACTTCTCCTTCAGTAAAGATTCCCTGGAATTTCTACAATATGAATATTCCAACGGCTTGGAATACGAGCCAAGGTGATAATATTGGCGTTTGCGTCATCGACACGGGTACTTCTCCGAATCAACCAAAGTTGGGCAGTCAGTTTAGCTCTGGCCAATCTACTGGCCGGTATATCAACCGCTATGGCACTTACGTGAGTTCTTGGTGGTGGTGGGCATCTCCAGATGGTCCTAATGATCAGTGTGGGCACGGAACACAAATGGCTGGCTTGATTGCTGCACCACGTGGTTACAACGGTACAAGTGTTGGCGTAGCTTACAAGTCCAACTTGATCTCCTATCGCGCCACAGGCGACGTAGTTGTAAATGGATCCAAAGAGAAAACTGGTGTTAAGAATGCGCTTATTGGTGCTGGTAATCGCAGTGATGTGAAGATCATCAGCATGTCGATTGGTGATGTCTTCTCTAGCGGCACCGTTCGCGATGGCATCTACTATGCTTACAATCGGGGTAAATTAATTTTTGCCGCGGCTGGTACATCCTTAAGTTGGACAAGCTGGTGGGGCGTCATCTTCCCGGCCAATATGAGTCAGACTGTAGCTGTTACCGGCGTAAAGGATGGCTTCCCGCTGGCTAAGTGTAATACCTGCCATGACGGAAGCCAGGTAGACTTCGTAGCGGTTATGCAACGCCGCAATGATAACAGCCGCACTTCTTTGACACTAGCAGAAAGTGGGTATACCCCTGCTCGCGTAGGTGGTTCTTCAGCTGCGACGGCAACCACTGCAGGCATTGCAGCGCTCGTTTGGGCAACCAACCCGAATCAATCTCGATCTCAGGTTCTCAATCGCCTGAAGAATGCAGCCTCTATCTATCCAGGCCGCGACGGCAATTTTGGATGGGGAATTATTGACGCAGCTTATGCTGTAACACATTAACCAGTTGGCAATAATGCAGTAGGCAGTGTGCAGTCTTAAAACTGCCTACTGCCTACTGCTACTTGTTTACTGATAGCTGTTACTAGCTAAAAGAACTGATCGTAGCCTTCACCAGAGCTATTCGTTCGCTTCTCTCCTTCTACATCTGGCATGCTATCCAAATCCAGGCCTTCTGAGGCATTTTGGCCTTCTCCTAGAAGCATCAATGTACTTTGCTGCTCCCACTTCTCCAGCATCTTGAGGCCTTCTTCTTCAAAGACGCCATTCTGCAGATCAACGGAATCCATAAAGTTGGCTGACATTTCCATGAAGCGTTCCATTTCGCCTACTTTACTAGCAACGTCTTCGGCAACAGCTTCCATAGCCATATCAAACATAGCGCGCTTATCCGGATCACCGGAAATTACGCTCATGGCAGATTTCATAGCCGAGTGAGAAGCTCGAATGGCTTTGCGCTCTTGTTCCTTTAGCTTCACCTGATCTTTTGTGTCCTCTAGGAGAACTTCAGCATTATCATGCATCTTGTTGAGAATACGATACATGACCTCCATACGCTGATGTAAGGCCTGGTACTTCTCATTAGATTCCCGCAAACGTGCCGCTTTTCGGGAAGCCAGGATCATTTGCTGATCCATGTTCTTTTTCTTGGCGGCGCTGGCTAGCTTCATTTGCTTATCCATCTCGCCGGAGTTCTTCTCCATTAAGCCCATCAAATGGCGCATCTGGCCACGAAGCTTGCCGAGTTGCTCTCGCATTTTCACGAGATTATCCTGTAGGTCTTCTACGTAATTTTTTAGTACACCGATCGGGTCAAGTGTTACGAAGGCACTCGTTAGGCCCCGCATCACACTCTTGTACATATATCCTACCAATGCCCGCATTTTCGGGTCTAGGATCATATATACCACTACACCTAAAACTGCTAAAGTAGCAGCTAAGTAAAGTGTGTTGGCAAAAATGACGCTCCAGGGTAAAGTAGTAATCAAGTAACCTGCACCTGCTACTATAGCGGCCAAAAAGATTAAGCCGGTTACGCCTTCCGGTCTCTTCCAGAAGGATTTGTCCTTTGTTCCAGGGGTAAATTGAGGAGTATCAGCCATGGCTGTTGTAGTTTATTTTTCCTAAAGATAAGTATTGATGTCTTCGATGTCCTTATCAATTTGATTGAGTAAGGCCTGTAGGGTTTTTTCGAAGCGTTCTTGTACAGCATTAATGTTATCAGAAGCTTCCTGAATTTTGGAATCTGCTTCTGCAATCGTCTTTTCAGATTTCTCTATCTGAGCTTCAAGCTGCCCAATTTTCGCTTTATACTCAGTTACCTTCTTTTTTAGCAGCTCCACTTCTCGTAGCTTACCATCGATCCGGTCTTTACGTTGCTTTTGCAGGGCTGAATCAAAGTTCTTTTTTTCCTTCGCTAAAACCTGCTGGTAATGCTTGGCTGTTTTAACCAATTTTTCTTTGGTTAAGCCCATTGTAGACGCCGTCGCAAAAGTTGATTTGAAGGCAACATTTTCCTCCATATCCATCTCCTGTAGCCTAGCTAAGGCTTGTTTAAACTCCAAATAGTCAAAGCCAGGTAGGTTTTCTCGTTCCAGCGCCTGTAGCAGCGACTCCATACTTCGTTCATCCAATCCGTGATGCGATCCAAACATGCTTGTCGTCAATTTTATACAAAGAAGAATTAGAGTGTGTTAGCAATGCGGAAGCCTTGCTGTGCAATATTAGGACTTCCTAGGGAAGAAACATAATTAGGCCCATTATCGGTTTAGGAAATTAGATAGAACAAGTAAAATGATCGATTGGAGGCTAAAAACAAAGTCATTTCACCTTATCCAATGACCTGAAGCGTACTAAATCCGCTACTTTGCTTCTGAACCTGTAGTTGCGTCCCGATACGCTCTTTCAGTAACTTGACATGGGATATGATACCGATCGTCTTACCTGAAGATTGGAGGTTTTCCAAGGTGCTCAGTGCCAAATCCAGGCTATTTTCATCCAACGAACCGAATCCTTCATCGATGAAGAGCGAGTGGATTTGCACATTTCGGCCAGCCAAATCGGATAAACCCAATGCCAAAGCCAGGCTAATCAGGAAGGTCTCCCCGCCGCTTAAGGTGAACATGCTTCGGCGGTTATCGGCTTGGTATGTATCGACGATTTCCAGAGCCAGATCGGCATCTATCTTCTTATTTATGAGGTAGCGACCATTGAGCTGAGTCAAATGATGATTAGCCAGCGCTACTAATTTTTGCAAGGTCAATCCTTGTGCATAGGTTCTGAATTTCTTACCATCTGCCTGACCAATTACCTCATTGAGCTGCGCCCATCGATTGAACACTTGACGCTGTTGGTTGATGCGGTCCAGCAAGCTCTGATGCTGTTGCTTCCGCTTCTCCTGTTGGTCGTATTTCTCCTTTAGCTGACCTAACTGCTGTTGCTGTTGTGCCAGGCTAGCCTCTGCTTCTTTAATTTGCAGATTCAAGTTTTTTGCTTCTTCAACATCTTTTGTTGTCAGCCCTAGTTGCTCATCTTCTTGTTTCCATTCCTTGCGGGATCGCTCCCATTCCGCCTGCTGCAAGTCCAGCCCCTTGAGGCGTTCTTCGATCGCCTCTTCGTCCTCGGGCGAGAGGAGCGCTTGACGAGCGGCCGACACGCCGGCGAAGTCCAGTTTTTTCAACGCTTGATCCAACTTATCCTGGATTTTCGCCAACGAATTTTCAGCGACATGTTTCTCTTTTCCCTTTTCTTCAATCAAGCTTTTCTGTGCGACTACTTTCTCCCGTAGCTGTGTTCGCTGTTGCGCCAATTCAGACATGCTGGCCTCTTGTTGGTCGATACTTTCTTGAAATACAGCTTGTTCATCAGCTACTACTTTCTCCCCCATCAAGGAAATTCGTTCCTCCTTTTGCCGGGCATTTCTTTGCGCGAGCTCCGCTATTTCTTTCTCGCTTTTTGTGCGAATCGCTCTTTGTTTTTCCAGGTTGACAGCTTGGTTTTCCAGCTGCGTGTCAAGTACCGCCAAATCGCGCTCAAGAGCGAGGCTTCGTTCACTTTTCTCTCGATATTCCTTCGCCTGAGAACGCAGCGCAGAAAACATACTCTTCGCTGTTTCCAGATCAAACTTTTGGTCAAATGGGGACAGCGCCCGATTGGCTTCTGCTACTATAGCCTGCATTTGCTTTTCCGCTTGGGTCTGCTGCTCCTGCAATCGCACTCCTTGTTCGCGGCTTGCCTCCAACTTTGCTTCAGCCAAGGCCTGCTCTTTCCCAACGCGCTGTTCTTCTTGCCGCAGCTCAGTCAATTGTAACGATAGCGCCTCTAATTCACCTCGCACCTGTTGCCAATTCGTTAGTTGTCCTTCAACGCGCTTGAGTCGTTGCAATAATACACTGCCCCGCTCTGTTGGCATATCGTCGGTTGGCTCTGTCAGAAGGTCCATCATCCTCCTCTCATAGGATTCGATCTTTTGCAAATGCTGCTGAAGTCGGCCTTGAACCGCTTCCAATTCATTGCCGCGAAGAGACTCGATCTCTCTGTTGAGTTCCGCTTCCTCCCGCAACCACTTGCGTTCCTGGAGTAACAAATTCTCTGCCTGTTGCTGCAGCGCATCCAACTCTTCCTTGGCCTTATCCACATAAGGCGTAACCGGATGATCGTGAAACGGATGGTCGGTTGATAAACAAAGTGGACAAGGGTCACCCGGCTTCAGCGATTGGCGGTCCTTTTCGTAATTCGCAATTAGCTGCTGCTGCTCATAGATGTCCCGCTTGTAGCCTAAATCGGGTCGCAAAGCTTCCTGCTGATCGACCAGGCTCAAGACCTCTTTACTTGCCAAGGCTTGCTGAGTCAACAGCTCTTGCAAGCGCTCGTCGTACTGCATTTGTTCTTGTAGCAATTGCTGGTATTCTTTGTCCATCTCCGCTAACTGCCCAAATACGCGCCGCTGCTCTTGCAAGCTATCGATAGCCTGCGTGAGCCGCTGCACAGCTTCACGCTCAGAAGGATCAAACTCCTCCGGCAGTAAGCTGCGAAAGCGCTGATCTATTTCATTCTTCCGCTCAGTTGCGGAACGCAGCGCTTCCGCTAATTCAAGTTGTTGTTGCTCCCACTTGCTAATTGCTTCTTGATTGGCAAGTTGCTCCTGTTGCAGCTTATTGAGCGACTGATAATCTCGCAGCAATTGTTCCCGCAGTTGCTCAATTCCCGGCAGCGCTTCTGCGAGTCCGGCCAATCCCTTATTTGCCTTCAACCAGGCAAGTAAATCCGCTTGCTCTTCCAGTCGATTCTTCTGTTCCTGTGCCTGCTTGCTTTGTTGTTCTTCGAGATGTGTTAATTCTTGATTGTGTTCAGCTAATTGCGCCTGGAGGCCTGCCAACCGCTCAGCTATAGCGTTAAGTTCGCGATCCAGGGTGGTCGTTTTATCCCAAACAACACTCCGTTCAGACAACTGCTCTTTCAGTGTTCGCAGCTGTTCTTCTTGCTTCTTATGCGTTTCATCAAGGCCTGATAAAGCAGTGCTATCTGTAACCTGAATAGCCTGTAATTGCTCATTCTGTGTCTTCAGATCAAGCACTCGGTCCGTAAGGTTCTTTTCTTCCTCCAGGAGCCCAACGAGCGGCCGTAGTTGCTTGGAACGTTCAAAGCGGCTTCGTTCTTCTTTGCTTGCTTCAAGTCGCGTAGTCAGATTGACATGCTCTTGCTCGAGCTCTGTTTTTCGGGTTTGCAGCTGCTGCCACCGCTCAAAACGCTGCATGCGTTTTCGTAAGCCCTCCAGCTGGTTATTCGAATTTTGCACCGTCGATTCCTGCGTAGAAAGTTGGTCAGCAGTGACTAGCTCCTCCTGAAATAGGTCGAGTTGCCTTAGTTGTTCCTGCAGCGCTTCCAGCTGTTGGTTTTCTTCCCGATAACGATCATAGGCAGCGATCGAAATGGCGGTATAGATCTCTGTTCCGGTAATTCGTTCCAATAAGTCCGATCGCTCCCGCTCATCAGAGCGAAGGAAGGCGGCAAAGTCCCCCTGAGAAAGAAGCACTGATCGAGAAAAGCGCTCGTAATCCAGGCCCGCAATTTGCTCGATCATATGGTCGACATCCCTAATTTTCTCTGCTATGGGAATGAATTCTTGTTTTTTATCATCCCATTTGGCTATTTCCCGGCTAGGGCCAATTAAATTCCCGTCCTCTTTACCGCGTGCCCGATGCATCCGCCAACCAGCCAGGTAGCGGTTTTCCCTTACCGCAAACTCTACCTCAGCATGACACTCTACTGCACCAAAACTCATGACCTCCTTGACATCTTTGCTTCGCGCTATTTTTCCGTAAAGCGCCAGCGTAATTCCATCTAGAATCGTCGATTTACCAGCGCCTGTATCGCCGGTGATCGCAAATATTCCGGCGCCGGCTAATGGAGATTCTGTAAAGTCGATCGTGGACTTTAGCCGCAAGGAATTCAGGTTATTGATATGTACACGTAGTATTCGCATTCGTAAGCAATGCTATAATCGATCGGTTTCTCGCATCCACTCTTGCAATTCGCGAAAGGTCGCGACCAATGATTCTTCTTTTTCTTCAGCTAAATCCCCTTTGCTACGACACTTCTGTCGAAACACTTCTTCTACTTGCAGGTCATCAAGATCAGGCGGGTCGACCTCCGTTGCCAACAAGGAATGATTGGGGCGAAGAATTCTGATTTTCACTAATTCCAAAGGCATCTCGGCGCAATAATCGCGGAGCAACTGATCCAGCTGTGGAATATAGTCATCTGCCTCTACGATTACCTCCACCCATGGTGTCAGCAGGCGATCCTCCTTAGCACCAAAGCGATCTAAACTAGCCTGCACCTCCTCCAATGATCCCTGAATGGTTTTTAGTCGTCGGAAAATGGGTGCCGGTATGGCTTCAAGGGACTGTAGCGACTTCCCCTTAAATTCCAACAAGTAAACACTCTTGTCGTCTTTAGTTTCACTGAAGCTGAGCGGAATCAAAGATCCAGCGTACCGAATATGCGCTTGTTCCCCGACGGTTTGCGGTCGGTGGATATGCCCCAAGGCTATGTAATCAAAGGTTTTCGGAAATTGCGAGGCCTCCATGTTTTCGCGATTTCCTACATAGATGTTGTCTTGTCGATCTGATGCAAGTGCCCCCTTTGCATACAGGTGACCCATCGCTAGAATTGGCAGATTACTTTTTTCATAAGGTTTAGCCAAAGCGGCTAATTTTGAATAATGCCGGCTTAGCCCGTCTTGTAGTCGAGCTTGCCGATCTTTTGCCTGCTCGCCGGCAAGGCTTGTCCTCAGATCGCGGTCGCGCAAAAAGGGTACAGCTGCTACCACGGCCTCCACTTCCTCCTTATCATTTTTGAGCAATATCAGTTCATCCTCAATCGCATCAGTAGCTGCGCCGATGATATGGATATTCAGCGCTTTCAAAAGTTCAGCTGGTGCATTAAGCATGGATGGAGAATCGTGATTACCGCCCGTTATCACAACATGGCGACAAGAAGCCGTCAGTAAACTTCGCAGGAAGTTGAAGTACATCTGTCGCGCGTAGTTGGGGGGATTACCGATATCAAAAATATCTCCTGCTACCAACAGTACGTCAATCTCTTGCACTTGAATCGTTTCAAGCAACCAATCGAGCGCTAATTGATGCTCTTTTTCTCGATCGTTGAACAATAGTTTCTGACCGAGATGCCAATCAGATGTGTGCAGTATCTTCATTATCGACAAGATAAACAAGTTGTCCTATTTCGCTTCGGATATCCCCATTTTAGTCGTTACCTTGTACGCCTATTTCAAATAACTACCCACTCAAGCGGCGGCTAAAATTAGCTTTTGCATGTCCAAACTACCACTTTCGCATTCGTTCATTGTCGTTGAAGGTAATATCGGAGCCGGAAAGACCACGCTTTCACGAATGCTGGCAGAGGATTTTGGTAAGCGTCTTATTTTGGAGCAATTCTCTGATAATCCCTTTCTCCCCTTTTTCTATGAGAATCCAGATCGCTATGCCTTTCCTGTAGAGTTGTTCTTTATGACCGAGCGACATAAGCAGCTCCAAGAGGAACTAAGTCAACCGCAATTGTTCGAAGAAGGCTTTGTGGCCGATTACTTTTTTTGGAAAACCCTGCTATTCGCTAAGAACAACTTAAAGCCGGAGGAGTATCGCCTTTTCCAACGCCTCTTCAACATCTTGAACAAGAATTTCCCCAAGCCGGATCTGCTCGTTTATTTGCATCGACCGGTGGATGGTTTATTGGATAATATCCGCAAAAGAGGGCGCGGTTTCGAGCAAAATATGGAGTCGGCCTATTTAACTCAAATTCAGCAAGCATATTTCGACTTTTTCAAAACCTCAAATGAGGTTCCGGTTGTTGTATTAGATGTAGAGGCGGTGGATTTTGTCCAATTCCCTGCCCATTATGATGAGATCGTTAATCTGCTTCGAGAGCAGTATGCACCGGGCTTGCACCACCTCAAAGTAGGTGTAGCATCCTAGCACAGTAACCCATTGACCAATGAAGATCAACATCCCCGAATCTGATCAGGAACGAATCGTAATTATTGGCGGAGGTTTTGGCGGTTTGGCCTTAGCTCGTCGATTGGCAAAATCCAATTATCAGGTCGTTCTGATCGACAAGAACAACTACCACCAATTTCAGCCGCTATTTTATCAGGTGGCGATGGCTGGTTTGGAGCCGAGTTCCATTTCTTTCCCTTTCCGCAAGTTGTTCCGCAAGCACAAGAATGCCTTCCTGCGTGTAACGGAGGTGACGGAGATAAAGACGGAAGAAAAGCGCATCATCACACCGCTCGGGTATTGCAATTATGACCACTTG
>SPJK01004460.1_pt1 | contig 31478 bp, 25 predicted proteins | sample 3741771 | NCBI WGS metagenome assembly SPJK01 (sample SAMN10925997, study PRJNA522277) | cold seep metagenome | isolation source: Elba SIP-enriched marine methane seep metagenome, extraction at timepoint T2 | place: Italy: coast of Elba, Mediterranean Sea
CGACGCACAGTGCTGCGGGTACGGCAAGGGCGAGAGCGGCACGCCCGACGGATCGATGGACGACAAGGTCGAACCCCCCATCGCGATCGGGAACGAGGCGCCGCTCATGCTCACGGGGCGCAACATGATGCCCGTGTCGTTCGAGTCCGCGGAGCTCTTCGCGTGGGCAGGCAAGAAGTACAACGAGGACATCGTCGAGGAGCATCGCAAGCTCACGGACATGGTCAATGGGCGGATCGAGCACGAGAAGGACTCCAACAACGCATTCCTTTTACGAACGGCGATGGATGCGCGGATCTCGTCGGACACGATCCGACGGGCCGTGAGTGATAAGCCGCTCGTGAACTACCCGAACAACTCGCTCGCGGGGCAGCTGAGCATGATCGGCGCGATGATCCGCGCGGGGCTCAAGACCCGCGTGTACTACGCGTCGATCGGGAGCTTCGATACCCACGCGAACCAGCTCGGCGGGCACGCACGATTGCTCGGACAGTTCGCGGGCGCTGTCCGCGCGTTCCAGAACGATCTCAAGGCGCAGGGCAACGACTCGCGCGTCGTGACGATGGCCTTCTCCGAATTCGGGCGGCGCGTCGGACAGAACGCGTCCAACGGCACCGACCACGGCACCGCGGCGCCGATGTTCATGTTCGGGCCCAAAGTCCGCGGCGGTTTCCACTCGACCCATCCGTCATTGACGAGTCTCGATCAGGGCGACCTGAAGTACACCTGTGATTTCCGCAGCGTCTACGCGGAGATCCTCGATGGTTGGCTGAGCACGAAGAGCGATGAGGTGCTTGATGGGAAGTTCAAGCATCTGCGGGTGCTGCAGGGTTAAGTGACGCCAAGTTCGGATTGATGTCCGCTTCGGTGAGTAAGCCTGACTGAAAATCGTGCTCAGTGCCGCACTCGGGGCATCGGACGCCGTGCCTCCCCTCGATCTCATATGGATCGAGACCGATCAATGTGTACGAGCAATCAAAGCATCGCACACCATCGATGCGCTCGAGCACGCGATCATGAAGTAGCTTGTCACGCGTTCGCAATGCCGCGATGCACGGCATCCAGATGACGCCGAGCACAACTGTCACAAGACCGAGATGGATCCAGACTCCTGCGTTGCCGTTGAGCACCTTGTCACCGATGTTGTCGTATATCTCGAACGCAAAGTACGAGCAGATAAACCAGATCGTCAACGCGACGAAGATTGCGAGTCCATACATGAACGCTGCTGAGACCCGCGGCTTCCTTCGCTTGCCCTGTTTGATGTAACGCAGGCACGTTTCGTCGTCGTATGCATCGAGCTCGGGGAACGCCCGCCAGATCTGCTTACGGGTGATCAGCCTCACGGCGAACCACTCGTATCTGCATACACCGAATCAATCGGCACCAACACCGGCAACGGATCGTTCACGCCCAAATCAATCGGCGGGATAACCGGCGAGAGACTGATGTACACAAGCTCGTTTCCTTGGTCGTCCGTGTACGGAGTACCCGGGCCCTTCCTGTGAATCGATTTCCCCACGTAGAATCGATCCCCCAAGGCAAGCTCGCCTGACTCAATACACGCGATGAAAGACATTTCTTCTGCGATGAACTTAAGAGCGTATGTTGTCTTGCTCTCGCCTGATCTGGCAACCTGCTTGAGGAGGATGCCATGACCAATGGCGCTTGAGTCCTCTACAGTCAAACGGAGTTCCACACCGCCCGGCCAATCCATCGGGGAAATCATCAGGCGCTCACGCTTGGCTTTGGTCGCGAGCGAGACCGCGTCGGGGTCGCGACCGGCGAGCCATTGCCCCAGCGCGTTCGCATTACCCGTATCGCCCGCGCCCGCGCCGATGGGCGCAGCGTCGCTCATGGGCTTGTCGTTATCGAGCGTGACGAAGATCATCGCGTACAAACCCGCAAAGGTCGCGAGGGGCGCGATCAGCCAGAGGGTGAGGATGATGTTCTTGCGACTCACAACCTAATCATAGTGACGAAAAAACCCACGCGGTGCGTGGGTTGTAGATCGTGTGATCGATGAAACGGGATCAGCCCTTGAACTTCGCGTAGTTCTCGGCGACCTTGTCCCAGTTCACGACATTCCAGAACGCGCTGATGTAATCCGGGCGACGGTTCTGGTAGTTGAGGTAGTACGCGTGCTCCCAGACATCGAGACCCAGGATGGGCTTGTGTCCGAACATGATCGGGGAGTCCTGGTTGGGGGTGGACCCGACGTGGAGCTTGCCGTTCTCGTCAAAGCCCAGCCATGCCCACCCGGACCCGAACCGGGTTGCCGCGGCGTTGGCGAACTCTTCCTTGAACTTGTCGAGCGAACCGAAAGCTTCATTGATCGCGTCCGCGAGCTCGCCGATGGGTTCGCCGCCGCCGTTGGGTGAGAGGATGGACCAGAAGAGCGAGTGGTTTGCGTGCCCGCCGACATTGTTCTGGACGGCGGTGCGGATGTTCTCGGGGACTTGTTGGATGCGTGCGAGGATCTCGCCGTAGCACTTGCCGTCCCATTCGGTGCCTTCGATCGCGGCATTGCCCTTCGCGACGTACCCGGCATGGTGCTTGGTGTGATGGATTTCCATCGTGCGGGCGTCGAAGTGTGGCTCGAGCGCGTCGTATGCGTATGGGAGCTCAGGAAGTTCGAATGACATGGATGACTCCTTCATGGATTCATGGGTTGTGATCGCTTCTCAACGCAATTTGGACTCGGATCGAGCGTGAACTCCGCGATGAATTGTGGATGACCCGTGAAAAACACGAATACCCTGCGGGATAACACCCCAATTTTATATGAAATTGGGCTTGGCCACGCTGAAAGTGCGATGTGTTGTTGTTTGTAAATGGCATGATGGATATACTGGCGACCCGGTACGCGGGCACCACGATCGCGCCAACAGGTCAAGCGACCCGTTACGAGATCGCCCGACGGCAGACAATAGGACCGAGTTTATCGGTCGTCAACCCGATCGAATCCTTCAGAATCACCACTTGTGGGTCTGAAATACAGGTTTCGAGCAACCCGGATGTGACACCCACGCAGGACGCGGGGGTGTGGGGACTCCCGAATCCAATGGGACGACCCGGAATCGCCAGGGCAGGCGGATCGCACGAGACATGTACGAACGGCTTTTCGTTCGTATTGTGTCAGGCATGACGATCGGGTCGGATCCCCTAAATCCGACTGACAACTCAGTTTTTTGTGTCGATCCGGTTCCACGATCGAAACTCAGTGGTATGTACTTCGTATCTATTAAGAGCGAATGAGGTTTTTGAATCTCATCGTGGACCGACGACGACCCTTTGAGCAGCGTGTTGATTGCTGCTCGACATCCTGCCCGGCTCCCAAACACTCGCCGACAAGATCGCTTAACGCAGACATGGATCTGTACCCAACCTAAGCGGCTCGGCCAAATCATCACGGGACCCCGGCAGCCGTCGTTCCCACACACACCGGAAGTGTGTGGCCTCTCATGCAGGAACGGGAACCAGGTACGCCCGAGAAGGTGTGATCTGGAGACAAATCGGTTGTAGAAACGGGCTTTTTTCCTCGATCCATGCATCCCCACATCTTGGGATGCGTAAAGATCGATCCCCGATTCGGGGTTCAGTCCATTACACGCAACACGGTCTATGTCTACGGCTGGGTTCTGGTCACTCGATCGAAACCCTGGGATTGGGGCACCGCCCCTCGGAATGCTCGGCTAACCGAGCGAGTAAGCAAGCAAAGAACACGCCGGCGCAGGACAGTGCCGGCCGGAGACAGCATGATGCAAGCAATGACCAACACCCCCAGCCCGCTCGAGCAGATGCGACGTAAACATCGCGTCGGGGTCTCGCGGACCTCAACCCGTGCGGGCAAGACATCGCGTCAGCTCTCGCACGAAGATGAGCGGCTTTTGAACCAAATCCTCTCGAAAGAGCAGGACTTCATCGACTCGGAAGTCTTCTACGAGGACGACGCCGAGCAGAACATCTACGAAGATGCGCCGGATATCGCATTGCCCGACACGAGCTGGTATCACCCCGTGATGGACGACATCTCGTCTATCTCGCGGACGCGTACCGTGAAGTCGTCGCAACAGGTGATCCTGACGGGTGCTGAAGAGCGTGTGCTCTTCCACCAGTTCAACTACTCCCGATACCGAGTATACAAGCTCCAACAGGAAGTTTGGGCACGCCCGGACAAGCGTCCGACGGCGGAGCAGGCGGATCATCTCCTCCACTGGCACCGCCGGGCGGAGCGCATCCGTGAGCAGATCGCGGAAACCAACCTCGCGTTGGTCCTCGCGATGGCAAAGCGCACCCGCATGAGCGAGGTGGACTTCGCGGATCTCGTCTCGGAAGGGAACATGGCTCTCCTTCGCGCGGTCGACAAGTTCGACGCGGGTCGCGGTTTCAAGTTCTCGACCTACGCGTGTCGTGCCATCCTCAAGGCGTTCTCGCGTCAGGGGATGAAGCTCAGCAAGTACCGTCAGCGGTTCCCAACGGACTTCGATCCAAAGCTCGAGAAATCTGACTTCCTCGAGACCAAGCGTGCGGACTTCGAGAAGGATACCGCGAGCGAGGTGCGTGAGATCGTCATGTCGAATCGTGCGGATCTCTCGGATGTCGAGAAGACCGTCCTCGAGCACCGTTTCGGTCTCGAATCCGGCGGGCACGAGAAGCCCATGACCCTTGAGCAGGTCGGGCAGATCATCGGCGTCACCAAGGAACGCGTTCGTCAGATCCAGAACAAGGCGATGGAAAAGATTCGCGTTGAACTGGAAGCGAACTTCCTCGGCACCAACGAGCGTGAAGCCGAGCCTGTCGGCGCAAAGTGATCGCAGTATCGTTACCTACAAGCGGGGTCATCTGACCCCGCTTTTTACTTGAACAACATCGAATCTGAACGCCCCCTTTGCAGAGTCCCTATTTTGACACCCCGGCGTTTGGGAACCGTGGGTTCTCTTTGAGCGAACATGAAGGACAGATCGTTTCTGCTATCTCTTTGGCCTCGCAATGGGGTCCAAACTCGGCACCGGGTTCTCCGGGCGATCTGCCGAGCGTCGACTAGAATACCAACCCTTCGCGTGTGAACATGCACGCGTTGTCATGCCTCACTTTCGTTGCGGGCATCATTTGAGACTGACTCACGCCCACCACGGCGTGTAACTAAGGATGAGAAGACATGAGTGTGACTGACGCCCCCTCATCAACTGCCACTGCTGGACACGTAGATTTGGACCCAACCGTTGCCAAGAAGGACCCTCACGCCACTCGTTGGGGTGATTTTCTCAAAGCAACGATCAAGTTTGGTGCTTCTGACCTGATCATGAAGTCGAACCAGAAACCCAAGGTTCGTATGCGTGGTTCGCTCAAGGCGCTTGATGTTGAGCCCGTCAGTGCTGAAGAGTTTTTCAAGATCACCAAGGAGATCCTGACAGAAGAACAGATGAAGGACCTGCACAAGTTCGGGTCTGTCGACTTTGCATACAACTATGACGCGAAGCATCGTTTCCGTGTCAACCTGTTCCAGGCACGCGGCACCATCTCCGTTGCGGCGCGAAATATTACGAGTGAGATCCTCCCGTTCGAGGGTCTTCACCTTCCAGAGGTCATGGCCGACGTCGCGATGCAGCCTCAGGGGATTGTGCTGCTCTGTGGTGTGACGGGTTCGGGCAAGTCCACCACGATCGCGTCGATGCTTGACTATGTGAATGCACGCAAGAGTGTGCACATCCTCACGCTCGAGGATCCGATCGAATACATCTTCGAGGATAAGAAGGCAACAATTAATCAGCGTGAGATCGGGCTCGACTGTCTCGACTTTAAGACCGGGCTTCGTGCGCTCGTTCGTGAAAACCCCGACGTGGTGCTCATTGGTGAAATGCGTGACCAGGAAACGTTTGAAGCGGCGCTGCACGCGGCGGAAACGGGTCACTTGGTCTTCGGCACCATCCACGCGTCGAGCACGACGCAGACGTTCTCGCGTATCTACGGGCTCTTCCCGCAGGAAGAAATCGATCAGGTCCGCAAGATCCTCGCCTACCAGATGCGTGCGTTCGTCTATCAGAAGCTCCTCCCCACGCTGCACGAGAACATCTTCCGTATCCCGGCGCTGGAGATCCTGATCAACAACGGCGTTGTCCGCAAGTACATCCTCGAGGAACGCGAGGGTGATCTGCGTGACGTGCTCAACTCGATCGAAGCCCAGCAGATCGGGATGATCGACTTCAACGACTCGCTCGTGAAGCTCGTCGAAGCGGAATACATCCACATGCGGACCGCGATCGAGGCATCGCCCAATGTGGATGAGCTGCAGATGAAGCTCAAGAAGTTCGCGTGATATACCTCGCGTACCAAGAGCATGCGTGCCTCTGCGATTTTCGCGTGGTATGTGCTCTCGGGAACCACTACAATCTGGGACCAATGGCATCGCGTTCGTGGTGCTTGAGACCCGCACAGACATGACGGCAATCAGAGGACATGACAGTGCTCGATACGACGATGCTCCCAATTTCACACACGCTTAGTTCGATCGCACCCGGATCTTTGACACTCGCGGCTGGTGACGCGTATGTCCTTGTCTCTTGGTGGAAACCCATCCTCCTGATGCTTCCCTTCATCGGGTGGGCATGGGTGATCTCTACGATCCTTGATAAGCACGCTCAGCGATTCTTCCTCGGCCAAGAGAAATGGAACCTGGTCCATCTACTCTTTGGTGTCGCAGCACTCGCGCTCGTGGTCCTCATCCCCGTGGGTGGTATCGCGGGTGTGCTCGCGGCGTTCTTCGGTGCAGCAGTTATCCTCGGGATTGACATTATCGTCTTCGCAGGTGTTGCGAACAAGGACGAGCGTATCCCTGAGAACGCGAAGCTCAAGTTCAACATGAGCGATATGGCGGCGGCTCGTGAAGAGAAAAAGGCTGCGAAGAAGCTCGGCACGTCAGAACTCACGATCGTCGGTGCGGACAAGATGAAGATCATGCCGCCGGATAAGGAATCTACCGCGTACGCGGTCCGCGTCGCAGCGGAAGAGATCCTGATCAATGGGAACAATGTGCGTGCGTCTCAGATCGATATCCACCCGGTCAACCCGGAAACATACGGCGTGTCCATGCTTGTGGATGGTGTCCGTCAGCCGGGCGAGCAGCTCGCACAGGCAGACGCGGTACAGATCATTGATTTTTGGAAGAAGGCTGCGGGTCTTGATGTCAGCGATCGCCGACGCAAGCAGAGTGGCGACATCGACGCCTCCAGCGAGATGATGAGTTCCAAGACGATCAAATGCATCACCAGCGGATCGAAGAACGGCATGGTCCTGACCATGGTGTTTGATCCCGCGAAGGCCGTACGACGAAATCCAGATGCCCTCGGTCTCACCGGTTCTCAACTCGATATGCTTAAGGATTGGGCTGAGAACACTCAGGGCGTTGTGCTCCTTGGTGCAGCAAGCGATAATGGACGCACCACAACGATGTACTCGTTGCTTAAGCTTCACGACGCGTACACATCCAACATCCAGACGATCGAGTACGAGGCTGAAGACGCGATCGAGGGTGTCAAGCAGGTCATCTTTGATCAGACGCAAGAAGATGCGGACTTCGCGACGACGGTTCGTTCGACGCTCCGCCGAGACCCCGACGTCGTCGGCGTGTGCGATCTTCCGGACTCGAGCACGGCGAAGAATATCGCGAACGCGGACCTGGAGCGTTCACGCGTGTACCTCTCACTCAAGGCCGATGACGCGATCAGTGCGATCCAGTTATATGTTCGAGGCGTAGGCGATGCGAAGCTCGCTGCACAGGGGCTGCACGGTGTGCTTGCCCAGAAACTGCTTCGCACACTCTGTGGGAACTGTAAAGTTGCGTACACCCCCACTCCTGAGATGCTCAAGAAGCTCGGGCTTCCCTCGGACAAGGTGAAGCAACTGTTTAAGAAGGGCGGACAGGTCCTCATCCGGAACAAGCCCGAGATCTGTCCCGCGTGTAACGGGATCGGGTACGAAGGACAGACGGGCGTCTTTGGCGTCTTCCCTATCGGCGATGAGGAACGCCAGATGATCGCCGCGGAAAACTGGACGGGTCTACGTACCGCGATGCGCAAGCGTTCGCTCCCAACGGTTCAGCAGGCCGCGCTCCGCAAGGCCGTCGAAGGCACGACGAGTATTGAAGAGGTCTCACGCATTTCTGGTTCGAAGAATAAGAAGAGCTCCTCGGGTAGCAAACCTGCATCTTCCAAGCCCCAGCCCGCGTAAACAACTATCAGAGCAATGTACATTACCCCATGCGGAACAACGTTCCGTGGGAGACTCAAACATGATCATGAACATCCTCGTCGTGTTACTCGTCCTGATCATCGCCTATGTCTGGATGGTGCGTGGGATCTTCAACGCCATGATCCACGCGCTGTGTGCCCTCGTCGCGGGCGCAATCGCGTTCGGACTCTGGGAACCCCTCGCATTGATGCTCGTGAACGCGAGCCCAGAGCGTGGGTTCTTCTCGTTCCTTGAATCGATCGCATGGGGTGTATCGCTTGTTGTCCCCTTCGCGGTGATCATGCTCGTGCTTCGCATTGCGACGGACAAGCTCATCCCAAACAACATCAAGAACGCAACCGCCGTCGACTACGCGGGTGGTGCTGCATTCGGTCTGGTGACCGGCATCGTCACCACGGGCATCCTCGTTATTGGCATCGGCAACATGCGTCTCGCGACGAACTTTCTTGGATATCAGCCCGTCTGGTACTCTGCAGATCGCGCGACTGGTGCGGGTTCACTCGTCAAGACCGACTCACTCTGGGTTCCTGTCGATACGCTGGTTGCAAAGGTTTATGGCAACCTCTCCACCGGGAGCATGAGCTCCGCGCAACCCCTCGCGTACTGGTACCCAGAACTCGAACTTACTGGTTTCGCGTCGCGCGTTTCACCGGAAGGCATGGGACGCAATGCGCTCCGTGCAAAAGATTTTAATATTCGCGGCGCATACACCGTGGGTCCTGAGTCGGGGATGGCGATCAACGAACTCCTCAAAGTCGAAGGCCGCAGCGAGCCCCAACGGTACGTTGATATCAACGAAGAACCCGTCAGCAACGCACGCTTGCATGGGTACGTCCTTGAGTTTGAAGCGAGCGCCAAGGAACGCGGCGAACGCAACGCGGGCCAACTCATCATCTCCAACGGGCATGTCCGCATGCTCGCGAAAGACCAGACGAGTGGTGATACCTTCACGATCTTCCCCGCTGCGGTCATCTCCGAATCCTCAACACCCGGTGAGTACGGGCGTTGGCGTTTCGATGCGAGCGACGTCTACATCAGCTCAACCGGTGGTAAATCAAAGGTCCCGATGGGCTTTGAGTTCGTTGTCCCCTCAACCGCGACGCCCGTCGCACTCTTCGTGAAGAACAATCGTGTCAATGTCGACGAGTTTGCGAACACTGTCGAGTACGACTCCGTGACACGACGCGACCGAGTCGTCCGCACCGGTTCAATCCTTAAGAGTGAATCAGCCGCGGTGGATTATGAAGATCAATACACCGTGAACTACGATGGCGAAAACAACCCAGATGGTCTGGTCGATGTGACCTCACGCATGATGGATGTGCTCAGGTTGCAATCTGCTCGTCGTGGCCTCACTGTCGATGACGATCAACTCGTCGTCAGCGGGCAGGGCATCTGGGATGTGAAAGAGGAAGTCGGCCGTAAGAATGCGGGCAACTCGAAGAAACTCCGCACGGATCGTTACCGTGTCGGCGAAGATCAGGCGCTGGTCAAGCTCGATGTGAGTGCGAACTCCGAGTTCGGGTTCCTCTCAGAAGCCGCCCAGATTGCCTCTCTTGATGAGTCAATCAAGATCATCGATTCCTTTGGGAATGAGTACGAAGCCATCGGATACGAGTATCGGGATGCAACGGAAATGCGCATCCGATACACGCTCGGTAATACCCTGACTGGGATCGAGGACACCCCATCCTTGAGTACGACCCGTAGCGATCAGCAACTCAAGCTCCTCTTCATCGTGACGAAACGTGTGAAGATCGAGAAGTTCGTGATTGGCGATACCCTGATTGCCCGATTCAATCCTGCGATCGACGCTTCGGGTAACTGATGTATTGATCTACAACTCAGCCCCACACCATGCTCACCTGAGGGTGAGCATTTTTTTCTGCGCATGATAAAAGCCGATCGATGATCGGCTTTGTGGAATCCAGATGGATTTGATAATCACTCTTCGGTCGCGGCGGGTTCTTCCGCGGGTGCTTCCTGAGTCTTCTTTTCCTTGACAATGAGTTCGCCTTCGTTGTCGAACTCCATCTCGTCTTCGTCGTCCATATCGAGTTCACGATCGGGGACAACCCAGAGCTTGATGTCTGCTTCGAGATCTGATTCGACCTTGATGTGGATATCGAAGGTGTCGATGCGCTTGATCGTTGTGGGGAGACGTACTTCGCGAGGTGCAACCGCGAACCCGAGTTCCTTGAGTGCGGATGCGATGTCCTGCTGCGTGACAGATCCGTAGAGTTGCCCCTGATCGTTGCAAGCACGAACGAGGGTGAGTTCCTGCCCGTTGAGCTTGCCGATCATTTCTTCGCGCTGCGCACGACGCTCTGCGAGTTCCTTCTCGGCCTGAGCTCGCTTATCAGCAAGCTGCGAGATGAGTTCATCGGAGGGCTCTGTCGCGTATCCGAACGGGAGGAGGTAGTTGCGTGCGTACCCGATACGAACGTTGACGACATCGCCGACGATGCCCAGGTTGTCGACGTTCTCGGTAAGCAGAAGTTTGACGCTGCGTGCCATGGAATGGTCCTTTCGCTGTCCTTGCTCGGGTTGTTCCGAGCGAGTTGAGGAGCACCGCACGTTGCGATGCCCCAACTAGAGGTGATCCGGAGTCTCCAGATCGGGAGGAGATCGTAGGATGGGAGAATCCGCCTATCCAACGCGTAGGCATGGAATTAGGGTACTGATTCATGAAAAAACCGCCCTGCTTGGGCGGTTTATGCGTGATCGTTGATCCGGATCAGAACGGGATATCGTCGTGGTCGATGTTGGCACCGCCGCCACCACCGCCGCCCTGCCCGGCTCCCGTGCGAGCGTAACCGCCCCCTCCACCGCCGCCGCCGCCGCCCTGGCCGCCGTTGCCCTGCCCGGAATCGACAAACTGGAAGTTCTCAACAACGACGGAGAGCTTTGATCGCTTCCCGCCACCGTTGCGATCTTCCCACTGATCGAGCTTGAGACGCCCTTCGATAAAGACCGAGCGTCCCTTGGAGAGGTACTGGGACATGACTTCCGCGGTGCGTCCCCATGCTTCGCAATCGACGAATGTGACTTCTTCGCGTTGCTCGCCGGATTGGGTCTTGTACCGGCGATTGACCGCGATCCCGAAGTTCCCGACCGCAGTATTGCTCCCGGTATGACGGATCTCGACGTCACGGGTCAGATTCCCCATGAGCATCACTTTGTTGAAACTTCCGGCCATTGGTATTCTCCTCAATCTTGCGAGTATGTCGTTATTGGCGTGAGTGTAGCATACATACAGATGCCGGTGCGAGCGATCGTGAAATCGTCCGCACCGGCATGCTGATTCTGAGATCACCCAAATCTGGGTGACATCTCGCTCTTACTCTGCTTTGTCTTCCGAAGCGGAATCTTCAGCAGGAGCTTCTTCCGCTGCGGGTGCAGCCGGGGCGACGGGTGCCTTCTCAGGCGCACCAAGGCGGACCTTGCTGCTGCCTTCAGACTCTGCCGCGTCGCCCTGCTCAGCGCGGAGCTTGGCTTCGGTATCAAGACCCGCACGATCGTCGTGTGCCTTGATCTCTTCATCCGTGAGGTGATCCGCGGTCGTGACGAGGACACGCATGACTTTGTCCGAGATCTGGACGTCACGCTCAAGGTGGGCGACCATATCGGTTGGGCAGGTAATGTATGCGAGGATGTAGACGCCGCGCTTCTGCTTGTCGATCTCGTATGCGAGACGACGATCGTCCCACTTCTTCATCGCGACGACTTCGCCGTTCGCGCGTTCGATGAGGTGGTTGATGTGTGCGACGAGATCGCCGAACGATGCGGCCGCGGCCTGGCTTGCGAGGAACATGACCTCGTAGGTGCCTGTGCGGGTTTGGGTGTCTGTGGACATGTGTATCTCCAAATGGTTTTGATCAGCTCGAAGAGCTGGATTCATTCTCGTTGTCGTTGGATGTGGGTTCGCTGGAATCTGCCTGATCGTCTTTGGGTTTCTTCTCGGGTTTGGGCTTTTTGAGCTTGGTGTTGAAGGTGTTCATCGCCTTCACCACACCCTCATCGAGAATGCACTCCGTCGCGTCCGCAGCACGCAAGATACCGCGTTCGATGTCTTCGCGTTCTTCGCTCATGAATCGGCTGAGAACCCAGTCCGATTGGTTCATGAGTTTGGGAACTTGTCCGACCCCGAGACGCACGCGCATGTACCCGTCACCGCCGAGCACGCGATCGATATCGCTGAGCCCGTTATGACCGCCCGAGCCGCCGTTTTTGCGGACACGGGTGTGACCCACCGGCAGGGCGATGTCGTCCACGATCACGATCAGGTCCTCGCTCGGATCGAGCTTGTAGAACCGGACCGCTTCGCCGACGGCTTTCCCCGACAGGTTCATATAAGTCGAGGGTTTCATGAGCAACACCTTCTCCGCGCCGATGTGCGCGTCGAGGGTAACGGAGTTGAACCTGGCTTTCGCGATCTGCCCCGTCGCGTGACGCGACGCGAGCGCATCGACGACAAGGAACCCGGCGTTATGCCGCGTCTTGTCGTACTGCGATCCCGGATTGCCAAGCCCAACGATCAGTTTCATCTTTACTCAGCGTCCTTCTTCTCGTTGATGACTTCGGGTTCAGCACCGCCTGCGCCGACCTCGCCTGCTTCGCCTTCCTCGTCCTGAACGGCCTTGAGAACGATCTGTGCGACGATGGACTCTGGATCGGTGATGAGCTTCATGGTCTCGAGTGGGAGCTTGACATCGCTCGCGTGGATGATGTCACCAACCTGCATCTCCGAAACATCGACATCGACGTGATCGGGGATGTTGGAGACGAGCACGTCGAGCTCGAGTTCCGTGACGGGGTGCATCATGATCGCGCCGGAGGACTTGAGCCCTTCCGCGTCGCCGACGAATCGCAGGTGTGCCTTGGTGTGGACGCGTTCGTTGAGATCAACGCGTGCGAAGTCCGCGTGGATGATGTTGGTCCCGAGATAGTCGTACCCAAGGTCCTTGAGCAGCACGTGCTGCTTGGTGCCTTCGATGTCGAGCTCGAAAACCTTCTCGCCTCGGGAGATGTGCATGATTGCTTCATGCGCATTGAGGGAGATCGAGACGGGATCTTCCTTGTGCCCGTAGACAACGGCGGGAAGACCGCCGGCGTTGCGGAGCCGCTGCGAGTAGCGGGATCCGGTGCGTTCGCGCTTCTCTGCGCTCAGCTGAGTCGTTGTGTCACTCATGGTGTTCTCCTTAATCTAACAATCAACTCTTTGGTGTATCTGTTTGGTGTATCTGTTTGCGATCAGCGCTTCGCACCCGCGGTACGCTCGAAGAGCGCGCTGATCGATTCGTCGTTGTGAATACGCGTGATCGCCTGCCCGAGCATCTCACCCACGGACAGGATGACGAGCTTGTCCTTGATCTGCTCGCAGCGTCCTGCCTCGGGGATCGTGTCCGTGACGACAACCTTGGAAATCGGTGAGTTCGCGAGCTTCTCCATCGCAGGGCCCGCGAGCACCGCGTGGGTCGCGGCGCAGACAACATCCGCAGCGCCCTCGTCCATGACGAGCTTTGCGGCTTCAACGACCGTGCCGCCGGTGGAGATCATGTCGTCAAACATCAGAACCGTTTTGCCTTTGACGTCACCGATCAGGTTCCCGACCTTAACGGTGTCGCCGGTGAGACGACGCTTGTTGATGATTGCGAGATCCGCGTCGAGCAGGTTCGCCATGGTTTCTGCGACCTTGACGTTCCCAACATCGGGTGAGACAAGGCACAGGTCCCCGAGCTGCTCACGCATCGACATGAAGTAATCAAAGAAGACGGGTGTCGCGGACAGGTGATCGACAGGAATGTCAAAGAACCCCTGGATCTGTGCCGCGTGCAGGTCCATGGCGAGAACACGATCCGCACGCGCCGCGGTAATCAGGTTCGCGACGAGCTTCGCCGTGATTGGCACACGCCCCTCATCCTTGCGGTCCTGGCGCCCGTACCCGTAGTACGGCATAACCATCGTTACTCGCTTGGCACTCGCACGACGGAGACAATCACAGAACACGAGCAGTTCCATCAGGTTGTCATTGACGGGTTCGCACGTCGAGATCACAACATAGCAATCGCGCCCGCGGACGTCGTCGTCGAGCTTAACGAAGACCTCGCCGTCGGGGAAGAGATTCGTGCGTGCGCGACCGAGCGGGATCCCGATCTCATCACAGATGCGCTGTGCGAGATTCTTTGAGTTCCTGCCTGCGAAGACCTTCATCTCTGCCATGCTTGTGTCCTTGCGTCGTGAAAGGTTGAATCGTGTGGTTCGAATGCGTGATCAGTTCGCAGAAGCGCCGTGCCGTTCGCGATAAATCGCGTCAACCTGCGCCAGGTGCTCGAGCGTGTTGATGCTCAGAATGTCCTCAGCAGGAACCGCGTCGATCACCTCGACAGGAAGCCCGCGTTTGAGCATGAGCTCAAAGACATCGGTGATGTAGTACTCGCCCGTGAGTTCATTGCGGTTCACCTGCTTGAGCGCCTCGAACATCGCGAGCGCACTCATGCAGTAGTAACTCGGGTTGACCTCATTGATCTTGAGTTCGTCATCGCTCGCGTTCTTCTGCTCAACGATGCGCTCGAAGCGCCCTTCAGCGTCACGCACGATGCGTCCATACCCGCTCGGGTCATCGATGACACTCGTCGCGAGGGTCGCCGCGGCGTTCTTGGATCGGTGCAGTTCGAGCATCTTGTCGAGCGTTGACGAGCGAATGAGCGGGCCATCGCCGCAAAGCACAAAGACATCCGTGTCCGCACGATCTTCTAGCGGGAACGCATCGACCGCACTCACGACCGCGTGACCTGTCCCGAGTTGTTCGTGCTGGATCGCGAACTCGACCTTGTCGCCGTAGGACGCGAGCGCTTCGCGAACGAGTTCCTGCTTGTACCCCACCACGACGACAACGCGTTCGCACCCGGCCTGCAAACACGCATCGACAACAGCGCACACCATGGGGCGCCCACCGACTTTGTGACAGACTTTGGGAAGATCGGATTGCATCCGTGTCCCTTTGCCTGCAGCGAGGATGATTGCTTCGAGCTTTGTTGCGTTGGGTGTGTCGCTCATCGCTTGATTCAGCGACGAAGCAGCGTGATTCACAAAGCGTTGAAAAGAAAAAAGTTACCCCACCAAGATTTGAACTTGGACCGACTGGATCAAAACCAGCTGTGCTACCATTACACCATGGGGCAAAGTTTGTCGCCGGATGAGACGTGTCCCGTCCGCGTGCTTTGCATCGGTTGTCTGCCGCGTGTCGCTTCAACTCCTGTCATGCAAAGCGAGTCGCTTTGCGGATATCCGAACCGTCAAATCTGTCGGCTCGGACACCCTCGACAGGATCGAGCGTGCGTCGCCGCAGCACATACGCCTCAAGTGCCTGAGCACAAAAGACTTGGAGCGAGATTCACACGGCTGCGGTGTCTCGGAGATTCCAAGAACCAAGTGTGAACCCATCGGGGTGCCTCAGCATTGATCAGCAGATGCCAATCGCCGCGTCCGTCACTCCGGGCTCCGCAGGGAAATCTATCGTAGACACAAGATCCGCTGTGTCCACGCCCTCAACATCGCAGTTTTTTCACATCGCATGCTCAACCGATCGGTGATTCCCTCGTATAGAACCCCGTACATGCCCGAGATGCGCAATTTTGGGCGCCAACGCCCGTTTTGAGGCCGATTCCGGCCGATCCACGTGGGTCACCTGTCAGGCGACCCAGGGCACCCAACCGATGTTCCTTTAGCGATCTGATCATTCATGATCAGGGTTTCGTTCGTGTGCTTCCAGGACACCCCAGAAAGGTCTCAACATGTCCAGTTCTCGTTTCTCTCGCTCGACCCAATCGGCCTCGCTCATGCTGGTCGTCGGGACGTCATTCCTACTGGGGTGCTCAAGCTCGCAGAGCACGAACGTACCCGCTGCGTACCAACCCGAGGGTTCACCCGAACCGCTCCCCAAGGACCAGCGTCCTGCATCCATCGTCATCGATCCCAACAACCGGGACGCGTTCGTCCAGACGACGATCGATCCGGTGATCTATGACACACGAACTGTGACGCCTCAGATCCAGATCGCCGAGCCGCATGACGGCCCGATCAGTATGATCAAGCACCAGCTCTATCAGCACTCTCGGGATAAGACCCTTGAGGACATCCCCGATAACGCACGCACCCTCCCCATTGGGCAAGCCGTTGAGATGGATCGCGTGAACCACGCGGGCGGCACCGGGTTCGAAGCGATCTCCCAAACCGAATGGTCCCCACCAGACCCATCCATTGGTGTGGGTCCAGATCACATCGTCGAAGTCGTCAACGCCGCGATCGCATTCTACGACAAGGACACAGGCAACCAGACGTTCTCGGTGCACCTTGGCACGCCTGGCACGCCGGGGTTCTTTGAACCTGTCGGCGCAAGTTCAAACTTTGTGTTCGATCCCAAGGTCTTCTATGACCAGAAGGCAGAGCGCTTCGTCGTTGTCGCGCTTGAGACGAGCGGTGCTTCTTGGATCGACATCGCGGTCTCCGACGATTCCGATCCAAACGGGGTCTGGTACAAGTACCGCACGCCTTCCGTGATCGATGTCGGCGGATTCGATTACTGGGTCGATTACCCGGGGTTCGGGTACGATGACAACGCTTGGTACGTCACGGGAAACCTCTTCCCGCTCGGCGCAGGGTCATTCGGCGGGCAGTTGTTCCGTGTCTACCCCAAAGCCCCCATGCTCGCGGGCGACCCGGTGACTTTCAACGACGTCGCACCCAACAACGGCGCCTCGCTGCAGGTCGCCCAGATGTTTGGGCCCGCACCGCAATGCTACTTTGTCTCGCGCCAGAACTCGAGCGGGTTGCGTGTCTGGACGATCAACGACCCCATCAACAACCCATCCTGGCAACGTGTTTCCGTCGGACTTCTGAGCAACGCATCGGGTCCATCACAGGACGCGAACAACAACGGCGGATCCATCTCGACACTTGATGGGCGCATCATGAACGTGCATTACCGCGATGGGAATCTGTACGCCGCGCACGCGATCGATGGCCCTCCCGGATTAACCGTGGCGCGCTGGTACCACATCGACATGAACGGGTGGCCGAGCTCGGGGAGCACCCCGAACCTGATCCAGCAGGGCGAGATCACCGGCGACAACGGCCGTCACTACTTCTTCCCCGCGATCTACTCGGATCGTGACGACAATGTGGGGCTGATCACCGCGAGTTAGAGCCCGAGCTCCTTCGCGAGTGTCCGCATCTCCGGACGTTTCGCGAATGATCCATTGGGCACAATGAGTGAACCCATCGAGGTTGGGATCGGTAGCAGCGTCGCAAACGGTCGCTGGGGTGATTACCTTGATATTGCGATCGATCCAGATGACGACAAGACATTCTGGATCGTCGGCATGTACCAACGCAGCTTCGGGTGGCAGACGTATATTGATTCGTTCACCATCGAGGCGCCATGCCCGGCTGATCTGGACAACAACGGCGAACTCAACTTCTTCGATGTCTCGTTGTACATCGGTGCGTTCAACGCACAAGTCGACGTTGCGGACCTGAACAACGACGGGAACTGGAACTTCTTCGATATATCTCTCTATATCCAACAGTTCAACGCGGGTTGCCCGTAACACATCGAGCGTATGTTCACAAAGTAAAAACCCCGCCGAGTGTTCGGCGGGGTTTTCTCTTATGCGTTGTCTTCGTCTGACTCGGATTCGGTCTCCGACTCGTCCTCACGGATCGCGTCGTCTCCGATGAGCTGATAACACGTTGCCATCAACCCGATCAACGGGAACTGTCCTTCGGGGAACGGGCTCGATCCCAAACGTCTCAGGAGTACACAGTTGAGCGCCGGAGGCTCGATCGGTGTGTCGAGTTCCTTGAGCTCGTCCCCAACTTCCCAGAAAGTTTCGAGCGCATCGTCGAGGGGCGCGGACGGGATGTCGGAAACACCCGGGACGTGCTGGAGCAGGACCGGTGCGGGGCCGGGTCCTTGCACTCCCACCGCTCGTTTCTGCCGCAGCCCGTCGATGAGCTCCTGCGACGGCATCCCGTGCAACCCGAAGATCAACATCGGATCATCACCCATCCGCTCCGCGAGGAGCGCGGTCAGACACACCGCGTGCTTACACCAGGGTTGCTCGTCACTCCAGTCCGGGCAATCGCACTCGGGCTTGATGTCCGTGGGTTCTGCGGGGAAGAGCTTAAGCCCAAGGGGCGCGAACACGTCCTCGATGTTACTCGGGAGTTCGCCCGAGAGCAGTTTCGCTGCGTACCGGACCTGATCCGCCATCGCGCCGACGACGCGCTCCTGCGATTCTGCATCGAACTGACTCAATGACAACGTCGTGTGGTACGGCTTATCGCTCCGCCCTTGAATCACACCCTCGCAGAGTGTGTCCTCGATCGTCAATCGCTTGGTTTGCCCGAGACGCGCGTACTCAAGGCCGTCCTTATACACTTCTGCAGCGGCACCCTGTTCCGCCACGCGGAGCAATCGCTGGGTCACCCAACTGCGTGGAGACTCGCCCGCTTTGAGTTTGAACTTCACACCGCCACGTACGCGGCGTGGATTCACAAGCGACTTGCGAGATGAACGGAACGACGCATACTGAGGCTTCACCTTCTTGGGCGCTGTCGGGACATGCGCGCTGAGAGTGGGTTTGGCAACCACGTTCATCACGCGATCCTCGCGTGGTGCTTCGGGCTTGGCCGAGTTGTCCTTTGCGGACGATGATGATGTCTTTTTCTTGGCCATCGGTTCGTCCTTGGGTTATATCTCGTCCGCGATCGTATCCGCACGCAGCGTGAGCAGCTCACGCAGCTTGTCCGTCCCGAGCTCGGTGAGCCAGCGCTCACCGTGCCCGATGATGTTTTCTGCGAGTTCCATCTTGGATTCGATCATCTCGTCGATACGTTCCTCGAGGGTGCCTCGCACGATGTACTTGTGGACCTGCACCGTGCGGGTCTGCCCGATTCGGTACGCACGGTCTGTCGCCTGATTCTCCACCGCGGGGTTCCACCAACGGTCGAAGTGGAAGACATGCGTCGCCGCGGTGAGGTTCAGACCCACACCACCCGCTTTGAGTGACAGGATGAGGATCGGGGTCTTGCCCGTCGCTTCCTGGAACTCGTCGATCATCTTCTGGCGTTTGCCTTGGGAGGTACCGCCGTGCAGGAACAGCACTTCTTTCCCAAGCTCGTGCCGGAGCATATTGCTCAGGATGTGCCCCATCTGACGGAACTGAGTGAAGATCAGCGCCTGATCACCCTCCGCGAGGAGTTCCGACGTCTGCTCAAGCAGACGCACGCACTTGCCTGAACGCATCGGGTCGATGACCTTGCCGAACTGCGGATCGCTCTCCTTGAGCATCTGCGCTGGGTGGTTACAGATCTGCTTGAGCTTGATGAGTGCCGCGAGCACAAGACCCCGACGATGGATCCCCTCGCTTTGATCGACATCCGTAAGCATGCGCTGCACGCAGTTCTCGTAGAGCTTCGCCTGCTCGGGGGTAAGCGGGCACCATTCCTTGCTCTCGATCTTGCTTGGCAGATCGGAAACAACTGTCGGGTCCGTCTTCACGCGACGCAGAATGAACGGCGACACCATCGAACGCAGACGCGCCATCTTGTTCTGATCGCGATGACGCTCGATCGGAAGCGAGAACTTCTTTCGGAACGTCCCCGATTGCCCAAGGTACCCTGGGTTGAGGAAGTCCATGATCGACCAGAGCTCGCTCAAACGGTTCTCGACTGGCGTACCAGTGAGCGCTACACGCTTGGGTGCAACGATCGAACGCACAGCCTGCGATTGTTTCGCAGCGGGGTTCTTGATGTACTGCGCTTCGTCGAGGACAATGCGTCCCCACTTCACTTTCTCGATCGTCTCACGATCACGATGCGCCAGCGCGTACGTCGTCAGGATCAGGTCGGACTGGTTCACCTCATCGACGAACGCGTCTTCGAGCTTGCGTTCCACGCCGTGATGGACCATAACGCGAAGATCGGGCGAGAACTTCTTCGATTCCTTCATCCAGTTCCCGATGACGGACATCGGCACAACAAGCAGCGTCGGATCGACGCGTTCGCCGTTCGCTTCCTTGCGCTCGTGAGTCAGGAGCGCCAAGAGCTGTATCGTTTTACCAAGCCCCATGTCGTCCGCGAGACACGCGCCGAACCCGAATCGTTCCATGAACGCCATCCAGCTCATGCCGCGTGCCTGATACGGGCGGAGCGTCCCGTTGAAGTTCTCGGGAGTTTCGAGCTCGGGGAGCTTGAGCGACGCGCCGTTCTCGTCGCCACCCAAGAGCGACGCGACCCAACCTGTCGCCTCGAGTCCTGTGACGGGAAGACCCGTCTGCGCCGAGTCGGACGCGAGCGCGAGCTGCATGGCTTCGCCGAGTTCCATCTCGCCGCCGGGGTTTTCTGAGATGAACTTGATCGCGTTCTGCACGTCCTCGGGGCGGATCTCAACCCATTTGCCACCGATCCGCACAAGCGGCGCGTTCTGCTGCGCAAGCTGCTCGAACTCGTGAAGGGTGAGGGTGGTGTCGCCGATCGCGATTTCCCAATGGTACCCAACGAGCGTGTTGAGCCCGAGCTGCGCACCGGCACCATCCGGCTCGCCGTTCTCGTCGAACATCCCTTCCGCAGGGTCGGACTCGATCTTGAGTCGTGCGCCAAGTCGTCCGCTCGGCGAATCCCACCAAGGCGGGCTCTGGATCGCGAACCCCTGCTCTTCGAGGATGGGCTTGATCTCACGCAGGAATCGGTACGCCTCTTGCGAATCGACGAGCACCTCGATCGGCTCACTCGCGTCGAGCGCCTCTTCGAGATTCTTGTAATGCCGACTCGCGCGACCGAGTTCTGCCATCAGGAGTTCTTGTGGGTTCTCAAGGGTCAACCCCGAGATCACCACTCGCTCGCGCTGGATCAACCAGATGTCCGACGCGCGGAGCACGATCTCCTCGTCGTCCACGCTCTGGAGGAAGAAGCTCAACGACCACTTCACCGTATCGTCGGGCTTGGAGATGTCCGCCGCGAGCCCATCCGTGATGGGTTCCGCGATCCGCAGACCGAAACGCCAGACGCTCGACTCGCCGCGGTCTTCGAGTTCCGAGATCCATCGGCGGACCTTGCGGACGATGTCAGCGCGCTGCCCCTGAACACTAGGCACTTCTTCCGTCTGATCGAGCAACCCGAGCAGCCACGCAACCTGGGGGTCCGCGTCGGGGTCCGCGTCCTCGACTGTGTCGAACATCTCTTCACGGATCATCGTTGCGCGGGCACGAGCATCGGTGACTGCTGCGAGGAAATCAGTCGTGAGGGACCACGCGTCGTGCGCGTGCTCATCTGTGACGGATCGCGCCACGCCGGGCATCGAACTCACAAGCTTCTGCACACGCGCCGCGGTCATCCCGTCGCTTAGCCAAGGCCACCACCCCGCGCTTAGTTCCCCCTGAGCGTCCTGCATGATCATCGGCACCACGCGATGCCCCGCGAGCAGGTGCGACGCGAGACGAGAAGCAGCAACGAAGTACTGGATCCCCGCACCGAGTTCGCCAAACTGATCGTCCTCGTCGCTATGCGAATCATCGTTTTGCTCGATCAACCACTCCAACGCTCGCCCCACGTCGATCGGTTTGATCGCGATCGTTGGGACGACAAACTCCGTCAACACCGCCACGTTGTCTTCGTCACTGTCTCGACCGATCAGTCGCGACATAGGGGCGCTGGGAATCGGATCCCCCTCAAATGAGGGGAGACGGAGATTGATCTGCGATGGTTCGCCGTGGATCCACGAGGGGAGATCATCCGGACGCGTCGCGGACGAATGGATCGGGAGATCCGAATCGATACCATCAACATGAGGTTCTGAGGCGGTTTCGCACCAGAGATGCAGATGACCAGCGCTCCAGTTTGCATGGATGACCTGATTTGAACGATCGCTCGCACTGAGAGGAGTTTCGATCACGGAGGTACCCCCTAGGGTCGATCGGGGTGGGCGCCCTACTCATTCACGCGAGAACATTCCTATGTCGCGGAACCAGCGCCGGTGGAGAATGAACCGGTCGATCGGGCGGGTCTTCAAATAGGGGAGCAGGGACTCGAACCCTGAACCTGCGGCTTAAAAGGCCGTTGCTCTACCATTGAGCTACTCCCCCAACACCGTTGCGTGGACCTGAATCCATGCTCGGATATGGGCTCTGACCCGCTGCGATGCGGGCCAGAGAGACAGTGTACGCACGAATCGCGTAAAAATCACGCGATGGGAATCCCCCAAACATCGAAATTCATCCAGAATCACGCCGTCTTGACACATCCCAAGAGGACACGTGCGTGTTCAGCGGATGCTCCTTGCTGCTCACGAACGCACGAGCGAGCAGCCTCACCCATCACCCGGCGTCCCTCAGGATCGTCGAGTAACTCACGGATCGCAGACTCAAGGGTTTCTCGCGTCTCGATACGAATCCCATCAACAGATTTGAGCAACCCGACGGCCGACTCGAAGTCCCCATACCGCGACCCGATGATGACGGGTTTGCCCAAAGCCGCGGGTTCGATCGGGTCGGACCCAAACTGGTCATTGAATGAACGCCCCATGACGACGATGTCCGCGAGCTCGAAGACGCTCGAGAGCTCGCCGATCGTATCAAGGATGAACCGTTTGGTTCCCTCGGGCGCCCGAACCCCGCTCGATCGACGGATGGAATCCGGGACACACGCAGCGGCTTCGTCGAAGCGTTCGGTCTTGCGGGGTGCGAGGATGAGCTGCACATCAGCCGGGACCGACTCGTGCATGAGCGATTCTTCTGTTGGGCCAGTGGATCCCGCGACGATGATCGGGTGATTTAGATCCACCCACATCTCCGCCGCGATCGATTGAGCACGTTCACCCGGACCTGACATGGGCTCGGTGCTGATCGAGTCCCATTTCATCGTGCCCGTAATGCGGACTCGATCTGAGGGGAGGCCCATCGCGATGATCCGATCCGCGTAGTCCTGATCCTGCACACACGCAAACGACAGCCGTGCAAAGGTCGGACGCAGAAGGAACCGGGCTTTGCGATACCCCTTGAACGAGCGTGCGGAGAGACGCCCGTTGATGATCCCGATGGGGATGTTGCGTTTCACGCATCGCTTGATGAAGTTCGGCCATACCTCGAGCTCGACCAGACCCACCACATCCGGGCGGACCCGATCGAGGAACCGATCCACCATCCAGGAGCAATCGAGCGGGTAGCGCACGACATGCACGTGATCGATCTCGCGATAGAGCGATTGTGCCCGCGCCAACCCGGTATCTGTTGTCGTCGAAACGAAGACCTCCGCGTCTTTCGCGAGGATCGGGACGATCGCACGCAGCGCGTTGACCTCCCCCACCGACACGGAATGGAGCATCACCCGCGGGCGATCCGGATCGAGCGCAGCCTCGTCGAACATCTCCGCAACATGCCCAGAGCGCTGGTCCCACCCGTCGCGCTTCTTGCGCATCCAGATCGGTGCGGTCAGGAGTACCGGGATGTAGAGACAATCGAGAAGATTCACTTCGGGTACCATAGCCGATAATGAGGCACGGATCGCCCTTCGGGGCGCTGCATCGGTTTATCACCTTGATCGAACACATCACACTGAGTCACCCATCGCACACGACCCCAACCAATCTTCACTCAAACGCATCGCGGTCACAGGCGCAACGGGGTACGTCGGCGGGCGCCTCGTGCAATCGCTGCTTGATGAGGGGTACCGTGTCCGGTGCATCGTCCGAGAACCCCGAAAGCTTGATCTGCGTCCGTGGGTGCGTGACGATCGGGTTGAGATCGCCAAGTGCGATCTCGCAATAGATGACAACCTCCATGAGCACCTCGAGGGATGCGACGCGGCGTACTACCTCATCCACTCGATGGAGATCTCGGGGAAGGAGTACGCGGATCGGGATCGAAAGCTCGCATCCACCTTTGTCGATGCCGCCCAGCGGGCACAGATCGGACGCATCATCTACCTCGGCGGGCTCGGCGAGTTGGGCGACGGGCTGAGCGAGCACCTGAGTTCCCGGCGCGAGGTCGAGCAGATCCTCTCATCAAGCGACATCCCCTGCACCGTGTTCCGGGCTGCGATGATCATCGGATCCGGATCCGCGTCTTTCGAAATCCTCCGATATCTCGTCGAGCGCCTCCCGATCATGACGACGCCCAAGTGGGTGAAGACCGAATCCCAGCCCATCGCGATCGCGGATGTGCTCTATTGGCTCGTGCGTTGTCTCAGAGTCCCCGAAACCGAAGGACGCACCCTCGAGATCGGCGGCGCCGATGTGCACGAGTACAGCGAACTCATGCGGATCATGGCCGAGGAACTCAAACTCCCCCGACGCATCATCATCTCCCTCCCGGTCCTGACCCCGAGGCTAAGTTCGGGATGGATCGCGCTCGTCACCCCTGTTTCGTACCGGATCGCCCGCCCGTTGGCGGAGGGGCTCAAGAACAAGGTTGTCGTTACGGACAACTCGGTGCAAGAGCTGATGCCCCACCAAGCGCTCGGCGCTCGCGACGCGATCCATCGATCGCTCGAACGGATCCGAATGAACGCCGTCACAACACGCTGGTCCGTCGCGGGTCCTGTGCCAGGCGACCCCGACTGGGCGGGCGGGACCCTCTTCGAGGATCAACGCACCATCACGATCAACGCATCCCCCGAGCGAGTCTTCCGGGCGGTGTGCAAAATCGGAGGCGGGCACGGGTGGTACGCCGCGGACCTGCTCTGGCGCATCCGCGGATGGATGGACACACTCGTCGGTGGCCCGGGCCTGCGACGCGGGCGACGTGATCCGGAGAAGATCGAGTTCGGCGAATCGCTCGATTTCTGGCGCGTCATCGGGATCGAACAGAACGCATCGCTCGCGCTCCGCGCCGAGATGAAACTGCCCGGCACCGCGAACCTTGAGTTCAAGCTCACCCCCGAGGGCAACTCAACACGCCTGCAGATGACCGCATTGTTCAAACCACGCGGACTGCTCGGGCTCGCTTACTGGTACGCCGTGCTGCCGCTGCACCATTTCGTCTTCTCAGGAATGCTCAACGGGATCCGACGCGACGCGGAAAAGGACGAGGGCTGATCACACTTCGTGCGACGCCCCCGGCGCCTGGACCGGGCGGAACTTGATCTCGGTGCCCTCAACATCGTCCGTCAGCAGTGCCCGGTTCGCACCAAGGTTCGACGCGGCGGACGAGTCCATGAGCATCGTCGAGTCCGACGCGCTCATCTGCATGAGCACCCGCATCCCGAACTCACGGATTGTCCCGCGATCGAATGTTCGTTCGAGGTTCGTCAATGTGTCGCACCACGCAAGGGTCCACACGCCAAGCACGGGCCCTTCAAGCAGCACATTCGCCAGGTCCTTGTCGGGCGACGCTCCCCCTTCGTCGTCGAGCGAGAATCCATAATCCTCGCTCTTGCGCAGATCACGCAATCGATGAAGACCCGCGATGACCAGCAGCACCGGATCACTCGGATGCCCCGATCGGGATCGGACGATCTCGTTGATCTCAGAGACCACACTCGTCGCGTCGTTCGCGCGATGGAGTTCGATGTTGTCGCCCCGCCCATTGATCGCGCGCTCGATCCGCGAGTAATCCGGGTCTTCCTCGGGTGTCGCGTCGATGATGACCACGCGTGCATTCGGGGAGGACGCGAAGGTGATGGCACTCGATGCGAGCATCCCCTGCGCGCTCGTCGTCTGAGGCCCAACCACGAGCATGTTCCCGCCCGAGCGTTTGGTGAACATCGGCGCGACGGGCGGCGCGATCGCGACGGACTCGCCGAGCAACGCGCGTGGGATCGAGCGATCCGGGTTCGCATGCTCGAACGCGACGCGGGACGCGTCGAACTTCGCGAGGGTGTTGCCCTCGAAGACCACCGTGGGTTCAAGCTCGATCGTGGGTGAGGGGAGTCGTTTCAGCGCCGCGTCGCGATCGGAATCGGGCAGCCACGCGGTCTGGAACGGGGAGTTGCCCTCGATGAGACCGCCCGCGTTGTTGTAGATCGCCTCGCCGGGGCGTTCGAGCAGACGGGCGGCGTTGTTGTCTTCGCCGAGGATCAGGTACGAGTCGGCTTCGGAACACTGGAGCGCGATCCGCACGCCAATCTGCCCGAGTGTCGAACGCGCGAGCGAGTACGCGCCAGACAAGGTCTGCGACCCGAGGATGACATGCACCCCGAATGCACGCCCCTGACGCACCAATCGATCAAGCAGCAATGACGCGTCGGACGCGACCTCGTCGTCGATCGTGAAGAACTCCTGGAACTCGTCGATGAGTAAGAGCACCCGCGGGAGATGCTCCTCAGGCGCGAGCTTGCGAGCACCCGCGAGGTCTTGCGCGCCGAGCTTGCGGAACAACTCTCCCCGCGTCGTAAGCTCGTCGTCGAGGCGTTGGAGCACGGACAACCCGAACTCGCGATCCGATTCGATCGCGACCGCGCGGACGTGCGGCAATCGCCCTCCGGTATAGGCCTTGAACTCGACGCCCTTCTTGAAATCGATCAGGTACATCTCAAGCTGATCGGGCCCGTACCACATCCCCGCCGCGGTGATCATCACATGCAAGAGCGTAGACTTGCCCGAACCGGTCCGCCCCGCGATCAGCGCGTGCTGGCGGGTGCCCAGCCCGAGTCGGAGTTCTTGCACCTTGCGTGCCCCGGATCGCCCAAGTGGGACAATGAGTTCCTCAGCACAATCGCGTGACCAAAGCTCGTCTGCGTTCGCGGGGGTCAATCGATCGAACGGCACCTCAATACGTCCCGCGTCCTCGCTCGCCTGTGCAACACGATCGAGGATCTGCGCGAACAAGGCGTCGTCCGGTTCGGAATCGAGTCTGAGTGCGAGCTCATTCTTCGGCCCATGCTCGAACGGCTGACTCTTCGCGTCCAGATGCAACGTCGCGGGGACGCCATCGAGTGATCCCTTGAGCTCTTCAGGGAGTTTGCCCTTATGCTCGGCGCACAGGATCGCGTATACCCCACAACGAGGACCGGACTCAAGGATGCTCTTGAGTTTGCTCGCGCCGTTATCCGAGAGCGCTTCGGGGAGATCGGGGATGACCAGGAACCGGTACGGCTCGGCGATCTCACCCGCAGCTTCGTTGTATTGCTCGATCGTTGCATAGTCCTTGCGGAGGTACTTCTGGATGACCGTTTGCATGTGCTCCGTCAGATCGACGAGTTGGCGTTCGATCTGACTCGGTTCTGCCCAGATCCGCTGCCCAACGGGCGAGGGATCCAGATCCGACAGACGCATAAACCCAGCGAAGGATTGCCCGATCCCGACAGGATCACAGAGCACGAACCGGGCTTTGCGTCCAGGGAATGACGCAAGGATCCGGGTGATGATGTTCCGCATCGTCATGAGGGCGTCTTCGCGTGATTCTCGATCATGGCGGATCACGAACGAACTCGGGCCAGGTAGTGCTAAAACACTCGGCGTCTCGATCAGAGATTCGATCTCGATCTGCGATCGCAGTGTTTCTGGAAGTCGATCCAATCGGTCCTTGAGCTCAACACGCATGGACCCGAAACGCACCGCATTGGGCACGCGTTCCGGTTGCCCGAGCGTGGGCATCGCATCCCAATCGGGGTTCGATCGTGTTACCCATTGGTCGTTCGTGTCGAGAACGTGCTGACTCGCACGAACGACATCGAGTAGAGCTGATGCTGTATGCTCGTACGCATCGGTGTACGCTGAATCTGCATACGCCAGCGCAGAGTCGCGGCTCGCATCCGACTCTGCGATCGCGCTTACGTGTTTCGACTCGACCGACTCGGTCTGATCCGTAACCCATTGCTCGATTTCGCGGAGTTCCGCATCCCGTTTTGCGTCGCGTTCTGCGATGCTCACCTCGTGCAGAGAAGTTTCCTCTTTGATGAGTGCGCCGGATTTACGCTCGCTGTCCTTGCTGATCGCATCAACGGTGTGCTGAGCTTTCGACACATCGCCCTTGTATCGTTCGTTGAGCTCATGAATCTGAGTGTCGTATTCCATGCCCTTCTGGAGTTCGAACTCTTGCAGATGCCGTTTCGCGACTTGAAGCCGAAGATGTGCCTCATTCGCGAGCTCGAGTTTCTTTGCCTTCCCGCGGAGCATCCCGGAGAGTCCCTGATTCGTGAACGCGTTGACAGATGCTGTCATCGCGTCGATTGACTCGTCCACGTCCTCGACCCGGATCGAACCGTCTGCGAACTTCTCGTCTGCCCCCAGAGGATCTAGATCCTTAACAAGTGATGGGCTGATCGCGTTCCCGAATGCCTCTTCATATGACTCGATGACCTTGGCGCGATCCTCGATGCTCTTGAGATCCGCTTTGCGCTGCTGATCCACCTTGCGGGTGTCGGACTCAAGGACCGTATCCGCAAGCCATACTTTCTCCTGAGCGGTCTTCTTGACCTTTGAGACTTCGCTGCGATGTCCTTGCTGGATAATCCCGATCGCACGATCGCGTTCCTTGTTGAGTTCACTGATTTTGTGCGTGTGCTTCGCCTTAGCTTCGGCGCGTGCCTGGTCGGATTGCGATCTGATCTCTTCGATCGATCGATCGCGTCGCTCGTTGTGCTTGTGCGTCTGTGACGCGTGTTGTTCTTCCGCGGAACGCACCTGATCGTCACGCTGGTTTGCTGCGAGCTCGAGCTGATTCACTGCTGCATCCAACGCCTCGATCAACGCCCGCAGCGTGGGCGCTTGACGATGAATCCCCAACTCGGGGATCGAGGTCTCCACGCGTATTGTCTCAGGATCACTCACAGGTTCGTCTCGCTTCATCGCACGCGGATTGTAACCGATCCATCGCATCGATTGCGCGACGCACGAGCGGATCGAAGTTGTTCACAAAGTCCTCCGCGAACCGATCCGCGTTCTGATCATCCCACGACGCGTTGCAGCGTTTCCACGCGATCCGGTAGTTCTTAACCGCGTCCACGAGCATCCCCTTGCCGACGGATTGACTCATGACTCGTCCCCCGCTTCGTCCGGTTGCGATTGAGCACGCTGATTGTCATGCTGCACACGGGTGTAATCATCGAGCGCCCGGATCTGCCCATCAAGTCGCCCAAGCGCCGTCTGCATGTCCGCGCGAGCGACAGAAGCCATCGGTTGAATCGCGCCCCGGTAGTAATCGATCTCCTTGCGCAGCTTATTGACCGCACGCTTTGTGGACTCGAGCTTCTCCTCGGCTTCACGCACTCGGCGCTTTGCGCGTTCGTATTCCTTGCGTGCATCGACCGATGGGCGTGGTTGTTGCGATGTCACTTGTTGTGTGAGTTTCGACTTCGCCACAACCGCGGCTTCCGATCGCACACGAATCTCTCGCTTCCAATGCGATAACCGATCGCCCTGCAGCCACGACAGCACCCGCATCGCGTCGGATCCGGGGCTCGTGAGTGCCCGCTCGACGTCTTCCTTGAACTGGATGATCGCAGGCCGAAAATCCGCGAGCGATTGCGTGTTGGTGACGCGTGCCTTGGCGCACATGCTCAGCGCTGCCTCAGGTATTCATCGAGTCGATCCGCCTTGCGCATCAGGAATGGGACCTGCTGATCGATCGACTCGCGGAAACGCATGAGCTGTCGCATGGTGTCTTCGAAGTCCTTCTGAAACTTCACCTGTTCTTGATCGCGCCATGTCTGACTCAGGTTAGACATCTGCCCGTTGAGTTGGGTCATCTGTTGTTCCATGCCCGCGCCAAAGCGTTTGAGCATCTGGGCGAACTTCCGGATTTCTTCAGGATCAGCAACTGCCTTGGCCATCTACCACCACCTCGCACAAACCGTTCGTTCTGAATCCTGTACGTGTTCCGAACCAGTGTGAAAACGAGCAAGATCCGCGTGTATTTCGAGTGTACCCAATCGGCGTGCTCCCTGAGAGTCCAACGAAAAACGATCCGCCAGAGAATGACAGATCGTCTCGTTCGATTCCGGATGTGCCGGGTTGAATAGGCGAGGAGGGACTCGAACCCACGACATTTCGCGTGTAAGGCGAACGCTCTAGCCAACTGAGCTACTCGCCCGGCTGGGCTGAGGATAGCACCCTCTCACTCAAAGTCTCCAACCACAACCCATCGAACACCAAAAAAGAGATCGCCCCGCCGAGGAGGGAACTCGGCGGGTGAGCAACGTGTCTGATGTCTAGGAGACCACAGACCCGGCTCTGAACGATCTCAGAGAGGGCGAATGAAGTTCCATAAAGATAGCGATTTGCTCCCTAAACTCACGCTTTTTTCGCGTCGGAGATGAAATTTATATCATCAACTCTCAAATTTGGGTGAAAATGTGGAAAACAGCATGCCTAACAAAATACACATATTGTGGGCAACTTTGCCTACCAGACCCAAACCAAACAGATATCCCCAAACCAGACCCAATTGCTCGAACATCCAGGTCCATGTTGATACATCCAAGGACTACGCTTCACGCATGACCCAATCCACACGTATCTGTCGCGTCGGTACGATCGAAATCGGTGCGTCCAACCCGCTCGCCATCATCGCAGGCCCGTGCACCCTCGAATCCCTCGAACTGGGTCTTGAGGTCGGACGCCATTGCAAAGCCGTGTGTGAATCGCTCGGGCTGCCCTACATCTTCAAAGCCAGCTTCGACAAAGCAAACCGGTCCTCCATCAACTCCAAGCGCGGGATCGGGATCGAGCAAGGGCTCGAGCATTTCCAAGCCATCAAACAAGAACTCGAGGTCCCCACCACCACCGACATCCACGAACCGGACCAGGCGGATGCGATCGCGGAGGTTGTCGATCTGATCCAGATCCCCGCGTTCCTGTGCCGACAGACGGACCTTGTTGTCGCGTCATCGAAAGCTGCCCAAGCACACGGCAAGGGCGTGAACATTAAGAAGGGACAGTTCCTCTCGCCTCGCGAAATGGCAGGCCCGGTCCGCAAAGCAACCGAAGCGGGGTGCGACAACCTGATGCTCACCGAGCGAGGCACCTTCTTCGGGTATCACCGATTGGTCAACGACTTCATCGGGATCGCGGACATGATGGAGCTCGATTGCAGCGCGTTCTCCGACGCGGGCTCGCCTCCGGTGTGCTTCGATGTCACCCACTCGACCCAACTCCCCGGCAGCGGCGAACAAACCGGCGGGCGCCCCGATCGCGCTCTGCAACTCGCGAAGGCCGCGACCGCGATCGGCGTGCATGCACTCTTCGTCGAGTGCCACCTCAACCCGAAGGAAGCGTGGTCGGACGGGGC
>SPJK01000521.1_pt1 | contig 31462 bp, 32 predicted proteins | sample 3741771 | NCBI WGS metagenome assembly SPJK01 (sample SAMN10925997, study PRJNA522277) | cold seep metagenome | isolation source: Elba SIP-enriched marine methane seep metagenome, extraction at timepoint T2 | place: Italy: coast of Elba, Mediterranean Sea
GTGAGACAGGCACTGAGTGGGACATCGAGTATTGTGCTCGTCATTTTGGGCATGCTCAACGCGTATCGGCACGCGAGCGAAGACGGACCGATCGTGCCTGGACGCACAATTTAACTGAAACTGTGCCGTTTTTCGGCTAGTCTTTGGCATGCTCAAGCTGCTTTTGGTCTTTCTCGGGGGCGGGGTCGGCGCGTCGCTCAGGTATGGCGCAGGGATGCTCGTTGCGCGCATGACGCCCGAGGCTGCGGATACCCCCCACTGGTTGGGCATGTACCCCGTCGCAACGTTCGGTGTGAACCTGCTCGGGTGCGGGTTGATCGGGATCGCGTGGGGATTGCTGGGGAAACCTGAAGAGGGTAACGAGGCGCTGCGTCTGGCACTCATTGTCGGCGTGCTCGGAGGGTTCACCACTTTCTCGTCGTTCGGGTGGGAACTGCTCGAACTCATGCAGAACGGGCGTGCGTTGACGGCGATCGTCTACGCCGCGTTGAGTGTTGGGATCGGGTTGCTCTGCGCCTGGGCGGGGTACGCGCTGGGGATGAGCTTGAACGCGGGTTCGTGATTGGTTGGGAGTACGTTGATGGATATCTATGTGATTCGGCACGGCAAAGCAGAAGAGAACTCGGCGTCGGGTCTGGATCGTGATCGCGTCTTGCGTGGGAAAGGGCACAAGCAGGCGAAATGGTTGGCCGACGAAATCGCGAAGCGCGAGACGCGCCCTGATTTGGTGCTATCGTCGCCGTACCCACGTGCGCGAGAAACAGCGGAACCGATCTGGGATGCGCTGGGGATGGAGGCACAGATCGATGATCGATTGGGCGCGGAGCGATCCCTGAGCGACATGCTCGATGTGTTGATGGACACACGCGGGTCGGGGTGTGTGGCGATTGTGAGTCACAATCCGAACTGTGCACGGATCGTGAGCACGATGTGCAACGGATTGATGACCATGCCCGCAGGGCACCGCACGGGCGAACTCGCACACGTACAGATCACCGGTTCGGAACTCGTGGGGAACGGGAAGCTGATTGAGCGATTGCGGATGGGCGATTGATTACCCGCCTGAGTCCATCGAACCGCCCCCGGTTGATGCGCCGTTGATCTGTTCGCGGACCCATGTCTCGATCTTGGGGATCTGGGTGGGAAGGGTCGCGAAGATGATCTCGTGCCCGAAGGGGTACTCCCATCGTTCCGGCTTGCCCAGGCGCTCATAGAGCAGATCACCCGTTGACGCGGGCACCGCTTTGTCTTTCTTCGCGTGCAGGACGAGCGTGGGTAAACCGTTTTCCTTCATTAGCGGCGCGGTCTGGTACCCGTCGAGCTTGGCGTGCTCAAGGTAGAGTGATGCGAGGGTATCGACGACGCCCGGCTCAGGCTTACCGAGACGATCGGATGCGGGATCAAAGTCGATGAGGATCGCGTCGATCCATGACTTGTAGTTCGATTCGATCATGATCTTGAGGAAGTTCGCGCCCCCTGCGATGAGTACCGCCGCGTCGTACCGATCGGGGGTGTACGCGTATACGCTCGGGAGCGCCATGGCGCCGCCTGACATGCCCAGCAGCACGATCGGCTTGTCCTCTATGTCGGCGCGTTGCGCCTGGATGTGGTCGAGCGCTGCATCGGTTGCGTACGCGCATTCCGCGACGCGTTGATCCGCGGTTTGGGCAACGCGTGACGCGACATCCTCGCCCTTGCCGTCGAGGTATTGCAGGCGTAGATGCTCGGTGTATCGCGACGGGTGCGAGAGCATGCGGAGGACGCCGTACCCCTTATTGACGAAGTACCGTTCTGTCGCGTCGACGATGGGCTCGGGCGTGCCGAACATTCCCGGGAGGATGACGAGGGTGCCTCGCACCTCGCGATCGGGTTTGGGATCGCGATAGGTGAACCAGGTGCGTTCGATCTCGACGTGGTCTTTGTCCGCATCGATCGAGCTCGCATCGGATGTGATGGTCTTCGCGGAGACGTATCGGAACGCGAGATCGGGCGGGTCCTGGACGGGGTCTTGTTCGAGGGTGCTCTCGGAGAAGATGAACGCGCCGGGGCCTTCGACTTTGAAGTTGAACGCGGACTCGATCCCCATCGCTTGGGCGAGTTTGGACACGTCCTCGTAATCCGCGGGCATCGTACGTCCCTGATGATGACGGGAGTAGTGCACCGCGCGGAGGCGTTGAGCGGGGTCGAGATCGATGATGATGCCTCGCGATTGAGGGTTGTTGCCCCAACGGGTCGGCCAGACGGTATTGGTGTCCGAGACGGAGGACGTAACAGGCAGGGCGAGGTTCGTGGACTCGGTTGTGGAGAGCGCATTGTGCATCGCGGGCGCGTTGACGTATCGGCATCCAACGCACGCGAGTAGGATCAGGGGAATCATCATGATTTGTCTTCCGTGTTGCATCTTCGAAATCAACTCTGACATGTGTATGGGTCGATCATACTGGAAGCGTACCGTTGTGCGTCGTGTCCGCTGACCGATCCGGATCAAATCGTTTGGAGTTCCCCTTGAGTGAACAATCGACAACGCCTGATGATTCCCATGAAACACGTGTTCCCGTCGTCCGGTGCGGGCTCGGCGGGGTGTTGATGGGGCTCGCGAACCTGGTGCCGGGCATATCAGGGGGGACGATGCTCGTCGCGTGCGGGATTTATACGCTGTTCATTGACGCGGTCTCGGACGCGACACGGCTGCGATTCAATCGACGGATGATCCTCACGCTCGGGTGCGTCGTGATTGGAGCCGTGGTCGCTATCGGCGGGTTGGCGTCGATGATCCATTGGGCACTGGTGAATCATCGGTGGGTGATGTTCTCGATCTTCATCGGACTCACGCTCGGCGGCGTCCCCATCCTGTGGGCGATGGCCAAGCCCATCAAACGCGACACCTGGGCGGGTGTGGCGATCGGGGCGCTGTTGATGGGCGGACTCGTGGCATTGCAGGAACTAGGCGGCGCGGGGAGTGGGTTGAGTGGCCCGTTCGGATTGGTGCTCGGCGGGGCGGCCGCGGCGAGCGCGATGATCCTGCCCGGGGTGTCGGGCGCGTTCCTCCTGCTCCTGCTCGGGCAGTACGAACCGATCATCGGCGCGATCAAGGGGTCCGTCAACGCGCTCAAGGACGGCGACATCAGTGCCCTCATGGACCAGATGGGCGTGGTGATCCCGGTCGGAATCGGCGTCCTCCTCGGCGTCGCGATCGTCAGCAACCTGCTCCGCTGGGTCCTCCACCACTACGAGCGCCTCACACTCGGGGTGCTGCTCGGGTTGATCATGGCCGCGCCCGCGGGGTTGTATCCGTTCCGCGAGGGCGTGATGCCTCAGGTCGGGGACACGATCAAGGGCGAGCTCGTCACGGAAGAGAATCTTGTCGAGATGCAGGCTGCGGATAACGCGAAGGATTGGGACCAGCGAGCGTTTACGCCGAGTACGGGGCAGATCGTCGGGGCGCAGCTACTGATCATCGGCGGGTTTGTGGTGACGGTTGGGATTGCGCGGCTGGGGCGGGAGAAGAAGAGCTAAACGCGTGCCTTGGGTATATAACTCCGCCAGTTGATCTGCCTGCCGCATTCCGGGCACTGGTGCATGTCGCGTGTGAGTTGGTAATCGCACCTGAAGCAGAGATCGTTGAAGTAGCGGTGCCTGTTCTTCTTGCGTCTGATGCGTGCGGAGATGAGTTCAAAGATCAACGCAAACCACATCAGCGCCCAAAGCGACATCGCGATGAATGTAAGCACCACCCGCGGGGTATCGATGACTGTCCCCCTGAGGGTCGCGCTCTTGCGGATGGTTGATTCCATCGCGGGTGTCAGATCTCCCTCGTCCACGATATCGAGGATGCTGTCGCGGACAAACTCGTAGGATTGGAGCGACTCCTGCTGATTCGATACACCCTCGCCCGTTGCTTTGAAGTTGAACCCCGGGCGTACCTCGACCTTACGGCCGATCTCGATGCGTTTCCCCCAGCGAGGCACGTGCGCGAACTCGTCTTGGAAGTACACGGGCGATTCCATGACCTGCACATTGACCACCGCGATGAGTACACCCATCTCCACGGTTGGGTCTGAGGCATCGATGACTCGAAACTCGGTGGATGTTACGGAGTCCGCGTAGATCGAGTACACCAACCGATGTGATCGCCATGGGTAGGGGTTCGGTCGAGCAAGGACTTGAAGAACGGAATAAGTGCTGACCAAGACCAGTGCATAGAGAGCGCACCGGAACCATGCTTTACGAAGCATGTCCAATCATCGCCCCATCTGCTGCTGCAATGAGCTCTTGATCATGTTGCGCATCATCTTGACCTGCCCCTTGCTCAGCCCCGTGTCCTCGGGTCGCACGAGCATCGCCTGGGTCCAGTGATCGCCCGATGGGGTATACCCCATCTCGATGAGGTCTTCTTCCAGCCCGACCATGTGCCCCGCGCCGTAGAAGATCGCGATGTCCTTGTACTCCGGGTGGTCCGCGATGGTCTCGTGGAGGTATTCGATGACGACATCGTTGCGTCCTTCGACGATGACCTTGTGGGTCGCGTCCATCTGCTGGGCGAGCAGGTCGGATTGTTCCGCGAACTCGAGCATGTCCATGAGCATGAGCTTCATCATCGACGAGAGCTGAGGCGAACGGGAGATGAAGTTCAGGATGAAACCCGCGAGCTTGGCGGAGAACGAGTTCCCGTCGAGCATGCTGAGGAGTTCGGAGGAGTCCTCGCCGTACTCGCTCAGGGCACGCTGGAGTTGGTTGATGTCCATGTCGGCGTTGACCCACTCTGGGTTGGTGGTGTCCATCGCGTCGAGTTGGAAGGTGACGCGGAGGGCGTTGGCGAGTTGGGTTTGAATACCATCGGGGGATTCGGGAAAGTCGGAATCGGGATCGATCGGGTCGGAAGCACTCGAGAGATCCGCGTTCACGCCTTCGCCACCCTTCTCGCCGTCTGCACCGAGCGAGATGAACTCGACCGAGCGTGTGGTGCTCCCACTCGCATTGGTGATTGTGTGCATCGATTCGATCGGATTGCCCCACCCATCAAGGCGGATCGAAGACACCAGTGAAGCGATGCGTTGATCATCACTATCCGCGAGATCCGTGACTGTTCTTGGGAAGTCGCCGTGTGATGCTCGGTACATCTTGGCGACCTGCACCAGAAGGTCGAGTCGATCCTGAGTCGCTGCGACTTTGGACCCGTCATCAAGTTCGGTATCGATCGGGTCGAGCCCTGCGGGCTTGATCCCTTCGTAGAGCACCGTGTCATAGGTTTCGAGGAGTTCTTGCATGGCGTCGTAGTACGGCGCGTCGGCGATGTGGATCGCGGACACCATGTGGATGCGTGGGGTGCCCTGCTCTTCGGACTCGAAGGTGCGGGTGCACATCTCGAGGACGATCTCGCCGTTGGGTTTCTCGTAAACGCGCGTGTACGGATCGGACGCGTGTGCGCTTGTGCAGGAAATGCCTGTAACAGTAACGATTGACGCGAGAATCGGGATATGACGCATGAGTTTACTCCGGGTCGTTTTTAAAACAGTTCTCAATCATACCGGAACCACCGCGTTCACGATGCGAAGATCAAGATGACGCAATCGGGACCCCTCATGGGAAACACATGTTTACTCGAAAAACTCATGTTGAGTTTCATTCCACCCTTGTGTTTCCCGACTTGGTTCAGTAGGATCAAAATACGCTCAGGAGGTCCGAAAAAGATGCGTTACACAACTTTATTGGTTTGTCTATCTGGTGCTGCCCTTTCAGGCAGCATCGTGCATGGTGCAGAACCGATTGCCCGCCCAGGCGATCGTGATGATGGCGTGCGTCGATCCGTTCAGCAACGTGAGTTCGTTCCGTTCAAGGGGAACGGCGAGGGCATCATGCGTGGCAACGGCGTCGCGGTGTATCCCAACGAGTTCCGCACGATTGATGGCAGCAATAACAACCTGACTCACTTTGAGTGGGGTGCTGCGGGTACGGAAATGATGCGGATGATGATCGCTGAGTACGGACTCAACGACGGTTCGATCCCCGCACGCGTGAACGGGCCCAGCGCCCGCGCGGTGAGTAACGCGGTCAACGCGAGCCCCGGCGATACCCCGAACGCGATGGGCGTGTCGGACTACCTCTGGCAATGGGGTCAGTTCCTCGATCACGACATCACTGAAACACCCGTTGCGACGGACACGTTCGATATCGAGGTCCCGATGGGTGACCCCTGGTTTGATCCGATGAACACTGGAACGCAGATCATCGGTATGCACCGCTCGGCGCATGTGCTCGATACCAACGGCAAGCGTCAGCACCTCAACAACATCACGGCGTACATTGATGCGTCAAACGTATACGGATCTGAGGACGAGGTCGCGCACTGGCTTCGCACGAACGACGGCACGGGAATGCTCAAAACGAGTGCGGGTAATCTGCTCCCGTTCAATACGGAAGGTTTCCACAACGCACCAACGAGCGATGACCCAACCCTCTTTCTCGGCGGCGATATCCGCGCGAACGAGCAATCGGGTCTGACCGCGATGCACACATTGTTTGTGCGTGAGCACAACTACTGGGCCCAGCAGATGGCGATCCAGTTCCCGAACGCGGACGGCGACGAACTCTACGAGCGTGCACGCGCGATCGTCGCGGCGGAGATGCAGGTGATCACGTTCAACGAGTTCCTCCCTGCGTTGCTCGGTGAGAATACGATGGGCGCATACAGCGGGTACGACGACAGTGTTGAGCCGATGATCGCGAACGAGTTCGCGACGGCGGCGTACCGCGTGGGGCACACGATGTTGTCCGCGGATATCCGACGCATCGAGGCAACCAATCAGACCGCTGCGGAAGGGGACCTGCCCTTGCGTGACGCGTTCTTTACCCCTGCGAACATCATCGATCATGGGATCGACGGTATCCTGCGTGGGCTCGCGGCCCAGACAGCGCAGGAGATCGATACGTTTGTCGTCGATGACATCCGCAACTTCCTATTCGGGCCTCCCGGCTCGGGCGGGTTCGATCTCGCGAGCTTGAACATCCAGCGCGGGCGCGATCATGGGATCCCCCACTACAACGCGCTTCGTTCAATGGCGGGGCTTACCCCCGTGAGTGATTTCTCAGAGATCAGCTCTGATGCGAGCGTCGTCGCGGGTCTCGCGAGCGTCTACGCGGATGTCGATTCGATCGACCCGTGGGTTGGGTTGCTCGCGGAGGATCACGTGGCGGGCGCGATGGTTGGTCCGACTCTGATGATGATCCTCTCGGATCAGTTCGAGCGTCTCCGTGTAGGTGATCGGTTCTGGTACGAGTCGTACCTCCCTACCGATCTCGTCGAGCTCGTCGAAGCACAGACCTTGTCCGTCATCATCCAGCGCAACACGGATATCGGCGCGGAACTGAGCGACAATGTCTTCATCGCAGCGGAAGCATGCCCCGGCGATGTGAACAACGACGGCGTGCTCGATTACTTCGACATCAGCGCGTACATCGGGCACTTCTCCGCGAACGATCCGCGTGCGGATTACAGCGGGCAGGACGGCGTCTTTGACTTCTTCGACGTGTCCAACTTCCTCGACGCATACAATGCTGGTTGCCCGTAAGGCGTATACCGAGTATTAAAAATCAAAGTCCCGGCGAGCTTCGTCGGGGCTTTTCGTATCAACTGAGAATGAGAGATCAGGCGCGTATCAGTCCTTCACGGATTGCCCAGCGGGAGAGCTCAACCCGGTTCGAGCTGTTCGTTTTGGCGAGCGCGGAGCTGATCTGGTTATCGATCGTCTTGGGCGAGCGATGGATCGATTCTGCGATCTGGGAAGTGGTCATGCCTAACGCGACGAGACGAACGACGCTGAGCTCACGCGGAGTCAGAGCGAGCATCTTGGGTTCGTTTAATGATGCCTCTCGATTCTCTGACATGCGTTCACGGACTTCTGTTGAGTAGATGGTGTGCCCAACGGCAATTGCGCGGACGCCGTCGACGAGCGCTTCGAGCGGTTCATTCTTGGTGAGGAACCCACTGACACCGATTTGGAGCGCCCGGTTGATGTGGACATCTGTTGGGTATGCCGTGAGCACCATGACACGTGAATTGGGGGAAAGTGTTAGCGCTTGAGCGACTCGATCGAGTGGGTCACCGCCGGGCATTTCGAGATCACAGATCACGACGTCTGGTTTGTGCTTTGCGATTTCGTCAACGATCTCGCTTGGATGTCCAACTTGTGCGACAACACAGATATCTCCCGCATCTGAGAGCAGGGCCGCGAGCGCGTCCGTGACGATCTTGTGATCATCGATGTGGAGAACTCGAACTGGATCCTTGTTACTGCTTCGTTCACGCATTGGAGCCCCCATGTGTTTCGGTCCGAATCGGAACTTGCTATATTCTACGCTACTTTAGGTAAATAACCCTAGTCAATCGTGTATATTTAAGATGCGACACGATGAGGTGGTGCATGATCACGATCGACCCACATGGTATTCGGTCTTCGTTGCGGTTTTACTGCCTTTATGTGTGTGCTCTTCTCGTATCGCAGATCATCGGGTACTTGACGTTTTATGGTTTATCGTCGTCGAGTGCGATTTGGCCGAGCGCAGGCGTGTATGGTGGGCTCCTTGTGGTTTCCCACAAGAGGCATTGGCCTGCGATGATCATTCTGATGATCCTGGTTGATCAAGGCATGTTCATGATCATGAGCGAAGCCTACCAGACCACGGTCGGGCAAATCATGATGATCATTAAGCTTGTGTACAACCCCCTTATTGGGGTGGTATTTGCCTGTTTAGTTGATCGGTATCTTCTCAACAGGAATCCGATCGCAAATATGTGGAGTTTGACGGTCTACTCAGGCATCGCGATTTTTCTGAACTTATCACTCTTCTCACTCATTGTCTGGTACGTCGCGAGTCAGGTACAACCAGACATTGATCTCTACACACGTTGGATGCAATGGAGCTTCTCGGGGATATCTGGGTTGCTTGTGTACGCGACCCCGATCATCGTGATTGCGAATCGATGGGGCGGTCCCGAGCCACTCATCATCCGTAAAGCAGAGACCTCGTTCTTTGGTGTGGTTCTCACTCTTGTCTCGATCTATCTCTTCGTTTTGAATCAGGGGAGTCTCCTGACGCAGTTGTATCAGTGTCTGTTTCTGCTTGTGCTGTTCGGATGGGCATTCGAACGTTTCAACTCGGTGGTGATTACGAGCACGTGCTCGGTTCTCTTTTCGATCATCGTGATCGGGATGAGTATCGAGCGAGGCCCGTTCCATGTTGAGAATCGGGAACCCATTGAGAATGTCTTGCGGGCGCAGGGCATCCTTGTACCAACGATTCTGCTCATCCTTTTCATCACCTCCCTCTTAGAAAGCATCCGTGAGCAGCACAAGGCCCAACTGATCACAGAGAGAAAGATGGGCGATCTCGATCGTGCTCGATCTCTCGGAACCATGGCAAGCGGCGTCGCGCATGACTTTGGGAATCTCTCGATTGCGCTACGCGCGTACCACGACATCTTGCGCAAGCGTGTGGGCACGAGCGAAGATGAGTCCATACGGAACGCAATCGAAGGCATCAGCAGCGTCGCGGAGGGGGCGCAATCTCTCACAAGCGCGTTGCTTCTCTTTGCTCGCGATGACTCGATAGAGGACGAACTCGCACCGAAAGTAGCGGATCTTTGTCATGCCATTCAAAAGGCACAGAGAACCATCGAACCAATGTACCAGGATCGTTACAAGATTGTCTCACGCGTGCCGCCTGAATCGGTCTGGGTTGGAATGTCGGGGAACAGCTTGAGCCGATTGCTTGGGAATCTGATCATCAATGCGCTAGACGCATCTGATCCAGGACAGCAAGTGACAATGACCTTGTATAACCGAGATGGACATGCTCGCTTGGTCGTCGCAGATCATGGCAAAGGGATCGCACCCGATATTATGTCGAGGATCGCGGAGCCGTTCTTCACAACAAAGCCAAGGGGACGGGGGACCGGGCTCGGATTGGCGATTGTCAAGGGACTCGTGCGCGATGCGAATGGGGATATCGAGATCGACTCAACACCAGGCGTTGGAACCTCGATCACGATCACGCTTCCGATTGTCGATCCCCCGAGCGATCAGACCGATGCAAGCACTGATCCCTGACGAGCGCTGACCAACTCCTCCGCGAGGGTTTCGATCGCACGCGTCAGGATGTCGATCGATCGTTGGTACTCTTCAAGGTTGATGTGCTCGTTTGGCGTGTGATCGAGGGCGCTGTCGCCCGGGCCGTACGCCGCGATGGGGCACTTCCAGATCGGCGCGACGACATTGAGGTCTGCGGTGCCGGTCTTGAGCTTGGGTCGGGGTCTGTATCCCTCGGCGCGAATAGCGCTGCTCAGGGCGCGGACCACAGGGTCGGAACGATCCGTGGCGTGTGCCACCTCCGGGCCTTCGAAGGTGAGATCGATGCGGAGCTCGGGGTGCGTATCCTGCTGCTCATTGCGGAGGTTGTGGAGGATCTCGATGAGTTGCTTGGGTGATAGCTCGGGCGGGAGACGGAAACCCGCTTCGAGTCGGGCGTGCTGCTCAAGCCCGTTGCTTGTCGATGCGAGCTCGCGAAGCGTTGCCTGGATCTGGTAAAACGCGCCTTTGATCCCTCCATTAAACGACGCGGCACGATCGAGAATATGCTCCCAGAACGCGTGAATCTGATCGCACGCGGACAACTGCTGCCCAGCGGTATGGGTGTTGGGGCAGGTTGCGCGTGCTGTCATGAGCAATCGCCCCTTGTACCCGAGGGTGACGCCATCGAACCCAGAAGGTTCGCCGATGATGCACGCGTCGGGTCGCCATTGTGGCGCGAGGTGGCGTGCACCGATTGACCCCGCGGTTTCCTCCCCCACCGCGCCCGCGACACGCAGATCGATCCCTTCGGGGAGATTCGCACGCGATGCGGCAACGAGCATTGCGCACAGGGGGCCCTTTGCGTCGACGCTGCCGCGCCCGTAGAGATCGCCCTCCTCGGTCCGAACACGGATATACCCCGAAACCGTGTCGATGTGACCAAGGAGGGCGATCTGAACGGCGCGATCAGATCGCGCGTCGTCGTTGACCGTTGAACGAAAGGCGATTGCATTGCCCGCATCGTCGATGTGTGCATCCAGACCCAGCGCCGACGCGTGGCGCACAAATACCCCGGCTGCGTCTACCTCGTCCCCTGAGACACTCGGCGTAGAAACCACATCATACAGGATCTGGGCTTCGGGCGAAAGTTGATCGCGATCGGGGTTGGGTGTCATGCGTTCACCTGTTGTGTGCTTTGCGTACGAATGGTTTGTGTAAATGTGGTACCGAGCCCTGCGCGAGCGCTGGCGATCGGGGTATCCCCCCCAGCGTTCCCGATGACGACGCGGGACACCCCGCCGGAGATTGCCTCCTCAGCCGCGAGGACCTTGTTCTTCATGCGCCCCTTCGCCGCGTCGCGTGCGATCTCGATCCCTTGCGCGTCCACGGACTCAATGAGCGAACCCGCATCGGTGTGATCACGCAACAGACCTGGCACATTTGAGAGCAGCAGCAGTTCGTCCGCGTTGAGCGCCGCCGCGGTTGCGGCTGCGGCGCGATCCGCGTCCACGTTGATCGCGATCCCGTCGGGGGTAATCGCGGGTGGGGTGAGCACCGGGATGCGCCCCAATGACATAATGGTCTCAAGGAAATCCGCATCCACGGATTCAACTCGCCCCGTCAGGTCGTCGCGGATGATGAAGGTCCGCCCTTCTTCATCGACGGCACGGATTGCATTCTTCCGCTTTCCCGTCCAGATCCCTGCGTCGATCCCGGAGAGACCGACCGCATCGACACCCGCTGCACGCAGCGACTCGACGACGGCCTTGTTGACCTTGCCACAGTACACCATCTCGAAAATATCGAGGGTCGCGCGATCGGTGCGCCGAGACTGGTGCCCGCCGGGGCTGGTGATGGTTTGTGTTGGGTGCCCGAGCGCTTCCGCGAGGACATTGGTTTCGTGGGACCCGCCGTGCACGAGGACGACGCGGATTCCGGAGCGGGTGAGTTCCGCGATCTCGTTGGTAAGGTTGGTGGGGTCGATGCCTTCGCCGCCTCCGACCTTGATCACGATGGTGTGTGGTGTGTTGCTCATGGTGCTCTCTCAGTCTTTTTACGCGGGGTGCAAGCCGGGGAAGGTGAGCCCGGTGATCTCGGGCAACCCCAACGCGATGTTCATGGATTGGACCGCGGAACCCGCAGCCCCCTTTACCAGGTTGTCGATGGCGCAGAAGGTGATGATGCGCCCGGAACGCTCGTCGATCGAGAACCCGACATCCGCGTGGTTCGACCCGACAAGGATGCGTGGATCGGGGAACTTGTGCGGGCCCTGACGATCCGCGACGATACGGACGAAGGGTTCATCGTTGTACGCGCCGCGGAAGAGCTTCCAGAGATTCTTGGTTTCGAGTCGATCGGTCGGTTCGATGTGCGCGGTGCAGAGAACGCCTCGCACCATATCGATCGCGGTGATGGTTGCATCGACATCGAGGTCGGCGCCGAGGTTCTGTTCCACTTCCGCCAGGTGACGGTGCCCGAACGCGCTGTATGTGCGTGCGGTACGAGCACGAACGGGGTGGTGCGACCCAGCGCTCGGATCGGCGCCGGCTTCGGACGAACCGACCTTGACATCGCAGATCGCCCGGCGGATGAGCCCCGCGTCCGCGAGGGGCTTGAGCGCCAGGGTCATCGCTGTGGCGTTACACCCGACGCCGGAAATCAGGGATGCGCCGGATAGATTCTCGCGGTTGACTTCGGGGAGCCCGTACTGCGCTGTTGCGAGCGCGTTGGGATTCGGATGGGATTCGTTGTACCAGTGCTCGTACCGCTCGGGATCGCGGAGGCGAAAATCTGCGGAGAGATCGATAATCAGGGGGGCGATGTCGCGCCACCGATCGAGCTCGCCCGACGCCTTCCCATGCGGCATGCACAGGAAGAGCACATCGCAGGGCTCGACCTCATCTGGGGTGCAGAAGTTGACATCGACATGCCCGCGGAGGTTTGGATGCGAGCGGAACACGGGCAAGCCCTTGAGCTTGCGTGAGGTGACCTGGGCGATCTCGGTGTTGGGGTGGGACAGGAGCAGACGCATCAGCTCACCGCCGGTATACCCGGACCCTCCCACAATGGATACTCGAACCGGATTCATGTGAGCGCGCCCTCCCCGTAAGACGCGCCCACAGAACCCGCTCTCTCTCCGTCAATCGAAGCATCGCAGGCGCGTTGAACGGGATGGATGTCCCCGTCGCTCGCAGCCTGCGATGCGTGTGCGATATCGAGTGTGTGCTGCGCGACGACGCGGTGGATCTCGACGCCGGTGGTTGTGGTGGAGTTGCGGAACTCCATCGAGTGGTTGATCTCGTTGACGAGCAACCCGCGGCGTGGGCACTCGAGCAGATCGACCGCTGCGACGTCGGCTCCAACCGATGCGACCGCCCGGATGGACAGGCCCGCCAGCTCGGGGGTGACTTCCATCCCAGCGGCGACGGCGCCACGTGCGGTGTTGGTGAGCCAGTGCTCGGATCGGCGTTCGATCGCAGCGATCGCGTTGCCGCCGACGACAAACACGCGGATGTCGCGATCGGGCTTGTTGATATGCTCTTGGGCGTAGACGACTGAGTGATTGACGGAACCCAAGACCTCGCGGTGCTCGAGGATCGATTCCGCCGCGTCACGATCATTGATTCGCGACACCAGACGCCCCCACGACCCCACGGTGGGCTTGAGCACGCACGGGTACCCGAGCTGCTCGATCGCATCGATACCTGAATCGGAATCGACTGCGACGCGGACCTCGGGGGTCGGGACGCCCGCGCGGATCAGTGCGAGGGTCGTCGCGAGCTTGTCGGCACAGGTCTCGATCGCGCGGAGCGGGTTGACACAACGCACACTCAGCGACTCGAGGATGCGGATGCTCGTGAGCGTATTGGTGAGACTCAACGAGCGATCGAAGACCGCGTCGTATTGTGCCCAATCCCCGAGTGATGTGGGGTTGAACACCACGGTCCGAAGATCGATCGGGGTGACATCCGCCCCGAGGTCTTCGAACGCGTCGATGAGCATCCGCTCTTCGACACGCAATCTGGTGTAGGTCATCGCGATCCGCATGGGGTATGGCTCCGTGTGTGGGGTGTGCTTTGTGTGCTCTTGGATCGTGATTACTCGCCCCAGTCCTCTTCAACCTCAGGTGCGAGTTCGAGGGTGATCGGGTCGGTGTTGATGACTTCGAGTTCTGCGGCACAATCGGTGCAGCGTGCGATCTCGCCGTTGAGTGGAGCACGATCGAAGTTCACGGTTGCGTCACACTCGGGGCAGGTTGCGGTGATGGTTGCGGTGGACATGGCTTTGACTCCTGTGGTTGTGTTCTGGGAACGGGTTTGGGACGTGGTTTGGGTTCTGAATGGACAAAGAAAAACACCCCCGGGCGTAAGCGTCGGGGGTGCGTCAGTCTGAGTTCGATCTGGATGCTCTTAGTGAAGCACCTCATCGACCCAAGCGACAGTCACAGCCCAAACGCTCGCGGCGCCTTTGGCTTTGACCTGTTTCGCTTTTTTTGTCGAGAAGTGGTTCATGGCTGCTCCAACACTACCCATCATCGGCAACGCGTCAAACACGGATGGAGGTTTTTTTCCATTTTCATCGTGAAGACTCCGTGTAGTCCCTCACGCGTCGATCGCCCCGACGCCCCACTTTTCGCGGTTTGCATTGACGGAGTTTGTGAGTTCAACAAGCTCGTTTTTGGACATTCTGTCGAGGTTTTTGAGCACCAGCCCCATCCTGCGATTGTTCTTGAAATGGTCCTTGTTGCGATCGAGGAACGCCCAATACATCGCATTGAATGGGCATGCATCGTCACCAATTTTTTTGTTGACATCGAATGGGCAATGCTTGCAGAAGTTGCTCATCCGATGGATGTACTTGCCACTCGAAACATACGGCTTGGTCCCAACGACACCCCCGTCCGCGTAGAGCGCCATCCCGATCGTGTTGGGCGTCGTGACCCAATCGATCGCGTCCACATACATCCCCCGGTACCAATCGTTGACCTGTTGGGGCTCGACCCCCGCGAGGAGCGCGAAGTTGCCAGTGACCATGAGTCGCTCGATGTGATGCCCATACCCGTAGTTGAGGACTGATCCGATGGCTTCGGACATGCACTTCATGTCTGTATCGCCCGTCCAATAGAACTCGGGGAGATCGCCGTGGGTATTGAGGGCGTTGGACTCGGCGTACTCCGGGGCTTGGGTGTAGTAGACGCCTCGAATGAACTCTCGCCACCCGATGATCTGTCGCACGAACCCCTCCACCGCATTGATCGGTGCGTCCTCCGATTCGTAAGCCTCGATCGCTTTCTCAATCACCTCGCGTGGATTGAGGAGTTTGAGATTGATCGAAGAGGAGAGCAACGAGTGGTTCAGGGTCGATTCGCCCGTCCACATCGCGTCCTGATGATCTCCGAAGTTGGGTAATCGGTGCTTGATGAAATCGTTGAGCGCGTGGGTGGCTTGGCGCCGGGTAACGGGCCAGTTGAATGAATCCATCGATCCCGGCAGATCGGGTAGGTGCTTGCGGACATCCTCGATGGCCTGCTCCGTGATCTCGTCGATGGAGTACTCGGGGATGCTGGGTGTGTCGGGAGCGGACTTGAACGCTTTGCGGTTCTCCTTGTCGCAGTTCCACTCGCCGCCGACAGGGTCTTTGCCGTCCATGAGCAAATCGAGTCGCTTGCGCTGCCAGCGGTAGAAGTACTCCATCATGAGCTCTTTGCGATCGCGTGCCCACTGCTCGAACTCGTCGATGGGTGTAAGAAAGTGCGGGTCGTCGATAAACTCGAGTTCCACCTCTGCCCGCTCGCACGCGGCTTCGATCTGCCCACGAACACGGTGATCGCCGGGCTCGATGCAGACGAGCTTGTCCGCGTTCATCTTCTTCATGTTGAGTTGGCGCGCGACCTCGTCGTCGAATCGCTGGGTGTTGCCCCGATGATTGAGGTCGATGTACTCGACATCCCACCCGTCGTCGCGGAGCGTTTTGGCATGGTGACGCATCGCGGAGAGGAAGAGGACCGTGCGTTGGACGTGACTCATCGGCGAGGTGGACTCGTTGGCCACCTCGAGCATGAGGATGCGATCGGTGTCCTTGTTGAGCCCGAGCGCGTCGGGGTAGGACGCGTCGAGCTGATCGCCCAAGATGAGTCCGATGGTTCTTCCCAATGCTGCCCTCTCAATCCCGGACCCGTCGCAGTGCCGATCGCTCGTGCGCGATGAGTCCCTCGATGCGTGCGATACGCATGGTATCGTCCAATGCGGGTTCGCACGCGATGGGGTCGTCGATGCGGATCCAGGTCCGCAATCGCAGGAAGTGCATGACGCTCAGACCCGATTGAAACCGTGCGGTGCCCCCGGTTGGGAGGGTGTGGTTGGGACCGATCCCGTAGTCCCCGAGGACCTCCGCCGTACGCGAACCAATAAACACCCCGCCCGCGTTGCGGACGCGCGATGCGATCTCTTCCGCATCTCTGATGATGATCTCCAAGTGCTCTGGCGCGAGGGTGTCGGAAATCTCGATCGCCTGTTCGATCGAGTCGCACACAACGACGAACCCGTTGCTCAGCGCGACGCGCGCGATGTCCGCTGTTGGGAGTGTTTCGAGCTGACGCTCGAGTTCATTCTGTATGGACTCGGCGTGCGAAGCGCAGGTCGTCACAAGGATGGGCACCGCATCGGTGTCGTGCTCTGCCTGCGCGAGCAGGTCCGCTGCCAGCGTTCCAACTTTGGCGCTATCGTCGGCGATGATCAGGAGTTCGGAAGGCCCCGCGAGCATGTCGATCCCGACGACGCCCGAGACAAGCTGCTTGGCAGCCGTCACCCACGCGTTGCCCGGGCCCGCGATCACGTCGCAGCGCTCGAACCCGTCGAAACCGTACGCCATCGCGCCGATCGCGTGCGCACCGCCGATGCACAAGAACTCGTCCGCGCCCGCGATGTGGGCCGCAGCAAGCGTCACTGTGTTCGCGCCCGGGGATGCAACAACAATCCGCGCACACCCCGCGGCCCGCGCCGTGATCCCCGTCATGAGCACCGAACTCGGGAGCGGGTACCGTCCCGCGGGGGCATAACACCCCGCAGACCTCACGGGCTCGATGGTGTGCCCCGCTTGTCCGCCCGGTACGTCCATGGCGAGCGGTTGGATCGCATCGCACTGGGCGATCGCGAATCGCTCGATGCGATCCGCTGCACGCTTGAGCGCATCGCGATCGTCATCCTCGAGTTGCTCATACGCTTCACGCATCGCGTCGGGTCCGAGCACGATCGGTTGATCGGGTGCGCATTCTCCGAACTGCTCAGCGTATGCACGGATCGCGTCGAGCCCCTCGACTCTCACGCGATCGAGGATCACGCGTGCCTGATCGAGCACCTCGTCACGGACGACGGGCTTGATCTCGCGGGCGACCTCATCGGGTAGAATCACGCGGAGGAGCTTCATGGTTGATCTCCTGTGTACGCCGGCTTGGCGTTGCCGGGTCTTCGAGAGACCTTGCGTGCGCGTCGATCGAACTCGCGTTCGATGTCGGGGAGTGTTGCGCCGAGCTGGATCGCGCGGGTCAGGGCGAAGAAAAGTACATCGGCCGCCTCGTGGGTCGCGTCGGACTTCGACACCGCACAGATCAGCTCGTCCGCTTCTTCACGGAGTTTCGCGCCGAGCAGTGCGGAATCATCGAGCAATCGACGCGTATACGAACCTTCCGGTGCGCTGGCAACCCGTTGTGTGATGGTGTCCGCGAGTCGATCGAGACCCGACGAATCCCCAAAGCACGAAGCGGTCCCGAGATGACAGAACCCGGACCCGGATTGCCGAACCGTGAACCGGAGCGCATCACGGTCACAGTCCGTGTTGATGCGGATCAGTTGTTGTGTGTTCCCTGAGGACTCGCCCTTTCGCCAGAGCGATTGGCGAGAACGGGAGAAATACACACCGGTGCCAGTGGTGATGGACTCGCGGATGCTCTCAAGATTCGAGTAGACGAGCCCGAGGGTCGTGCCCCGCTCGTCGCAGATCACGGTGGGCCAGAGCCCGTCCGCTCGATCGGATACCAACGGCCCGCAGAACCCGTCCGCGAGATCGATCGCGCCCGAGTACAACGCCATACCAACCTGGGCATCGGCGCCGAGCTGGTCGATGCGGGCGATGTCCTCCGCATTGCGGACCCCGCCCGCCGCGGTGAGCTTCGCGTCGCCCGCGCACTTCACGAGCTGCTCCACGCGATCGAAGGGTAATCCGCCCATGCGTCCCTCGTATTCAACAAAGGTCACAAGAAACCCCGAGACATACTCACGCAGTTCACGCATCCGATCCTCGATCGTGTCGGCGGTTTGCGTCCTCCACCCCTCCACGACGATCTTGTCGTTGCGTGCGTCGAGGGCCGCGATCACCCGATCGCGTGGGAGCTCACGCAGGATCTCGGGCTTTGCCGCCGTCCCGAGGATGATCTTCCGCGCACCCGCATCGAGCCACTCGATCGCAGCCTCCACATTTCGGATCCCGCCTCCAACCCGGCACGGGTACTGGGCGCAGATTTCTTTGAGCAGTTCTTTGTTCGAGCCGGTGCCCATCGCGGCATCGAGATCGATCAGCGCGATCTCCCCGACACGTGCGAATCGCTCCGCGATCGGGCGCGGGTCGCCCGCGTCGATGGCATTTTTCTCGCCTCCGATGAGCTGAACCGCCTGCCCGTTCTGAATATCAATCGATGGGATCATCATATGCGTACCTCAAATCCCGATGCTTTGAGTTCGTTCTTGATTGCGTTTGGAGTTGTGTCGTGGTCGTGGAAGATGGATGCTGCGAGCACTGCATCTGCGCCGGCGCTGAGCGCGTCAAGCATATGTTTCGCGTTGTTCGCGCCGCCCGATGCGATGATGGGGAGCGTCGTCACTAAACGCACCGAACGCAATAACTCGGTGTCGTACCCCGAGCGGGTGCCGTCCTGATCGAAGCTGGTCAGAAGGATCTCGCCCGCACCCATCGACGACGCGCCCGCTGCCCATTCGATCGCGTCGATCCCGGTTCGCTTGGTACCCGCGCGGGTGACGACCTCCCAGCCGTTGCCCTCCACGCGCGTCGCGGCATCGATCGAAAGCACCACACACTGAGCCCCGACTTTGTCGGCGAGGTCGCGGAGTAGGGTTGGGTTCTCGACCGCGGCACTATTCACCCCCACCTTGTCCGCACCGGCGCGGAGGAGCGCGAGCGCGTGCTCGACCGACCGCACGCCCCCACCCACGCTCAGCGGGATCGAGAGCGCCCGACGCACAGCTAGGACGGTTTCGAGCGCTGTTTCACGTCCGGATGTCGTCGCACTTACATCGAGCATTACCAGCTCGTCCGCGCCCTCCTGTTCGTAACGCGTTGCCTGCTCCACCGGGTCGCCCGCGTCACGCAGGTTCGCGAACTTCACGCCCTTGACCACGCGTCCGTTATCGATATCGAGACACGGGATGATCCTGCTTGTCAGCATGACGCAACCTCCTTCGCGTTCTCGATCCACCCTCGCATGAGATCCGCGCCCCACGATCCTGAGAGTTCCGGGTGGAACTGGCACGCGAGGGTGGTGCCCCGTCGCAAGTACGCGACGAAGGGTGAACCGTGCGTGCTCTTCTCGCCGTCCCATCCTTCCGGGATGGTCTCGATGCGATAGGTGTTGGAGTAGTACGCGTACCCGTCACCCACGCGGTTCCATCCGTGCTGGGGCGTGCGGACATCATCTGAGAACCGCGTCACCATCGCGCTGATGATCCCGAGACCCTCAATACCCGGCGATTCCTCCGACGCGTCGCAGAGCAGCTGCAAACCCAGGCAGATGCCCATGAGCGGCCTGTCGTTTTCAACTCGATCGATGATGATCTGATCGAGCTTGAATGAGCGGAGCGCACGCATGCCTGCGCCGAAGTTGCCAACCCCGGGCAGGACGACAAGGGACGCGTCTTTGATGAGACCTGGGTCATGCGACTGGACGACCCCGCACCCGATCCGCTCGAACGCGGCGGACACGGACGCGGTGTTCGCGATCCCGGTATCGATGATGGTCACTTGTGTCATGACAGGGTCCCCTTGGTTGAAGGCATATCATCACCCCGAGTAATGCGGGTCGCGTCACGTAGCGCGAGCGCGAGGGCCTTGAACGCGGCTTCCGCCTTATGGTGATCGTTCTTCCCTCGGATCAGATCGACATGCAGCGTCGCCCGCATCGACACCGCGAGGGACTCGAAGAAGTGCGTGATGTTCTCCGTCGCGACATCGCCAAGCGATTCGCGGACGAACCCGAGATCGACGGACGCGAACGGACGCCCCGAGAAATCGATCACACACCGTGCGAGTGATTCATCAAGGGGTGCGTATGCGCTCGCGAAACGTTCAATCCCGACACGCTGCCCGAGCGCCTCGTCGATGCACTTGCCCAAGACAAGCGCACAATCCTCTACCGAGTGGTGGTCGTCCACGATCAGATCACCCGTGCAAGTCAGATCGATCTTGATCCCTGAGTGACGCGAGAGCGCGTCGAGCATGTGATCGAGGAACCCGAGCCCGGTGGAGATCGCGGATTCGTCAGGCACATCTAGATTGATCGAGCACTCGATCTGTGTCTCTCGGGTCTTTCGTGCAGCCTTGGAAGTGCGTGGGTTCATGTGGTTGCTCCGATCGCGCTCAGCGCATCGAGGAGTTGGTTGAGTTCTGCAGCATCTGCAGGAACGGTGATGCGAAGGTACCCATCGATGCCGCTGCTCGTTCGAAATTGGCGGACGCTGACCCCCTGTTCGAGAAGCTTGGCGTGGGTACTGGGTGCGTCATCGAACCGCGCGAGGACGAAGTTCGCTTGTGAGTCCAGCACCTGAATCTCTTGGGATCTGAGAATCTCGATGAGTGTGTCTCGATTGAAGCGTGTCTGCTCGATCATGGGCGTTCGCTTCGCGCGTCGCTTGTAAACTGCATCCGCGATTGTGATTGACAGACTCGATACGGGGTACGGGCCACCCGCCGTGCGCATCCAGATCGCGATCGGTTCTGGTGCGATCGCGTACCCGACCCGCAACCCCGCGCCGCCCATCGCTTTGGAGAACGTCCGCACGATGACGACATTCTCTAAACTGAGCACCGACCCGATCGGATCTTCGTCGGCGAACTCGATGTACGCCTGATCGAGCATGAGGACCGCACCAACCGATCGGCACTTCTCTGCGATCGCAAGGATGTCGTCTGTCGGCACGATCGCGCCGCTCGGATTGCAAGGTGAAATCAGCGATACAAGCCTCACAGTCTCATTAATCGCACGAATGAACTCGTCGCGGGGGAACTCACCTTCGAGCCATTCGATCGCTTTATGGGTCGCGCCCGCGAGTTGTGCCCATCGCGGGATCATCACAAAGCCCGGCGTGTGCGTGAGCATGACATCGCCCGGGTTCAGAATCGCTCGGCAGACCCGATCGATCGCGTCGTCGCCTCCGTTGGTGATCACGACACGGTTAGGGTCAACTCCGAACGATTCCGCGATCTGCGCTTCGAGCGAAGATTGATCCGGGTATCGCGTGAGCGTCTCGGGTTCGATCTCCCGTAGCACCTTCAGGATCGATACATCGATCGGAGCCCCCTCGTTGTTGTCGAGGGTAAGGGTGATGCGTGGGTCTCGCGACGGCGGCGCGTACGGATTCAGATCACCGATGCGCCGAGCGGGTTGGATGGGTATGTTGTTCATGGCACGATCTGCGCTGGGTTGGTGACGATGATGTCCGTGCCGCCGCGTTGTTTGATCAGCGGGATCACCTGCGTCAGTTGCTCGCGGGGCACCGCGACCTTGACCGCGAACCCGTCGTCGTTGTGCATCGGCGCCACCGTCGGTGTCCGCATGCAAGGCAGCACCTCGATGACCCCCGCAAGGTTCTCGTTGGACACATTCAGTTCGAGCATCACCCGGACCCGCGCTTCGAGCACCGAGCGAACAAGCAGCGTGAACCGCTCGATCTGCTCGCGTTTAATCGGGTTCTCCATCGCGCTCTTGGATGCATACAACCGCGTCGTCGAGACCATGAGTTCGTCGATGATCCGCAGGTTGTTTGCCTCGAGCGTCGCGCCCGTTGCGGTGTTGTCGATGATGCAATCCGCGTCTTCTGGCGGCAGCACCTCCGTCGCGCCGTAGCTGCGGATCAATCGGGAGTTGTATCCCTTTGCGTCGATCCATCGCCGCGTCAGCTTGACGTACTCCGACGCGACGATCGCGTTCTCTCGATTGAGCAGTTTGTTCTCGTCGCTGCGCTGAGGTATCGCCGCGACGAGGCGGACACGATCGAGACCGGTATCGAGCAGTTCCACGAGATCCGCGTTGTCCTCGCACACCCAGTCCTCCCCCGCAAACCCGAGATCGCGAGCGCCCATATTGAGCATCTCGATCACGGCGCGGGGTTTGAGGATCTTGACATCAAATCCGGGCAACGAGAGCGTGGGGCGATAGTCCCGCGATGAGGTGCGGATCCGGATCCCCGCATCGCCCATGAGCTTGGAGACGCCGTCGTACATGCGTCCCTTGGGGATTGCCAGTTTGATCGTGTTGTCGTCAGATTGCGGAGTCATCGGGTCGGTTCCTTGTGGTTCGTGGAGCCGACCCCGGGCGGGTTGATTCGATGTGCACAGCACAACAACGAGCAACGCCGACCCGAGGCCGGCGTTGTGGTGTGTCAGTTCAGGTGCTCAAGCACGCGTGTCTGCACGATCATCGCCGGCCAGGTGTATGGCTGTGATGATGATGCAGATGGGCAAAGAGATTCGTCATGCGGGTCGATCCTACTTACTTAGGGTTCGCCGCGTCAAGCACCTCGGATTCAAATCGTCGTCGAATACCCGCTGATTTGTTTCACGGAACTCACGGACGCGTTGAAAAACTCCTCTCGGATCGCGAGATATTGCGGGTCCGCGAAGTAATCCTCCTTGGTCTGCTGATCCGGGAAGGAGATCACAAAGACCCGATTGAACGGCTCGTCCGCGTCCCCCTTGATCAACTCGTTGACCCGCATGTCGTACCGGAAGTACCCCCCCACGCCCTCAAGAAGGGGTGTCATCCCGTCGCGGTAGCGCTGGTACCCGGACTCATCGCTCACGCGTAGCCCGACATGGATCTCGTATCGTTCGTGTGTGTTGTTATCGGGCATGGGTGTTGCCTCCATCGACCTCGTGGACTGTTCCTGTGACAAACTCTGCCTGCGCGAGGTACACAAACGCCTGTGCGATCTCGTCGGCCTCTCCGATACGCCCGAGCGGGTGGTCCGGTGCGAAATCATCCGCGTTTTCCCCGATCAAAGGCGTTCGGATGATCCCCGGCGCGACGACATTCACGCGGATATTGTGCGGCGCGAGTTCCGCCGCGAGCGCGACGGACACGCCGTGCACCCCGCCCTTGCTCGTCATCGGCGCCGTAACAGGGATCGATGTGTTGCTGTGGTTCACGAGCACCGTGCCCGTGTTGAGGATCGCACCCCAACGGTTCTCGATCATATTCGGAACTACGGCCTGCGATGTGAAGTAAGTCCCGAGCAGGTTGGTTCGGTGGAACAGCTCCAGGTCCTCCGGAGTCACTTCTAGGAAGGGCTTGATCCCGAACTGCCCTGCGTTGTTGATCAGGACATCGATCCGCCCGAACACGTCGATCGCCCGCTTCGCGAGTTGTTGACCTGTTTTCGGGTCCGCGATGTCCCCCGCGACGATCTCCACACGTGCGTCCGATCCGAGCCCGGCGCGGACCCGTTCGAGTTTCCCTCGTCGCGCCCGTGCAGAACGACCCCCGCGCCGAGATCGACGAACCGCTTGGCCGTCGCGGCCCCGATTCCGCTGCTTGATCCGGTGATGATGACTGATTCAATCGTCTTTGACATGCGATATGCTCCATTGGGTTGCATGATCCGCACCCCCACTCGGGGTATGCTGCACATCCATACACAACGAGCACGCGTGTACTCTTCTCGATTGTGGTTACTTTCGGTAAGAAAAGGAATATCCGACACCTAGGTGCCTTTCTTACCGTATGGAAACCACCCTCAACGCTCAGAAATCCCCATCCTCGGCAGCACCCATTGCCGATCCCACGCTCGATCACGAACGCATCGAGCAGATTGTCGGCGATTGCCCCCTCGCCGAATGCATGCAACTCATCGGCGGCGCCTGGACACCCAATGTCATCTGGTCACTCGGCGAGTCACCTAAACGATTCAGCGATCTCAAGCGCGAACTCCACGGCATCTCCGCGAAGGTCCTTACGGCACGGTTGCGAAAGCTCCAACGCGACGGGGTAATCACTCGACATGTCGAACCCACTTCGCCGCCTTCGGTGAGATACGAGCTCACCGATACCGGACGCGAGCTTCGGCCCGTGATCGACGCGATCGTGGATGTCAGCAAAAGACTCAAAGCGGCGCGATTGCAACGGATCGCCGACGCCCAGCTCCGACCCGATCAGTCCGCAGATTGACCCGCCCCGTCCGGGTGTTCTGCATAGAGCTCATAACTCAACAGCCGGCACGGGATGTTCCCGTTATTAAACGGCAGCCTGCTCGATGCGCGGAGACGGACCTGGGTGGACAGCGACTTGGAACCCGTGAACACGTGCCCGGTATATCCGCGGCAGCGGTCCTTGAAGAAGAACCCGATATCACGGTACACCTGACGCAGCTCATCCGTCTCGCCGAGTCGGATCCCGTACTCGGGGTTGAAGATGACATGCCCGTGCTCGCCGTCATGGATCGGCGGGATCGGGGTATCACGGAAGTCGCAGAGCTCGAACTCGATGAGATGATCAACACCCGCGGTCTTTGCGTTCCGTCGAGCCGCATCGATCGCAGCCGGGTCATGATCGCTCGCGATGATGGGCATCGGCTCGGCAATCGGAGGCTTGGATTTACGTGCTTCGCGCCGCATCTCCAGATACTCGTCATCGAGCTCCAACATCGTGTGCAAGACGCTCGCGTCGTTGCGTTGGAGCCCCGGAGCACGCCCGGCCATCATCAGTGCCGCCTCGATCGCGAGGGTGCCTGACCCGCACATCGGGTTGACGAGTGCCTGTGTGCCGTCGTATCCCATCCCCATGAGCACCGCGGAAGAGAGCGCTTCACTCATGGGCGCCTGGTGTGGGAGTTTGCGGTACCCGCGATCGCTCAGGCGGGTGCCGTTGACATTGAGGTAGATCCATGCCCGATCCCCTTTCCACACGAGCTGAATCACGACGCCCGATCGATCAGGACCCGAGTCCGGACGCTCGCCCGTGCGTTCCTTGATCCGATCCACGATCGCGTCCTTGAGCAGCAGGTTCGGATACATCGTGTTCGTCACGCTCGGGTGTGCCACATTGGAACTGATGCTCAGGTACGCATCGTTGGGGATCAGGTCCTCCCATGGGTACGATCGCGCCCACTTCTCAAGCATCTTGAGCGAGGTGCACCGGGTCTTGTCGAGCTGCCAGTACACCTGCTGGGCCGTGCGAAGATGCAGCGTCAGCCGCAACGCCTCCACGAGCGTCGCCCCGATCGACACCGAGACCTTGTCCTCGCTTTGGATCTCATGCCCAAGCCCCTCCACCTCTGCGCGAAGGTACGGCACCACATGCTCAGCGCACGCAACGCGGGTGTGTCTTCGTTTGTGGGGGTCGATGGAGGACATGAACTGGGACAATAGGGTCCACTCGGAGAAAAAACCGCCCCGCCGAGGGATACCCGGCGGGGCGGTGAACACAACACGTTGCACCTGGAAACGGGGAGTTGTACAACGTATCTACAATCAGGGCCCGCGGGTCACACGCCCGCGAACCCCGGGTTTGGAGCTCGTCAGGACACACGGCGACGGCGGGAAACCAAGCCCACACCGCCCATTGCCAGCACGCCCATCGCGCCCGGAGCGGGCACAAGGACGGACTCGACATACTCGATCGCTTCTTCGTGGAACGCTTCGTCAAGGCCCGCGTTGAAGACGGTGAAGATGACCTCTGAGTCATTCGCACCAGTCAACGAGAACGTGTTCGCGAGGACATAGATCCCCGCGCCCGCGCTCGCGTCGAGGGTGTAATCGAAATGCTCGTCGAACCCGCCAACCTGATCCGCGTCGTAGTTGAGCGAGAACCCAGCGACGGGGTTGTTATTGAACGCGGTTGAGACACTCGCAGGGCCGAACGCGAGAGTCATCGCGTCAGCAGATTGCGAGAAACTCACCGCGCCGGTGCCGTCCCAGTAGAGCAGCGCCGAGGTGAGGGTGAACCCCACCTGGGTGTTGTCGGCAAGTGAGCCTTCTTCGATAAAGATGCCCGGCTCGTCCGCGAACCAGTTCGCACCGCTGAGCGACATCTCGGCTGCGAACACGCGCTCACCGAACTCGGTGATCGTGCCTGAGTCGTGATCACCAAGACCAACTGCGACTGAGCCGTTCATGATTGCGAGACCGTAGTCGGCGTCTTCGCCGTGTGCGAGTGCGAGCGACGCCGCTGCGCCACAAACGATGAGTGCTGTAAGTTTCATTTCGATTCTCCTCACAAAGGGTCTCCAAACCCAAGAAAAGTCGTGATTCGTGTTATGGGCATCCGTTCGTGTAGGCCGTTAGGAAGGCGCTGACATCGAAGAAGTTGAACTGCCCGTCGTTGTTGAAATCTGCGACGATGTCCTGCGCGTTGTACGCGACAAGGAATGCGGACACGTCGAAGAAATCGAGGTTGCCATCGCCGCTCAGGTCCGCGAGACATGCCGAACCGATCAGATTGTCCTCCACCCACGCGATCGCGTCGTCGAGTTGGTCCTCGCCGTCGCCCTGCGCGAACAGGAGATAGAGCGGGTCCGAAGGATCGACACTGCTTGATTCATCCCAGAGTTCGAGTTCAAGCAACCAAATACCCTCGATCATCGGGCCCGTCCCGTCGTTGAGCAGGTATTGCATGTGGTGATGGAACGTCGCGCTCGGGGTATTCGATGCTTGCCCAAAGACGATCCCGTCGAGTCGCGTATCGGTGCTCGGCGCGATGATGTTCTGCGCCGCAGCCCGCACGGTGATCTGCTCCGTCGCGATCGTCTCAAAGTCCATCGCGACATCATCCCACACACGCGGCGCACGCAGGATTGAGAACCCGATGAACATCCCGGGGTTGAGCTGCCCAAGTTCCGCGTTGAACCCCGGGTCGTTCGTGAAGTTGGGGAACCCTTCTGCGCCGAGAATCGCGGACTTGATCCGCGAGGGATACACCACCTCGCCTGTATCGGGATCGATCGCGCCCGTGACGATCTGGTTGTCTTGAATCGCGAGGATGTAGTCCGCGTCGTGCAGATCACTTGCTTGTGTCATAGAAATCACAAGAGTGAGCGGGATGCAGGTTGGCATGAGGTACTTCATATCGATCTCCGATCAGGGGCGCACGCCGGTGGGCGGGCTTGCCTCGGGGTGGAAGAGGTTGTGGTCTGTGTCGCGGTACATCTCGTCGAACGACAGAGTCCGGACGGACCCATCGAAGAACGCGACGTTGCTCTTTGCGTCGTTGCTTGTGGGGTCGCCGCCGTGCGCATTGAGCCAGAGCTGCGAGCTCGCGTACGTTGCGCTCGCGGTTTCTGAGATGAACGAAAAGTCCCACTCGTTCGGATGAACATGGTCAGACTTCGCGAAGTCCGCTTCCGAATCGACGGGTTCCCCGAACCTCCGTGCGATCGGGGTCATCATGACATAGTGGATCGTCTGCGATGTCCGCGGGATCCGATTGATCCGGGTATACGCGGTGCGTTGATCGAGACGACGCCCCGTCACGGGGTCCGGATTGAGGAACGGCGACACGGATTGTGCGGTGTACCCGTTGAGCCCGTAACTCGTCAATCTCGCGATGTCAGGCTGATCCGGATCGTTTCCAAAGTCGTTGTCCGTCAACAGATCCTCGTTCGTCTCGAACCACGAGCGGAGCTGGACGAGGGAAGCCCCCTCATCGCTTCCCCCGTCCTCCATGCTCAGCCAGATCGAACGATCCACCGGCGAGAACAACGATTCAGGCGCCGCGCCATAGTCCTGCAACGCAATCAACCATGTCGATCGCACATCGCCCGCGAGCGACCCGTGCGGGAGCGCGGCGTCGATAAACCGTCCCTTATAGTCTTCGATGTAGAGCTGATGCGCGAGCTCGAGCTGGCGCATGTTCGATTGACACACCACACGCTGCGCACTGGCGCGGGCACTGCTCAGCGACGGGAGCAAGATCCCAAGCAGCAGCGCAATGATCGCGATCACGACCAAGAGCTCGATGAGCGTAAACGCGCGGGCGCGTCCACATGAAGATTGTGGGTGCATCGGGGGTGTCCCTATCCAATGCCGGACGCATCAATACGCGCACGACGAACCGTGAATCGTTTCAACAATCCGTTCGGTTCAGCAGATAGGTGGAGCGCGTGCAGGATGCTCGCCCATCGCATCGCGTGAGCGCACGATCACCGAGAGCGCGATCGGTTCGACAACGACCCCATAGTGCGGGACAACCCAGAGCGAATCCTCGATCGGGATCAGGTGCATCCCTGTGAGACCGAGGCAGATCTCACACCCCTCGTCTTCTGGTTCAGGGTTGGGCTGATCCTCGTCATCGCTTGAGTGATCGTGATGATCGCTGGAGTGCCCGCAATGCGAGAACGTCGATTCATCCCCCACGTGGTGCGTGATTTTGTGGATCGACGACATCACCCCACTCCCGTTGAGAAGCAGGATCGCGATGATCAACCAAGATAGCGCCCGAGAAACTCGCATTACTATTGAGAATACATTATCACCAAATGTGCTCTCGTCAACCCCATATCACGCGATGAGTGCTGAATTATCCACCGGACGAACGCACGCGAGCGCCAATGAGCACCCCAATCAATACCAGAACACACACGCCCGCACCGATCTGAAACTCGGGCATCGCGTAAAACGGAACCTTGGGCAGGCGCGAGGAAATCGTACTGATGATTCGATCGACTTCCCCGTGCGCATCGCCGTGGATCTCCCGATCGGGCGTACTGCGATCGAGTTTCCGACGAGCCTCCCGGAATGCCCGATGCGCCGATTTGAGATCTCGATCACGATTCGCCTGCAATCCCTCTATGACCTCTTCGTACGCCGGTGACGCGAGCATGGGTGCGTGGCGCGTGAACTCTGCCGTTTCTGCCCAAGGGTACCGCACCGTATCGGTCATGCCCCCACCCGCGCGCAGGAACTCACTCGCGACAACCAGGTTCCCTGATTTGTACTGCCCCATCGCAAGTGTCCGCAGCATCATCCGTTGCTGCCACACATTCTTATACGGCGTCGGCTCCGCGAGTTCATCCCGCATGAGCTGTGTCGCGGTGTTCAAGTACTCCTGATCCAACAACACAAGATGCGCATCCTCCTCGGACCATGTGATATCGGCCATGAGATCCACCACGATGTACGCCATACTCGAGGGATTGCCATGAAGCTCAATCGCATGATCGAGCAGCGCGTACATCTCCTCAAGACTCCCACCCCATCGCGGCATGATCGCCCGAGCGTAGTTATCCCAGACATCATCATGATCCGGGCGGTGCCGGAGCGCGTCCTGAAACCAGAAGTGCTCATCTCGATGCGGATCGATATCCGCAGCCATGTCAATGTTGATGAGCTGCGCTTGGGTCAGGACCCAATGCGGGTGCGCTTCCCACGCTCGCATCAGGTGCCCGTACGCATCGCCCATGAACTGACCAAAGGCGGCCCACTGTTTCTGGGAGACCTCATACGCCCACCCATCACCTCGCGCATCCCATCCGCGCTGCATCAGGAGTTTCCCAATCGCGAAGTGCGCAATCCAACGATCGACACCCGGATCAGTCAGGAAACGCTCGCAGAGGAGTTCCTTATCCTTCTCGGTTAGCGCGCTGTACTTCCACCCGAAGTTGCTCACACGCTCTGCGACAAACTCACGATGCTCCGTCGCGACATCCTTGAGGTACGCCGCTCGTACGAGTTCATCAATCCCCCGCTCACGTGCGCGCAGCGCCTGAGTGCTCGTTTCGATCCCCGCATCCCGATAGAACTCCGCCGCCCGGATCCAGGTCGCTCCAACGACGTACGCCGGGTACTCCGCGTCTTCCATCTGTTCCGCGACCCGCACCAACGCGTCCGCGTGCCCCTCGTAATCCTCGCTCGGCGCATCCGATCCTTTCTGTGCAACCGTGCCGTGGTACCGGTACTGCACATACAACGGCGGCTCATCATCTAATGCGATGATGTCAGGATACAAGTCATATGTACCGAACCTGATGTTCCGGTACGGCTGCGCATACACCGCGCCCGTGCGTATGACAACGTCAATCAGCTCTCGGTACCTCTCCGCGTCCTGTTCACGCTCGAGCGTGCGCGCATCGAACTCATACTCGATCGTGTCCCAGAGAAACTCGTACCCGGAATGACGGAGTGATTCCTGCGTCTCGTGGACATGCGTCTGGGCATGTGCACCAGGGACGGCTCGTATAACGAGGAGTGCACTTACGATCAATAGTTTTCGATATGTCATGTACCGATTCTATATGAACACACGCATGCGATCGTTTTGGACCCAACACATATTGCCAAGCTCACACGCTCATGATCTTCGGTACCCACTGAAGAGGATCCGCAGGATCAACGCAAAGCTCGAAACCGCAGCAATGATCATCAGGATCATCGCGAAGCCGGGGTAACCAAACAGAGTCCACCCCACCTCGATCCGCATCATCAATGCTGCGGCAACGACCATCGCCGCGAGCATGACCCCGATGGTGATTCGGTTCGCGATGTGCTGGAGTCCTTGAACCAAGTGCTCTTCATCGACGGCATCTGCTTTGATCTCAATTCTGTTTTCCGCCAACAACTCCGTGAACCGGTTCACCCGATGCGGAAGATGCTGGAGCAGGTCCGTTGCTTCGAGGACCGAACGCACGATCTGGTTGAACGAGATGTCCTCGAGAGTATGGCGCTGCACGAGCTTGCTCGACTTCTTCCTGAGCATCTCCGCAGGATTGAAGTTCGGATCGAGCACCTCGATGATTCGATCCAGGTGGAGCAACGTCTTCCCGAGCATGCGGATCTCATGCTCGATCCGCAGCCCGTTGGAACCCGCAGCGGACTGCATCGCCATCAACACCTGCCCAACGGGCAATCGATTGACTGAATCGTTCTGGTGCTCCGCGATGATCTGGGTAAGCTCATGGCGGAACCCCTCGGAATCAAAGTGCGTGAGCTTGCGCCCGAGCTTCTCGGCTTCGCGCCCCGCGTCCTCGCCTCGCCCTTCGCTGATCGCAAAGTGCATCTTGATCATGGTTTCGTCTCCCTTGTGTCTTGAGCAGCACGAGATCGCGCCGCCTTCGATGTCTATAGGTTCTGCGTGGGAGATGAAATCTGGATGAGTCGGTCGATGAAAGCGCCTTGATCTCGCA
>SPJK01018010.1_pt1 | contig 31383 bp, 22 predicted proteins | sample 3741771 | NCBI WGS metagenome assembly SPJK01 (sample SAMN10925997, study PRJNA522277) | cold seep metagenome | isolation source: Elba SIP-enriched marine methane seep metagenome, extraction at timepoint T2 | place: Italy: coast of Elba, Mediterranean Sea
CAGTCATTTCCAACCGTGGGCTCGAAGATGAACGATGATAGCCCGACGGGCAAGACAAGCATTGGGAAAACCCCAGACGAAAGCCGCCTACGGGCCGCCAACAACAAGAAGCACTGGGAGAAACTATATGAAGGTTTGGGAGAAGAAGCCGAAGAGGCGCCCACTTTTACCCAGGCTGAAATTATTCCTTCCGGCGGATCAATCACTCTGGAAAGCCGCATGTCAGAGGAAGATGGCCAGATCGAAAAACAGGGCTACAAAGTAGACAAAGAGCCCTACCAGCTCCATCATCGCTACATTGTTAGTCAAATCAAATCGGGTTATCTGTTGATCGATCAGCAGGCGGCCCACGAACGCATTCTTTACGAACAATACCGCGAGTCGTTGGCACAACAAAAATCGAGTAGTCAACGACAGTTGTTCACGCGAAACTTGCAGCTACCCGCAGCTGATGCCGTGCTGCTACAAGAAATGTTGCCAAGCCTTAATCAACTAGGGTTTGACATCGAAGAGTTTGGGCAAAATGCGTTTGTGATCAATGGCCTTCCTGCCGAGATCGCCGGCAAGCAGAATGAGGAGAAGATCATCGATTCGCTCATCGAACAGTATCGCATGAACCTCGACTTGCAGCTCGATGCGCATGATAACATCGCTCGAGCTATGGCCCGTTCGGCAGCCATTAAACGTGGCCAAGCCCTAAGCGTAGCCGAAATGCAAAACCTCATTGATCGATTGTTTGCCTGTCAAACTCCTTTCAATAGCCCCTCTGGTCGACATTGCTTCCTTACCTTTGAACTCGACGAACTTGATCGGCGTTTTCAAGGCTAAGAAGGTGTGAAAAATAAGTACAGTCCCTATCGATGAACGGAAAGTCGCCAAACAACTGAACACCCGAAAGTCGAGTGTTGATTCTTCGTTTATCTTGAGACAAATTTTCTATACTTATTTTAGCCCAACTGATTAGATACCTGAATGTATGAGATTTACCGACGTTGTTAAGAACCTGCTGATCCTTAATGTGCTCTTCTTTTTGGCTACCTACCTGGCCAATCAGGAACAGATGATAAACTGGTTGGCACTGCATTATCCAGAATCTGACCTGTTTATGCCGGTGCAGATCGCTACGCATTTCTTCATGCACGGCGGTATTGGGCACATCTTCTTCAATATGTTTGCCCTGGTGATGTTTGGCTCGGCACTAGAAACACTGTGGGGCCCTAAGCGCTTCTTGTTTTTCTATTTCTTTTGTGCATTCGGAGCCGCCATTCTACATATGGCGTATAGCTGGTGGGATTTCTCTCAAATGGCTGATACTATCCAGCAGTTCGCGGCTAACCCGGATGTAACGCTCTTTCGGGATTACGTGAGTAATTCTTCCCTCGAATACCTGGGGTACTCGAATGGCATGAATGGTGCCGAACTAGCTGATCAGGTGGCCATGGAACTCTCAGAGAACCCTAGCCGCCAGGCAATCGAGCAAGCCCTGATGTTGATGAATGACTGGCGAGAGGCTAAGATGGATATACCCGTAGTTGGTGCATCCGGTGCAGTCTATGGCTTACTCCTCGCTTTCGGCATGCAGTTCCCAAATGTCGAGCTGATGTTGATCTTCCTGCCCATTCCGATTAAGGCCAAGTATTTCATTCCTGTCCTGATGATAATTGAATTGTATTTAGGCTTCAATCAGTTTTCCTGGGATAATATCGCACACTTTGCTCACCTGGGCGGAGCGGTATCGGGATTCTTCTTAATTTTGTACTGGCGAAAATTCGGCACAGGAACGAGCTAAAGGCTCAGGAATGCTTTTGGTCGAACCTTAGCTATTTCGGGTCGATTATCGAAAACTAAGCGTCGCCTTATTCGTTAAGTTTACAAATGGCTACCTAGTGGCCACTACCGATTCGATCTAATAAACGATTGTGACGTCCGATGTTCAAGTCGATCTGGGATGATATAAAGAAGGAGTACAGCTACGGCAACATGGTCACCCGCCTGGTGATCATCAATGTCGCTGTGTACGTGACTATCAATCTCATCTGGGTCATTCTGCGCTTGACACATGCCTACCAGACGCCACAAATCTATGATGATATCCTCCACTTTTTCTCGATATCCTCTAACTGGCTCTACTTACTGACACACCCCTGGGGGATTGTCACCAGTATGTTCTTGCATGAGGGCTTTTTCCACATCTTGTTCAATATGCTGTTCCTGTACTGGTTCGGCCGGATTGTGGGGGATTTCCTGGGTGATCATCGCATCTTACCACTCTACCTGATGGCAGGCCTGTTTGGCAACGCCATTTTCTTTATTTCCGCCAATCTGTTGCCGTATGTCGGTCCAGCCGGTGCTTTTGCGCTCGGTGCAAGTGGTGCCGTCATGGGCATTGTAGTGGCCGCAGCAGCTATTGCGCCCGACTATGAGATGCGGCTGCTCTTTCTCGGGAATGTGAAATTAAAGTTCATCGCCTTTGCACTCGTCCTTATTGATGTGGTGGGAGTAGCCGGTGATATCAATACTGGTGGTCATTTTGCGCACTTAGGCGGAGCCGCCTTTGGCTGGTTTTTTGTTCGCCGACTACAAAACGGCGATGACCTGTCGGTTCCTGTGAATCGCTTTTTGCAACGCATTCGTGACTTCTGGAGTGGCTTGCGGCAAGAGCGCCGAGGTTCTTCCTCACGGCGTGGTCCAAGAGTGGCCTATCGCAACCCCAACAAAGGTCAAAGCCGATCTTCCTCGCAGCGGCAAAAACGCGAAGGAAAAGGAAAAGGAGATGGCAACAGCCTCTCCCATCAGGAACAACTTGATGCTATCTTGGATAAGATCAAAGATCACGGTTATGAGAGCTTAAGCCAGGATGAGAAAGAGTTTCTGTTCAATGCTAGTAAGAAGGACTGATTAGTACAAAGTAGTTCGGATTGCCTTACGGCAAACTCACGTTAGTTAGTACACAGAATCAAATCAACCCCCGAGCCTTCAATTCCAAATACTTATTGATCGTATTGATGGACAGTTCTTCCGGGCTGGTAAGAATGGCTTGAATACCGAATTGTCTTAGTTTTTGCACCATGGCCGTTTTCTCGGCCACAAATTTTCGAGCAACCGTCTTCGTGTAAATAGCTTCTACTGAATCTGCTGGCCGGTCGATGTACTCACTAATTTCCGTATTCTCAAAAAAGATGACCACCAGGAGGTGAAAAGCATTGATGCGACGTAAGATCGGCAATACTCGATCGAGGGCATACATACTTTCGAAGTTCGTGTACAACAACAGTAAACTTCGCCCGGAAACTAGCTTTCGGCTCAGGTAGTAAAGCAGTTCGAAATTGGCTTCCAGCGGCCGTTCTTTTTCCTTGTATAGCGCTTGTAAGATCTTGTTTAATTGAGCCGCCCGGCTATCTGCTTTTAGCACCGCGCCAATCTTGTCCGAAAAGGTGACCAGCCCTGCCCTGTCGTGTTTCTTCAAAGCAATATTGGAGATAACCAAGCTGGTATTGATCGCGTGATCCATTAAGGTCAACCCATTGAATGGCATCCGCATAGCGCGGCTCTTGTCTATGATGCAATAGACCTGCTGAGCCCGCTCATCTTCATACTGATTAACCATCAATTGAGCTTTCCGGCCCGTTGCCTTCCAATTGATGGAGCGATAGTCATCGCCCCGCACATAATTCTTAATCTGATCGAACTCATAGCTGTGGCCAATACGCCGCAACTGCTTGATCCCCGCAAACTGCGAGACGCGATCGAAGGCCCGCAACTCAAATTGCTTCATTTGAATGATGGAGGGGTAAACGGGCAACTCTTCCGCCATTTTTCGCTGGTACCGCCTCTCAATTAAGCCAAAGCGTGTCGACAAGTAAAGGATGACATCTCCAAATTCGTAGGCACCCCGCTCTGTCGGGCGAATGTCGTATTGGACATCTACTGTTTCATTGACGGGTAAGTCCACCTCTCGCCGCAGGTCGCGTAATTGGAGCTGGAACGGGACTTCATCAATGAGTTGTACATGCAGCCAATGCCCACTCCGGTTTTTGAGTCGGATGCGCACCTTTGTCGTATCCCCCAAGGACAATACCCGAGGCAAATGACGCATGACGCCAACCTTCAGCGGTCGGGCAAACAAGAGTAAGGTATCGACTATACACAAGGCAATCCCCACCACCAGCGCTAGCTGTGCTAACACAAATAAAGGGTTCCACCAAAAGCCCGAGGCAAACAATACCACGAGACCTCCGAAGAGTTGGAAGAAACGATCGCGTAGATATAAAGTCTTCAGCATAATCAATACAAACTCTTAGCGCGGCACGCCGATCTTCTTTATAATGTCTTCAATAACATCTCGGGTAGCGTAGCCCTCCATTTCTCGCTCCGGGGTCAGGATAATGCGATGGTTTAATACGGGATAAGCTACGTACTGGATATCATCCGGCGTAACGAAGTCCCGGCCTTGAATCGCTGCCACTGCTTTGGCCATTCGCAAAATGGCCAGCGAAGCCCGGGGAGAAGCGCCTAGAAAAAGATCGCCATTCTGGCGGGTTTCGTGCACAATAGTGGCGATGTAATCCAATAACTCATCGCGGATATAGATCTGCTCAATTAAGGCTTGGCAATTCTTGATATCGTCTTTACTGAGTACCGCCTTTACCTCTTCTCGTTTTTGCTGTTGGAAATCGTTGCGGAACCGGCGCAGGATGTCGCGCTCTTCGTCAAGGGTTGGATAATCGATATTAATCTTCACCAAAAAGCGGTCCAGTTGGGCTTCCGGCAACTTATAAGTGCCTTCTTGTTCGACCGGGTTTTGGGTAGCCATCACAAAGAAGGGAAATTCCAATTGATGCGTAGTGCCATCTACCGTTACCTGGTACTCTTCCATCACCTCAAACAAGGCCGCCTGCGTTTTAGCTGGCGCACGATTGATCTCGTCAATCAGTACGATATTCGAGAAAATCGGGCCGGCATTGAAGGTGAATTCCGATTTCTGCATATTAAAAACCGTGGTGCCGATCACATCGCTTGGCATCAAATCGGGTGTGAATTGGATGCGTGTGAAATCGACCGCCAAGGTCTGGGCCATCAATTTAGCCGTAAGGGTTTTAGCAATCCCCGGCACCCCTTCTACCAACACATGCCCCCCGGCAAAAATGGCCGCCAACAGCAAGTCGAGGAACTCTGCCTGTCCTACGATAACTTTACCCAACTCCGACTTCACCCGATCTACCGCTTGCGCCAGTTGGGTTAATTCCGGGCGGGCTTGTGGTGGCGACTGCGCTAAAGGCTCCGGCTGTTCCTGGGCCTCCTCCTGGGGGTCTAGTTGTTCTTCGTTTTCGTTGATTTCTTCCTTATCCATATCAACTATTTAAGTGCTTTTTTCGTGTCTTTCAAAAGAACGCTGCTGAGGTGATCATTTTGCCTGGCCGTAAAACTGTTCCAGACGTCGATGAAACTTAACCAGCTCGCCTTCTACCAAACCGGTATAGCGAGGAATATTGCGTACATCTTTAGCGATGGCATCTATCAAGCCGGCATCCAGTCCCGAACGGGCAATTAATTGCTGCCGGCACTGTTCATCATCGTGTCGCCACTGCAAGCCATAACGATCCCAAACGTGCGTTCGCCAAAGCTTGATCGCCTGCACAGCCACTTGCTGGTGACTCGACTTCTGGTAGTACAACCAACCGATCGTTTGCAAGAATTGCAAACTGGTATTGCGATTAGGGTCAACGATCGGAATCACCCGCTGCCGGCGACGCGTTCGGAATAACATATAAATCAGAGCCAAAACAACCAACAAGTACCAGGCCCAAGCCAGCGGCGGTTGTTCCAAAATGAATTGCAACGGGCTTTCGCTGTACAAACGTCGTTCTGGCTCAACATTACGGGCGATATCGTTATTGCGTCGTGCCATCTCGTCTGGCACCCCGCTATATTTATCCCAATAGATGGGGCCAGGATTGAGATGGCTTAATGCTCGGGAAGCATATTCACGACCAGCAGGATTAACCACAAAAAAATTGGTGAATACCTGGGGTGTGGTGTGCAAATAGAACGTCCCTTCCCCATAAGGCACCTTGGCGAAATTGATCAAGCTGTCTTCCATGAACCCGATAGGCACCAGCCCTTCTTCCAGATCGCAGAAGTATTCTTTGCCAATGTATGGCCAATAAGTAGCCGTGGCTTCGTGCGCATTGATGAAGGTGTATTCATAATCACGTTCGGCGGCGATAGCCGGGTGGGCAAAATTCAGACTAATGCTCGTATCTGCCTTCACTCGTATATCGTCCCAGGGCTCATATGCACACTCGTTGTAGTACAAATGAAACATCAGATCGTAGGGAAGTACCTTACAGGAAATGAAGGCCGAATGCCCCGTCCCTACGAAGGCCAAAAGGTCATCGAGATCTTCTGTACGCATATACATCCCTTCGCCAATGAATACATAATTAGCCGGGCCTTCCAACATGTCAAGTGGAAGTTGTCCGGCAACGCTATCTGTGAGCGGTTGAACCGACTTAGCTGGTGTATAATCTTGTAATAATTGATAGATGGCGAAGCAACCATACGGCTCCTTGCTCTCAATACGATAGGTCTCTCTCCAGGAGAAGCGTCGGTTATTTTGCTGCACCAACCACACCACCACTGCGATCAGCAGTAGCCCCAGAATGGTATATGTGGCAACGCGACGGTTCATAATAGCAGCAAATTAAACAGGTTCTGGTATAGCCTGATCAATCTCTCGGCGAAACTGTAAAAACGCTTCCTTTAATGCGATATACTGCGCCTGATCAGGGTGGTGATCGCCATACCAGGTGCGCTCATAATCCCTGGTGAGTTTGCGAAAAGTCGCCAATTCTGGCCGGCCATGCATCTGTTGGATATATTGTCGGTTCGTGTATTCCTTTTTCCAGTGTACCCAACCTTTCTCGTTTAGCACCTTCAAAAGGGCTAGAAAATGCAGGCGTACCGCCTTGTGGTAAGCCCCTTGAGCCTCTACTTTAGCAATGAATGGGTCAACATCTGTACGGTCCAAGTGGGCTTCAATCCGCTCCAGGGAGATCAATTCTCCATCCTCATCTTCTGTACCAATATCTGAGTTGCTCCGCTCGGCCTGACCGAGCATGCGATAGATCAGCCAGCCGAATAGTGCCGCCAGTACCAGAAAGAGGACAACCTTGGCAGCCGTCGCTGTTCCATCGCCGAAACGTACCCGAGGGCTACGGCGCTCGGAACTGGGCGGGCTACCGTCGTCACTTGCTGTCGGCGTTTCCTTCGCTTTTGCTGGTTCACCCGAGTAATCCAGTTCCTGCTGTAGTTGATCCCAATCGCTATCGGAAAACGCTTTGGGTGAGATCTCTTCATTTTGATACTCTTCCAGCAGGCCTTGCCCCATACTGCTTACCGGCAGGCACAGAACTCCCAGGCTCATGCAAAGCAAGAGGCCGCCATACAGGTAGGTAGAATGGATCGAAGGCAACATCATTTCTGTTTATTCTCGTTCCAACCCCCGGATACGTTCCGTTTGGCCAATACGCTCTATACGATCGCTCAGCTCAGTCGCTTCATTGATCTCCCGCAAGGTATAGTACAACAAGGCAAATCCAATTAGTAGTAATGCCCAGATGAAGTTGGCAATCACCATGAGCAAGAAAGTCGTGAGCCGAACGCTCCATTCATCAAGAACAGGTTGCTCGGCTATAACCAGCCAGTTAATCACTTGAAACAACATGGCTCCCACTTGACTATTCACAATGGAAAAGAGTGTCCACCCTAACACTAGAAATAGTAGGCCAATGCCTAGCAAGCGAAGGTACTCTCGGCCTATCAATCGAAACAGTCGACTGATGGCTGAAAACGGATTTACCTTTTCGGCAAAATTCACATAGGCGTAGAGCATCGCGAGCGGAAGCAGTAGTAGCATGGTAAATACGGTCCATACTGAGCTATGCGCAACACAAAATATAATAGCAACTGTGCCGAAAACTAGCCGCAGGTAGGCCATTCTTGTCACAGTAAGGTTCAATTCCTGAAAAACGGCGCGATAACTGACTGCCGCCATAGCAAATATAGCTGCGCCACCAACCAACGGAACCACCCACTGGCCTTCTCGCAAAGCGAAGAGCACCGTGAAATTATAGAGATTATACGCCCAGCTATCGGTACGAAAGGGAAATAGCTCTTTTGCAGGAAGGTCACTTATACCAAAGATGATAATCGTATAGATGGCGGCAATGCCAAAAACCCCTAGACTGAATAAGCCCGCGCGTTTACGCAGTAGGCCAAAGACCTGGCTAAATATATCACCGGTAGCGGTAATTCGTCCTACTTCTAAGGTAAAAGGGCGGGAGGAGGGCAGCCGTTGTGTTTCCGCTTGTGGGTGTTGTTTCGTAAGGTAATTATGAAATCGGGGGTACCAAACGAAGTAGATCAAAATAAAAGCCAGGCAGATGAAAATGAATAGCCCACGAATCAAGTCAGGGGTTTCTGTATGCCTGGTCAGGTAGGCCTCAAAGCAACCTGCCAGAATAAAAATAGGTGCTATTCCCAGCATAATCTTGGCTCCTCGTCGTGCCGATTGCTGAATCGACTGAACCCGGGTGAGAGTACCTGGAAAGGCCGCCCCTCTACCCATCGTGATGCCAGCAGCCGCTGCGATCACAATGGCCGATATTTCAAGTGTCCCGTGTATCCAGATAGTTAAAAAGGACTCCCAGAACAAGCCGTGTTGAATAAAGAAGTATTGGAAACAGCCCACCAAAATCCCATTACTGAGTAAGATGATCAGGGAACCTACCCCGAAGAAGACGCCTAATCCAAAAGCTAAAAAGGCAACATACAAATTGTTAAAAGTGATACTCAGGAACATGTTAAACTGCCCGCGTTCTTTGTATACAGCCATGGGGTCACCCGATTCGATATTCGCACGGGTCATTTCCACGTAACTGTCCCCAAGGATTACCTGGGCAAATTCAGCATCCATTGCACACGACAGCATGCCGATCACGAAGCTGAGAACGAATACCACAAAGGAAAGCCGAAAGGCTTTTCTGGCACGATACACCTCTCGCGGTAACTCATCCGACCAGAAGGTAAAAACTTGTTGTAAAGGCGGTCGCCGGCTTCGGTATAGCTTCAGGAAAATCCGTTGCGCTAAGCCATTGAGATATACCCGCACCGACCGATTGGGATAGAAGGTGCGCGAAAAGGAAAGATCATCCGTGATACGCACAAACAGATTACGGAGCTGATCAGCATTACGAGCTTCACCATCCAGCGTTTGCTCGAATTCGTCCCACTTCTCCTTATTCTGATCAATAAATTGAGTTTCGCGCATAAACGATAGGTCGGACCCGAATTTAGGGAATTCACACATGCTAAGCAAGGCTAGGCTATCTGGTAGTACTCGAAAGATTGCTTTTCATTTGTTCCATGGTCCTTCGCACTCATCGGCTACTTCTACCGACTTGCTCTGTTCCTGCAATTCCTGTACCTTTCCTTCATGCAGACGATCGACATCCGCACTACACAAAATGTGACCATCGAGTACGAGATGGCCGGCTTGGGCGAACGCGTTCTTGCGCAAATTATCGACCTAATCGTGGTTGGTGGTGTGTACCTGTTGTTCTTTCTGTTGTTTTTCACTGCTATGCGAGGCAACTGGGCAGAAATGGATCAGCGAATCTATTTTTTCGTCTTGCCGTTCTGTTTCTTTGTACTGTACCATTTCTTTTTCGAGCTCCTCTCGCATGGTCAAAGCCTAGGGAAAAAAGCGTTAAGCATACAGGTCGTACGCCTGGATGGCGAAGACCCCAGCCCTAGTGATTATCTCTTGCGCGCCTTACTACATTTTGCCGATCTTTTAGGTACCGTTGGAATTTTGGGTGCGCTGCTTATTGGCTCCAGCCCCAAACGGCAACGATTGGGTGATATGACTGCTGGAACAACGGTCATCAAAGTTAAAACGAGCGAGCGCTTCAGCCTGGAAGATATACTTCGTATTAGTTCCTTAGAAGATTACGAACCCAAGTACCCCGCCGTCCGGCGTTTTAGCGAAGAAGATATGTTGCTTATCAAGAATGCTATCGCCCGTTACCAGCGCTACCCGAATAAGGCCCATGCACAAGTGATCAAAGCTTTAGCCCACCGCTTAGCTACCTTACTTGAGGTGCCGTTTCCATTACATAACGAAACGGAGTTCCTCAAAACCTTGATCCGCGACTACATCGTACTAACGAGGTAAGGTTACCTTAAACTGTTAGAGTAAACGCACCAAAACATGTGGACCTCAAAAAGGCATTTTCGACGCACGTTGACAGTGGGTTTTCACCCTTGATGTTGTTCATTTTTCGCTTCGCGGCTACTTCGTGGTGTCATTGCAACAAAAACGAACCAAAAAATGCTAGCCCCGCTAACTCCGAGCCGAAGGCGATCACCGAAGGTAAACATGACCGGGGCGAGCCACCCGCCAACTCTTTCGTGTTCATTTCGACTCATCGTCTATTTGGTGCGTTTGCCCTACTTAAACTGTCGCTCGGGTTATGTGTATAACAATTTGCAGGTTGAGGAATAGGTATAACCTTAAAGTTTTGTTCCCCGCACGTCAGTGTAGATTCGGGTTATTTGGCTTTCAAAAATACCGCCCCTCCGTACAACGAAACCCTTCTTGCTAGCTATCCTCCGAATTTCAGGCAAGACTGAACAGTCTTGTCTAGAGTGGCTGTTGGAGCTTCAGCGAAAGCAGGTTCTCCTGGCAAGACGATCTATTGATGCTGTGTAATTCTGCAATTTGTTATGAACACCCTGGTGCAGCACTTTAAAAACAATCCCCTACTTTTGCGGACGAATTAAACCAAGTACATGGGGCGTCGTAAACGATTTCCACCAAGGATCGATCGAGTGAGTTTCACCGGTATTGCTGATAAAGGGTTCTGCGTCGGGCGGGACCCTGAAGGGAAGGTCGTCTTTGCTGAAGGGGCTGCACCCGGCGATGTAGCAGACGTAGCGATCTACAAGAAACGCAAGGGCGTCTTGTGGGGCAAGCCCATTGCTTTTCACGAACGCTCACCCGATCGGGTCGATCCATTCTGTGGGCACTTTGGTGTTTGTGGAGGATGTAAATGGCAACATGTCAGTTACGATGCGCAACTGCGCGAGAAAGAAAGGGTGGTCCGCGATGCCTTCGATCGCATAGCCAAGGTACCCGTTGATGAATTTCAACCCATTCTCGGAGCCCTCTCAGATCGCTACTACCGTAATAAATTGGAGTTTGGTTGTGCCAATCGCCGTTGGCTGACAGCAGAGGAGGTCAACGACGAATCCATTTCTAATATGGAGGATGTGATCGGCTTCCACAAAGCCGGTGCCTACGACAAGATCATCCAGATCGATGAGTGCTATCTGCAAGCAGAGCCATCCAATACACTGCGCAACGGCATCAAGGCATTAGCGATTGAGATGGGCATACCATTTTACGATATGCGCGAACAACACGGCCTGCTACGTCAGCTCCTGGTTCGCACCTCTTCCTTGGGGCAAGTCATGTTGATTATTGCCTTTTATGAAGACAAGCAGGACGTTATTCAGCCTTTTATAGAAGCAATCATCGAACGCTACCCTGCCATAACCACCCTTTATTATACCATCACCGGCAAGGTCAATGAATTTCTCCTCGACCTGGAGATGATCAACTTTCATGGCCCTGGCTATATGGAAGAACGCCTCGGAGAAGTAACCTATCGGATTGGCCCCAAGTCATTCTTTCAAACCAATACCGAACAGGCAAAACGCCTGTATGACTTAACAGCAGAGTTTGCCGACTTGCAAGGCCATGAAAATGTTTACGACCTCTACACTGGCATTGGTAGCATTGCCTTGTACATAGCCGATCGCTGTCGACAGGTAGTAGGTATTGAAGAGATCGCCGCCGCCATTGATGACGCCAAAAACAATGCCGCCCTAAACGGTATAGAGAACACCCGTTTTTATGCCGGCAATGTGCGAGATATTCTATCGGAAGAATTCGCGAAGGAGCACGGTGCGCCAGACCTGCTGATAACAGATCCTCCTCGAGCCGGTATGCACCCAAAAGTAGTCGATATGCTGCTCCAATTGGGGGCGCCTCGGATCGTCTACGTTAGTTGCAACCCATCTACTCAGGCTCGCGACCTACAATTACTTCAGGCACAGTATGATGTGGTCAAAATGAGGCCAGTTGATATGTTTCCACATACATCACACGTTGAGAATGTGGCGCTTCTGCAAAAACGGATATAGAAACTTATTATTAATTGTTACGTATAATTAGCAAGAGGCTATTATATTAGAGGTGTAATTGTGATCCCATGTTAAGTGAAAATGAGCTAAAGATACTTCAGCAACAGCTACAACCCATACTCCCCCTGATAGCGCAAGCCGCTGATGTTATTATTGATCAAGACGTATCACGTTACCCTGTATTCATCGTTTCCAAAAGCCTGGAAGATATCGGTTTAGGTCTACCTGTAGTACCTGGAACAACAAACGCTGGCGATTGGTCGGTCAATGCTTCTACTTTGGAAGAATTGGCGGCTAAGCAAGTGGTTGCCATGGAAAAAGTGGATCAATTTAGGTCTATCTACAAATCCAACTCGCCTAGTTTATGCATGCTTGTATGGCGCGAAGGGCCGGCACAATTTGCCTTCCTTCCTCGCCCATCGGCAAATGAGTAGGTTTTACAACACTATAACAACATGTCCAGTAAGCTTATAACCCGGCCAAGCCATCGGCCGTTGGCTACTTCTGGATTCGTAGCGCATGTGTTGCTCATAGAGGACGACCACAGCTATGCGGATCTGGTGAAAATATTGCTATCAGCAAGTGAAGAACTTCGCTGTGAGGTGAGTATTCGGTATACCCTCTCGGAAGGCTTGGCCGCTATGGAAGCCTTCGATTATGCCGCTGTCCTGCTTGATCTCAATCTACCAGATAGTCGGGGGTTAGATACCCTCTACACCTTATTATCTTACCAAGTTGACGCCAATGTCATTGTACTCACTGGCTCAGCAGATCGTCAACAAGGCGTACTTGCTGTTGGCTCAGGAGCGCAGGATTATCTGGTGAAGGGTGAGTTTGGCGACGGGCAATTGGCTCGTGCGCTACGATTCTCTATTGAAAGGAAGCAAATCCTGAAGCGTCTGGAAGAAGCCCAGCGGATTGCCCGGATCGGCCACTGGGAATGCCGGCCGGCCACCGATTATTTTTACGCTAGCAAAGAGGTGTATCACTTCTTCGGCCTGGCTCCGGAAGATGTCATCTTCACCTATCAAAACTTGCTCCAGTCAGATTGCCCAATGAATCCACTTCTTCCTCCTGATATCTTGAGTGAAGACCCGGAACAACAAACCATCAGTCAGCAGTTGAGTATTAATCGCAAGGATGGCAGCATGCTGTATGCTCTTCTGCACTGTCGAATCGAGATTACCGAAGATGGTGATGCAGCCTATTTTGGTACGGTACAGGATATTACCTTGCAAAAACAGGCCGAGGAACTGCGTAGAACACGCGATCTGGCAATAGAAACAGCACGGGTCCGTGAACAAGTAGTTGCCAATGTTAGTCACGAGCTCCGTACACCCATGAATGCCATCGTTGGCATGACCAATATTTTGGCACGAACCCCATTGAAGCCAAATCAACAAGAGTGCGTGGATACCGTACTAGATGCCTCGCAAATTCTGCTAGGTATCATCAATGACATCCTGCTTACCTCTAGTTTACAAAATGGTAGCATCCAGTTGGCTCCTGCGCCTTTTGACCTTCATTTGACGCTCCGGCGAATTGCCGATACGTTGCGCCCCAAAGCGCAGGCCAAAGGAATTGCATTGGTCGTGGAGGAGCCAAATGGCTCCCCGCTAGGCTCACTGATCGGAGATAAACAACGACTTAGTCAAATTCTTTACAATTTAGTAGGGAATGCCGTCAAATTCACCGAGAATGGACGTGTTGTGCTGTCAACGAAGCACGGTCGTGTAAATGAAGATGGAAAGCACTGGATAACGATATCTGTTGCTGATACAGGAATGGGTATTCCTACTGATCAGCAAGAAGAAATTTTCCAGGCATTTACCCGAGCAATACCAAGCGGGCAGACGATTGAAGGAACCGGCCTAGGATTGACAATCACCAAGCAATTGGTCGAACAGATGAATGGCCAAATCGCTCTTGAGTCTGAGCTAGGAAAAGGAACTCGTTTTACCGTTTCATTGCCCTTTGATCAAGTAGAAACAAAGGTAGAGCAAGAATTGCCCCCTTCTCATCCCGTCAAAGAACAGCGGCAACCACGAAGTTTAAATCGCATTTTGGTCGTCGAAGACCATTCTATCAACCAGTTAGTAATCGAACGGACACTTCAACACCAATGGCCTGAATTAGAGATTTTGGTGGCCGATAGTGGACAAAAAGCGATGACTTTATTGGAAGAAGAAACGGTAGACCTTATCTTAATGGACCTACAAATGCCCGGGCTGGATGGCTATGCCACCAGTCAACTCATCCGTCAGGAATTACATGAGGCTTGTCGGCATGTTCCAATCATCGCGATGACAGCTCATTCACAAGTGATGAATGACAATAAGTATTTGCAAAGCGGCATGAACGACTATGTACTGAAACCTTTCGAGCCAGAACACTTGTTTGAAAAAATCATAGAACATGTGTCCTAATGTATCTTTGACGAGCTAGCATCCAACTTATAGGGGCCTGAACAGTCCAAACAAAGCAACTGAACACACAATGAACTTCTCAACTACCCTCGACCTTTCTTATCTAGAGCAAATGTCAGCAGGTGATCGCAACACCAAAAAGATGATGCTGAAGATGTTGCTCGACGAACTGGAAAAAGACCTTCCTAGACTCCCTCGACTTGTCGAAACCGAAGATTGGGACCAGATCGCCCGCTTTTGCCATCACTTTAAATCGACCTTGGTTTTTTCCGGCAGCAATGCAATGCTTGAAGCCAATCGCAAGATCTGGGATCATGCCAAAAAACAAGGCCGTACCAGTACGCGATTGGGCGCTCAATTGCGCATACTAGAAACGCAAGGCAAGCGTGTTTCATCAGAAGTGAAAAGGGTCTTAAGAACGCTGAAATAGCCGCTTGAACTCCTCCTTATTTCAAGGTATATACCAATCATTGGCCGGCTGCACAACTCACTGAGCGGGTACGCAATTTTGCTATCTTTGTGCCAGCCAAATTACAGCCCGATGAAAGGAATCATCCTGGCCGGAGGCTTAGGCACTCGCCTTTATCCTCTGACCCTGGCAGTGAGCAAGCAGCTCATGCCGGTCTATGACAAGCCAATGATCTATTACCCGCTCTCGACGCTACTTTCAGCGGGTATACGAGATATTCTCATCATTTCTACTCCGCAAGACCTGCCCAACTTCCAGAAATTACTAGGCGACGGCTCCCAAATTGGCTGCAATTTCTCTTATGTTCCTCAGTACGAGCCCAATGGTTTGGCGCAAGCTTTTGTGTTGGGGGAGGAGTTTATTAGTTCCGATCCAGCTGCGCTGGTACTTGGTGATAATATCTTCTACGGAGCGGGGCTCGATGAGCAGATTCGCGCTTGTGCCAATCCAGATGGTGGCTTCGTTTTTGCCTACTGGGTGGCCGACCCCGAACGTTACGGCGTTGTGGCATTTGATGAAAATTTCAAGGCCCTTTCTATCGAAGAAAAGCCAGCAAACCCCAGGTCAAACTACGCCGTTCCTGGCCTATACTTCTACGATAATGATGTGGTAGAAATTGCCAAAAACCTCGAGCCGAGTGCCCGCGGTGAATACGAGATTACCGACGTCAATAAACACTACCTACGGGAAGGGAAATTACAAGTCACCGTACTCGGGCGTGGTGTGGCCTGGTTAGATACTGGCACGCATAAATCGCTGATTCAAGCAGGCCAATTCATCGAAGTGATCGAAGATCGACAAGGGCTTAAAATTGGATGTATCGAAGAGGTCGCCTATGAACGCGGCTTCATTGATGATGAACAACTAGAGCGGCTCGGTCACCGCTACCTGAAGAGCGGTTACGGAGAGTACCTGTTGCAGTTGCTGGATAAAGAAAAGATCTAAATCACGCCCTCTTGTTTTCTATAACCGGGGCACTTATTCTCCTTTGAATCTGTTCTCTTACAAAGAGAATATGGTCATTCATCCTATCATACAAGAGCATTTCATAGCTTTAGTACTACTTTGCCAGCAATTCAAAGTAGAAAAACTGTATGCCTTCGGATCTGTAATTGATGGTCGATTCAACGAAGAAGAAAGCGATATTGATCTACAAGTTATTTTAGAAGAAATGCCTCCTTTGCAGAAAGGTGAAACCTTGATCGCTTTGTGAGATGGACTAGAAAATCTCTTTGCTAGAAAAGTAGATCTATTAACCGATAAACCCATAATAAATCCTTACTTCAAGCAGCAGGTCGAAGAAACGAAACAGCTAATCTATGACCGAAGTAGCCAAGAAGTACAAGTAGCAATTTCAATTTAACCTGTCTTGCCGTCAGCTAAGCTGAATTTTCCTATTTTTCAGCATGCGAAAACTCCTCCGCCTTCTCCGCCGATTTTTCCTTTTAGGTCTACTCCTGCTAGCCGGTGTAATGTTGTTGAACACCTTACGGTCTTCTTCCCAACAAATTGCCACTGAGCGTATCCCGCCATCAGCGGTTGCTGAGTCAGCCGTCAGTCATTTGCAGGAGGCCATTCGTATTCCAACCATATCGCTGGTTGGGGCAATCGATACGACAGCTGCCTTGGACTTTGACACTTTACTGCGCCAGACTTACCCGCTGGTTGACTCTTTATTGGAGCGAATTGATATTTCCCCCTATAGTCAGGTTTTCCGTTGGTCCGGACGAAAATCAGCCCTGCCCCCGATTCTACTCATGGGACACTCTGATGTAGTGCCAGTAGATAGCAACCGTGTTGTCGATTGGGAGCAAGGCCCGTTCTCTGGTGCACTAACGGAAGGAGGCCTTATCTGGGGCCGCGGCACCCTGGACGATAAGATTGCCATCATCGGTGTATTAGAAGCGATAGAGCAACTGCTACGCGAAGACTACTGGCCCGAACGCACAGTCTATCTGGCCTTCGGCCATGATGAAGAAATCAGTGGGCATGATGGGGCCTTGGCTATCGCCAAGTACTTTGCTTCCCGGGATATTCGCTTCGAATATGTACTAGACGAAGGCCATATTGTTTTAGAGGAGGCTTTACCGGGCCTGGAGCGGCCTTTAGCGATGATCGGGGTAGCAGAAAAAGGCTACGTGACGCTTGAGTTGAAAGCGCAGGTAGCAGAAGGTGGACATTCCTCTATGCCGCCTTCCGAAACCGCTACTACCATTCTGAGTAAAGCCATACATACCTTACAGCAGCATCCATTCCCTGCGCGTATCGACGGTGCAACAGGCGCCTTTTTTGACTATGTCGGTCCAGAAATGAGCTGGCCTTACCGCATGTTATTTGCCAATCGTCGTTTGCTTGGTGGGGTATTGAAAATGCAGTTTAGTGGCGACCCAGCCGCGAATGCCTTAATGCGTACCACTACCGCGCCAACTATTATACAAGCTGGTTATAAGGACAATGTCATTCCTACCACCGCTACCGCGATGGTCAACTTCCGTATCCTACCCGGTGATGATATAGAATCGGTACAGGCCTATGTACGTAAAACGATCAATGATGACCGGATAAGCGTATCAGATGCTTCTCACGAAATGAGCGAAAACCCTAGTCCTATTTCCGATACGCAGGCCTTTGGGTTCCAAGCCATACAAAAGACGGTCCAGCAGATCTTCCCCGACGTAATTGTTGCGCCGGCCTTGGTCGTTGGTGCTACAGATGGTCGTCATTACCAATCGGTGGCGGATCAGGTATATCGCTTCTTGCCCGTACAATTACAGCGCAGCGACCTCAATCGGATTCATGGCCTGAATGAACGGATCAGCACAGAGAATTTCCACCAGGCTATTCGGTTTTACCGGCAGTTGTTGGTGAATTCTTGCGGGGAGTAAGAAGATGGAGTGTTACTAATGCGAATCAAGAACTATACCGAGCAAAGTGAATTTGGGACAGCCCAAATCACTTTACGTTCGGTATAAATGCAATGTGCGACCTCTCCGAGGTCGTACAACACAGGATTGTTTGATACTAGAGAGGTAGGATTTCTCCGAAATCCAGCGCAATAGAATAGATTCGGACCTCATAGAGGTCCTACATTGCTAGAGCTCCCACAAAAATGCCTGATCCGACCTCGGAGAGGTCGCACTTAGCCCTTGATTCGCGTTACTAGTGCTTTAGTATTAAAAAGAGAGAGTTACAATACCTGTCCAGGAACAAGAATTCAGGATGAATAAACACTCCTTTCTTCATCAGCACGTTTACCTTGGTTTAAAGAATCAAAATGATGGTTTCGATGCGGAGGTCATTTATTATTTCTCGGAAGAAGATTCCCCGCCGACATTACAAAAACACTGGAATACTAAGACACTATAGCACTACAACACCATAACACTACAACACCATAACACCTAAAACCTCATTTCCCACTCACCCCCTCCCGATTCATCCACTGGTGGATATCCTCGCGCTGAATCGCGCTCGCCATTAGGCTTGGAAATTGATCTGGGGTGCAGGCAAAAGCGGGGATACCCATCTGGCCAAGTCGCTCCGCATTCTCGTGGTCGTAAGCAGCCGTTCCTTCATCATTAAGCGCTAGCAGGCAAATAAACTGCAAGCCTGTCGATTGCAATCGTTGTATTCGGTGAAAGAGCATTTCCTTCTGGCTTCCTTCAAATAAATCGCTGAGTAGAATAACGATGGTATCACGTGGTACGGATACGAGTGGCTCCGCATAAGCCAAAGCCCGACCAATATCAGTACCCCCACCCAATTGGGTAGCGAAGAGTAGATCAACCGGATCGGTGAGGTGTTCGGTGAGGTCAACGACACTCGTATCGAAAGCTATCACACGTGTTTGAATGCTACGCATGCTCGCCATGATGCAGCTCAAGACCCCAGCATACACAACTGACGGTGCTATGGAGCCGCTCTGGTCGATAAGCAGGATAAGATGTCGCAGTTGATTGCGTTGCCGCGCATAGCCTATCAATTGCTCGGGTATAATCGTTTTGTGCTCGGGCTGATAATGTTTGAGGTTCGCGAAGATGGTTTTACGCCAATCAATATCGCCGGGCCGGGGCCGCCGAGTGCGGGCCGCGCGCTGCAAGCTTCCACGTATCGCCTGAAGCAGGGGCAACCGCAGCCGTCGCTCTAGTTCATCCGTTACTTTTCGAACAACTTGCCGGGCCGTTTCCCGGCTACGATCGGGCAATATTTTATTCAAACTGAGCAGGGTACCCACCAAGTGCACATCTGGCTCAACAGCCTCCAGTAATTCGGGTTCCAGCAGCATCCGATCTAGCCCCAAGCGCGTAAGGGCATCGCGTTGCATAATCTGTACCACAGGTGTGGGGAAATATTGGCGGATATCGCCGAGCCAGCGATTAACATTGGGCGAAGACGAGCCCAGGCTTTTGCGCCGATCACTATCGTAGAGCGCATCCAGCGTATTGCTCATCGCTGTCATCTTGCCTGGTAGCGTTACACCACCATCCGGATCGGCTTTACTGCCGAGGATGAGTCGCCATTTGCGAATTAATTCTTCCTTTGAATGGGAATCGGCGGCCATCTTATTTGGCCAGGCTTTTCGCTCCGCGAACTACTGCCGTCAGATCACTCAGTAATTCCGGATCTTCTTCCAGGCTATTGCCCACAACAATCAGGTCAGCACCAGCATTCAGTGCATCGGCGGCCTGCATAGGCGTACGAATGCCTCCGCCTACAATTAGCGGAAGTGAAACCTCCTGGCGCACCGCCTCGATCATAGCTGGTGGTATAGCGCGTCGGGCGCCACTCCCCGCGTCCAGATAAATGACCCGCTGCCCCAAGTACATGCCCGCCAAAGCCGTTGCTCGGGCAATCTCTGGCTTATCGGCGGGTATCGGTTGTGTATTGCTCATGTAGCCAACCGAGGTCGCAGATCCCCCATCAACATACATATAGCCTGTAGGAATAACCTCTAACTCTAATCGCTTCACTCGCGGAGCCGCTAAGACTTGCTGCCCAATGAGTAGTTCAGGATTCCGGCCAGAGATCAACGATAAAAACAATAAAGCATCTGCTTGGCTCGAAAGCTGATAGATATTGCCGGGAAACAGCACGATGGGTAACTTGGTGTGCGCCCTGAGCAATGAGAGATAATACTCAGCTTGTGTTTCATTGACCAAACTACCACCCCAAAAGAAGTAGCTTACACCACCACGGCCAGCCAGTTCAGCCAGTCGGATAATCATGTCGCGATTGGCCTTATCCGGGTCGATAAGGACAGCCAGTTTTTTCTCGCCCTGCTGGCGAGCTTGGCGAAGGGAATTGTAGATCATGCGTATGTTGATAGCCTGTGATGCAGTTACTGCTCCTGCTCTATGGAACAGCGGTCGTCTCTTCCAAAGATAGAAAATTACCACTACTCAGCGACCAGCACCATTTTGGCACCGTCGTGACGAACGACCTCCATAAAGAACTGCCGGAATTCATCGTAACGATCGGCCGGGAGTTCTTCCCCTTGAACGATCAATAAGCGCTCCACCTCAAGATTGGTTCCCGTTTCATGAAGTCGCAATTCATAGGTAGCAAAGTCGGTATGCAAACTAATGATGCTATCCGGCAAGCTCTCCATCTGGAAGCCTGGTGGCAGCTCTATCCGTATGATGGCCCTTTCCGTGTACCCATACGACGGGCATACAGGGGATTGGCGGTTTTGAACAGCATTCGGTGCCGTTTCTCGTGGGCAAATGGCGTTAAGCGGTACGAATAAACGCTTGCCAACTCGTGCGGCATAGCGACCAGCTGTAGCAGAAAACCGAAGTCGTGCCTCTGGCTGATCAGGAGATATTTCCAAAGAAGAATCACCAAAGTCAAGCGTCGGCAAACTGCTGAAATCATGAATTTCATCTTCGATTTCCTGGCTGCTTAGGTGTGTGTTCATCGATCGCCATCGTTCGTGATCAATTCCACTAAACTGTCCATCATAAGTGATCGTTGCGCTACCATCAACTGCCAATGAAATGAGGGCCATTTCGTGCTCAACATTCTCCTCTGCTCCTAATTTAGGCGTGTTGGTAATGCGACCTCCCTCTGGTGTCACCAGCAATACTCGCCGGTCATTACAAAAAGCACCCAGGTAATTGGGAGGAGCATTGCTACTGGTGCATTCCAGCCAATAGTCATGCTCAGGCACATAGAGAATGACATGGTTGAAGGCCGGGTCCACAAAGTCGTCTTCAATAGCGTATGGGGCATCGCGACCGGCGTATACACTTACAGGATAGCTTTCGATACCGACCACATCCAGCATGGCTTTCATATAGTTACTTAGTGCTTTGCAATCGCCATAGCCTTGTTCACTAACAAAGGTAGCATCGAAGGGCTGCCAGCCACCAATACCCAACTGCACACTGACATAGCGGAAATTGTCCTGCAAATACCGATATAAGGTGTTGATTTTGGCCGAATCACTTTCCAGGTCTTCTGTTAGAGAACGGATGCTTTGCTGAACGTTGGGCGGCAGAATATCCCGGCCTTCGTAAAGCAGCGCCTTAAAGTGCCCATAGTCCACCCAAGTAGCCATGCTGCCCGTGTATTGTTCTACTTCTATGTCGTGTGGTGTAAGCCGAAGGATCGGCAACAAGCGGTGGTAGGCCGGCGCGTAACTTTCGCGTTCAAAAGCAGGGATGTTGGTCATTTCCCAACTATAGTTCGTCCAATTACCACTTCGCTCAATCACTGGCGTTACTTCCGCATTATAGGGCCGATACTGGATGTTCATTTCACTAGGCAATCGCAACGTAAAATGAGACCGGACTACCGCACTGGTTGGTGCCCCCTGGAAGTACCAATTGGGTAAGCCGGCAAAATTGATACCTCGTATCCGTTGTCGGTATTCCACTTCAATGACATATGGGTATTGGGAATAATTCAATTCCAGTACCTGCACCCGGCTATCGTTGTAAACACTGAAGCCATCAACCGCCGCATAATCCCGTATTTCTGAATTCTTAACACGCCGGATCGATTCACCAGCCAGGTCATAAATACCGACATCAAAGTCGAGGATCTTATTCTCCGGGTCGTGATAGACTGTCAGGACGTTCGCCCTGCTTTGGTCATTCAAAATAGTGATGCGGCGTTTGATTGTCATTTCCGCTTCAGCGGTATTGCGAATGAGTAAGCTGCCTTCTTCTTCGATGATCTCAGCAGCATGCTCATTCAGGAAGGGCACATCCAGCTGGGAAAACCCAATAGCCCAGATGAATAGTAATGGTAGGATTAGGAGGTATTTTTTCATAATGCTTATTCATTTAGATCAGTTCAATCTCTTAAGCACGAATTGTTCTTCAAATTTTTGAGAAACCGCAGCGAAAAAATCACGCAAAGCGGGGTATTCTGCGGGGCTAAAGAAGGTTTGTTGAAGGCGGAGTATACTATTGACCACCACTAGGTCTTCATTAGCCTGCCGGATAGCATATTCGAATACCCCGCCTTCATTTGGGAGATCTAGTGTAATGCTTTCCGGTATAGATTCAATTGCAAAACCCTCCGGGACATTAAACTGGTAGATTAACTTCTCTGCAAAAGGATAGGGAAAATCCACAGGCAGGTTTCTAGATTCCTGTTGAAAAGGGTTCTCTATAAAATTGGAGTAAATGATCGGAGAAAAGTAAAGAAAATCTCCATTTGAAAAGGCTGTCCCACTCATTGAGAAGGAAGCGTTCACCTTATATGGCTCGCTGATATTTTCTTCGTTTACTGACTCAATTTGGTGAATGGAAACCATTCCGGCTTGCCCCAATCGATTGATCCAAATATTTTCTATTGACTCCGTCTTTGAGGCTTCACGTTCGTTTAGCGCACTGTATCCGGTCATCTGGCAACGCATTCTTCCACTTATACTTCCTTCTTCGTCAATATCCAATGCAAAAGCATGTTGATCCTGGAATATAGGTGCTTCAAATTTGATCACTCCCGGCGATTCTTCATCAAGGAAAAACCCCGCATGATTTAGCGCTCGGATGCGTACCAGTCCTGGTTTGAAAAGCGGATCGCTAAAGTCAAGTAGTTGAAACTGATCATCGTACTCCACAGCGATAATCATGTAATTGTATTGCCGGATAAACGGAAATTGCTCAATCATTGCACCGTTATCACGGGTAGAAACCAGTACCGGATTGGCTTTTATACCATAATGCCTTAGCAAAGCAATACCCATCAACTGTATTTCCGAGAGGTTTCCTTCATGCCGTTCGTAGGCTGTTTCCAGGGGAACGTTGGTCGTTATTCCCTCTCGACCTGACCACCGAACCTCAGTGGTGATAAACCGCCTTATCTGTTCAATGATCTCTTCAGGAGCCGTATCAGGGTCAATAACGCCTTCAGAAGCATCAACAATCTCATTGTACTTAGATCGCTTTGCCAGACAACGACCGAGATCGTCGCGTTCCAAAAGCTGGCTTGCTGCTTCCTGCCAGGTGCTGAGCACGGTTTCCGTAACACCATGGTAGGTTTGGTACTCACTGCACTGCAGCCTAACATTCACCCCATAATCTTCCAAGGTTGTGATGAAAGGCTCGTCGCGGAGTGCCTGCCCATGTTTTAAGGTGAATGTTGAGCCATCAATTCTAAATTCAGTCGGCCCGTTTCGGTAAATTTCAACGCCCTCAACTTCATTGGCATCCATAAACTCCAAACCTGTGAAAAGATAAGTATAGGTGAGGCTAGTGAGGATCGAAACCTGAACTTCTGACAACAATACAGGTACATTGGTTTGAAAATACCAAGGCGACATGAAGATCACCTCTTTACTTTTACGTACATAGGTATATTCGATAATGCTACCCACCTCAACATTGGGCAAACTAAAACTAACTCGGGTGTAATTGTCATCGACCCGATCAAAGAAAACCTCATCATTATCCAATACAGTGACCCGACCTTGTGGGCTGACCGTTTGGGCACGTATTTCCTGGATGCTCTCAATATTATTATGATGATAGTAGTAGAGTTCAACATCGCCAAACTGATCCAGTGCCGACTCTTTTAGCAGCTTGATCCGCTGATGGACTTTGCGGAAAAGGTATGGATCATCGGTGTAATCCCAGTGGACCTCAATCTCGCCTATATCAGCAAGTACAAGTGCGTTGGCGGTAGAATCGTAAGGATAGCTGGTCATCGTCAGGTGTTCCCTTGGAATTTCTCCCCAATTGGTACTCGCCGGGATGAAAACTTCGGTCTGTGCAAAGGGGGAGTGGGAAAAAATGAAATAGATGGCCAGTGTTAGTAGGGTTCGTAACTGCATGTTGGAAAATTTGAGGCGCTTTACAAATGGTAACCTTGACAAATTAATTTTTTCATCAAATAAATCCAAGAGCCAGCTCCACCTTGTTGCTTCGGCTATGTCCAAACATCACTCTGATTTCAGTCAAGGTGCTAACAGATCACTTTCCTACTGATAATTTACAGCATAGTTTTCCGATTAACCGGTCCTTGCATTGAATATTATTTATTTTGTTGAGCAGTACCAGCCTGTCTCCTTTATATTTTGGGTAGCGTAGCTGGTGCAAATTTGATTGAGAGCACAAAACCAAATAGCATGGGTATGAAAAACGCCAGGCGGGCAATTAGCTTTTTGCCAGCCTTCTTGCTGATTGTTGCGCTGAGCGCACAATCAACCTTTCCCTACAATGGGGTCTATGACCAACGCGAAGGTTGGTACGCCTTTACCAACGCCACGATTGTAAGTCAGGCTAATCAGGAAATGCCTAACGCCACGATGGTCATTAAAGAAGGACAAATAACCGCCCTTGGGCAACGAGTTGCCATTCCTGACGGCGCCGTTGTCATCGACCTCGAAGGGCAATACATTTACCCCTCTTTTATCGACTTGTATAGTGCATACGGCATTCCAGAGGCCAAGCCCGTTGGAGAACGCCCGGACCAATTGCCGCAAATGACCAGCAATAAAGAGGGTGCCTACGCTTGGAATGAAGCGCTTAAACCAGAGTTCCGGGCACACGAACACTTCTCTGTTGATGGTCGGGCAGCCAAAGCCTTGCGCCAAGAAGGTTTTGGGGTAGTGGCCAGCCATCAAATGGACGGCATCAGCCGCGGCACCTCCACTGTTGTCGCATTGGGTGATAACCCCGTGCATGAACTCATCCTTCAAGAGGTCGCAGCCCACCACCTTTCTTTCCGTAAAGGGGTTTCAACGCAGACCTATCCAACTTCCCTAATGGGAACAATCGCCTTGCTACGCCAGACCTATCTTGATGGGCAGTGGTACGATGGCCAGGATGAGGAGGTAAATATCTCCCTGGGTGCCTGGAATGGTGTGCAGGAATTAACACAGGTGTTTGAAGTAGATGATTGGCAGTCAGCTATGCGGGCATTGCGCATTGCCGAAGAGTTTGGTCACAGCTATATTATCAAAGGTGGTGGTGATGAATACCAGCGTTTGGATGATATCCAAGCCACTGCTGCTACCTTCATTCTTCCGCTCGATTTCCCCGAAGCCTATGATGTAGCAGATCCATATGACGCACTGCAAGTAAGCCTCGCTGATATGCGGCACTGGGAGTTAGCTCCCACTAACCCTGGTCGACTGGCAGCAGCTGGAATACCTTTTGCCTTAACCGCTCATGGGTTAGAAAAACCAAGCGAATTCCGGGCAGCGCTTCGCAAAGCCATTCAACACGGATTAAGCGAAGAAGACGCCCTGCGCGCCATCACGGAAGTGCCTGCACAGATCTTAGGCCTTAGCGATGAAATAGGCACTTTGGCGGTGGGCAAGCACGCCAATTTCTTGATCACCAGCGGCCCCATATTTGCCGATAAAGTAACCATCCATCACAACTGGATCCTTGGTGAGCCATTCGTCATCAAGGCCCTAAGCGACGTTGATTTAGATGGTGAATACCGCCTCCTGGTAGGTGCAAGCAGTTACAACTTAACTGTAGCAGATGGTAGCGCCAAAATAGCGGTTGATGACTCAACATCAATCAAGGTGCGACACAGCTATGACAATGGGTTGATCAGTTTGTCATTCATGCCAGAAGGCAGTGATCAGTTGATTCGCCTTTCCGGAGTAGTGCAAGATCAAAACTGGCAAGGGCGCGGACAGCTTACCGATGGTGATTGGGTAAATTGGGAAGCCCGCTACGCCGGCCCGATAGAAAGTGAAGGAGAAAACAATGGCGGAGAGCATGGCGACGACGATAGAGAGTATGTGAGCCAAATGACCTATCCTTTTGGTGCCTATGGCCACTCCGAACTCCCACAGGCTGGTGCGGTGCTCATTCGCAATGCAACGGTTTGGACCAACGAAGATGACGGCATCCTGGAGAATGCCGACGTGCTATTGCAAGATGGAACAATATCAGCAATCGGAACGCCGGGCAGCCCGATTCGTCCGCCTCGTGGAGCCACTATCGTAGATGGTACCGGCAAACACCTGACGCCTGGCATTATCGATGAGCATACTCATATCGGTGTCAGTCGAGGTGTCAATGAAAGTTCGCAAGCCAGCTCTGCCGAAGTGCGAATCGGCGACGTGATCAACTCAACGGACGTTAATATGTATCGGCAATTGGCCGGTGGTGTAACTACTGCTCAGGTGCTACATGGTTCTGCCAACCCAATTGGGGGGCAATCTGCTATCATCAAATTTCGGTGGGGGTACTTGCCTGAAGCCTTGAAGTTTGAGGATGCACCAGGTTTTATCAAGTTTGCCTTAGGTGAAAACGTCAAGCAATCTAATCGCTCCAACGACTACCGCAGCCGTTACCCGCAATCCCGGATGGGAGTTGAGCAGCTCTTTGAAAATTACTTCACCCGTGCTCGCGAATACGGCGAACAACTCGCCGCCGGAATGGATGTCCGTCGTGACCTGGACCTGGAGGCCGTCTTGGAGATTCTCAATGAAGAGCGCTTTATCACGTGCCACTCTTATCAGCAAGGCGAGATCAATATGTTGATGGAAGTGGCCGAGCGTTTCGACTTCCGCATCAATACGTTCACCCATATTCTGGAAGGCTATAAAGTGGCCGACAAAATGGCTGAGCATGGCGTTGGTGGTTCCTCTTTCTCCGATTGGTGGGCCTACAAATACGAAGTAGTAGAGGCCATTCCCCACAACGGCGCACTGATGCATGAGCAGGGGGTTACCGTGGCCTTCAACTCGGATGATGCCGAGATGGCTCGTCGCTTGAATCAGGAAGCTGCGAAAGCGGTACTCTTCGGTGGTGTGTCAGAAGAAGATGCCTTAAAGTTCGTGACCTTGAATCCAGCCCGCCTGCTCCAGATCGATGATCGGGTGGGTAGTATTCGGGTTGGTAAAGATGCAGATGTGGTCTTATGGACTGATCACCCGCTATCCATCTATGCGCGAGCGGAGCAAACCTATGTAGACGGCATTAAGTTCTACGATATGGCCGACGATCAGGCGATGCGAGACGCCATTCAGGAAGAACGCAATGCCTTAGTCCAACGCATGCTTCAAGCCAAGGAAGGCGGCGCAAATACGCAACGTCCAGGCGGCCGCGGTAGTCGTTTGTACCACTGCGATACCTATGAAGACGAAGGACACTAGTGGGCCACTATTACTCAACATTGAAACAAAGTATTATGCGACATATAGTCTTTCTCATTTGGTTTTCCGCGCTGGCCACGATAGTGTCTGCGCAAAACCCCGTTCCTACACCAGCACAGGAACAACCCATTGCCATAACCGGGGCAACCGCCCACTTGGGTAATGGTGAGGTGATCGAAAACGCCCTCATCACCTTTGCCAATGGTAAATTGACGCAGGTAAGCACTTTTTCGGAAGGTGTAGATCTGAGTGGGCACAACGTGATCGATGCCTCTGGCAAGCAAATTTACCCGGGTTTTATTGCCCCTAATACACAGCTTGGCTTAGTTGAAATCAATGCTGTTCGTTCTACAAATGATACGCGTGAAGTTGGGGCGATCAACCCCAATGTTAGGGCACTTATCGCTTTCAATACAGACTCTCAAGTGATCCCCACTGTACGATCACGTGGGGTGTTGTTTGCACAAGCCACACCATCCGGATTTGGCTTAGCAGGTACTTCCAGTGTGATGCACCTTGATGGCTGGAACTGGGAGGATGCCGCCGTCCGCGCTGATGATGGCGTTCACTTGTATTGGCCTCGTCGCTTTTCCTGGAGTTGGGCAACGTTCAGCTTTAGCCAACCCAATAGCCGATTCGCTGAGCAGATGGCTCAACTGCAAGCATTCATGGAACAAGCACAAGCCTATTGTGCAACCGATGATCATGAAGAAAGCAACTTGAAGCTTCGGGCTATGTGCGGTGTAATTAGCGGTGAGCAATCACTGTACGTACACGTGAACCTCGCTAAAGACATAGAGCAAGCCGTTTTACTGGGACGCGAATTTGATATCAATGTAGTGGTCGTTGGTGGACGAGACAGCTATCTGGTAACCGACCTGTTACGAGATAATAATGTGTCTGTCATTCTAGGCCCAACGCACGATCTGCCAGCTTCTGCTGATGCTGATATCGACCAGCCTTTTAAGACACCTGCTCAACTACACGAGGCCGGTGTCGATTTTGCCATTGCTCAGGATGGTGCCTGGCAACAGCGTAACTTACCGTTCATTGCCGGCACAGCTGTCGCCTACGGATTGCCGTATGAGGAAGCGATCGCTGCGCTCACCTTAAGCACTGCCCGCATCCTCGGCGTAGATGATCGCATCGGCTCCCTGGAAGTAGGAAAAGATGCCTCCTTTTTTATTTGTGAAGGGGATGTATTGGACATGCGGACCAGCCAGGTCAGTCAAGCCTTTATTGATGGCCGCGACATCAATCTGGACAACAAGCAAAATGTCCTTTACCGGAAGTTTAGTGAAAAATACGATCGTCAAGACGGCGAATAAAAGTTGCCCAAGACCTGAAAAATGAACCCTGCGGCGGGCGCAACATCAATCGTTGCGGTCGCCGCATTTTCATTGCAGTAATCCAGGAAACAGCAGCATATCCTAGCACAAAAAGTAGAGGAAAGCGTTATTATTCCCGAAATCTCACGTCTAAAGAGTAACATTAACAATTGCGTAACCAATAATCCAGCATTTTTGCAGTATTATAGGTAAGCACATTCTTACCGACCATTTACCTTTGGTCGACACAAAAGCGGTAGATATGAGATACGTTGCATCGACGCTCCTGCTCCTCTGTTTTGCTACAAGCTTCCTGTTCGCTCAACCGGACGACCGAGGCGTGACCGTAGTCAACGGGCAGTATTTTGAATATATGGTGGATGACTGTGGCGACACCTTGATCTTAGCCAGCCTGGAAGGTATTTCCGTTTCTTCTTTGCGCACCTTCGAAAGCGATGAAGATTATCGACGCTATCGCAGGTATCGGCAATATGCGCTTAAGGTTTACCCTTATGCCCGGCAAGCTATTCGCATCTTCCGTGAGACCCAATACGTCACTGAAAATATGAATCGCCGACAAGCTCGCCGCTACATTCGTCGTTTGCAACGGGAGTTGAAGCGAGAATTTGCCGATCCTCTCAAGAACCTGAGTAAGACGCAAGGGCATATTCTCATCAAAATGATCGAGCGCGAGCTGGATGTTCCCATGTTCGACCTCATTAAACAACTCCGTGGTGGAATCACCGCCTCTTATTGGAATACCATGAGTAAACTTTTCGGGCATAACCTGAGGGATGGCTATGTCGAAGGAACAGATATTATTCTTGACGCTGTGCTAGATGATTTCGATGTCTCCTACCAAGTTCCGGAAGGCTTTGGTCAAGAAGAGGAAGAAGGAGAGGAATAGATCCGGTTCAAAAGTGTAAGAGTGTAAGGGTGTAAGGGTGTAATAAAACCTTTGCACCTTTAGACTCCCAGCACCTTCCGCAACCATTTCTTTTCGGTTTGCCATAGCAGCAATAAAGAGCCTACTAGCAATACACTATGCCAGCCCGTCTTTGCCAAAAGCGACTCTCCTATAATAGGTGCCAGGTAAAGACTAATTCCCCAGACCACAAGAACGATCGCCAGGTAGTACGACATACGCAATAAAGGATATTCCACCTTCCAGAATGGTCGCGCAATGTAATAGGCCAAGCCACACATCAGGACAAAACACGCCAAGCTAGCCCAGGCTGGAGCATAGTAGCCTAATGTTGGGATAAACCAGAAATTAATACCTAAGGTAACAGCAGAACCTGCTAAGGCAATATACCCGCCCAGGTAGGTACGATCAGTTAATTTATAAGCGATAGAGAAGTTGTAGTATAACCCCAAGAAGAAATTGGCCACCAACAGAATGGGTAAAACCCCGAGGCCTTGCCGAAAATCATCGCCTAGGAAATATTGGATTAGATCCAGGTACAACATAATACCCAGGAAGACTAAACTTCCTACTAAAGCAAATGCTCTAGCCACATCACTGTAGATGGTCTTGTCGTCAGACGTTGCTGCCTGGCGAAAGAAGAAAGGCTCAGCGGCATAATTAAACGCCTGAACAAATAGGTTCATCAAAACGGCCAACTTGGCTGCCGCCGCGTAAATGCCCCCCATTTTCAGGTTTTCCTGCAAGTCTCCCGATCCCAAGTATTTCAACAATGGCGTCCCAATCAATTGATTGACAATACCGGCAAAGGCCGCCAATATCAGGGGCAAGGCATACCACAACATCCGCCTCCAAAGGTCACGAACGAAGGTCCAGACTATCTTTCGGTACAAAGGAACCAACCAAAGCAAGGTGAAACCGCTGGCAATTAGGTTCGACCAAAACACATAGGCAATCCGCTGTTCTGGGTCATAGATCACTTCCAGGCTCGCCCAACCCCGCTCGATAAGCCAAGGACAGGCTTCCAGAAAAAAGAAAACGAAGAGAATATTGATAACGATGGCACTGACCTTGATCAAGGCAAAACGCAAGGGGCGGCTATCCAGGCGAAGGCGGGCGAAAGGCACTGCCGCTAATGCATCAAAGGCAATAATCAGTGTAAAAATGCGGACGTAATCGACATGGTCAGGATAGCGAAGCCACGTAGCAATCGGCTCGGCCGCGAACAATAACAGGCTTGCCAAAAAGAAGGTACTCCCAAGTATTGATAACGAAGCAGTACTAAATACTGCATCAGCCCGTTCTTTTTGTTGTGCCGCGTCCAGTGACGTGCTAGCTGAAGCATTAGGAAGCGCTTCACCGGGCCGGCTGGCAAATCGAAAGAATGCCGTTTC